>Ga0307517_10000551_pt1 | contig 64011 bp, 55 predicted proteins | sample 23_EM_MG_FD_194515 | JGI IMG/M metagenome (GOLD analysis project Ga0307517, IMG submission 194515) | Populus trichocarpa ectomycorrhiza microbial communities from riparian zone in the Pacific Northwest, United States - 23_EM | ecosystem: Host-associated > Plants > Roots > Unclassified | place...
CCCCCCCCCCCCCCCCCCCCCCCCCCCCCCCCCCCCGGCAGGGATTAGAAACACGGAAAAATAAATAAATAAAATCGATTAGCTGGAGACGCGGAACGCTCCAATCAGGACTCCGGGATCCCCGTGTCTCACTTTCGCAACCTTCTTTGAAGGATTGGGATTGTGCGATGATATGATACTCGTAAGCTAGCCGCGCATCGATAAAAATAGCTAATTTATTTTTTGCTCCGGGTAGGGTCAGGGTACGGTACAGATATGACGACTGTGTTGTACTCTTGGTGGGATATGGTGAAGGCTGTTGGACGTATCATACCGACTGACGCGTTCGTTTTGTCGGGTATTTACACGCGGTGCGGAGTTTTGTTTGTTTGCTTGTCTCCCCCAATGCTGTACTTGTACTGTGCCGGGGCTTAGTTCATCAAATTGGGCGTGGGCGGATATATTAGGGCGGTTGGTCAATCGGCGCGGATTCACGATTGTCTGTTTTCTTTCTTTCTTGGTGTGCGGTGGTGGTGGTGTTGAGTAAATTGGTGTAATATTATGATATGGGGTGGATAAAAAAAGTCTTATCATGAGTTGGGTTCAGTAGACAAGCTTTGTTGGTTTCGCTACGCTCGCGAATTGCGGGGGCTCGGGCTGGGGTAAGGTCAAAGCCTTGAAACGAAGTTGGGAGATACGGTACGGTATTGTAAGGCGATTTGGGTTGTTCTGCCTCGGGGTGGCACGTGGTGGGTGTGGGCTGGAACGATTAGGCTACTAGCTAGCTAGCATATAGAATTCGGATTGAGGGCGGAAGGCTTATATGCGGTTAATTGATTCTCTGCGAGCAAAGTGCACTAACGTGTAAGAGGTTATTCTCGGGCTGATTTGCCGTGGTTATGGAGAATGGGCTAATCGGTGGTGTTCGGTCGGGGGGGGCTGAATCGGGACATGTTCTGATCTTGTGGGTGTTCTCTCGCTAATTACGGGCTACCCGCCGGGAGGCCGTACCGGAATATAGTTTTGCTCTGAGTGTAGAGTAGTTTCTTGTGGGTTCGTTTTGGTGTGCTTCTTCTACTCTGGTTATCACACTAGATTTCTTACAGGTGGTAGGGGTTTGGTAATAGTTGATAAGATGTATGTACTGTACTTATTTTAAGGAGAGTATCAAGAGGATCCTTGGTGTCTGTGATGACTATAACGGTGCGGCCGTTCAAGCGATGCTTGGAGGCTATTTAAGTATGATGCTGCAATTACATAGGGCTAGTGAAAGGATATGTGCTTCACATCTTGCGATAAACTACTACAAAGGTACAGTGATGTTGGTGTCATGTTATATCACTCGAACTTTCTTTTTCGGTTTTGTTGGAAATGGCAGTTTAATGCCCGCACTTGATGCGAGATGTGCCCGCACTCTGTGGCCGCTGAGGCATACGCACCCACTAGTCAAAGGACGCGCAGGCTCTGAAAATGGTTTCACCCCCCTTGTTTTTCTTTCCTTCTTACCTTTGCTCGCTTCACACCTTCCTTCCTGGACACAACTTTCCTCAAGCCTTTCCTTTCATCAAGTTATCATCAATCAACCATGATCCTCATCTCCTCTCAAGCGGTTTCAGTCCGCTGCCTAAATTCCTCACCGTAAATCATTACCTCCGCAGCCCAGATTTTCAACAGATTTTTTCCACCTTTTCCCTTTCCCTTTCTTCTTCTGGCTCGGCTTAATGGGGTGGCGGAAATGTGATCAAACCGATAGTTGAGTAGCAATTGCATAAGTATGCAAACATAAGTATCAAGGATCAACGAATATCTTGACGACACCCTACAGGAGCGGCTAACTTGCCCTCCCCTAGGAGCAACTGAGGAATGCGCGGCTCAAGAGGAAGAAGAATACTACCTGTGATTTGCAACATGCAAGGACTACCTCATCAAAGCTCATATCCTTTCCGGACCCTGACTGTAAAATGGCAAAAATGGCAATCCGGCCATATACCAAAACAGAGACTACTGATTATAAATGGGTAGTGCAATAGCTTGCTCTCAGCGACATCTAATTTCGCATTCGACCAGGCAGACACACTTAGAGGGGTGGGGGTTAGGTTATCGGTGTTCCGGGTTCGATTCCCAATATGCTCAATTATACCTTTTCTTTTAGTTTTATCGAGAGGGGGCATCGAGGTATAGTAGAGTCTCGGGATGGCGCAAGTTATGGATTCTTCGTCGCCACTCTGTATCACTCGTTGGGGCAACACGCAAAACTTTGCGATCTTGTAGGGCCTTCAATTGAAGCTGGGTATGCTTCAAATTTATAATGAGACACTGCGCCATGGAAGGGAGGCCTAATTCCCGACGAGCTACCGACAATTGAAGAAGTGGGGTTTTCCCGTCAACTTTGCCTTTTTTCAGAATAAATTAATAAATTAATTGATTATAGCATAGAGAGCACTTTGTGTCTCTCAATGTTAAGAGGTTCGGGTGCCCTATTATTTTGAAGACACAGACAAGAGCTTAGACTTGGCCTTGGAGGTGTGAACATTGTGTGACTAATGAGGGAGTTGTTTTTGTGTGTTTCATATACGCACCCCGGAAATCGAAAGTTATCTTATGTATCAACTTCTGAGGGCGTTTTATGGACCTCGACTGCCAGGAGCTAGTTTATTGCGGATAGATAAATCCCTTTACAATGCCTGCTGGCATTGTGGAGCTGGGGACTGTGGGGGATTTGCTGGGATGTGGGTTCTGTGGTTTAATTCACTACGTGAGTGATATGGTGTGATGGTGGTTGACAAGTTTTTGTCCTTCGATTGGATTGATGTGGTTGCCGTCAAATATGAATGGTGCTTGGGAGATCTTTATTGTGTTTTGTTAGGTCCTTAAGTACAGACTTGAATTTTCTGTACCCCTCGGATGGATTCTAGCTGCTACTGTTCCTTCCATTCGAAACCCTGAGTTTTGTGGGTGAGCAGGGTTTGGATAGATTGGGTTTTAAGCGAAGGGTTTTGGGCTGGGTTGGAGGATTTTTAACCTAGGTGCGCCTGGTGCGGGGTTTGCTCAGAAAGAGTCACCTTTTGACCTCCCCTCTCAAGCCCTATTGTGTTGCAAACTTGGTGGCCCTTATATCCCTTCGGCACTCTCTTTCTTCCTCCCTGGAACCCTCTCCCTCCCTCCCACTGATCGAAAGTCATCCAACCAACAAGCCTTTCTCCATGGAAAACCATGCTCCTCCTCCAACCTTCGAAACACAAAGCCCTACTGGTGATAACCACTTGGAAGGATTCATGGCGCCCAGAAAACAACCCACTCTCTCGAGAGCACAAGTGTACGCCAACATAACTACCCTCCTCGAGAAAGTCTCCAAAATCCCCACACCAAACGAGTACCTAGTCACTCTATCCCCCGAAATTACCGCTGGTGGTCTGGAGAACGCTCCGCAATCGGTTCTTAAAGAGCACAGGTGGCACTGCAGAGCCTTTAACCTCAACCACCTCCTCCACCGTCTCGAGGTGGTATTCCATCCAGACTCACTCAAGATGCTTCCTGGCGCAGAGTGGGTCCTGTCATCCTACCCCGCTAACCCGGAGAGTTTTACCAGTTGGGAGACCCTTCGGCAAGATGATGTGAAGCGAGTATCTCGTGTTATTTGGGATAATAATAATGAGATTAGGCGCATTAGCCAGTGGCTTTCTGACGGGATGGAGTTGGCAAGGAGGGATCTCGATGAGGTAGTGAGATCTACGATTATTTCTAAGATGGAAAGCTTGGGGGATCAATGGGCTATGTTGGATGCAAAGAGTGAAGCCGTGGTACTTTGGTTTGAAGAAAAGTGGGGGAAGGAGTGAGCCTCACTCTTGACTGTGGCGATTTCTCCTCTCACATTCTCTCTTTTATTGGACCGATTTTGCTTCCCCGTTAATTGGATTCTATGGGATGGTGTGCCAGTGAGTAGCTTGTGGGAATTCTTTTTGTATAGCATGGGGGGATACCTCTTTTGATGTCATAGTTCGGTAGTTATTCTTAAATCAAATTTCCTCTCACACTTGTGACTGAGATTCAAGACATTTGGCCTGGTTTCGAAGAGCTTACTTACATTGGGGGGGGTCTTCTCTGTGTGGAAACCAAACATATATTAATTTCCATTATACATTGCGACAGCGCGATGCTCTACCCATTGCCGCTAGGGGAGCGCAGGGGGATCACCATATTCGCACATCATTCATGGCCTTCCAGTCAATCTCGTGGACCGCGTCCCTATGGTAAATGAGCCCTGTTCGTGAATCTGCACAACCAACGGCGTGTGAAAACCTCAATTTCTACCATCAAAGCTCCTCGGACTTGCGAAGAGACCACATCAAATCATGAAGTCTCACTCGATCACAATTGGATATGATAGCAAAAAAAAAGGCCAAAATCCAACCCACTCGGAGGATCAGAGCGCGAACAGAATCCCCGGAAACTTATTCTAAAAAATCGTTGTAAGGTAGCTGTACGTCTGAAGTTAAGGTACTGGCAAAGGGACCTTGAGGCCTCTTTGGGATAAAAGAAGATTGAGGGAAGTTTGAGGAGGAAAAGTTGCCACTATTCGGTCAATCTATGGGAAGCAAATTCCCATAATTTTTCTGTGAAGTGGGCCTTTATTATTATTAATTTTACTAATTTTATTTAGATAAGGACCGGATCCTCTGTGGGGTTTCAAGTAGGCCCTGCGTCCCATTATGTAATAAATTGTTATGATAAGTTGGGGGAAGGAGTGCATTACGAACGAATTTTTGCGAACTTGGACAGAGGTCACTAACTTAGTGCAGTGGAATAGGCCATTGGCAGCATCTTGTTACCGAATTCGGGCTGGGCTTGCAGATTTCCTCCCCTCCCGTCACCATGGAAACTGAACCGGTCATGGTGGGCTGTATTCTACAGGCTAGGGGGAATCCAGCCCAGTGTGATGGGTTAGAATATATTTTTAAGCGGTTTATGTCCTAGGGGACCCTGCGCCACCGTGAAATAAGTTTGCCTGCCGGGTGTTACTGACTGATCTGACCTTATCGATTTGTGTTGTTTGGGGGCTTCGCTGCTAGTACTGAGTTTATGAAGTAACTTATCTCTCACGCCAGACTCTTTCTGGACAACGGGAAAGCAGCTCTTTGGGTGATAGCCATAATTGGGTACTGGGGCTACCCTTCAAAAATTGAGTGGTATACTCTTCCCGTGTGTATTGGTCACTCTGTTTTATTTTGGGTGGGATTAACCCTCCTCAAGCTGCAACCACCAAATGCCAACTCGGCAGCACAAAAAAATGACTTTGGAGATACTGAAGGCGTGATAAAGCAGTTCCTGGTAACAGAGGAGGTCTAAACCCACTCAGTAGAAAGATTTTGCGGGGTTTATTCTTGCGTTTAGTTTGTTGTTTCCCCCTCCCAGTTGTCGGTCACCCCCTCCAGACACCTATTTTCAGCCCAAGTGTTAGAAAACACAAGAACCTTTCCCCTCCTCTAGGGAGTGGTATAGATGTATAGATATTTAGGTCCCTTGAACTCGGAATTATTTTCTCGTGATATCATCGTCTTTCCTAACACCTTCTAACCATACTGAAATTTATTATCATTTCCCAAAGTCAATAGAAAATGGGGCCGGGCATGCAACCAGCACAAGGGAAAAGGTGAACGGGAAAACTGCCTTTGTTGGGAGTATTTAAATGAAAGCAAAGCCAAATCCCAAGTGGACTGTTGTCTCTTTGATGACTGCTGTTAGTAACTACGATAGCAGGGCCGATGTTCTTAGACTCTATCTCGATGGGATGGTGCTCAATGGTCAGTTAATTGTAGTTGTGGCAACTCTAGGCTGGCCAGGCTGTCGTCGGTTAAGGGCAGATTCCTGGCAGCGCAACTGTGGACGCGGCTAGGATGGCTTATAGCAACTCTGGATGGGCGGGATCACCTTATATGTTATCTATAGGTGGCACCAAATTCGCAATATATTTCTTGTTCCGCTCTGGGCTTGGGTGAGAGATCTGGTATATCTTTTCTCGGGATCCCGGTGTATCCTCTGACCTGGCGGATTCACTTTTTTTGGGGGGGGGAGGGGGAGTTTGGAGTAGGATGGCCGAGTGATTGTAGTTCGAGAACTTTCGATTTTGGTTTGCCTTGTGCGCTGTTCCGATGTATGTGTGTAAGAAAATGAGAGGACAGGTTGGGGACATGCTACTATCTGTATTTGGATATTTTATGGTTAGCTCAAGACAGGGTGGGAATCTATTTAGTAGTTTATTGATATTACCCTTATTGTGCTGTCTGTCGAAAACTAAAAGTGCATTTGGGAATCTGATAACTTCCAAGACCGTTCCTAATACTGACCGGAATGATTATGGTCTCCTGACCTAGAATATAGACTTCGAAGTCCTTCAAAATTTCTCCTTTCTATGGTACTTGTATCAAAATTTGTTATCCATGGTTATTTTCATCTTCACTTCTATCGGAGTATTTTTTATCTTCAATCATAAATTTAGCCTCAGAAGTCTTCACAAACATAGTCATGAATTAATTTACTTGTATGTGTTCAGCTCACTGATCTACTCGAGTATAAGCATCTGCATACTGGGTATATTTGGGAATATCTAATGGTTAGTGCTATGGAGGTTCTAATAATATTATGGATCACATATAGTATTGCAGAGTGGTAAGATCATTTAGCTATAGAGCGGTGTGAGATAGCATCGGGAGAGGGACAAGTACTGCTGTGGGAAAAGGAAACTTACTTTTCAACCGTTAAATCTACAACATTATATAGATAGAAACCACAAGGCGTTAGGAGTGGAGTAGGGAGTAAGAGAAGCGATGCTGGGAAGTTCACAGTCCGGAGTAAATCATCCTTTGCCCTAAGCTTGTATCATATGTATGATAAAAAACATTTCAAATTGCACAAACCCCATTGCATCCTTTAACGCCTCAATTTGTGAAGTAAAATATTATAAATATGTGAAATTGTATCTGGAGAGCCGGAACCCGATTCTCTGGTTTGTTCGACCTTTTTTCAAATAAAATTTATTTCTAGGGCCCCTAGTATGGAGTTCCAAACCATTAGACCTACAAATATTGGGCACGCACTGACGAGATCATGGAGGCATATTGTAACCGTTTTATTTGCCGTCGACTGATAATAATATCAGAGACCATTTGCAGGAAATACAAATCACACAGTTGGGTGAACAATACACAATAGTTGAGCAGATCATTTGAACATTTTTGAGCTTCAATGCTATACTATAAATGTGGTTGGAAACTCTTACTCTTTATTTGGGAAAAATATAGAAGAAAACATGAACGATTAGAGGAATTGAACATGTGAGGTCCAAAATAGGCTCTCTTAGTTTGCAACAATTTAGACTCACGAATAGGGGCATTATTGGATGAAATGGGCTTAGCGCAGGTTTGAAATGTTTTTTCATCATACGTGTCATTAGGAGAGTTCGTGGGACTGCTTTCCGCCACAGATCGTTTGAATAGAAACGATAGAAAGGCCCAAAGCTATAAAGACACCATTTGGGGACACCACAAGAGTCAATTGCCATTTTATTCTTTCTTTCGTTCTTTTCTTGTGTCAGCCTTTGTGAATCGCGACGAACCTGTGCCTATTCGATCTCATTGTGGAAGTTTGACACAAAAGCAGGCGCGAATTACTGTTTTGACTGCTTACCACACCATTATTGGTTTACCTCGCCCTTCCTTTTTTATCCAGACATTGGTATTTTCATCGGTGCCTGAGTGGATATTCCTTCTTTGAGAACCGTGAAGATGGTGTTAGAGGGCGTTATTCCCTACACGAGTGGCCGCCCGCTTGTATGGGCTGTCAAGTGTGGGCATGAGGCAGCCGTTAAGCTTTTGCTTGAGAGGGGCAATGTTAACCCCAACACTACTGATGGCCTTGGCGGGACACCGCTCTTCATAGCTGCCATGGTTGGACATGAAGGAATGGTGAAGATGCTACTGGAACGAGGGGATGTCAATCCCAATACTAGTGATTATTGGGGAGAAACACCACTCTTGATAGCCGCCTGCAATGGATATGAGGGAGTCGTGAAGTTGCTGCTGGAACGAGAGGATGTCAATCTCAATACCGCCGATCCTGGTGGAGAAACACCACTCTCCAGGGCAGCCTTCAATGGACATAAGGGAATCGTGAAGTTGCTACTGGAACGAGAGGACGTCGATCCCAATGCTGCCGATGATTGTGGAAGAACACCGCTCTTTAGAGCCGCCCGCAATGGACATGAGGGAGTCGTGAAGTTGCTTGAGCGAGAGGACGTCAATCCCAATGTAGCCGATAATTGTGGAAGAACACCGCTCTCTAGAGCTGCCGGGCGTGGGCATGAGGGAATCGTGAAGATGCTACTAGAACGGAATGATATCAGTCCTAATCCTGTGAGGGGTTGTGCAGAAGCGGCACTCGAGAGTGCCGCCTATAATGGGCGGGAGAATGTGGTGAAGCTGCTGCTGGAGCGCAACGATATCAACGCTGACTCTACGGATGAACATGGCCGAACACCACTCCTGATAGCTGCTTGGTATGGGCACGAAGGGGTAGTGAAGATGCTACTGGAACGAGAAGATGTCAACCCCAATGCTGCTGATGATTGTGGAGTAACACCACTTCTCAGAGCAGCCTACAGGGGACATGAGGGAGTTGTGAAGATGCTGCTGGCACGAGCTGGTGTGAATTCAGATATGGCTAATCTCATCGAAAAAGCATCACTTTCGCATGCTCAAAAGTGTAGGCTTCATGCCATTGCGGGATTACTTTCCGAACATAAAAGTCTCATTCCCCCGTTAGATGGTGCTGAATTTACAGCACTTTCCCACCCGAGCCGTCAGATCTAGATCAGGGCCTTCTGATAACTAACCTCGAGACAAACAATTTTTCTGGGAGCCCAGGTCTTAAATTTCACACCTATCAACTGGAATTCGTCTATCTGATTGGAAGCTAGACATGGGTTAGCGGAGGGAGGTTGGAGGATTGAGAGAGTGGGTAGTTGGCATAGGATGGGTTCGCTATGTATGAGAAGAAGTTGTTTTCAGAGTATGGTTGAAACTGTTGATAAGAAGATGAATGAATGGGAAATTGAATTGCTGGAAGTTTGTATTTTTCAACTATTAATTACGAATAAGCCCTCTGGCCGCCCGCTTCTTTACCCTCCCACCTTTAAGGGAGAACTTTCCATGTTGGAAGCACTTCACGCTTTAATGGACTAACAGTTCTCGCACCAGGCGCTCCGACACTGAAAGACTGACATATCTGGAAAACTACAGACTTTCCATATTAGTGCGGACAACTCATCAAAGTAAACCTTCTTACCACTTCCCCGGCGCCTCCTGGAACGTGAGTACACATACACACTGCCTTGCCATAAACTCAACGAGCACACGACTGAAGATCAGCCTGAACTACCTCCGGAACCACGCCCTCAGCAGTGACTCCACCTCCAACATGATGGCCGCACCTGATCAGACCAGCATGATACTCGGCAACATAGGGTGGAGTAAATAAGGGTCTGATGTTTTGGTCGAGGTAAATCTTCCGTTGAGCTGTTAGGCAGGTCGTAGCCTGTACTAGTAGATCCATAGCTAAACCCCCGCATAAATAGCAAACCCCCCGCTTGGTTAGGGGTCCGGTATTTCCTTCCCAGGAAGGAAGGCTAGCAGCCGGAAATCAGAGTAACTTGTAGGTGTATGCAACCACCCTTGTTGTGTTGCGCAGAGCGTGTAATGGTGTTGAAGGTAGACTAACTTATGGGTCAGACTTGTTTGTCAGTCCTATTTAGTTAGCGGACTCGCACCTGAGAAATAAACAAGGATCTACCGGTACCTTCTCTCCTCCACCATGTCCCCCTTATCTTGCATGTCATGAGCTTCTAGGCATTCTACCTTGCTTACCTAGGAGAAAATCGTCCCGTCGATAGGGAGTAGCCTATGGTATGTGCTTTTTTGAATTTTTTTCTGTTCGTTTGTTTTATCTTTCTCTTCGTTTCTTTCTTTTATCTCTACTCCCTGCATTCTTCCCATTTTACCTCGGCCATATAGTGTCAGAACTTTGCAAGTTTAAACTATTCGGTGATCCGGCTTTCAAGTTCGCTCGGATAATAACTTCTAGCCCTGGAGGCAAAAAATGTCTAACTTGTTAAATGAGTGAAGCCACTGTTGCCGTGCTGGGTCTTTACATAATTTCCTTGGTCAGAGACGTGTCTTTACCTCTCCCTTGGTTACCCGTATGACAAGCCCTGGCTGTCCTATTTCGCTTTCGCTCTTAGCACGAAATACAAATCCGTCAGTCCACATGGTAGTTGAGCAGACCATTTGAACGCTTTTAAACTTCAATTTTTATACTATAAGCTTATTCTATATTTAGGGGAAAATACGATGAAAAACTTAAACGAAGAGAGGAATTGAACACGCGACCCTAAAAGCACGGTTTCCTAATTTATAACCAATTACCTCACAGATAGAATTACCTCAGGATGAAACAGGTTTGGTACAGGTTGGAGGGAAAATGTTTTCAAAAGGCCACTTTGCACTAATTATAGACCACTTAAATAAAAACGCAGAGACGAAACGATAACGACACCCTTCTGGACGAGACCACAAGAATCGGTTCCTTTTTTATTGTTTCTTTCTTTGTTCATGTTGTAGGCTTTGTGGGCTGCTACGAACCTGTGCCTATACGCTCCGATTGTGAACATTCGACACAAAAGTTGGCGCAAATTCCTGTTTGGCCGTTTACTACACCATTGCTAGTTCACCTCGCTCTCCCTTTTAGAGGCCAGACATTGGTATTTTCATCGGTGCCTGAGTGGATATTCTTTTCTTGAGAGCCGTGAAGATGGTGTTAGGGGGGGCGGACGTTATTCCCTACACGAGTGACTGCCCAACACCGCTTTTATGGGCTGTCGAGGGTGGGCATGAGGAAGTCGTTGAGCCGTTGCTTGAGCGGAACGATATCAACCCCAACACTGTTGATGGCCGTGGCTGGACACTCTTCATAGCTGCCAGTGTTGGACATGAAGGAATGGTGAAGACGCTACTAGAACGAGGGGATGTCAATCCCAATACCGCTGATTGTTGGGGAGAAACTCCACTCTTCATGGCCACCCGCGAAGGACATGAGGGAGTCGTGAAGCTACTATTGGAACGATGGGATATCAATCCTAATATTGCCGATGAGGACGGAGAGACACCGTTTTCATTGGCTACGCGGCGTGGGCAAGAGGGTGTCGTCAAGATGCTACTAGAAAGGAATGATATTAATCCTAATATAGGAAGCGTTGGGGGGGAAACACCACTTTTGGTAGCAGTTTGTGAGGGTCATGAGAAAGTCGTGAAGATACTGCTGGGACGAGAGGACGTCAATCACAATACCACTGATGAATGCGGCCGGACACCGCTCTTCAGGGCCGCCAGCAAGGGGCGTGAGGGAGTCGTTAAGCTGTTTCTTGAGCGGGACGATGTCAACCCCAACACTGCCGATTGGCGCAGCCGGACACCATTCTTCATAGCCGCTAGCAAGGGGCATGAGGGAACCATGAAGCTGTTGCTGGAGCGAGAAGATGTCAACCCCAACACTCCGAATGAATGGGGTGAAACGCCGCTCGCTAGTGCGGTCTGGATGGGTCATGAAGGAGTCGTGAAGCTGTTGCTGAAGAGAAGGGATGTCGATCCTAATATTGCGGATGATTATTATAATGGAGACACACCACTTTCATTGGCTGCCGTGAATGGGGAAGTGGAAATCGTGAAGATGCTACTGGAACGAGGGGATGTCGATCCCAATACTGCCGATAGTTGTGAAGAAACACCACTCTGTAAAGCCGCCGACTGTGGACATGAGGGAGTTGTGAAGATGCTACTGGAACGAGGGGATGTCGATCCCAATACTACCGATAGTTGTGGAGAAACGCCACTCTCCAGAGCCACCTATCATGGACATGAGGGGGTTGTGAAGATGCTGCTGGAACAGCCAGGTATCAACTCCGATATGGCGAATCTCGCTGGCGAAACAGCTCTTTCGCAGGCTCTAAAGTGTGGACATCATGCCATTGCGAAATTGCTATTCGAACATAGAAATTTCATCCCCCCGCTAGATGGTGATGAATTTACACCACTTCCCCACCCGCGCCTCCAGATATAAATCAGAGCCTTTCCGGGAGGATGTGCAGGCTTTCATTTCAAGTCTAAAGCTCGGCAGTGTACATCCCCATCCCTCGAATTTCCATCTCATCAACTCCAAAATGGTGGCTAGTTGGATTGTATTGAATGTAATAACAAAGCTCGAGACAAACCTTTGTTCTTGGAGCTTTGCCTTAAATCACTTCATATCACTCGATATTCTTCTGTCTAATAATATGTTGAAATTGGGCTTTCGGATATGCACTGTCTGCGCATTGGAGCACGACAAAGCCGGCCATTCTTCCTTAGGTCTGGTTTCCTACCCTCCGAGTTAGACTTGCTGCATTTGACTTTTCCCCTCATGTTACCGCTCAATCAATCGACTGGATACTCAATTATGTTCTCATTTGTTTTCTCTTGTCCATATTGTTTCCTTTAACTTCTTCTCCACTGCCGATATATGTTGCTGTTTCACTGTATAAATAGTAGGCCTTCCTGGCCCTCTGAGATCGAATGAAGTTCTTAAGCATCTATCGCGCGTACATGTTTCCGGTATATGGCTTGGCCATTTGACCCTTTTTCAATATAATAAGAGGTTAGACATGGTTTAGCGAAGGAAGGTTGGAAGGATCGAGGGATGGGTAGCTGGTGTGGGGTGGGTTCGCTATCTATGTGAAGCGGCTGCGAAGTGGTCTACGCGATAGGAATGGGCGAAACTGTTGTCAAGTAGATGAATGAATGGGCAACGTACTTGCTGGAAGCTTGCATTTTTTACACACCGTGGATTAGGAATCATCACTCTGGTCGCCAGCTTTCTTACGCTCCTAGCTTCAAGAAGGAACTTCCCATACTGGAAGCGCTATGCGCTCCAATAAAATAACAATTCTCACGCCTGGCACGCCGACTTTGTAAGATAGACCTATGGGGAAAGCTACAAAGTTTCTCTATCCCTGCTGACAACCCATCAAAAGTAAACCTTCCTACCGCTTCCCCTGCGACTCCCGGAACGTGCACATATATACCTTGTCTTGCCATAAACTCAACAAGCACACTGCCGAAACTCCAAAATTGCCCCGGCACCACACCCTCCGTAGTGACTCCCCATATTTGGCCAGACCGACATGATAGGACCTATACTAGCAGATCTATAGACAAGCTCCAACACCAGTGGCAAACCTGCGACCCGGTGAAGAAGATAATACTCCCTTCCTTGGAAGAAAGGCGATCAAGCGGGAATCGGGGTAGCTGTTGAGTGTTGTAGGATACAGGCGACCACCCTTGTTGTGTTTACAGAGCGTATAATGGTGTTGAAGGTGGACGATGAGTCAGACTTGTTAGTCCTATTTATTAGCATACTCGCACCTGAAAATAAACAAGGACCTTTCCACATCTACCATGCCCTCCTGATCTGACAGGTTATGTGCTTCTGAGAATTCTACCTGGCTTGACTAAGTTAGGAGGGGATCGACCCGTCGATAGGGAGCAGCCTATAGTATGTACTATTTTGAATTGCTTTCTGTTCATTTGTTTCATCTTACGTTTCGTTTTGCCTCTTTCCTTTCTACTCTCTGCATTCTGCCCATTTTATCTCGATCATATAGTGTCAGAACTTTTACAAGTTTAAACTATTCCGTAATCCAGCTTTCAAGCTCACTCTCTTGGAGGATAATAACTTCCAGCCCTAAGAGTAGAGAATGTCTGACTAGTTAAATGAGTGGAACCTGTGTTGCCATGCTGGAACTTTACAGAATGCGCCAAATACAAATGTTTTGAAATTCCAGTAAAGAAAGGTTATTTATATTGACAGTGGAATTGCAGGTTAGTGGGAGAAAAATCACAAGATTTTGGGATTCCAGTTATGATTACAAGATTCTGGTAAATCTGCACTTAAGTTACTAGTAGTGATCGTGATTCCGGGCATTTGAATTGTGATTAGTTTAGAGGATTTCAGATTTTAATAACCGTTTTATGGTTAGCAGGAAATAGCATACTTCAGACAGAGGTCTAGAAAATAATATATTTTGGCTGAATGGAAATCCTCTTGTTCCTTTGCTTTCCACAAGCTGTGACCTCTTGTTTCTTCACCTGTCCCTTTGTCGCCTGCGGGACTGGTTCTGGCCGTCCTACTGTTGGCTTCTATTGTACTTTCATTTCGAGTAAGAAATACAGATCCTACAGGTGGGTTAACAGCCTACACGATATTTGAGTAGATCATTTGAAAGCATTTAAATCTTGATCGGAAAATCCCCTGCTATATTTAGGGAAAAATATGGGAAAAAAAAACTTGAACGAAGAGAGGAATTGAACATGGGACGTCAAAAAACGGTTTCCGGATTGATAACCCATTACCTCACAGATAGAAAAATTACTGGCCGTAACAGGCTTAGTACAGGTTTGAAAAGTCTTTTCTCCATATCTGTCATTGAGCGGGCTCCTGGAGGAAAATGTTTTCAAAAGGCCACTCTACAGACCACTTAAATAAAAAGGACAGACGGAAACGATAACGACACGCGTCTGGATAATACCATGAGAATCCACTGCTCTTTTATTGTTTCTTCCTTTGTTCTTGTGGGAGCCCCTGTGAACTGCTACGAACCTGTGCCTATGCGCTCGCATTGTGAACATTCCACCCACAAGCAGGCCCGAATTACTTTTTTTGCCGTTTACCATACCATTGCGAATTCACCTCACTCTTCCTTTTAGAGGCCAGGTATTAGTAGTTTCGTCTGTATCTGGGTGGATATTCGTTCTTTTATAACCATGAATATGGCCCTGGAGTTAGCGGACCTTGACCCCCAGATGAAGGCCCGCCTAACACCGCTTTCATGGGCTGTCGAGGGTGAGCACGAAGCAGTTGTCAAGATGCTGCTTGAGCGGGACGATGTCAATCCCAACACTGTTGATTGGCGCGGCCGGACACCACTCTTCAGAGCCGCTAGCAAGGGGAGCGAGAGAGTCGTTAAGTTGCTGCTGGAGCGAGAGGATGTCAACCCCAACACTCCGAATGAAGATGGCGAAACTCCGCTCGCTAGAGCCGTCTGGAGGTGTCGTGATGGAGTCGTGAAGCTACTATTGGAACGATGGGATACCAATCCTAACATTGCCGCTGATAACGGAGAAACACCCCTTTTAAAGGCTTCCGAGAAGGGGCGGGAGGAAGTCGTCAAGATGATACTAGAACGGAATGATATCAATCCAAATGCTGTGGGGGGTTGTGATAATTCACCACTCTGGCGAGCTGCCTGCGGTGGGTATCAGGGAGTCGTGGAGATGCTGCTGGAGCGCAAAGATGTCAACGCCGACTCTGCCGATGAATCCGGCCGAACACCGCTCCTGATGGCTGCTTCCTATGGACACGAAGGGATCGTGAAGATACTATTGGAACGAGATGATGTCAATCCCAATAGCGTGGATAATGATGGAGAAACACCACTCTTCCAAGCCGCCTGCTGGGGGCATGCGGGTGCCGTGAGGATGCTTCTAGAGCGCAACGATATCAACGCTGAGCATACGAATGAAAGTGGCCGAACACCACTTCTCATGGCTGCCTGGGAGGGATATGAGGGAGTCGTAAGGATGCTACTGGAACGGGGGGATGTTGATCCTAATACTGTCGATAACATCGGTAGAACGCCACTCTCAGGAGCAGCATATAAAGGGCATGAAGGAGTTGTGAAAGCCCTACTAGAACGGAATGATATCAATCCCAATACTGTGATGTGTGATGCAGAAACGCCACTCAAAAACGCCGCCTGGAAAGGACACGAGGGAATCGTGAAGATGTTGCTGGAGCGCGACGATGTCAACCCCAACCCTGTAGGTAAAGGCGGCCAGACGCCATTCCTCATGGCTGCCTGGGGGGGACATGAAGGAATCGTGAGAATGCTACTGGAACGAGGGGAAGTCAATCCTAATGCTACCGATGGTTTTGGACAAACACCGCTCTCCAAAGCCGCCTGGTACGGGCGCAAGACAATTGTCAAGATATTGCTGGAGCTCACCGATATCAACGCCGACCCTAGAGATAGAAGTGGCCAAACACCACTCTTCCTGGCTGCTCAGGATGGACGTGAGGAAGTCGTGAATATGTTGCTGAAACGAGGGGATGTCAATCCCAATGCTGCCGATCATGATGGAGAAACACCACTCTCCAGAGCCGCTTGCAATGGATATAGGGGAGTGGTGAGGATGCTATTAGAACGGGTTGGTGTCAACTCCGATATGGCGAACCTCGCTGGTGAAACACCTCTTTCGCAAGCTCTCAAGTGTGGACATCATGCCATTGCAAAATTGATATCTGAGCATACAAATTTCATTCCCACGTTAGACGGTGATGAATTTACAGCACTTTCCTCATTCCACCTGCCAGATCTTGATTTGCGCGTTTCCCCGATGACCGGTAGGCTTTGATTTCCGGCTCAGAGCTCGGCAGCACACATCCCAATCCCTCGAATTTCCATCTCATCAACTCCAAAATGGCAGCTAGTTAAATTGTGTTGAATGTGATAACTAATCTCCAGACAAACTGGCGTTCAGGGCGCCCCGCCTTGATCACACTGTATCACTCCAAATTCTTCTGTCTGATAGGGGATTAGACATGAGTTAACAAAGGAAGGCTAGAGAGACTCGGATTGAGGGGATTGTTTTTTGTATGGGATGGGTTTGCTATGTATGAGAAGTGGTTGTAAGATAGTCAACTCGATAAGAATGGTTGAAGCTGTTGATAAGTACATGAACGAATAGGCATTCTACTTGCTGGAAGCTTTGAATTTTTCACGCAGTGAATTAGGAATTATCCCTCTAGTCGCCAGCTTTCTTAGGCTCTCAGCTTCGAGGAAGAAGAACTCCCAATGCTGGAAGCAATTCACGCTGCAATGGAATAACAATTCTCGTGCTAGGCACGACGATTTTGTGAGACCAACATATCTTGTAAGCCGCAAAGTTCCTGTATTCCTGCCGACAATCCATCAAAGTAAACCTTCCTATCACTCCCCCACTGACTCCCGGAACGTGCACACACATACACACTGCCTTGCGATAAACTCAACGAGCACACTGCCGAAACTCCAAAATTACCCCCTGCACCACACCCTCCGCAGTGACTCCCACCCCCCACATGATGGCTATACCTGACCAGACCAGAATGATACCGGTAGGGACTGTACTAGCAGATCCATAGCTAAACCCCCGCACATGTGGCAACCCGCGGCTTGACTAAGAATCCGGTATTCCCTTCCCAGGAAGGAAGGCGAGCAATAGGAAATCAGGGTATAAGCAACCACCCTTTGTTGCGTTGTGCAGAGCGTATACCGGTGTAGGATAGGGCCCTCGTATAGGGTAGTTTTAGCAGTGGGGAGAGCGTTTGAGTACGCACTAGAACCCTATGTTTGTAGATAGCTTGGCGTGCAGAATTTACTGCGCATAAGCCTCTCGTCTCTTCCTTAGTTTAGACAAGCGCAACAACGCACACTCTCTCCACGATAATTGGTTCTTCACTTCCACTCTATTCGGCTTAGCTTCTTGTGCGTTTCCCTATCGGTCTATCGACTACATTACACCGTAGCTATACAGGGTCAAGTTCACATCTCCAATCTCCCGGTATAGTGAGTAGGTCACGAACGCAGTTTACCTTCACAAGCAGTCTCGGTAGACAGAACACTCCCACACCGGTAATGGCGTTGAGGGTAGACCATGAGTCAGACTTGTTTGTTAGTCCTATAATCTAGTGAAAGCCGGATTGGAGCTAAAGCGAAACCGAGCCAACAGGAGGCCACGAAGAAGGCAAATTCGCCATAGCTTAAACCCATAGGTAGTGGTGGTTGGACAGGTTCAAGAAAATCCTCACCAGCGCCAATCCGACTTTCACCAGATTATCCAAGTACGGTAGTTAGCGGGCTCGCACCTGAGAAATAAACAATTATCTTCCTTCTCGCCTCCACCATCTCCTGATCTGACGGGTTATGTCAGCTTCTGTGCATTCTACCTGGATTAACTAGGAGAAAATTGGCCGGTCGATAGAAAGCAGCCCATTCTATCTGATTTTTTGAGCTGTTTCCTGCTTGTTTCCTTTTTATCTTGTCTCATCTTTTCTCTCTACAAGTGTACTTTATGCATTCTGTCTATTTTATCTCGGCCATATAGTGTCAAAACACTACAATTTCACACTGTTGGGTGATCCAGCTTTCAAGTTCGCTCTCTTGTGGGTGGTGATCCTTAGCCCTTCGGGTAGAGAATGTTTGGCCGGTTAGATGAGTGGAACCTCCGCTGCCATGCTGGACTTTTACAGAATTTGCTTTTTTTGATACTAATGTTTTGGCTTAGTGGGTAAAAAGCCTAAGATTTTGTGATTCCGGTATAATTACGGGATCCTGGTGGGTCTACGCTTACTGGTAGTAATCATGATTCCAGGCATTTCAATCATGATTGGTTTAGAGGATTCTAGATTTTAATAGCTATTTTCTAGATAGTAGGAAATGTTAAAATTTTCATGAAGGTTCCATATCCACCACACCAACTACAACGCCGAATGTTTGGATCAGGAGAAGTTTGTTTGAGGAATGTTGGAGTCTATGGGAGTTGAAGCGATAGTGCGTATGGGCAAAGGGTTAGGTGAAGCAAAGAGTTTTTAGCAAGATGTAGGAACCGGAGCGAGGGTGTGACGAAGGTTGGAACTAAGGTTTGCTAGGAGATGGAACGAACTAGTGTCACACTATGATGGTATCATAGCGGGACAGGCGAAGGTATCAAGAATGTTTAGGAACGGAAAAGCGAGGAAAACCCTGTAAGTAGACGAAATAGAGGTAAGGGATTAAGGGAGGAAATATTTTGGTAGAAGTTTGAAGGTGTTGTCTGGAAGGAGGGAGATGGTGATGGAATGAGTTTCGGAGGACTCGGGCGAAGTTGAAGAAATATTTTTTCTGTAATCAAGTTTGTGAATATATAGGACACTGCTGGCGATGTTGAAGGAATAAGGGTCCCAAGATGCTCTCGACTGATAGCCAAATTTTTTGAGGAAATAGCAGATTTCAGAAAGATAGCTGGAGGGTGATGTACTTGGTTGAGCAGTGATCCTGTTGTTTCTTTTGCTCTTTACAAGCTAGGACCTGTTTATCTTTACCCCTTCTTTAGTTACTTGTCGGACCAAAGCTGGCCGGCCTACTCTCAGCTCCTATTGTACTTTCATTCTTAGTAAGAAATGTAATGCAGGGTAATGGGTTATAAATTAGGAAATCTTATTTTCCACATCGTATGTTCGATTCCCCTCTTTGTTCAAGTTTTTCTCCAATATTTTGCCTAAATACAGCATAAGATTTTCCAGTGATATCTATAATATAAACTGGGGGTTTAAAAGTGTTCAAATGATGTTAACCAACCTGCAGGATTTATAAGATGCAATAGGCTTGGTACGGGATTGAAAAGTTGTCATAACTCACTTTGGGAGTGCACATGGAGGATAGTGTTTTAAAGAGGCCACTTTGCGCTAGTGACTGCTTAAATAAAAACGACAGAAGACAAAATCGGTAACGACAACCCTTCTTGACGAGACCACGAGGATCGATTGCTTTTTTATTCTTTCTTCCTTTGTTCTTGTGGGAGCCTGTGAACTACTACGAACCTGTGCCCATACGTTCCCATTGTCAACATTCCATCCAAAAGCAGGAGCGAATTACAGTTTTGGCCATTTACAACACCATCACCAGTTCACCTCACTCTCCCTTTTGGAGGCCAGATATTGATACTTGCCCCGGTGCCTGAGTGGATATTCGTTCCTTTGGAAACGTGAATATGGAGCTAGAGCAAGTGGACGTTAATCCCGACACGAGGAGACGCCTAACACCTCTTTCATGGGCTGTCAAGGGTGGGCATGAAGCAGTCGTTAAGATGCTGCTTGAGCGGGACGATGTCAACCCCAACGCTCCTGATTGGCGCGGCAAGACACCACTCTTGAGAGCCGCCTGCAAAGGGAGTGAGAGAGTCGTGAAGCTGCTGCTGGAGCGAGAAGATGTCAACCCCAACACTCCAGATGAAAATGGCGGAACGCCGCTCGCTAGAGCAATCTGGAAGGGGCACAAAGGAGTCGCGAAGCTGCTATTGGAACGACGGGATGTCAATCCTAATATTCCCCATCATAACCGAACAACACCGCTTTTAATTGCTGCCACGAGTGGGCAAGAGGAAGTGGTAAAGCTGCTACTAGAGCGGAAAGATATCAATCCTAATACTGCCGATGATTGGGGAGTAGCACCACTCTCTGGGGCCGCCAGGTGTGGATATGTGGGAATCCTGAAGATACTACTGAAACGAGAGGATGTTAATCCCAACACTGTTGATTTGCGCGGCCGGACACCACTCCTCAGGGCCTCCAGCAAGAGGCTTGAAGGAGTCGTGAAGGTGCTACTTGAACGAGACGATGTCAACCCCAACACTGCTAATAGGAATGGCCGGACACCACTCTTCGGGGCCGCTAGCAAGGGGTATGAGGGAGTCGTGAAGCTGTTGCTGGAGCGAGAAGATGTCAACCCCAACGCTACAAATGGATATGGCGAAACGCCACTCTCAAGAGCCGCTCTGAGGGGTCATAAAGGAGTCGTGAAGGTGCTATTGGAACGATGGGATATCAATCCTAATATTGCCGCTGATGGTAGGGGAGCCACACCCCTTTCATGGGCTGCAGGGTATGGGCGAGAGGAAATCGTGAAGATGCTACTAGAACGGAATGATATCAATCCAAATGCTGGGAGGAATGATGGTTCTTCACCACTCTGCAGTGCTGCCTCAGGTGGGCATGAGGGAGTCATGAGAATGCTGCTGGAGCGCAACGATGTCAGCGCCGACTATAGGGATGAAAATGGTCGAACGCCACTCCACGTAGCTGCCTTGGAGGGACGTGAAGGAGCTTTGAAGATGCTCCTGGAACGAGGGAATGTTAATCCTAATACTGTAGATAATTATGGAGAAATTCCAGTCACTAGTGCCGCCTGGCGAGGGCACGAGGGAGTCGTGAAGATACTACTGGAACAAGGCAAAGTCAATCCCAATGCTGTCAATGGTTATGGAGAAACGCCACTCTCCAGGGCCGCAAGGAATCGGCGCAATGGAGTTGTGAAGATATTACTGGAGCTCGCCGATATCAACGCCGATCCTAGGGATAGACACGGCCAAACACCGCTCTTCATAGCCGCCGGGGAGGGACATGAAGAAGTCGTGAAGATGCTACTGGAACGAGGCAATGTCAATCCCAATACTACCGATAGTTGTGGAGAAACACCACTCTGTAAAGCCGCCGACTGTGGACATGAGGGAGTTGTGAAGATGCTATTGGAACGAGGGGATGTCGATCCCAACACTACCGATAGTTATGGAAAAACACCACTCTCCAGAGCCGCCTGGGAAGGACACGAGGGAGTTGTGAAGATGCTACTGGAACGAGGGGATGTCGATCCCAATACTACCGATAGTTGTGGAGAAACACCACTCTGTAAAGCCGCCGACTATGGACATGAGGGAGTTGTGAAGATGCTACTGGAACGAGGGGATGTCGATCCCAATACTACCGATGGTTGTGGAAAAACACCACTCTCCAGAGCCGCCTTGGGAGGGCACGAGGGAGTCGTGAAGATGCTGCTGGAACGAGTTGGCGTCAACCCCGATATGGTGAATCTCGCTGGTGAAACAGCTCTTTCGCAAGTTCTCAGTGTTGAAAATGGGCACGAAGGTTCCATATCTGCGACATCTACTACAGTACCAATGTTTGGACGAGGAGAGTTGTTTTGGAGAGCGTTGTAGGATATGAAGGTTGATGCGTTTGTTGTTTGAAGGAGAGGTTAGGCTCAGGAGCGATGTTTTGGGAAGAGGCAGGAACCTGCACTACGGGTGCAAAGGGCTTGGAGCTAAGGTTGGCAAGGGATGGAACGAACGAGTGTCACACTAAGGTGATAGCAAAACAGAGGAAGGTATCAGGAATGTTCGGGAATGGAATGGTTAGGAAAACTGTGTGAGAGGATGAAACGGATCGAAGAGAGTAGGGGACGAAGTGGTATGGTCTAGAATGATAGTGAAGGAGATGGAACGAGAAGGCACTTTGACGAAGATAAAGAAAGGGTTTTCCTGTAGTTAGCTTTTGTGTATATATAGGTCACCGCTGGCGGTACAAAAAGAATAAGAATCCAAAGGCACTCTCGCCATATCATAGCTCATATTATTTGACTCAGGTGTGAACATGAGACCATTGCAAAATTGCTCTCTGAGCTTAGAAATTTCATTCCCACGTTAGATGGTGTTGAATTTACGGCACTTTCCCACCCGAACCTTCAGATCTAGATCAGAGCCTTTCCGGGTGGATGTGCTGGTTTTTCTTTTCAATTTTCAAGTCCAAAGCTCGGAAGTAAACACCCCCATCCCCCGAATTTCCATCTCATCAACTCCAAAATGGCGGCTACTTGGATTGTATTGAATGTGATAACTAAGCTCGAGACAAATCGTGGTTCCGGGAGCTTTGATTTTAACCACTCCATATCACTCGAAATTCTTTGGTCTAATACGAGGTTGGGCATGGGTTAGCGAAGGAAGGTTGGAAGGATCGAGGGATGGGTGGTTGATGTTCACTATCTATGAGACGGCTGTGAAGTGGTCTACGCGATAGGAATGGTTTAAACTGTATTTAGTTGGATGAATGAATAGGCAATCTACCTTCTGAAAGCTTGTATTTTTTTTATACTGTGATTAGGAATCACCCCCCCGGTCGCCAGTTTTATTGCCCTCCTAGCTTCAGGAAGGAATTTCCCATACCGGAAGCACTAGGCCCTACAATAGAATAACAATTGTTGCGCCTGGCTCGCGGACTTTGTAAGGTAGACCTATCTAGAAAGCCTCAAAGCTCCGGTATTCCTGCCCACAACTCATCAAAAAAAAAACCCCCCCCTTTCCATCACTCCCCTGGCAAGTCCCGGAAAGTGCACACTCACTCACTCACCGTCTTGCCACAAACTCAACAAGCACACTGTCAAAACCCCACAATTGCTCCGACACCGCACCCTCCTTAGTGACTCCCACCTCCCACATGATGGCCATACCAGGCCAGGCCAGAATGATACCGGTAGGGCCTGTGCTAGCAGACCCATAGCTAAACCCCCGCACATGTGGCAACCCGCGGCTTCGCTAGGAATCCGGTATTCCCTTCCCAGGAAAGAAGGCGAGCAATAGGAAATCAGCGTACTCGGGTGTCAGGGGTAGTCCGCGAACGCATTTGAACGCTTTTAACCCCCAAGTTTATATTAGGGATATTATTGGGAAAAATCTTATGATGTATTTAGGCAAAATATGGGAGAAAAAGTTGAACAAAGAGGGGAATCGAACATAGGATGTGGAAAATAGGGTTTCCTAATTTACAACCCATTACCCTGCATTACTATAGGATGCAATAGGCTTAGTACGGGTTTGAAAAGTTTTTTCATCATAGCTCACTTGGGGAGGACACATGGAGGAAAATGTTTTCAAAAGGACACCCCGCCCTAGAGACTGCTTAAATAAAACGATAGAGAAGACAAAAACGATAACGGCACCCTTCTGGACGAGACCACAAGAATCGATTGCTTTTTTATTCTCTCTTCCTGCGGTTCTTGTGGGAGCCTGTGAACTACTACGAACCTGTGCCTATACGTTCCCATTGTGAACGTTCGATCCAAAAGCAGGAGCGAATTACAGTTTTGGCTGTTTACAATACCATAACGAGTTCACCTCACTCCCCCTTTTGGACGCCAGATATTGATACTTGCCCCGGTGCCTAAGTGGATATTCATTCCTTTAGAAACGTGAATATGGAGCTAGAGCAAGCGGACGGTAATTCCGACACGACGAGACACCTAACACCGCTTTCATGGGCTGTTAAGGGTGGGCATGAAGCAGTCGTTAAAATGCTGCTTGAGCGGGACGATGTCAACCCCAACGCTCCTGATTGGCGTGGCAAGACACCACTCTTCAGAGCCGCCAGCAAAAGGAACGTGAGAGTGGTGAAGATGCTGCTGGAGCGAGAGGATGTCAACCCCAACGCTGCAAATGAAAATGGCCAAGCGCCGCTCGCTAGAGCCGTCTGGAAGGGGCATGAAGAAGTCGTGAAGATGCTACTGGAACGAGAGGATATCAATCCCGATGTTTCCAATGATCGTGGAGAAACACCACTTTTAATGGCTGCCCTGAGTGGGCAAGAGGAAGTCGTAAAGCTGCTACTAGAGCGGAAAGATATCAATCTTAATACTGCCGATGATTGGGGGGTAACACCACTCTCTGAGGCCGCCGAGTGTGGATATGAGGGAGTCCTGAAGATGCTACTGAAACGAGAGGATGTCAATCCCAACCCTGTTGATTGGCGCGGCAGGACACCACTCCTCAGGGCCTCCAGCAAGAGGCGTGAAGGAGTCGTGAAGGTGCTACTGAAACGAGGGGATGTCAACCCCAACACTGCTGATTATCGCAGCCGGACACCACTCTTTAGAGCCGCAAGCAAGGGGCATGAGGGAATCGTGAAGCTGCTGCTGGAGCGAGAAGATGTCAACCCCAACGCTATAGATGAAAATGGCCGAGCGGTACTCACTATGGCCGTCTGGCAGGGGCATGAAGGAGTTGTGAAGCTGCTATTGGAACGATGGGATATCGATCCTAATATTGCCGATGGTAACAGAGATACACCCCTTTTAATAGCTTCCAAGAATGGGCGAGAGGAAGTCGTCAAGATGCTACTAGAACGGAACGATATTAATCCTAATACTGCCGATGATTGGGGAGAAACACCACTTTTCGTAGCAGTCTATAAGGGTCATGAAAAAGTCGTGAAAGTGCTACTGGAACGAGACAATGTCAACCCCAACACTGTTGATTGGCGCGGCCGGACACCACTCTTCAGAGCCGTAAGCAAGGGGTATGAGGGAGTTGTGAAGAACTTGCTCGAGCGCAACGATGTCTGCCCCAACACTCCGGATGCACATGGCGTAACACCGCTCGCTAGAGCCATCTGGAAGGGGCATGAAGGAGTCCTGAAACTTTTGCTGAAGTGAAGAGATGTCGATCCCAATGCTGTGGATAATTTTGGAGAAACACGACTTTTCTGGGCTGCCAGGAAGGGGGATGAGGAATTTGTGAAGTTGCTACTAGAACGGAATGATGTCAATCCAAATACTGTCAATAGTCGTGGAGCAACACCACTCTCTATAGCTGCCTACAATGGACATAAGGGGATCGTGAAAATGCTACTGGAACGAGAAGACATCAATCCCGATACCGCCAATGATCGTGGAGAAACACCACTCTTCAGGGCCGCCAGAAATGGGCATGAGGGGGTGGTGAAGATGCTACTAGAACAGAATGATGTCAATCCCAATACTGCCGATAGTGGTGGAGGAACACCGCTCTCTATAGCTGCCTGTAATCGACATAAGGGGGTCGTGAAGATGCTACTGGAGCGGAAAGGTATCAATCCTAATACCGTCGATGACTGTGGAGACACACCACTTTTATTATGTGCCAGGAGTGGGCAAGAGGCAATTGCAAAGATGCTACTAGAACGGGATGATATCAACCCAAATGCCGTGAATAGTAATAATATTTCACCACTCTGGCGAGCTGCCTGCTATGGGAATCAGGGCGTCTTGGAGATGTTGCTCAAGCGCAGCGATGTCAACGCCGACTCTGCCGATGGATATGGCCGAACGCCGTTCCTGGTGGCTGCTTCCTGTGGACACGAAGGAATCGTGAAGATACTATTGGAACGAGATGATGTCAATCCCAATAGCGTGGATAATGGTGGGAAAACACCACTCTTCGAAGCCGCCTGCAGAGGGCATGCGGGTGTCGTGAGGATCCTTCTAGAGCGCAACGATGTCAACGCTGAGCATACGAATGAAGGTGGCCGAACACCACTTCTCATAGCTGCCTGGGAGGGATATGAAGGAGTCGTGAGGGTTCTACTGGAACGGGGAGATGTTAATCCTAATACTGTCGATGATTTGGGTAGAACACCACTCTCAGCAGCCGCATATGAAGGGCATGAAAGAGTTGTGAAAGCGCTGCTAGATCGGAATGATATCAATCCCAATTCTGTGAGGTGGGATGCAGAAACGCCACTCAAAAGCGCCGCCTGGAAAGGACACGAGGGAATCGTGAAGATGTTGCTGGAGCGCGACGATGTCAACCCCGACTCTGCGGGTAAAGACGGCCAGACGCCATTCCTCATAGCTGCCTGGGAGGGACATGAAGGAATCGTGAAGATGCTACTGGAACGAGGAGATGTTAATCCTAATGCTGCTGATTGTTATGGACAAACTCCGCTCTCCAGAGCTGCCTCGCACGGGCGCAAGAGAATTGTGAAGATATTGCTCGAGCTCACCGATATCAACGCCGACCCTAGAGACAGATGTGGCCAAACACCGCTCTTCATGGCTGCGGGGAATGGATCTGAACGAGTCGTGAAGATGCTGCTGGAACGAGGGGATGTCAACCCTAATGCTGCCGATCATGCTGGAGAAACGCCACTCTCCAGAGCCGCTTACAATGGATATAGGGGAGTCGTTAGGATGTTGTTAGAGGGAGTTGACGTCAACCCCAATATGGCGAATCTCGCTGGTGAAACAGCTCATTCGCAAGCTCTAAAGAGTGGACACCATGCCATTGCGAAATTACTCTCCGAACATAGGAATTTCATCCCCACATTAGTTGATCAATTGGCATCACTTTCCCCACCTGAACCTTGAGATATGCATCAGACCTGCGGCTAGTTGAATTACATTGAATGCCATAACTAAGCTCGAGACAAACCGTTGTTCTGGGAGCCCTGCCCCAATCACACTATATCACTCGAAATTCCTATGTTGGACACGAGGTTAGACATGGGTTAGCGAAGGAAGGTTGGAGGGACCGAGGGATCGAGGGATCGGTGGTTGGTGTAGAGTGGGTCCACTATCTATGGGGATGGCTGTGAAGTGGTCTACGCGATAGGAATGGTCGAAACTATTGTTAGGTGGACGAATGAATAGGCACTCTACTTGCTGAAAGCTTGTATTTTTTACACTGTGAATTAGGAATCATCCCTCTGGTCGCCAGCTTTCTTACGCTCCCAGCTTTGAGGAAGCACTTCGCATGCTAGAACCACTTCGCGCTCCAATAAAATAAGAATTCTCACACCTAGCACTCAGAACTTTGTAAGACAGACATATCTAGAAAGCTACAAAGCCTCCGTATTCCCTCCGACAAACTCACCAAAGAAAATCTTCCTCTGACTCCCTCAGCGACTCCCGGAACGTGCATACACATACACTATCTTACCATAAACTCAACAAGCACACTACCGACACTCCACAATTACCCCAGCACCTCACCCTCCTCAGTGACTCCCACACCCAAACTGATGGCCAGACCTGGCCAGACCGACATGTTAGGACCTATATTAGCAGATCGATAGCCAAGCCCGCGGCCTGGTTGGGAATCCAATACTCACCTTCCTTGAAAGGAAGGCGATCATGGGGGAATCACGGAGGTAACTGCTGAGCTTCATAGGGCACAGGCAACCACCCTTATTGTGTTTGCAGAGCGTATAATAGTGTTGAAGGTAGACTATGAGTCAGAGTATGTGCTTTTTTGAGTTGTTTTCTGTTCCCTTTTTTATCTTATGTTTCTTTTCGTTGCTTCGCTCTCTGCTCTCTGAATTCCGACCATTTTATCACGGTCATATAGTGTAAGAACCTTATAAGTTCAAACTATTTGGTGATCCCGCTTTCAAGTTCACTCTCTTGGAGGATAATAACTTCTAGTCCTAAGAGTAGACAATGCCTAACTAGTTAAATGAGTGGAACCTCCATCGTTGCCATTCTGGAACTTTACACAATTTGCCTGGTTGAATACTCATGTTTTGAAATTCCATATTAACTGGAATTGCGGGTTGGTTTGCAAAAAAATCAGAAGATTTTAGGATTCCAGTATGATTACAGGATTCTGATAAGTCTGCATTTACTAGTAGTGATCATCATTCCAGGCATTTGAATTATGATTGGTTCAGAGAATTTCAGATATTAATTTTCTGGCTATGATATAAGGACAGGTGGGTTAACAGCCCACACGATAGTTGAACAGATCATTTGAAAGCTTTTAAGTTTCAACTTTATACTATAATTATGATCGGAAAATCCCCTGCTATATTTAGGGACAAATATGGGAAAAAACTTGAACTAAGAGAGGAATTGAACATGGGACGTCAAAAAAAAACGGTTTCCGGATTGATAACCCAGTAGAGTACTCGTGTCTCCGCGCCAAGAATAGGCACCTCTTTTGGAATAGCGCCCACTAGCCCATAAAAAGTATAGTGTTCGAGCTGTTTGAAAAAGTGAGGAAAAGTTCCAGTAGCCGGTAAGGCCACATACCAAAACTACCCATGACGAACCTCAGGGTTGGACATTTTGTGAACTCCGGTGGACCGGTATTGATTATTCTTAGGAAGTAAGTCTTCTGCGTTGTGAGAAACCCAAGAGTTTAAATTAATATAAAAAACAGAATGACAAAGGGAAGAAGCCTCTCTGAGGCTACAAGAGGGGCCATTATCTTTTGTAGAAATTGGATTGGTTTTGAATATTCCACGAGACACAGTACGCATGACCTATGAGCGGATAGCAGTAAGGAAACAATATCTGATTCACAAGAGGATATCAAGGCTAATAAGCTTTGCCCTATGATTCTCATCGAGAAAAGCGGCCTCAACGCTATCCTCCATATGGGTCCGTTTTAAACAACTAATAGGCGGTAGGGCACAGTGGATCTAATCCTTGGTTTCCCGGACAATGCGGACGCTTTAATTGATACGAATGGGGATGACAGACGAGGGATATAAGAGAAGAACCAAAGAATAAAGAGATCGTATACAATAACGAATGACTTTGACAAGACAAGAGATAACCGTAGGACTGTGAGCGAAAATGCGATGATCAATTGATAACGAACAAACAAAGGGAAGAACAGACTATCTTATATCCTCCTCAAGTGAAGACCTTCCTCCCAGCACACTTCCAGAGCGTGCCAGATTTCTCTCCCACTTTCCGTCCCTAGGTCGTCCTTCTTTTGCGTTGTGCCGATTCATATCCGAGATAGAAGCATCGTGGCCGAGGGTAGTGTTATGCCACCTGCCGAGGGTAGTGTCGGTCACCGAGGGTGAGAATGGATGTTCGGCTCTTGCTGGTGTTTGTGTTTCATCGTCGGTGGATCGGTGTTTGGTGATGTCGCATCAGGTATGCAGGGTCAGGGTGTTAGGTGGTCAGCAGAAGCTAATAGTGGTGGAACACTCGTGAAGCCATCGCTCGTTTTAGGCTTATAGCTAATCCGCGTTTCCCATCCAGTGGGAATGGAAAATATATGGTGAGCAGCCTAAAGGGGTTAATCTCCAACAGTCCGGAGAGTCTATTCCAAAAGAGGTGCCTATTCTTGGCGCGGAGACACGAGTACCTCACAGATAGAAACATTACAGGACGCAACAGGCTTAGTACAGGTTTGAAAAGTTTTTTATCTCCATATCTGTCGTTAGGCGGGTGCATGGAGGAAAATATTTTCAAAAGGCCACTTTCCACTACAGACCACTCAAATAAATAGAAACGACAGAAACGAAAACGATAACGATATCTTCTGGACGAGGCCACGAGAATCGAGTGCTCTTTATTCTTTCTTTGTTCCTGTGGGAGGGTTTGTGAACCGCTACGAACCCGCCCCTATATGTTCCTATTTTGAACATTCCATCAAAAAGCAGGAGCGAATTACAGTTTTGGCTGTTTACAACACAACACCATCACCAGTTCACCTCACTCTCCCTTTTGGAGGCCAGATATTGATACTTGCCCCGGTGCCTGGGTGGATATTCATTCCTTTGGAAACGTGAATATGGAGCTAGAGCAAGCGGACCTTAATTCCGACACGATGATACACCTAACACAGCTTTCATGGGCTATCGAGGGTGGGCATGAAGCAGTCGTTAAGATGCTGCTGGAGCGGGAAGATATCAATCCCAATAGTGCCAATGATTATGGAGAAACACCACTCTTCATGGCCGCCAGCAATGAGCAAGAGGCAATCGTAAAGATGCTACTGGAACGAGATGATATCAATCCCGATGCTTCCAATAATCGTGGAGAAACACCACTCTTCATGGCCGCCAGCAATGGGCATGAGGGGGTCGTGAAGTTGTTACTAGAACGGAATGATGTCAACCCTGATACTGCCGATAGTGATGGAGAAACACCGCTCTCTATATCTGCCTGGGGTGGACATATGGGGGTTGTGAAGATGCTACTAGAACGGAATGATATCAATCCAAATGCTGTGAACAGTGAAGATATTTCACCACTCTGGCGAGCTGCCTGCGATGGGCATCAGGGAGTCGTGGAAATGCTGCTGGAGCGCAACGATGTCAACGCCGACTCTGCCGATGAATCTGGCCGAACACCGCTCCTGATGGCTGCTTCCTATGGACATGAAGAAATCGTGAAGATACTATTGGAACGAGATGATGTCAATCCCAATAGCGTCGATAATGAAGGAGGAACACCACTCTTCGAAGCCGCCTGCAGCGGGCATGTGGGTGTCGTGAGGATGCTTCTTGAGCGCAACGGTGCCAACACTGAGCATACCAATGAAGGTGGCCGAACACCGCTGCTGATAGCTGCTTCCTTTGGACATGAAGAAATCGTGAAGATACTATTGGAACGAGATGGTGTCAATCCCAATAGCGTCGATAACCACGGAAGAACACCACTCTCCGGAGCCGCCTGCAGCGGGCATGCGGGTGTCGTGAGGATATTTCTAGAGCACAACGGCGTCAACCCTGAGCATACCAATGAAAGTGGCCGAACACCGCTGCTGGTAGCTGCTTCCTATGGACATGAAGAAATCGTGAAGATACTATTGGAACGAGATGATGTCAATCCCAATAGCGTCGATAATGATGGAGAAACACCACTCTCCAGAGCCGCCTGCAGAGGGCATGCGGGTGTCGTGAGGATCCTTCTAGAACGCAACGGTGTCAACGTTGAGCATACCAATGGGGATGGCCGAACACCACTTCTTATAGCTGCCTGGGAGGGACATGAAGGAGTCGTGAGGGTGCTACTGGAACGGGGGGATGTTAATCCTAATGCTGTCGATAACTCGCGTAGAACACCACTCTTAGATGCCGTCTGGGAGGGACATGAAGGAGTTGTGAAAGCACTGCTAGAACGGAATGATATCAATCCCAATGCCGTGAGGTGTGACGTAGACACGCCACTCAAAAGAGCCGCCTGGAAAGGACACGAGGGAATCGTCAAGATGTTGCTGGAGCGCGACGATGTCAATCCCGACCTTGCGGATGATGGCGACCAGACGCCATTCCTCATAGCTGCAAGGGAGGGACATGAAGGAATCGTGAAGATGCTACTGGAACGAGGGGAAATCAATCACAATGCTACCGATAGTTTTGGACAAACACCGCTCTCCAGAGCCGCCTGGGAAGGGTGCAAGAGAATTGTGAAGATATTGCTGGAGCTCACCGATATCAACGCCGACCCTAGAGATATATCTGGCCAAACACCACTCTTCCTGGCTGCTCGGAATGGATTTGGAGGTATCGTGGAGATGCTGCTGAAACGAGGGGATGTCAATCCCAATGCTGCCAATCATGCTGGGGAAACGCCACTCTCGACAGCCGCTTGCGATGGATATTGGGGAGTCGTGAAGAAGCTGCTAGAACGAGCTGACATCAACCCCAATATGGCGAATCGCGCTGGTGAAACAGCTCGTTCGCAAGCTCTAAAGAGCGGACACCATGCCATTGCGAAATTAATATCGGAACATAGAAATTTCATTCCCACGTTAATTGGTGATGAATTTACAGCACTTTCCCCATATGAACCTTCCGATCTAGACAATGTCGGTGCCTGGAAGATCCGCAGGCATTGAATTCAAGTCCAGAGCTCGGCAGCACACATCCCTATCCCTCGGATTTTCATATGATCAGTCCCAGACTTGCGGCTATTTGAATTGTGTTGAATGCGATAACTAAGCTCAAGACAAACCGGTGTTCCGGGGGGGCTGGTTCCAATCACTCTATATCACTCGAAATTATTCTGTCCAACAGGAGGTTAGACATGGGTTAGCGAAGGAAGGTTGGAGGGATCGAGGGATCGGTGGTTGTTGTAGAGTGGGTCCACTGTCTATGAGGATGGCTGTGAAGTGGTCTACGCGATGGGAATGGTCGAAACTATTGTTAGGTGGATGAATGAATGGGCAATCTACTTGCTAAAAGCTAGTATTTTTTACACTGCGAATTAGGAATCATCCCTCTGGTCGCCAGTTTTCTTACGCTCCCAGCTTTGAGGAAGCACTTCGCATGCTAGAAGCACTTCGCGCTCCAATAAAATAAGAATTCTCACACCTAGCACGCAGAACTTTGTAAGACAGACATATCTAGAAAGCAGCAAGCTCCCGTATTCCTGCCGACAACCCATGAAAGAAAACCTCCCCTGGCGACTCCCGGAAAGTGCACAGACATACACACACTGCTTTGCCATAAACTCAACAAGCATACTCCCAAAACTGAACAATTGCCCCTTGGCGCCACACCCTCCTCCGTGACTTCCACACCCAACCTGATGGCCATACCTGGCCAGACCAACATGATAGGACCCATAGCTAAACTCCCCTACCAGTGCAAAACCCGCGGCCTGGGAATCTAATACTCCCTTGGAAGAAAGGCGATCAAGCGGGAATCGGGGTAATTGTTGAGTGTTGTAGGGTACAGGCAACCCTTGTTGTGTTTGCAGAGCGTATAATGGCGTTGAGGGTAGGCCATAAATCAGACTTGTTTGTTAGTCCCATTTAATTAGCATACTCGCAGCTGAAAATAAACAGGACCTCCCCTCTCACACTAATCCGACAGGTTATGGGTTTCTGGGGGCATTCTATCTAAGTGAACTAAAAGACAATCGTCCAGTGGATAGAGGGTAAAGTTATCGTAGCCTACTGTATGTGCGTTTTTGAGTTTTTCTTTGTTCGTTTATTTTATTTTATCTTTCATTTCATTTCTCTCTATGATACTCTCTGCATTCTGCCCATTTTACCTCGGCCATAATATTATAGTTGTCAGAACTTTGCAAGTTTAAACTATTCGGTGATCCAGCTTTCAAGTTCGCTCTCTTGAGGGATAATACCTTCTAGCCCTAAGAGTGAACAATGTCTGACTAGTGAAATGAGTGAAACCTCCGTCGTTGCAATTTGCGTTGTTGAATACTCATGTTTTGAAATTCCATATTGACAGTAGGATTGTGGCTTAGTTGGCAAAAATCAGAAGATTCTGATAAGTCTACACTTGCTAGTAGTGATCATGATTCCGGGCATTTGAATTATGATTGGTTTAGAGCATTCCAGATTTTAATAACCATTTTCTAGCCAGCAGGGAATAGCATGCTTCGGACAGGGTGGCTTGAAATGGGTATACTTCGTTGAATGGCAATCCTCTCGTCCCTTTTGCTTTCCACAAGCTATGACCTCTTCTTTCTTTACCTCTCCTCTAGTCACAATGTAGGACCAGCTCTGGCCGTCCTACTGTCAGCTCTTATTGTAATTTCATTCCTTGTAAGAAATACAAATCCTACAGGTGGGTTAACAGCCCACACGATAGTTGAACAGATCATTTGAAAGCTTTTAAGTTTCAACTTTATACTATAAATATGATCGGAAAAATCCCCTGCTATATTTAGGGAAAAATATGGGGAAAAACTTGAACGAAGAGAGGAATTGAACATGGGACGTCAAAAAACGGTTTCCGAATTGATAACCCATTGCCTCACAGATAGAAACAATTACAGGACGCAACAGGCTTAGTACAGGTTTGAAAAGTTTTTTATCTGCATATCTGTCGTTGGCCGGGTGCACGGGGGAAAATATTTTCAAAAGGCCACTTTCCACTACAGACCACTCAAATAAATAAAAACGACAAAAACGAAAACGATAACGATACCTTCTGGACGAGGCCACGAGAATCGAGTGCTCTTTATTCTTTCTTTGTTCCTGTGGGAGGGTTTGTGAACCGCTACGAACCCGCTCCTATACGTTCCTATTGTCAACACTCCATCCAAAAGCGGGAGCGAATTACTTTTTTGGCTGTTTACAACACCATCACCAGTTCACCTCACCCTCCCTTTTGGAGGCCAGATATTGATACTTGCCCCGGTGCCTGGGTGGATATTCATTCCTTTGGAAACGTGAATATGGACCTAGCGCAAGCGGACGGTAATTCCGACACGGTGAGACACCTAACACCGCTTTCATGGGCTGTCAAGGGTGGGCATGAAGCAGTCGTTAAAATGCTGCTTGAGCGGGACGATGTCAACCCCAACGCTCCTGATTGGCGTGGCAAGACACCACTCTTCAGAGCCACCAGCAAGGGGAGCGTGAGAGTGGTGAAGATGCTGCTGGAGCGGGAAGATATCAATCCAAATGCTGTGAATAGTAATGATATTTCACCACTCTGGCGAGCTGCCTGCGATGGGCACCAGGGAGTCGTGGAGACACTGCTGGAGCGCAAAGATATCAACGCCGACTCTGCCGATGAATCCGGCCGAACACCGCTGCTGGTGGCTGCTTCCTGTGGACATGAAGAAATCGTGAAGATACTATTGGAACGAGATGATGTCAATCCCAATAGTGTAGATAATGATGGAAAAACACCACTCTTCGAAGCCGCCTGCAGAGGGCATGCGGGTGTCGTGAGGATACTTCTGGAGCACAACGGTGTCAATACTGAGCATACCAATGAAGGTGGCAAAACACCACTGCTCATAGCTGCCTGGGAGGGACATGAAGGAGTCGTGAGGGTGCTACTGGAACGGGGGGATGTTAATCCTAATACTGTCGATAACTCGCGTAGAACACCACTCTTAGATGCCGTCTGGGAGGGACATGAAGGAGTTGTGAAAGCACTGCTAGAAAGGAATGATATCAATCCCAATGCCGTGAGGTGTGACGTAGACACGCCACTCAAAAGAGCCGCCTGGAAAGGACACGAGGGAATCGTCAAGATGTTGCTGGAGCGCGACGATGTCAATCCCGACCTTGCGGATGATGGCGGCCAGACGCCATTCCTCATGGCTGCTTGGCATGGGTACGAAGGAATCGTGAAGATGCTACTGGAACGAGGGGAAGTCAATCACAATGCTACCGATAGTTTTGGACAAACACCGGTCTCCAGAGCCGCCTGGCACGGGTGCAAGCGAATTGTGAAGATATTGCTGGAGCTCACCGATATCAACGCCGACCCTAGAGATATATCCGGCCAAACACCACTCTTCCTAGCTGCTCGGAGTGGATTTGGAGGCATCGTGAAGATGCTGCTGAAACGAGGGGATGTCAATCCCAATGCTGCCAATCATGCTGGGGAAACGCCACTCTCGACAGCCGCTTGCGATGGATATTGGGGAGTCGTGAAGAAGCTGTTAGAACGCCCTGACATCAACCCCAATATGGCGAATCGCGCTGGCGAAACAGCTCGTTCGCAAGCTCTAAAGAGCGGACACCATGCCATTGCGAAATTACTATCGGAACATAGAAATTTCATTCCCACGTTAATTGGTGATGAATTTACAGCACTTTCCCCATACGAACCTTCCGATCTAGATCATGTCTGTACCTGGAAGATCCGCAGGCATTGACTCCAAGTCCAGAGCTCGGCAGTAGCAGTACACATCCCCATCCCTCGGATTTCCATCTGGTCAGTCCCAGACTTGCGGCTATTTGAATTGTGTTGAATACGATAACTAAACTCGAGACAAACCGTTGTTCCAGGGGCTCTGGTCCCAATCACTCTATATCACTCGAAATTATTCTGTCCTACAGGATGTTGGACATGGGCTAGCGAAGGAAGGTTGGAGGCATTGAGGGGATGGGCAGTTGGTATGAGATAGGTTCGCTATGTATGAGAAGCAGCCGTAGGATAAGAATGGTCGAAAATTCTGCCAAGTAGACGAATCAATTCACTCTTCAATTCCCCCAAACTTGTATTTTCCACCCCATTAATTACGAATCATCCTCCCAGTCGCCCGCCTGTCTACCCTCTCAGCTTTGAGAAAGAACTCCCGGCTCCGGAAGCCCTTCACGCTTCAACAGAATAACAATTCTCGCCCCAGGCGCGCCGACACTGCAAGACTAACAAACCTAGACAGACACAAAGTTCCCGTATTCGTGCCGACAACTCATCAAAGTAAACCTTCCTACAATTTCCCCTGCGACTCTCGGAACGTTCATACACATACACACCGGCTCGCAATAAATCCAATAAGCACGCGACCAAAACTCCACCTCAGCTAGGCTCAGCACCACACCCTCCGCAGTGATCCCCACACCCAACCTGATGGCACTACCTGACCTGACCGACCTGCTATGACCTGCACTAGCAGATCGGTAGCCAAACTCCCGCACCGGTGGCAAACCTGCGGCCTGGCTAGAAACCAATTATTCCCTTCCTCCCTCTGCTCCCCCCCATCTAATAGCACTCCCAGAGCCCGCCTAGCCCCAGACACATTTCCTCTGCTGCCTGTCGCGAGTGAGGTTCCGTGACTCGATTCCTTACTATAGAGCTATAATACCTCTACAATAACTCCCGCAACGCCCAGAAAGAAAAAAGAATAAATTTCGTGTATACTGCACCGGGGTGGCCATTACTGCTCAGAAAGATCTAGACCAAAGCAACTTGTCCTCCATCCATCCATCCATCCATCCACCCATCTATCCACCCGTTCCCCCCCACCCTCCACCTGAGCTACAGATACTCCCCAATCTTCTCCCTCCTTCCCCCCCTCCCCTCCCAAATAAACAAGGGAAAGAAAGAAAGAAAAAGAAAAAGAAAACCCCACCACCCCCTCCGCACACCACCAACCACCAACCACAAGCCCACCCTACTCTACACTACTATCCTCCAATACCAACATAAAGCAAGACATAATAATGCCTAGAGAGCTTGTTTTCCCCCGGTAACGCCTCCCCCATCCAAGCCGGCGAAATCTTCAATAGTGAGGAAAAAAGAAAGGAGCGAGAGAAAAAAAGCACTGGTCGAAGACGAGCGAATGTGTGGGTATCACGCAATACTTTTTTCTGATTCTACTACTGTGATATACTCGTACTGTGCTGAGGTGCGATTTTGGTCTGTGCTACCGGTGCGCATAGGGCTTTGCCGGGTTTGAGAGAGCTCTGCAAGTGCTGCGCTCGAGTACTGTACCGTACTGTACCCCACCGGGCGGACAGGAAGGATTGTGTGCAGGGGTTGAATGAATGTATGGCTAATAGTTTCCAAGTGTCTGGGGCGCCCATGCCAAATGAGGGTTCGAAAGTTTTGGTACTATCCATTCCTTTCGCCCGCTCCTGTTTTGGTATTCAAAGTTGGACTTTTCCACGGAGGGGTGAGTAGGTTAATATCGATATGCAGGTGTGTTTGGTCCTGATGGACAGCGAAGACGAGGGGGAGCGGAAGTGGGGGGGGGGGGGGGTAATTCAATATATTTACCCTAGTTGCATCTCCCCGGCGTCCGCGTGGGGGGGGGTTGCAAAAGGCTCGTGCTCGTGTGTAAGGCGTGATATGGCTGGTTATGATACGTTCTTGGAGTAGGGAAGTTCCCGAGATTTATCGCGGTAGTAAGGGGTTGATTCGATGGCTTTGTTGTGAGGGGGAGGGGTTTGGGAAGGCTGAAGATTGGGGAATGGCTAACTTACCTGTAACTTAGATCGTTATTGCCCACCCATAGACCTACGGTGCCGGTATCCAGTAGCCAAGTTATTACCCCCAGGTAGAGTAATTGGAACTTTGGCCGTCCTACATAGACTATCAGTGCGAAGATGGGCCGGTGGTGATCTCTTCGAGTAGACTACGGCACAGTAAAGCGCAATACCTGAAACTGGTAATGATAGGCCACACGGCACCCTGAAGATCGCACGTGTACTCGAGTACTCGAGTACAATACTGTATCTATCCGCATCCCAAGAGTGAGGAAATCACAAACCCAAACTGCAGCTGCCGTAAATCTTCAGAACTCAAATTGATCGGAGATTCAAAATCCCTTCCAGTCCAAGGGGCTGGGGCATCGGCACGAGGCGTGAGTGGTCAGAAAGAAACTCTACAGAAAAAATTGGGGGGGATTAGTCCCATGTTTTCGCTAAAAATCTAGCCAACAACGATACCCCCCCGAATACACACATTTCCCGTTAACAATTCTGACTGGGATATCATTTATCAGAGTTTTGATTCTGATTGATATATAATTCTATTTTTTATTTTTTCTCAGAGTCAAGGGGGTGGTTGTGCTGTTGCTATTGCAAGGCTGAGGCTCAGCCGCCGGCAAATTAGGATTGGGTGGCTGCTTGTCCTATGCCAACTGAAGCAAGCGATATTTGTTGTTCCACCCACGAGCACGTCATTGTCCTGGGTTCTGGCAGCATATTCAACCACACAGGGGCATCAATTAATCTACCGGTGCAGTATGAATCGTACAGGAACTCAGTCCCATTTACTCGAGTACCGACCAGTTAGCCCCATGGTTTCGGTGAGCTCCGGTAGCTTATCGTTCTTCGCTAAATGGTAGCTTATCGTTCTTCGCTAAATTAAGCGGGGAGAAGAAGGGATGGTAGGGTACCAGTATCTAGGTTGCGTGGATTGTATCTCTCTCGCTTGCGACGATTGCTGTCGTGGTGCGTAGCATTCTTCGTGAGTGCTTGGATGCGGAGAAGGGGGGGAGGGTTGATAGACGAATATCCTTTCCTTTGTTTTTCGTAGGGTATTGGTGCGTTTGACATTACCACAGTTTTGATTGCGGTGCATGATACTATAGTCGCCTGCTGCTCTGGGAAGAACTGCATACCGGTATGATAATGGATACGGTACAGTTCTGTACGGGTACGTGAATGAGAAAAAGGCGAATTCATCATCCCTACTCACACCATCCTTGGGGATCATTCCCCGCACTCAAGCCACAACTCGAATCCCCAACCTTTATACATTCTGTGGCTTCCAAGACAAATAGTCGAGAGCTTGGTCTTTATGATTGACGGGTTGCTCATGGTTAGTGGTGGGAACAAACTCACTCTTCTCACCATAGCCGAAGCTAATTCCACCACTTTTGGTGAGCTAAACTTTTCAAAAGCTGGGACGTGAAACACCGTACCGTACCCTCCCAAGTAAAGTGCATGCGCCCAAATTCCTCCTTTGTCTTGCCTCTACCTCCGTGCCCGAATTAGGCTCTCTAGCATGCTCATTCTCGAGAAAATTTCTCTTCTTTTCTCTCCACTTTTTGATATTCATGGAATCTCAACTAAGACTTAGTAATGTTTTTACGCAGTCCTTTCAAGGTCTGACAGCAAGCCCTCTTAGACTCTCTTGCAACATGGCGCTAAATGTGGTTGCCGGGAACCCTAGGCCCGCCAGGAGTGGGAAGATCTCTCTGCCGTACCCCCCGTTTGATATTGGGGGGGTAAGATTTTGAGGGCGATTTAACTGCCTCCCAATCCGGGGAAAGGACGAATTTCAGCGGTCACTTGCTCTTTCTCAATGTCTGACGAGCACCCAAAAGTATCTTCACATGGCGGGACGCGATGAGGCTTAATCCAAAATGTTAGTAAGGGTTGCAGTTGGTTGCGTTGCACAATGAGGACCGTACTCGAGCCTACCGGGGCAGTGGGTAGGTCAGCTTTCTCGCATCCATTCAGATGGTCCATTTCCCCTCGTGGGTGTCTCTTGAACTTCCCGTCAACCGGCCACACCCACACCTGCACATAGATTCAACAGTACTTGTACCCGTCATAATAAGGCCCATCACGGGGTCCGATATTAATACTGTTTGTCGATCCCGTAATATTGTTATGAAAAAAAAAGAACGCGATCCACAGACACAGTATAATAAGTTCAGAGTTTAGCGATGGAAACAACTGTAAACTTCTCGGGGACAAACGAATAAATCCCCAACCAACTTTCATCCATTTCGCCAAACTGGGAGACGGTTTGTATCGCTTTCGCCTGTTGGAGGCTCCCTATCCTATCTACCCGTACTGCATCTGGCTGTGGCTCGAGTAAGGAGGTGTGGTTCCAGTCTGGGTAGGTCGCACGACAGCTAAGCATGCACAAGAGATCTTGGCGGGGAACCCCCAAAGAACCATAACTGACCGCCCTTCGCAGTACCGTCGGAGTACCATACCAGGTGTCTTGTTTCCATTTTTTTCCTTTTAACCGCTCGAGATTCCCGATTGGTAGGTTAAACTGTTTTGTGCGGATTGATCAACTTGCTCCTGTATGGTATTACGATACCGGTGTATTTGTCTCTTTTCAGGGAATTATTATCCTTTTTGGTGGGGCAAGTCACCTGTATCGTCCCTCTTGATACTCGAGTGCTGGTATCATACAGAGGTCGAGTGGCACTGTACGAGTACCGGCGCTCCACACCACCGCCAACCGCCGGTACAAGTAGAAGAAACCAGGGATGCTGATTGGTTGATTTTGTACGAGGAGACCATTGCGACCTTTTCACCTGCAACCCTATTATCAAGCCCACCAGGTTCATATTTGATCAATTACCGCCGGAAAGTTTCCTGTTCAAGCTTAGCCGTTAGAGTGAGGATTCAATAAGATTTACCCATAGCCAACTAAAGAAGCACCAGCAACCAAGGGCGGGTTCTGGAGTAAAATCTTTAGAGTAGAATCCAGTCATGAACGGAACCGGCATACAGCGAAGTGGGGGGGGGGGGCGTCTCCTATGCGAGCGCTTCAGCCAGCGGAGTATAAAAACCTACCCGCGGATTGTAAGATAAACGTGCATGCCAATCCCAGACCCCTCTTGCGGGGAAGGGGGAAAACAGCAACAGAACTCACCTAAAACAATGGCCAAGATCGGGATCCAAAATAGCGGTTCGGGCTGATGGGTAAAATTGCTTGGTTAGCTTTATCATGGGGGGATCTTTTATTTTATTTTTTGTGTCATGGAAGTTTTCTCAGGATGCCGGTATTCCCCTTGCGTACTCGAGTACCTCTGATCGCTAGTTCTCAGAGCACGACAGCAATTATTAGGGCCGATTTCGCGTGATACCGCCCCTCAATGTCGCCTTCTGAGGAACGCCTGATTGGTCCGCGTGACGTCAAAGCTAGCAAACCAGCTCTCCTTGCTGACCCTATCTATCACGATGTACTGGAATATGACCCCCAAACTGTCTCTTCCGGTATTAGCAAAATAGTTGTCCTCTTTTTTTCCTCTTTTTTTCCTTTTTTTTCCGAGGGACGCAGGGTCCCGTGAAGAAGAAGTAGCTGTGCGAGTGCCCGAGTCCCTTGTGTGAGATTATGCTGATCCGCATGCATTGGGATGTTGCACAGGTGCTCTCTCCAGTTTTTATCTGTGATACATGATGTTTTGTTCGCCTCGGGCTAACACTAGAGAGAAACCGGTATCAGGCGTAAGATGAGATAAAAAAATGGAAAATGGAAGGGAGAAAAAGAAAAAAGTGTGTCTACTCGTAGAGTATGATACACCCCTTCCAAGATTCCATTTAGTGGCGGTACGTGCAGTGAGGGACTGTTCCAATAACGTTAAGTGACCGACGGATAGAAAGGTTGTAGGAAAACCCTTGTTTTCTAGTTATAATGGCATACAGTAATTGCTCATTGTGGTAACAACTCCCTACCCCGGGAGTCCGAGTCGGAGAGCATACTAGTGCCACCTACGAACTTGGGAAAGGATCTTATATTGTCCCATTTCCTATTCCTTCCTTCTTTCCCTCCTCCCCCTAACCCCCCCACCTTATTTTTCCCCCTTCCCCCTCTAACCTTTTATCCGAAATTCCTGCTTCATCAATTATCCGCCCGCTCCCATCCTCCCATCCTCCCTTCATCCTACAGCACAACAAACCTCCCCGCCCCCCTCCCCTACTAGATGTCGGCCCCCATATCTACAAAGATAGGCCACTCTCTGGCGTGGGTTTTGCGGATAGACCTGAATCCAGGCCAGCGTGCTAAGGAGTCTCCAATTCCTAGAGTGGTAGAGGGTCAAGATGGGAGTGGCCTGGGGACAACATATATTGAGCATGAGCCAACGGTGATGGAATGGTTCCAGCAATTCGAACCATCGGTGCCCGGCTTCGTCTCTTACCTCCTTAGCCTTATACCGTTTGTTTCGTGGATCGGGAGATACAATCTGAAATGGTTATATGGGGACTTGGTCGCGGGGATTACGGTGGGTTGTGTCGTAATTCCTCAAGGGAGTAAGTTTGCCTTTTTTCTCTTCTTTTCATTATTTCTATTTCTCTGAAGCCTTTTGTTTTACATCTCCCTCCCCCTTTTTATTTCTCATGGATTTGGAGCAATTGCATACCCCCACCACCTTGTTTGAAGTGAATTGGTGAATCGAGGCTGATGTACCATTTCGCAATTGCATTATAGTGGCGTATGCCAAGCTCGCGCTCCTCCCCGTTGAATTCGGTCTCTATTCGTCATTCGTCGGAGTTATGATCTACTGGTTCTTCGCAACCTCAAAAGATATCACAATCGGTCCCGTAGCTGTAATGTCCACGCTAGTTGGCAACATCGTCTCAAAAGCCCCCAAAAATTTCGCCTATAAAAAAGAAGACATCGCTTCCTCGCTAGCCCTCGTTTGCGGAGGAATCGTGACGGCAATGGGTCTTCTCCGTCTAGGTTTCGTAGTAGAGTACATTCCCCTCACGGCAATTGCCGCATTCATGACCGGCTCTGCCCTTAGTATCGCAACGGGCCAGGTCGGCTCCCTGCTCGGTCTCTCCGGCTTCAACACTCGTGATGCTACGTATAGAGTCTTCATCAATATCCTGAAGCACCTTGGCACAGCAAAGTTGGATGCGGCAATGGGATTAACCGCTCTGTTCCTATTGTACCTCATCCGTTGGATCACCGGCACCTTCCTACCAAAGAGGTACCCCAGTCATAAGAAGACCTGGTTTTTCCTCTCCACGCTGAGAACGGTGTTCACGATCCTGCTGTACACTCTAATTTCCTGGCTGGTGAATCGGGGACGTGGCAAGAAATCACTTTTCAAGATCCTCGGAACTGTCCCCAGTGGGTTCAAGCACATGGGCGTTCCAAAGGCGAACTCCGAAATATTTAACGTTTTCGTGGGGGATTTGCCGGCGGCAGTTATTGTGCTGTTGATTGAGCATATTGTATGTTCTGTCCCATCCTCGATCACTAGTTGCTAGAATTTCCGCTAACAAAGAATAATATCAGGCGATTTCGAAGTCGTTTGGCAGGATAAACAACTACCAGATTAACCCATCTCAGGAACTCATCGCGATCGGGATCACCAATATCTTTGGCCCATTCTTCGGCGGATATCCTGCCACTGGATCATTCTCCCGCACAGCTATCAAGTCAAAAGCCGGTGTGCGCACACCTTTCGCTGGAGTAATCACTGGTATCGTCGTCTTGCTGGCTATTTACCTCTTGACCTCGGTGTTCTTTTACATCCCCAACTCCAGTCTCTCCGCTGTTATCATCCATGCCGTCTGCGATCTGATTACCCCTCCCAACACGGTGTACAAATTCTGGTGCATCTCCCCGCTAGAAGTGATCATCTTCTTCGCGGGTGTCATCGTGACGGTATTCACGTCTATTGAGAACGGCATCTACGTTACTATTGCGCTGTCCGCCGGCGTTATGTTGTTCAGGATTGCGAAGGCGAGGGGGAATCTGCTGGGTAGAGTTGAGGTGCGCTCGGTCACGGGTGACAATCTATATACTGTCGACAACCGTAGTGACCAAGGGAGCGATGTCGCGCTGTGCAATGCGCAGGCGGAATTGGTAAAGGGCGGCGCCGCGAAGAAGACTCTGGGGCGCAGCCTTGAGAACAACAGTTCCAGAAACGTTTACTTACCATTGGATCTGGGAGACGGCTCAAACCCGAGCCTAAAGGTCGTAAGCCCGTATCCAGGAATCTTCATTTACCGCTTCTCGGAAGGTAGTTCCCTCCCTTCACTCTTTTGTTCCTTATAATCCCCAACTAATAATGCCCAGGCTTCCTCTATGCCAACGCCTCCCATTACACCGAAAACCTCGTGCAGCACATCTTCTCCGCCACCCGACCTAACGCGTCCACAACAATCATCGACATGGGAGACCGAGCCTGGAATGACCCCCCGCCCAAGGCCTCGGCCATGGCCGCCGCTGACGGGCGGCCCCTGCTCCGCGCGGTAATCCTAGACTTCGCCTCGGTGAACATCGTCGACATTACCTCCGTGCAGAACCTCATCGACGTGCGCACGCAATTAGATCGGTACGTCGCACCCGACACGGTAGAATGGCACTTCGCCGCCATCGGGTCTCGCTGGACGAAGCGTGCCTTGACTGCAGCCGGATTCGGATTCCCCAGTGACACAGAGGGGGATAATAATAGTAAAAAGAAAGCTGGATGGGCTCCTGTATTCTCGGTCGCAAGTGTTGAGGAGACGGTCGTCGTTGATGAAAGAACCGGAGAGAAGAAGGGCTTTGACGAGGAGGGTAGGAGACCGCTTAATGGGAGCCGCTCCTCCGAGGATGACGAGGATGTGGTCGGAAGGGTTGGAACACCAACTAGTGCTGGCAAACGGAGGGTTCCCGTCGTCGTTGGTGGGATTAATAGGCCGTTTTTCCATGTTGATATTGACGGAGCATTGAGGAGTGCTATCGCCTCGATCGAGAGTCGGTAGATTTTTTCCTTCTCCTTTTCCTTTTCTTTCTGCTAGGGAATTGGTTTCTCTTCTCTCTTGTTCGTTCGATTGCTTTGTTGGTATTTGCTTTTTTCAAACCACAGGGAAAACGGGTTTATTCCCTCCTATACCATATCATGCTCTTATTGATTTTCATGAGACAAAATGCGCCTCCGGATCCCTTCTCAAACGCAAAGGTTTACGGGGGAATTCGAAGATAAGCTGGTGGATACCGCACGGGAGCAGACGAGAACCGTAAGGCAACTTGGGGTAACGTTACTACTGTAGAAGTACCGTATAATAAAGTACACACCTCGTGTTTCCTACTCTCCTGTCCAGTCCCCGGACCCATTCGTAACACTTCCTCGTAAGAAGATATCATACATTATTTAGTTATGTGTTGGCGTGAGTTCGTGGTTCGTATCATCCACAGTACTCGAGTACACAGACACATATCACTGATACCGGTAGTGCGGCTCCCTGTCGGCTCTACAGTCGCTGCGACCACAATTCAAGGATCGCGGCCGGGCACGGTACACCACCCACCGTGCTCTACCATACGATACTATGCTGTTGTAACTAGCAACCCTAGAATCCTAGGGAGGCATGAAGCGATAAATAAAGAGCCTCACTTTATAGATGCCTAGCCAAGATCCATACAAGGATCCATCCCTTCAATAAAATGACGACATCCCGTCCAACGCTAGCTTGGGGGGCGTGCGCGCTAGCCCATAAAAGGCACAAAATCTCACTTGGCACACGTGCTAATCGGGGTGGTGTGGGTATGAAGAAGGGGGCTAAAAGACACGACAAAATTGCAGTTTCCCTGAGCCATTATAATATTTACAATACTTTGAGTAGAGTTTAGAAATGTTATTTATTTTTTGAATAAAACTCCGCATGGCTGAAGCATAATAGTGATATTATATAATATTTATCTTGGGCTTTTTGTTTAGAGTTCGCGTGGGGTTGTGTGTGGGGTGTGTTGCAATGCAATGCATTGACTTTACCCTTCCCCATTTCATACACAAAACCCTTAGTCTTGGCGGGCATAATACAGGGTAGGAACCCATTAACCTGAACAGACAGGGTTATATTTGGCTTGTTAACCCCAAATAACTGTTCCATAACTTCATGCCGGACCTTGGTACTTGTACCCTGGGGGAAAGGACGTTCCACTCCTCACTAGCTCTAGAAAGAATCGAAGGAGAAAAAATCCAACAATTTTTTGTGTGTCGGTGTTATTGGAGCGGATTACTTTTTAGATTTTTCTATGCTGTTTCCGCGGATGGTGGTTGGGCAATGACAAGCTCAAAAAAAACTTCGTTTTTGGTGTGCTTTGGGCTCTGTATGGTTACTCTACTGAACGAGCCATGTTGGTGGCTGGGTACTGTTTAGCGAATGGATCAGATTCGCTGGGGGGTGCGCACACTCTGTTTATCATGACTTGACCCACGTGAACTGAGATATATGTACAATACAATGAAATGTGGTACAGGAAAATAGCCGAAGAAAGAGAGAAACGATAACAACTTGTGTATTCTAAACATGGCGGGATGGAGAGGTGATTTGCTAGGGAGAAGATCCAAGAAAGCAGAAAAGTGAGTCATAGAGAGTCACTCGCTATCTAGGACAGGAACTTGCACTCCCGGCCTGCGCAAAAACCTCACCCATAAATCGGGTTTACTCCAGAGCACGTAGCTGGTACTGTCCCGGTTTAGGTCTACCTCTTTATTCACCAATTCCATATCATACGCCCAGAGCATCTTTGATAGTACGAGGCGGATTTCTTTAAGTGCTAGACTAGACACCAGGAATATGGTTAGGTTCGTCGGGAGCGCGAAGAGGGAGAGAGGGAGAGATATACTTTCGACCAATACAAACTCGACTACCCATCGAGAACGGCTGACTGGCGTGCTTTTTATCTGTACAGTCTGGATCGAGCCAACGTTCTGGCTTGAATTCATCTGGGTTGTGGAAGTTCTCCGGAGAGCGGCATGCGGACCAGGGATTTGTTGATAGTTCGACCTTTTTTTTTCATTCCTTTGTTAGAATATAGTGTCATTTGGGATGGGGGGGGAGGGAGGAGGGAGGGATCAATCATACTCCTTTGGGGATGTATATCCCATCAACTGTTTCCCCGGGACTCTCGCGATACAGACCCACCCCGACCGGTGGGTAGATGCGGAATCCCTCATCGATGACGGCGGAAAGGTACCTCAGTTTCGAGGAGTTGGTGTCCGTGATATCCTCGTATGTGTTGTATGCTGAACGGATCTCTTCGACCAGGAGGCTGTATACGCGGGGGTTTTTGAGAAGATGGTAGGTTGTTCCTGAGAGGAAGGTTGCAGTGGTTTCTGAGCCGGCGGTGCTGTTGGGGCGGGAAATTTTTAGCTTGGGTCATGCGTTTTTATAGGGTGCTAAAGGAGAGGGAGAAAAGTTATCGTACATGATTGTGCTGGCCTGACCAGCTAGTTCTGGGATGGTCATGCCTGCGCCGTTGGGGCCGAACTGTCCGGAAAGCAAATCCTTGCGAGTGGTCTTCGAATTCATTCGTCTTTCGGTCATGAGTTAGTTAATTCTGGGCCAGCCCAATGTCTGCTTTTTTTGAGGGGGGGTACTTACTGGATGATCATTTTCCTGCTGTATTCGGTATGTTCGATCCTCATCTTCATGACACTCTTCGGGGCAGTCCAGACACCTAATTTATCAAACACCGGGAACCACCGAGAAACACTCCGCCACGCAATCGCCCTAACATTCCCGAGAAGCAAACTGACCCAAAAGTGTGGTTTCGCTAAGCCGAATTAGTCAACAAGCCCTCAACCACCCACCAATACCATTCCGAGAGGACAAAACATACCATCATTCAAACTCCCAAACGACTCCCCGAAAGCCAAATCCCCGATCAAATCGAATGTGAAGAAATTATACCACTTCACCATTTCATCCCCCTCCGGTCCCGTCCCGTAAGCATTGATCTGCCTGATCAACTTATCCAGGTAATTGTGAACGATATCTTCCTGCTCCGACAATGCTTTGACAGAGAACCCGTGAGAAAGCTTTCGTTTCATTTCGGAGTGCTTCAGTGGGTCCCGTTCATTGATTAGGTGCCGTGTACCGAAGGAGTAGAAATGGGATTTCGGGAATTGCTTTCGGTTGTATGAGTGCCCGTATATGTCGCGCCAAGAGTTGGCGGAGGAGAAGGAGAGCTGGTTGGGTCCAATGCGGACTACCGTTCCATATTTGTCGTGGAGGGACTTTATGTAGAAGGGGTATCTCCCGCCGAGGAAGTGGTAGGCTACCATAAACTATTGTGAGAAGATGTCAGTAATGGATGCTTGGCCGATTTTCAAAAGTCGAGGTTGACTGGGAGCTAACGTCTGTTGCTGCGCAGAGCTTAGGTCCTGGGATTTTGGATAACGGATGGAAGAAAACGTTGTAAAGAGCCCTTCCCAATACAAATACTGCTCCCTGGAATTCTTAGCTTTGCTTCGTTGTGTGTAGGATGGGAGTTGAGTTACCAGTATGGCAGAAAATCCTATAATCTGCCATATATTCACGGCCATAGTGTGTAGGTAGCTAATATGTACCGGAGACATGATCTTCTGGGGATCGTAGTATGAAGCTTCTTCTGGTAGAGTTCGAGTGAAATCCTCCTTGATATGCTAGGTGGCTGTTACTGATAGGATATGTTTGCTAGCTTACAGATGAAAACCCACCTGGGGACCTAGGTGTTTTATAACCGTGATTGGTTTCTTTCTAGAACAACTCCGCCTATATCTAATTCAAGTCAAATTCCTCTCCAACCGCCAATCCGCTTACTCAGAGCTACTTTCCAGGGATTTCGTGATTCGTACCGGCCACTGCTAGGAACCCTCGGAAGAGACAGTGCATCAATTCAAGGATATTGCAAACGCTCCGCAGGGAAGGCAGACCAGTCTCCGTTAAACAATTAACCCTCTAATACTGTTCCAGGATTTCATATGTACTAGAGAGATGTCTTGAAGATTTTTAAGATTGAAGTCTCCAACCACTATAATTCAGCTATTTCGAGATCACTACAAGTGTCAACAGGGTTAGGTTTCTTAGCGCCGCTGCGGCCCCGCACTAGCGACTTAGAGCCCCAATTACTACAGCCTGGCGGCAGGATAAGGAAAGCCAACTAACCGGCCAAACTTGGCCCTTCAAATCCCCGAGGCGGCACTCCGTTCAAGTAAGTGAAGTTTTCAATAGCCACTACTTAGCTAACCAGGGTAGTCCTATGGATACCCCCGGTGGACCCGGCAGATGATATCAAAGGTAGTTACTAACTCAGGTTAAGCATTTCATCCAACCGGGGGGTTAGCCTTTTCGGAAACAAGCTCCGGGTGGTGGGGGGCAGTCGTAGCTAATCTAAGACACTGAACCTTGTCTGGGAACGCTTAGTGGAGAAATATTTAGGTTGACTTCTTGTCTTGATCGAGGCGCAGAGAGACTGCTTTTGCTCCATGGGTAGTGGAAACGGAAATGGGAACAGGGATAGCATCTGGGTGGTTTCACCGCCAAGTGTCCACTTGCTCAGTACTCGAGTAGTGGCAAAGTGATTTGGTGTTGCACCAGGCTAAATGCTTGGTAGCGGCAAACACCCGCTCACAAGACCGATCTTTTGCCATATTTTAGCTTTCTCCTAGCCTGTCAAGCGCTTCACCTTAAATAATATCTAGAGCTAGCAGAGCGATTGAGCTCATAAGCTGACCAGTGCGGTAATAGACTAGAAGTTCTTTAGTGCTCATCAGGGATCCGGGGAAGATATTAACCTAGCATGTCAGAATCGATTAAGAATATCATCGCACTTGTACTAATAGCGGCCTTCCTCCGAATAAGCGCTGTCAGGCTTGCAATATTATTGCTGTTCGCTGAAGGCCAGTAAAAACCACCAGTGGCATTCATTCCCGCTGGCAAACCTTCATATCATATCACTCGTAGTTGACGCGTAACCATAGATATCTCTAAAAACACAGCGGAAACCTCTACAAATTCCGGTAATTGGAGCACTAGATAGTAGCTCATCCAATCCCCTTGGGGAATGTGTCACTATCCTAATCATTCGTAAACCAGTACTGTGAACCCTCCTACGCCACACCCGCCACAAGGATTTGGAATATCCTTTCCTATCTCCTAGCCGACATGGCCTACCAACCGGGAATAAATAAATTAGCATTTCGTACGAAGAGTGTTTTTTTTGGCGGCGGCGGGGGGGCGGCGGTGGTGGTGAAATTCGGAGGACCCCAAATGGAGATGGATGCCCCTGTTTGTCGGCGTGTTGTGGGCTGGTTCATGCTTTGTGTTACACCATGATCTGATGATTGGAAATGTAGCCATTTGCCACTTTTGCGCAACCAGCACTGATGGAGGACCATCTTTCGAGATAGAATCAAGGTCGGAGAAGCCTCTCACCTAATAAAGAACTATTCACTGTAACAGACCAAACGGCATTGTCTTATATGTGTACTGGACAATTCTGGGTGAAGGTGGCAAGAACCCGTGTCGGTCATGCGCTTTCCTTGCCCACATATCTCATCACTCGGGTGTAACGAGAGCCGGAGTGTCACCAAAATCAATATACTTCACTCAGCGCCAACTGGGAAATAGATGGCTTCTAGGCTGACCAGAGAATTTAAACTAACACCTTCTTTACTAGAGGGGAAAGTAGCAGAAGTGTGTAAGGTATAAGGGAGGGTGATATGAATGGGGAGTCTAGCCTCTGGACCTTCGGGTCCGGGCCCAGTATCCCGCGCGCTACCCGGTTGATGTTTATTATAGCACCGGTGCCACAGCCAGCCGCAACACGAACGATACATTGGGGGGAATCCTAGCGGGAAGTCCATCATCGTGAGAATTTTTGATTTTTTTTCAAAACCAGACCCTGGGGGTTGTATCCTCCGGACACCATAAATTTACATCTATACCACGGAGTTCTCTGCAACCAGACAAGCCCTCTGCATGTAATCGTAGAATTACGCGCCTGTCGGCATCATACTTTTAAAGGTTGGCATATTAAAAAAAAAAAAGGGTGTCATGTGTTTTCGCTCTCTATCTCTATTCATGAAGTTCGCGCACAAAACTAAAGACCTCACCTTGCCCCCCCCGAGTCCTCTCTACAAACAAGCCTTCGCACCCTTCCATAATAGGAGAGACTCTATTAATCAGTGAGAAATTGATATCTTCGAGGGGACACTATATTTCTGGCTAATTTTCTTTTTTGGGATTCTGAAAACAGAAAGGGTCCCAGATCGGGTTTCTTCAAAGTTTAGACCCTTTTTTTTTAAGGCATCAGCTGTGGTATCCAAGTGTAGCTAGAGCTAAGTCAAGAGAAACTCCCCCAATTCCTAAACAGCGCAGGTCTGGGGCTTTAGGGGGTGGGGGGGGGGCTGGTGCCGCTGGGGGCACATTCAGGACATATTCGGAGGAGGGAGTGCAATTCTCTAGCCTTTCCCGTGCTTGGACAGGAGGCCCTCTCTGGGTTTACCGTAGACGCCTGGACAAAACCGCCCCGGAAACTCCGGTGAATTCCAACCCAGCTAGTGCTATTTCACCAATCCCCAGACTGGGGCTCCGGCGACCCTTAGATTAGAGTCATCTCCTGGCCTGAGAACCAAGAAGGTCAAGCTAAGGGAAAACCTCTGGCGGATGAATGAGAGGAGGCTACTGAAGAAGCAAATCTTGAAGTTAGAGGATTTCGGGGGCGCCAAACGCCACGAGCTTGCTAGAATATACGAAAATCGCTGGGTATGTTGGAGATCTTGGTGAAGTAATCGGCACTAATTTTTTTTTTACCACGGAAGATCATTTTAGGACCCTATAAAGCTACAGTGAACCGGAACCGGAAGCTAGCTCATTAGTGCCAGAAACCGGAAATCAAGGTTTATACCATGTTTTTATTGCCTTAATCGAACGGCGAAGATAACAAATATATATTCTGTATATATTTCCTAGCTGGGCGCAGCCCCCATGATTGCAAGATGTTAAGATTCCACATCGGTTCCCATTCCTGAGATTGCTGCCATCAATGCACCCCTGACATTCCCCCGGAAATGGTCATTCCCATAACATCTTCCACGCTGACGCCAATTGTTTCTATTCTAACGGCAGTGTCTTCTCGACAACAGCTCTAGGTGTACTGCCAGTGAGTGATTATTGGTGATAATGATATTAAAACGATTATACAAGAGGGATGGGTTCTAGAACACCCCGGCCATATCTAGGTTAATCGTTACTCCTTGGAAGTCTCTTACTCTGTCATCCCGGCTCCCCTGTCGGGCATATCTCTTGAAAGGTTAGCTATAATGCCTCTCCGAGTAAAGTCAGTCATGTTTTTCTTTTTGTCACAGCTGAGGGCCAAACTTGAAGGACAATCTTTTTGTAATGTTTTTCTCCCCCTGATCCGGTGGTGGGGACTCAGGACGTCATGGGGAAAGGTCAAATTTAGGTACTCCTGCACGCTATGGTAACTAAAGTTGCAATATTGTCCGAGAAATGCTTTGGGGTTTCTGAGAGTGAAGCTTGTTCGCCTTACAGCACGATTTCTTTATCTACAATAGTCCTCGGTGCGGGAAAGGTGTGATGCGCTATCATGGTTGCCGATATGCCAAGGAATTCCCTGGTAAAGAGGGTCAAGGGCGAGGGGGGGAGCTTGATCTGGTGGCTTGGCAGTGTAATGCAGCCCTATCGGGTGGTTCTCTCAACCTTGTCCGATAAGAGGCGTATCGGATGACCAGATCCGACACTGAGACCCCACATCTAGATCGTGCGATTAGATATAGTTGCACCAGTACGAGTACATCCTGTTAGCTATCGTGAGTTGCTTGCTGGAGCATAATTGCTTAGTCATGGAGCTTTCGTGGCATGTCTTTTTTGTCTTTTCTAATTCCCTTTTGCTCGCTCTCTCTTAAACAAGTTCTCTCTTTCTTTCAAGAAGACCATCAATAAAACTGGCCTCAACTCGTTTCTCATTTGGCCTTTCATCTCTCTCACTTACTTGGCCCTTGAACCCTCCACACACAAGCTTCCGCTGCGGAAATACTCAGTTTGGCCCACCGCTCATTTGGTTTAACTCACGACCAATCATTTCTGACACATCCCACAGATTCCATACGCCGCGAACCACGTCCTTCCTCACCTCCTCCACCCCGCTTTATTACTGTTCATCATTCTGTGAACCCCAATCAACAAACAATATACTTTTGTTATCTCCCTACCTAAATTTCTACCAAGATGGGCTCTCATCCACCAACGTCCCAACACTCCTCACCGCCATCGGTTGCGAGTTCGCACCTAGATTCAGAAGTTCCGACAGACCCCCTGCCTTCGTCTGAGCTGAGACGTTTTAACGGTCATATGGAGAGGAGAAGGCGTTTTCTCTCAGACTTTGAACGGTACAATCCTGTTCAGAATATGATGTGGGGTTGGAACAACCCATTGCCAATGGGGCAAAGCGCACAGTCTTGCTCGGGGGTGGTAGAAAACAGCTTAGTCTAAGTCGACGCGTCCTTCCCCGGGGGCCATAGCTCCAGCCCATATAGGGCCACCGCACTCCCGGGAGTTGGAGACCTCCAAGCTCGCTACAACTCGCATTCTCGTCTCCAAGCTCGCTACAGCTCGCGTTCTTTGTTTTCCCACCCACCACCCCTGAGACTTATATGGCGCCCTCATTGTCACCTTGGGATATATCGGTGGCAACGATCCCAAGCAACAAGGGCAGCGACATTCCCCCAACGCCTCCGACAGTGGACTTACGAACGAAGAGTGCGAGAGGTTCAGATGGATACTGGGTTTCATATTTCTTTATTTCTTCTCAGGGTTCTTTCATTGTCTCTTTATATCAGCATCTTCATGTATTCACTTGGCTTTGCAAAAATTGGCAGGCACTTGCCAATCATGTGTTCGACCGTTCGGAAAACCTACGTGGTATTAAAGGGAAGTCTGAAAGTTTAGAAGGGAAGTCTGGAGGTTTAGAAGAGAAGCCTGAAGGTTTGGAAGGGAAGTCTGAAAGTTTGGAAGGGAAGTTGCATGTTCAAGTTGTAGAAGGAGGGGTTGAAGATTTGGGAGAAGGGTTTAGATTTTTAGAAAAGAAGTTTGGGGCTTTAGAAGTGAGCGTTGAAGGGAAATTTGAAGATTTGGAAGGGGAGTTTGGTGGTTTGGGGAAGAGGTTTGGAGTTTTAGAAGGAGGGTTTGAAGATTTGGAAGAGGGGTTTAGAGTTTCGGAAAAGAAGCCCGGGGCTCCACAGGAGAACTTTGAAGGGAAGTTTGAAGACTTGGAAGAGGAGCTTGGTGGTTTGGGGAAGAGGTTCGGAGTTTTGGGAGAGAAGTTTGAAGACTTGGAAGGGGAGTTTGGTAGTCTAGGGAAGAGGTTCGGAGTTTTAGAGGGGAGATTCGAAGATTTGGAAGGAGAGGTTGGGAATTTGGGAAAGAGGTTTGGAGTTTTAGAAGGAGGGTTTGAAGATTTGGAAGAGGGGTTTAGGGTTTTGGAAAGGAAGTTTGAAGTTTTACCAGAGAATGTTGAAGGAAAATTTGAAGATTTGGAGGGGGAAATTAGAGGTTTAGGAAGGAGGTTTGGAGTTTTAGAGGATGAAATTGGGGAGTTTCGGGGAAGAGTTGAGGAGACACATTGAGACTCAGAAAGGTTTCGCTGATATTAAGAGCATGTTGATGGCCCTCAAGGAAGGAGGCACAGGGAAAGGCCAAGAGTCGGCGCCCCCCTAGCTTATTGGCAACAATGGAGAATGGTGGAGATCAAGTGCTGCTATTGGTTGGAATTAACAAGCCTCTATTTAGGTCGTTCTAGCTTCATCTCTTCTTCAAATTATCTCCACTCGCGCTAGTCCTATTTCTCAACTCTCTATCTTTCCTTTTTCTCATTTTCTTTTCTCCTCAGTGGCAGGACCAGAAGAGAGGAGAGGGGTATTTGAAGAAAATTATGTCGCTTTTTCTTGCATTTTCCTCTCTCAATTCACCTTCATAGTTTGCTCTATAATCGCAACCTAAGTATTGTTACATATTATCAGGTATAACTGAATACCCTCGGATAACTACTAGAATTAGATAAGTGACTCGCAATAAGAACTTGCTGTTAAAAATTCTAAAGTTCCCCCCGTTTCTACCTTGGAGATGTCGTGACCTAGGATTTAGTGGGGACGGCTAGGCTAGGATGTTGGATCGGTCATAGGCAACAGTAAAGTTATTATTGGCAGTGGTGTGAAAAGAGTTGATATTGTTACTGAAAGACTGAGACATTTTCTGTTCCTGCTGCTCAAGATACTGTAAACGATAGATGATAACGTTAGTGGGAACAGGAATTCCCGAAATTCCTGGGGGATGAAGAAAAGCGGGGCCCTTTGTGAGACCTCATAGGTTGGATATCATGCATATGATACTTCAGAACCGTCCAATCAACCCTAAATTCGTGCCAATACACACACCATACCTTCCCCACCATTTGCAGGGAATTTCACACACCTTTACCCTAAAGTGCCATCCTGCGGTCCACTATAACTACAGCACAAATCTTTCATTGCGAACGCGTAGCTTAGAACGCCTGAAGTTCGTGGGGGGGAATCCTTTCACAGGACTGCTTTCCGCCACAGTCAGTTCAAATAGAAACGATAGGAACGACGAAAACTACAACCACAACCCCTCTGGACGAGAAGTGACGGATGCGGACACCACGGGAATCGATTGCTATTTTACCCTTTCTTCTTTTACTCTTTTCTTGTGTGAGTCTTTGTGAACCGCTACGAAACTGTGCCTATACGTTCCCACTGTGAGTGTCTGACCCAAAAGCAGGCGCGGGTTATTGTTTTGACTGCTTACCACACCATTGTTAGTTTACCTCACCCTTCCCTTTAGAGGCTAGACATCGGTATTTTCATTGGTTCTTGGATGGATATTCGTACTTTTAGAACCGTGAAGATGGTGTTAGGGCCAGAGGACGTTATTCCCTACACGAGGGGCCACTTAACGCCTCTTTTATGGGCCGTCAAGGGTAAGCATGAGGAAGTCGTTGAGCTATTGCTTAAGCGGGATGATATCAACCCCAACACTGCTGATGGCAATGGCCGGACACCGCTCTTCATGGCTGCCTGGGCGGGACATGAAGGAATGGTGAAGATGCTACTGGAACAGGGGGGTGTCAATCCCAATACCGCTGATCATGGTGGGGAAACACCACTCTTCAGAGCCGTCTGCAATGGGTACGAGGGAGTCGTGAAGGCTCTACTAGAACTGAGTGATATCAATCCTAATATTGCGAGGGGTGATGGAGAAACGCCACTCTCCATAGCCGCCTGGAATGGGCGCGGGAAAGTCGTGAGGATGCTGCTAGAACACAGCGATGTCAGCACCAACCCTACGAATGCTTATGGCCAGACACCACTCCTCATGGCTGCTAAGTATGGGCACGAAGAAATTGTGAAGATGCTTCTGGAGCGAGGGGATGTCGGTCTCAATACTGCTGATCATGCTGGAGAAACACCACTCTCTAGAGCTGCTCGTAACGGATACGGGGGGGTCGTGAAGATGCTACTAGAACGGAATGATATCAGTCCTAATACTCAGAGGGTTGGGGGAGAAACACCACTTTTCGGAGCTGCCTTCCAGGGGCATGAGGAAATCGTGAGGCTGCTGCTGGAAAGAGGGGATGCCGACCCTAATATTGCCAATAACCGTAGAGAAACACCACTCTTCATAGCCACCTGCCGTGGACATGAGGGAGTCGTGAAGATTCTTCTGGAGCGAGAGAATGTCAACCCCAACACTCCGGACAAAAACGGGGAAACGCCGCTCGCTGGTGCCGTCTGGAGGTGGCATGATGGGGTCGTGAAGATACTATTGGAACGATGGGATCTCAATCCTAACATTACTGATGGTAACGGAGAAACACCACTTTCATGGGCTGCCAGGGGTGGACAAGAGGAAATCGTAAAGATGCTATTTGAACGGAATGATATCAATCCCAATACTGCCGATGATTGCGGGGTAACACCACTCTCTAGAGCCGCCGGGTGTGGACATGAGGGAGTCGTGGAGATGCTACTCAAACGAGAGGATGTCAATCCCAATACTGCTAACGATCGTGGAGAAACACCACTCTCCGAAGCAGCCCGCGAAGGACATGTGGGAATCGTGAAGATTCTGCTAGAACGAGTGGGTGTCAACCCCAATATAGCGAATATCGCTGGCGAAACACCTTTTTCTCAAGCTCTCAAGTGTGGACACTATGCCATTGCGAAATTACTATCCGAACATAGAAACCTCATTCCCACGTTAGATGGTGCTGAATCTGCAGCACTTTCCTCAACCGAACCTTCAGATCTAGATCAGAGCTTTTCCCGGATGATCCGCAGGCTTTGATTTCAAGTCCAAAGCCCGGTAGCAGGCATCCCCAGTCTTCAGATTTCCACCTGATCAGCCCCAGACCTACGGCTATTTGAATTGTATTGAATGAGATAATTAGGCTCGAGACAAACCGTTGTTCCGGGAGCCCGGTCGCAGTCACTCTATATCACTCGAAATTCTTCTGTTAGACAGGAGGTTAGAAATGGGTTAGCGAAGGAAGGTTGGAGGGATCGAGGTACGAGTGTTTGGTGTAGGGTGGGTTCACTATCTATGAGAAGCAGCTGTGTCTACGAGATAGGAATGGTCGAAACTGTTGTTAAGTAGATGAATAAATGGCAATCAACTTGCTGGAAGCTTCTATTTTTTTTTACACCGTGAATTGGGAACCATCCATCTGGTCGCCAGCTTTCTTACGCTCCCAGCTTCGAGAAAGAACCTCCCATACTGGAAGCACTTTGCGCTACAATAGAATAACAATTATCATTCCTTGCGCGCCGATTTTGCAAGACAGACATATCCAGAAAGCAACAAAGTTCCTGTATTCCTACCCACAACACACCAAAGTAAACCTTCCTACTGCTTCCCCGGCGACTCCCGGAACGTGTATACACATACACACCGCCTTGTCATAAACCCGACGAGCAGACGACAGAAGCTCCACCGCAATTACCCCCGCTACCACACCCTCCGTGGTTACCCCCACGCCCAACCTGATGGCCATACTTGATCAGACCGACATGATAGGGCCTGCGCTAGCAGATCCATAGCCAACCCCCCGCACCAGTGGAAAGCCCACGGCTTGGTTTGGAATCCAATACTCCCTTCCTTTGAAGGAATGAGAGCAAGGGGGAGTCTGTGTAACTGTTGCGTGTTGTAGGATACAGGCAACCACTCTTGTTGTGTTTGCAGAGTGTGTAATGGCGTTGAAGGTAGCCTATGAGTTAGACTTGTTTGTTAGTCCTATTTAACTAGCATACTCGCTCCTGAAAATAAACAAGGACCTTCCCTCTGACATCCACCATACTTTCATTCCTAGTAAGAAATACAAATCCTAATAGGGTGAAAGCTTTTAAGCTTTAATTGTATACTATAAATATGATCGGAAAATCTCCTACTATATTTAGGGAAAAATATGGGAAAAATATGGGAAAAAACTTGAACGAGGAATTGAACATGGGACGTTAAAAAACGGTTTCCGGATTGATAACCCATTACCTCACAGATAGAAACATTACAGGACGTAATAGGCTTAGTATAGGTTTGAAAGGGGTTTTTCTCCATATCTGTCGTTGAGCGAGTTCCAGGAGGAAAATGTTTTCAAGAGGCCACTTTGCACTATAGACCACTTAAATAGAACCGACAGACGAAAACGATAATGACACCCTTCTGGATAATACCACGAGATCCGACTGCTCTTTTATTGTTGATGGAGTAACTCCATCGTGGGATGCCATGTTGGGGCATATTAGTTAGCAGGCGAGTGGGACTGTTACAATGTCGAGGGTGACTGGTGTTTCTGGTGTTTGTGCGATAGAGAGCCCACTTTGCGAGTGTCTACCACAAACTGTATTTAGTCTCAGCTGCATTCTCTCCTCTCTGTATGATAACCATCATCACTCTACTCGAGTACACATCGAATAGCGAACATACTTCAGTTTTCCTACCACTTTCGTTCCGGGTCTCTTCTCACGACGCTCGCCTCACAGCAGCCTCCAAGCGGTGCTTGTACAGCGGCAGTTGCCCCTGCGCACGACTAGTCCTCCATCAATTGTTTCTTCCTTTGATCTTGTGGGGCCCTTGTGAACTGCCACGAACCCGTGCCTATATGCTCCCATTGCGAACATTCCACCCAAAACCAGGCCCAATTACTTGTTTTGCCGTTTACCAAACCATTACTAGTTCACCTCGCTCTTCCTTTTAGAGCCAGATATTAGTAGTTTTGTCGGTATCCGGGTGGATATTCATTCTTCTATAACCGTGAAGATGGCCCTTGAGTTAGCGGACCTTGATCCCCACATGAGGGCCCGCCTAACACCTCTTTCATGGGCTGTCAAGGGTGAGCACGAAGCAGTCGTTAAGATGCTGCTTGAGCGGGACGATGTCAATCCAAACACTGTTGATTGGCACGACCGGACACCACTCTTCAGAGCCGCCAGCAAGGGGAGCGAGAGAGTGGTGAAGCTGCTGCTGGAGCGAGCGGACGTCAACCCCAACACTCCGAATAGAGATGGCGAAACGCCGCTCGCTAGAGCCGTCTGGAGGTGTCATGATGGAGTCGTGAAGCTGCTATTGGAACGATGGGATACCAATCCTAACATTGCCGATGATAACGGAGGAACACCGCTTTTAATGGCTTCCAAGAATGGGCAAGAGGAAGTCGTCAGGATGCTACTAGAACGGAATGATATTAATCCCAATACGATATTGGTTGGGGGGGTAACACCACTTTTGGTAGCAGTCTGTGAGGGTCATGATAAGGTGGTGAGGATGCTGCTGGAGCGCGGGGACGTCAACCCCAACACTGCTGACGGGCGCGGCCGAACACCACTCTTCAGAGCCGTAAGCAAGGGGCATGAGGGAGTTGTGAAGAACCTGCTCGAGCGCAACGATGTCAACCCCAACACTCCTAATGCAGGTGGCGTAACACCGCTCACTAGAGCCATCTGGAAGGGGCATGCAGGAGTCGTGAAACTGTTGCTGAAGCGAAGGGATGTCGATCCCAATACTATGGATAATTATGGAGAAACACAGCTTTTATGGGCTGCCAGGAATGAAGATGAGGGATTTGTGAAGTTGCTACTAGAACGGAATGATGTCAATCCAAATACTGCCGATAGTGGTGGAGAAACACCACTCTCTATAGCTGCCTTCAATGGACATAAGGGGGTCGTGAAGATGCTACTGGAACGAGAGGATATCAATCCCGATACTGCCAATGATCGTGGAGAAACACCACTCTTCATGGCCGCCAGAAATAGACATAAGTGGGTCGTGACGATGCTACTGGAGCGGGAAGATATCAATCCCAATAGTGCCAATGATTATGGAGAAACACCGCTTTTAATGGCTTCCGAGAATGGGCAAGAGGAAGTCGTCAGGATGCTACTAGAACGGAATGATATCAATCCAAATGCTGTGAAGAGTGGTGATATTTCACCACTCTGGCGAGCTGCCTGCTATGGGCATCAGGGAGTCGTGGAGATGCTGCTGGAGCGCAACGATGTCAACGCCGACTCTGCCGATGGATCCGGCCGAACACCGCTACTGATGGCTGCTTCCTGTGGACACGAAGGAATCGTGAAGATACTATTGGAGCGAGATGATGTCAATCCCAATAGCGTCGATAATGATGGAGAAACACCACTCTTCGAAGCCGCCTGCAGAGGACATGAAGGAGTTGTGAAAGCGCTGCTAGAACGGAATGATATCAATCCCAATGCTGTGAGGTTTGATGCAGAAACGCCACTCAAAAGCGCCGCCTGGAAAGGACACGAGGGAGTGGTGAAGATGTTGCTGGAGCGCGACGATGTCAACCCCGACTCCGCAGGCAAAGGCGGCCAGACGCCATTCCTCATAGCTGCCAGGGAGGGACATGAAGCAATCGTGAAGATGCTACTGGAACGAGGAGATGTCAATCCCAATGTTACCGATGCTTTTGGGCAAACACCGCTCTCCAAAGCCTCCTGGTACGGGCACAAGATAATTGTGAAGATATTGCTAGAGCTCACCGATATCAACGCTGACCCTAGAGACAGACGTGGCCAAACACCACTCTTCCTGGCTGCTCGGAATGGATATGAAGGAGTCGTGAAGATTCTGCTGGAACGAGAGGATATCAACCCCAATACTGCCAATCATGCTGGAGAAACGCCACTCTCGACAGCCGCTTGCAAAGGATATAGGGGAATCGTGAAGATTCTGTTAGAACGAGTTGACGTCAACCCCAATATTGCGAATCTCGCTGGTGAAACACCTCTTTCGCAAGCTTTAAAGAGTGGACACCATGCGATTGCGAAATTACTATCCGAACATAGAAATTTCATTCCCACGTTAGTTGGAGATGAATTTACAGCACTTCCCCACCCAAACCTTCAGATCTACAGGAGATCAGACCGGTTCCTGGATGATCCGCAGGCTTTGATTTCAAGTCCAGAGCTCGGCAGGACATATCCCCATCCTTCGGATTTCCATCTAATCAGCCCCAGACCTACGGCTATTTGAATTGTATTGAATGAGATAACTAAGCTCGAGACAAACCGTTGTTCCGGGAGCCCCGGTCGCAATCACTCTATATCACTCGAAATTCTTCTGTTAGACAGGATGTTAGACATGGGTTAGCGAAGGAAGGTTGGAGGGACCGAGGTACGAGTGGTTTGCGCAGGGTGGGTTCACTATCTATGAGAAGCAGCTGTGTCTACGAGATAGGAATGGTCGAAACTGTTGTTAAGTAGATGAATGAAGGGGCAACCGACTTGCTAGGAGCTTCTGTTTGTTATACCGTGAATTAAGAACCATCCCTCTGGTCGCCGGATTTCTTACGCTCCCAGCTTCGAGAAAGAACCTCCCACGCTGGAAATACTTTATGCTACAATAGAATAACAATTCTCATGCCTATCACGCCGATTTTGCAAGACACACATATCTAGAAAGCCACAAAGTTCCTGTATTCCTGCCCACAACACACCAAAGTAAACCTTCCTACCACTTCCCCGGTGACCCCCGGAACTTGTATACACATACACACTGCCTTGTCATAAACTCGACGAGCCGACGACAGAAGCTCCACCACAATTACCCCCGGTACTACACCCTCCGGAGTGACCCCACGCGGCCACCCCCAACCCGATGGCCATTCCCGATCAGACCGACATGATAGGGCCTGTACTAGAAGATCCATAGCCAAACCCCCGCACAGGTGGCAAACCCGCGGCTTGGCTGGGAATCCAATATTCCCTTCCCAAGAAAGGCAAGCAAAGGGGAATCGGGGTAACTGTTGAATGTCGTAGGGCACGGGCAACCATACTCGTTTTGTTGCGGTGAGTGTATATCAAGTCTTACGAATTAATCAATCGAAGCCCTTAAATCTCACCGTACTTAATACTTCCGGCATAATCCTTCGTTCTGTAAATTTAGACCTGAAAGCTATTCCCTTCACGTCGTACTAGGTTTTCTGATATTCACCAGGCAGCCAAATAGTACTTGCAGAGAGCGGCACTAGCCGTACCATCGCAGGCTACTATGTTTACCACAATCTACCCCACCACTCTACTGATCGAGGAGTAGGTTCATAAAGGCCAAATCCCATTCTATCACTAACCTATCTAGTAGCCCAAAAAACCGCCTAATATGATTGATAGTCTTCCACAGCAGCCCAGGACAATCCAGGATCCAATGTTTACCACAAAATCAACTGGACGAGGACGAGCAACCTCTAGTGAACAGCTCCGAAAGAAACCACCATATGGACGACACTCTTAGTATATTCTATCCTAAAGCATAAAAAACTCCCATGACTAGAATACCACAAGCAAAAGCGAATCACTCCAACTTCAGCAGATCAATACACACTGCCACACTTGAGCGCTATTATCTCCAAGCTACTAACTTAGTTATCATCGGGTCCTACAGTGGTTGTTTTATAACGCCGTCACAGACCGTCACTCGCATATATCTATTGTTCGTGCAGTAAGCCTACATAGCCTGCCAGACAATACAATACGAGATAGTACGATAACCTACAGCAAACCCACTAGATACCGTGAGCCGTACCAGTATAAAAAAGGACCCTAAATCTCAGTGGGGGTGTAAGGGCTAACACATCAGGTATCGAGCAGGAAATGAAAGCCAGCTTTTTAAGAAAACAATTACTCCCTAGAATTGAGGGCAAGGATGTTGTAGATCTAGTTCGGCTTCCTCAGAAGCGTCATCCTACACACAATCCCCCCCCCCCATACGGTATGATACTCGATCCCCATGCTTAATCCGCCGCCTAACCACCCTCCAATCACTCCCGGTTAGCGACTTAAAACCCCCTAGTTATAGAGAAACGTACGTAACTCATCAGCACCCCTACAACATGAACTCCTATCGCAAAATACACCATTACCCGGCATCAAATTCCAGAGCGCAAGACACCGCTCCCCGATATTACAGCCTACAGCTGCAATTTACAGTTGCGCATAGCATCATCCAAATACTAATGTCCGAACATAGAACGGCTTTCCCTGCCTAACTAGAGAGCTTATATAGGCTCGCAACGCCCCTCTTGGGCATCGGCGGGAATATCCTGAAAGGGAAAGGGTTCTGGTGGGCAAAAGGACGTAATGCCCCCCCAGCCCTCTTGTAGGTTGATATCTCAGAGCGCGGTGGGCAGTTCGATCACCCTTGACAAGGTGGGGAAAGATAGTAACATGTATGCACGATCTCCACTAAACCATGTCCATAATGGAAACCAATCACCGCCTTGCCCTAGCTAACGGCTAGTTTTAAATTGCTTTTCACGAGTGTCAGAGATACTTGCACTTTATATTTTTTCTCTATATTCAAACAGCCCTTAGGTTCATACCCCGGAGAGGAAAGGAAATAATAGAACAGTGGAAATATAAATAAATAGCGAATGCGCAAAGAGGATTCACAATCAGAAGACAACGAGAAAAGAAATAAGACGGAAATTCCAAGCCACGCCAGCCCATCCTAATACAATAGGGATGGGGGGGGGGGGGGGGGGGGGGGGGGGGGGGGGGGGGGGGGGGGGGGGGGGCGGCGCGCGGCGGGGGGCGGGGGG
>Ga0307517_10000552_pt1 | contig 63971 bp, 61 predicted proteins | sample 23_EM_MG_FD_194515 | JGI IMG/M metagenome (GOLD analysis project Ga0307517, IMG submission 194515) | Populus trichocarpa ectomycorrhiza microbial communities from riparian zone in the Pacific Northwest, United States - 23_EM | ecosystem: Host-associated > Plants > Roots > Unclassified | place...
TAAGCCACAAACTTGCGTTGAGCTGTAAATTCACGTTGAGCTGTCAGGCACTCTTTAGAGTGCCCCCGGTTGTGAGCGTGCGAACATCCGGGGGTTGTAGCCGAGCTACAACCTTGGCACGAGTATCTTACACAATCTTGTGGCATTGGAGGGCGTTGTGGCATTGGAGGGATAAAACATAAAACTCCGTGGCATTGGAGACCTTTGCCGTTGTTATAATGAGGCCCAGGTGGAGGCCTGTGTTTATAACTCTTCGGTCCAATTCCTTCACAACCACGCCCAGTCCCTCCACCGCACGGCGGGTGCGGTCGGTTTGTTGGGATGTGTGTGTGGTACGTTGTATGAGGTGAGATGTTCGTTATAGACTAGTCGTACAAGAAAGAAACTACTCAAAGGAAAACACCTATGCCAAGCCCACTCCCGCACAACCAGTGATAGACCTAGCCCACACACAGTAGGCAGTCACTAAGCTAACACCTAGACATGACCTAAGTGGGTAGCCGTACCTCAATATTATCGTATAGCTAAAGAGCTAACACGGTTGGGGTCACTGAAGCCATCCCTAGTGGGAGTTGAGCTAAAATGTCTCATGTTTTACAAATTGGCAGTGGTTGAACGGCGAATAACGGCGGCGATAGGATGGCGAGTGACCGGAGGTGAAACGAAACAATAAACGCCAAGGTAAAAACAGGTAACACGATCGCACACTGAAGCGGGGAAATCTTTCTCTTCAACAACAACACCCTCACGATGCTCTCTATCTCAACTAACATAACTAACAGCAAAACGAAAGTATAAGTAAAAACATCAATATCTTCCTTCCGCTCCACCGAGTCCTATCTTTCCATCGATCACCGCAGACGGCTACACTCTTCCACGCTCGCTCCCACTCTTCTGTGCCCCTTTCCACTCTTCTATGCATGTCTCCCTTTCCTTTCCGTGCAGAACAATCATGCTAATAAAGGAAAGAACAAAGAAAACTCTTCTAGGCTCCATAGCCTACTTGCATCCTCCTCTTCCTCACCGATCAGAGGTGAATACCCGGAGGTTTGTCGAGGTTTGTCGAACGAGAATGGTGCGCGCTGCACCTATGCCAGGTCGCATGAAAGAACTCGCTCCCGGGGCGTATCTATCCAGAGCGCATGTCCGATACTTCTTTGTCTGAATGATAATAAGGTAGGATAGGTGCGGGGCCGCCGGGCTAAGTGCGAGGCCGGGGGTTAAGTGCCCAGGGGGGGCGGGGCTTAGTATGGTGAGCAGCACCGAACATTTCCAACATCATGAGTTGGGATAGTGGGAGAGCGGGAGTGAACCTACCAGACGTTACATTGGTAGGAAGGAGCTCGATTAATTCACTGTGTTTTTGATTACACGATTAATTGAGGGCTGGTGGGTTTCAGTCCACTCCAGATGGGAACCATCATTCCGCGGAATGGGAAGCACCAGTCGCTGAGCGTTGGGCCACTCAGACAAGTGAGGTCGTCAAAAAATACGTGAAATTTCGTCCATCTTGTGGTGCTGGTCAAGCTGGTGATACTAGCTCTGGTATCGATTGAAAAGTTTGCCAGGAGCCCTGGAAGGAGACGACTTTATCACCAAAATTGAACCACGGTTGTGCAATTTGTGCTCCACATCGATAGAAATTAGCAATAACTTGTCACGTACGCTCTTTATCCTCCTAGGCTTCGAGCCTTCCTGTTCTGTCATATATTCACCGGCTACTGCCTCAATCGCTCTGAGAGACTCCCGGTAAAATATCTGAGCCGCCAAAGACACTTACGCGAAGCTTGCGCTCTGAACACACGAGCAAAGGTTGGATTTCCTAGACTTTGGCTTTGTTCTCTGATTTGCTAAAAAATCGTGAGTAGGGATAAAGATCTCGCTGTGGGTTTCTCTGGGTCACCTACAAGGACTGAGAGACTTGATCATATACTCTTTGACAAAATCAATCGCCTTTTGCGAGAACTCCCATCCGGTCTCTCCGCCACGCAAGTACCCCAACACTTTGAATTTTTTAGCTTCTGTTTTCAAGTGCAGTCCTAGATTAAAGCTGTTATTGTCAACTGCCAGTACCATGATAAAGCCTAACATCATCCTGCTGAGAACAAGCTGATTATGTTTAAAAATGCGAACAGCATAAAGGTGTGTAACTGGTAGACAGCACGGCCTTATCAGAGAATTCTTGCCACTATCCAGTTTCTTCCCTTTCTGCGTACTCTTGACATCAATCTCATTGAATTACCGGACGCACAACTACCTACAGGAGTGGCAATCCAGGCATCTACTATACTGTGTTCCCAAGCGTCCAGTCTGTCCGTCTTCGGACGGGACGGATGGCAGTACCTGAAAGGGCGTGAGGGCGGACGGGTATATTGGCGTCCATCCTGACAAGAGCCCGGGACGGACTGGCGGGGACTGCAGGTGTCTCAGGTGGCGCAACTTTTTGGATAACCCCGGATGACGGACGGACCTTGTAGGTGACTAGCGGACCCTACAGGTAACTAGTAAGGACTACAGATGACGGGTAAGGACTGCAGAAGACGGGTGAGGACTGCAGGTACGATTCGGGAGTTACTGATCCATTGAGGGCTGTCGGGCCCCACAGTCACCCTCTTAGACGGTAGTCTTTCCCACAGGACGGACGATCTTGCCCTACAGCTACAGACAGACGCCAGGGACGGCCGGGCCTGCAGTCCTGGTGGTGCCTACAGGGCAGACGGGACACTTGGGCACACTGCTACCATATCGGCATCATACTTAATGACTTCCAAAGGCCTGCCTTACATAGTTGAATTCTCACACGAAAAAGAAAAGCACGAGAACCCAAAAAGCAAAAACTAACAAAGGAAATAAATCAAATAAAGGTTAGGAACCGTGGATTTCACCAAGAACTTCTGATCTTCACTAACAACCTGTTCTTTACAATGATTAGAGATATATCTTATCACTTGAATAATCCATTTTGAAAGAACCTACCACAAAGTCATTAATCCGACTCATCGTTTTCCTCCAAAACACCTTTCTGGATTAAGTGACGCCAGGTGGCTTCCTCAATCCAACTCCGGAGAAGGTCAAATGGAAGGGCAATGATATGATTCTGCTCCCAGCCCTCCTTCCTCAGATTAGCGAACTGACTTCGGAGAATATCTCGCACGGTCATCTCAAGTTTCTGCGTTGCATGCCTCCTCGGTGTGGGGAATAGCCTCTGAATCGGGGGTTAGTAAAGGTAAAACCTGATATCGGATAGTTATACAAAATCACCTTCCGGCCACCATCCTTCTTCGCCCTACCCCCACTCAAGTGCCACATTTCCACAAACCCTCTTTGAACCTCTGTCTCTCCCTCTCTGAGTGGCTCAATCTTGATGATAATGGCTTTGCTAATTTTCCCTCTGCTCCCCTCAAGCAATAGCTTAACATCATCTTTCAGGTCATCATATGGTTCCGCATACCCAATCTCAAAGACGATAGTAGGCCAAAATCGTCCCCTTGGTACAATTGCACAGTCTGAGACCTTGGTTCTGCCAGAGTGTGAGAGGCATGTTTGTAGAAGTCATTATTTGAGCACAACTTACATTCCTTTATATTGTGCTGCGAAGCCCTGCAGCCGCCCCTCAGAAACAAATTGAAGACACTCAGGGTCCCATGCACCCACTGCTCCACCTTCAGCAATCAATTTTGCCGCCCACATCGATACTGTTCCGTGGATTTGGGTCGCAATTTTGATCTTTAATTGGCCGGTTGTGGGACAATAAGTATATCTATACATAAGTTATTATCTTCTGCCAGTGCAGGTGTAAAGTTCTTTAAATACATACGCTCTTGTTCCAATGTGTGACTCTAGCTCAGAGAAGCCTTCAGGTGAAATATCTAAAATCTGATATTCATCCCTCAGAAGTACTTGTGAAAGTTCGTCTGGCGTCATTTTGAGATCCTACCAGTAAACGAGAAGAGAGTGTGCAATTGTAGAAAGATGAGACTCGGAGGGGGAAGCAAAGAAGAATGTCGGAGCCCGTTTTTAGTTTTTCCTGGGGCAGGGGGAAGAGGAGCAACAACAATGTGGTTCACTGAAGTTCCCACTGCTTGCAGCTCTCTCAGTCGTCTGGACAACAAAGCGTGAGAACTATGGAACAAAGGACGAGGAAGAACGTCGTCCAACGGCGGTGCAGCGGCAACCCCTGGTAGGCTCGGATACCACCTGTTAAGAATTGTCTTAGAGCTTCCTGTGAAACATTGGAAGTCTTACCCAAAGAATATTGGGTCGGTGAACGATAAGCTCACTCTTCTTTGTCTCTTTTTTTGTCTCTTTTTCCATTTTTAGTTTCATTTTTATCCTTAACTTATTTGAGTACTAGTACCGTAAAAACTCAAGTAGAAGAAACATGTCCTCGGACGTTAGAATTTCCTTTCTGAGCTACGGGAGGGGGAAAGACCACAAACTCACCCCCCAGTTGAGACAAAATAAAAGCAATATACGATGCGCTTTACCGAGAGAGGTAACTCCAACGTACTAGCACATGTTTCTTCTATTCGAGTTTTTACGGTATTTGTCTCATTGACCAATTTTGCGCGTCTGTAGTCGACAGCAGTTCGCCCCGGCAGGATGGCGCCATGGCAGTCCGTCCTTTGTCATCCTCACCCTGTCTTGGACGGACGGGGCAACCGGATTAGCTGACTGCTGGGTCTAAGGGTTAGTTAGGGTCTGCCCTAGGAGCGAGAAAAACGTTATGATAAATCGATGCGGCTCATCCCATCTCATCCCATTTTTTCTGTTACCTCATACCACATCTATGCACCGATAACACAAATTTCAACAGCGATGTCTCCTTCATTGCCTAAATTATGTTCTCCAGAGCAATAACAACCCCCGCACGCTCAAAACAACCAACAATTGTATATAGCAAGAGACTCAAGTTGGCTCGTGGACCCCTGTTCGAGCCCGCTCGGTTCGTGCACAACACTAATCACTAACCCAGTTGCACGTCGGGCGGGAGCTCCAATGATTTTGTTTACTTTTTCTAAAAAAAACTGCCTATCTATTTATTATTCCTCTTCATCTTGGTTAGTCACTTGCGTTCGGCTTCTCTTTTCTTTGTTCTCTTCCAATTGTGCTTGTTGGTTATAGCTTCGCTGCCGAATTTGAAATAAATAAAAATCAGAAACAGATTCTCCTTTTTATATAAAGTTATCTGAATGTAATAAATTTGTATAAATTTTCATAATTTTATTTTATTATTATTTCAGTTAATGAACATACCGACTTTGGCGGCAAAACTGGCTTTGGGACAATACTTTTGAATGATAAGTTTATATCGGAAACTGCCCCTGCCGAATCACGGCCAACGTAATCGGGCGATCACAATATCTGGAAAGAGAGTGTATTCTGGGTCATCTTAAAACAATACTCGTCCATGTGGTGGGCAAGGTGCTCTCATGCTCGCACAGTACTAGTACCCCAGAGCCAGATTCCTTGGGAAAAAGAAACATCATTTTTTATTCAGTTCTGTTTTCGCCTTTTCATCACACTGTACTAATTTATCAGGGTCTGGCCCTCTGGCTGCCTTCAGGGTTTTTGTGGGCTCTTGGTATCAGGTTATCTGAGCCGGGATACCCTGTGTCTGGTTTTGAATGAGTCACTAGTAAAGTACAATAATATTATTATATAAGACATTGTGGTCAAGTGGTTGAGGAAACGGACAAGAAATCTGTTTCGTGCACGATCACAGGTTCAAATCCTGTCTATGTATGATACTGTAAATTCTAGCCCGCCACTATCACCTGTATGGCAGTTACTAGCCCTAGAAGGGCGAATTCACCACATGGTTAATACTTAAGAGGAAGAGTGGCTACCTTAAGTATGACGGCGCGTTGAGTTTACCCAGAATCTACAGTATTTTGTTTCAATTTTTTATATCATTTTCTTCCCCGAAAAAAAAAGACCTAACCCTGTCGAAAAGGAAGCTTCTGATCTTGTATTACAGTACAGAACCGTGCGTCAAGGAAGAGAACCAGGATTTTACTTGTATCTCGAGTATTTTCATCGTTGTATTCGGAATTGGGGACTAGTAGATTGGGGACTAGTAGGAGCACCAGCCCCAAAAGGGGGTTCTGAGAGGGAACAAAAACTACGCTCTAGTGCTCATCCCGATTGATTGATTATTTTCACAATAGATGGAGTTGAGAAACGGGAAAAACTACAAACGAGCAGTAATATAAAACGAAATACCGGTAACCGCCTTCCATCTAACCTTCTTTTCAAAAGTTTCACTCCTGACCTTTCATCCCGTCCTACCCACAGTCTGCCAACTTTTCCAAAAAGCCCTCCCTAGCATACCTAACTTGTACGCCCATTCCCCAATACTTCACTGTAAATCCGTAAATCCTCTCCAACTCTTTTCCTTCTCTCCTGGTTCCCAGCTAGCCTTCAGCTCTCATCATTATCTGGCTCCGAGCACAGTTAGTCTTCAGTTCTAGCATAGTTTAGCCGGTAATCTTTTGCCCTTTCTGAATGACTGGTTTTTATACCGCCTTCAAGCCAACAATTCTTGTTACCTCAACTTTAGTTTTGTGTCGCCACTACGGCCATCATTGTTCCTGTAATTATCGCTATTATTTCGCTATGACATCGCTAATCTAATTCTATCCCATTTCTATTAGTTCCGGAACTCCGCTAATAGTTACCTGATTCCGAATACACGATGAGAACGTAGGTACATCAAAAGGATTACCGGTAAATTAACACATGGTGCCTCTTTATCAAAATAAATACCTGGACTAGTGGCCTTGCTACGACAAATGGGCTTGTTGCCTTTGGTAACAGGACATGTATCTTTTAGCACGGGCCAGATAAAGCCCTCTAATATACAAACTTAGGAGCTGTACTTCGGCACACCTGAAAGCATGGTATGCAGACTTCTAGGCCACCTAGACGCCCCCTCATCTAGACAGCTAAACTCAAATAAAAAATCTGTGGGTTGTTCACAAGATAAACCATGTCTACAGTGCCGACTACCACCCGATTCGCTACCGTGATGTTGCGGGGGGGAGGCTAGTGGCGCAACACAGATGCAGGGGTTGGAGGAGGCAAGGCGGGCAGAGGAGAGAAAGAAATATTATCAAGAGAAGTTAAGGAAAATAAACCGGAGAACTAGACGGGGGGCAATGCTCCTGTAGGCCTCTGAACTTGGGTACTTGTTCAGAGGCTAGTAGGGCCCATGGGAGACGGAATATCTGATAGGGGAGTGGGTCCCCGCCATCCTGTATATTAATCAGGTTTATAGCCCTCCGGCTCTATAAGCTTAATGATATACTCGGGCGCAAATTAAAGATCCGGAAAAAGTGACTTGAAATATCTGTGTTGTAGCCATACATTTTGTTTGTCACTTTTCCGGATCTTTAATTTGTGCCCGAGTATTATAATAATAATAATAAGCCTGATGGCCTTTCACAATTGACCAGTGCAACCTCGCTTCTCGCGTCAATTGGGAACGAGACTACCATGGAGCCATTTTGGGTTTATTCAAATTTCGCGGTAGATACTAATAAAAATAAGCTATGTTCGGTAGAGAGTCTTGCGGTCCTTATTCTTTCTGTGCTGCCAGCAGCATCCCCTATATACACAAAACTCTCGTACAGGAAACACTCTTTTTCGCCATCGTTCAAGTCCGTTCTTTCATCACCGTCTCTTGCTTTCCAAACCACACCCTCAACTCTCCTACAGATTTCGTCCTTCATTCACTTCACCCATTTCAACTACTTACAGACTTTTCCTGAACGCTCCTTTCCAAACTTTCCTGATACCTTCCCCCGTTGCGCTATCATCAAAGTGTGACACTCGTTCGTTTCATCCTCTAGCTAACACTAGATCCAAACCTTTAGTACCCCTAGTCTGATTCGTGAATCTTCCCAAAACATCTCCGATGCACCTAACCGTTCGCTCATACACGCCGTTGCTTCAACTTCCATACTTCCCAACAATCTCCAAACGAAAACTCTCCTTATCCTCACCTGCGATGTAGTAACGGTGTCGCAGATATCGAACCTTCGTGAATATTTTAACAGATACAGTGTGGAGAATAGCCACGGTATTTGCTCAGACCACTGGTGACAATAATATCTGTCCGTCACATGTGTCATTTCTCGCAGCAGTAATAATTGCCTCTTTTCATACTTAATAGGGGTCCTCAAGGTACAAGTAATTAGGATTGCAAGTGTTGTTCTTCAATTTAGTGGGGGTTGAATCCGGCCAATTATGTTTGGAATCACTGGTCGGACTCTGAGCACCCTTTGAAAAGTCATCAAGCAACTGTCTGGGCTAAGCAAAGTAAGGGAGTGGTTCAGTGTTTGGGAGGCTGCGGCCTCGGATATGGTTGCCCTTTTTCAGCGTTGACTAGCGATTTAAGCTTCTTTAGTGCCAGGAAACCGACTTGAGTGGAAATCATCCCCTTAAGCTCCCTTACTCGAGTACTATCTTGGCTCGTTTTAGCCGATCGTCCCCGGCCCAAATTGAAAGACCCCCTTTGCGATCCTATGATACCTTGAGGACCACTAATGTTCCTTCGCCCCCTTATCTTGGTCTGAAAATCTTTCCGACTTACTAACCACTTGGTACCTGGCATTATAATATCCCTTCGTTTGATGCTGAATTTCAGGACTGTTTAGCGCTGCAGTAGTGTGGCGATCAACAATGGCTAGTCAGTAATGAGCTACGAGTACAGTATTGCACCTTTTCTGCTCGTCCCCCTAGCGGAGTTCCGGATATGCCCAAAAAGTGCAGTACTACACCAAATTTTGATTTATCTTGGTATGTCTATCATTACCTTTCTTGTCATATCTATCCGATTGGTTGCAACACTAAAAGTGAGAGAAAACCGGAAGGAATGAAGGGATGGCGCGGTGCAAAACGGGCGCAAAAAAACTGGCGCAAAACTAGTGCCTTCTACTCGTACTCGAGTACTGCATGAGTGGTATCCCGAAGACCAAGATTGCGTAAATATGTTGCAAGGAAGTTCAATCTCATCAAACTCATGACGCTACATGGGAAGATCCTTTCCAAATTGACTAAAGTACAGCCGAATCCGAGCTCGCCGGCCATTATTCCGCCAGTCTTACTCTTCCCATCTTTCCCACTATTCCTATCTACGAGTACTGTAATTATTATTTTTACAATACTTTATTCTCTTGGGCTACTTTGGCTTTCCAAGTTCTTCTTTAAGTACCCTTCCATCCCCCTACCTCAAGTTGCCCCTTGATAACCTGCACTTCTTGCCTACCGGGGGTGCACCATTTGTCTCTCTTCCGTTCCAAATACAAACCGTTCTCTGCATCGTTGTTAAACTATTGCTCTCTGCCTACATTGACTCAACCTTCCCATTCAACCGTCACTTTGCCCTCTGGTTTCCTATCGTTGGTAACAAGGGAGTTGGAACCACTATCGTTGTGGTATTTCTCCCTGAGGTGACTTAGTGTCTTGTTGATTTGGGCAAGTTTGTTTCTTTTGTAAGGGGGCTTTTTTTTTGTTTCAATCCACTGCGCGAAGAGCAAGGTAAGTCTATGCACACTCCCAATGGATGGTCATTTTTAACATGTAGCTAGAATTGTTGATTGTGTGAGAGAGAAGAAATATCACATACAGCTAACGATTTTATTTGCCGCACGGGTTATCTATGATGGTTTAACCAATACAAGTGTGATACAAGCGTGTTTGGATTAGCCGTCAAAGTCAGCACCTGTGTCAAGGCTAGGTTTGTCTGCAGGTTATCGTTTTTTGCAAACAGCGCAGCTTACAGTTGTAATAGGATGAAGAAACCTGTTGGTCGGAAAGCCCCTTGCGGACGAACCCCTTCTGGTCAGCTTGGTCGTATTGTTCAGCCGCCGTATACGACGGATAACCTGCGTGCGCCTGGACAGCCTCCTGAATCCATTCAGTTAGACACTACGCTTTTCGATGCTATAGCCGAACGACGCAGGTCTCCGAGCCCCCCGGCAGGATGACAAGCAAGGGGACCGGTCGCACCGTCTTGATGAACGACACAGAGTTGGAAACAGTGTTCGCAACGGGGCAGTCCGTCCGTCCAGTCCTTGAGAGAATTTTGCCCGGGGCTAATGCCCGTAGGACTGGGAAGACGGTGGGCCCCACAACCAGTTTTCAGAATGTCTCCGAGTGTGAGGCCAGACAGATCCCCACAGATCCCCACCGATCTCCACCAATCCCCACCGCCTTGTCAGGGGATCCGCAGTCCACCACCGTCCACCACCGTCCTTGTATTAGATTGTATTAGGATGGCATAATAGTGTCTCACCTTGTCGGGCCCGTGGTCCTCGCTCAAACCTGCAGTCCTAAAATGTTCCAGCACGGGACGGAGTGGGAATTGTGGTCCGGTCCGGTCCAGTCTTCTTGGCAGTTTCCCCGTGGGGCCGCCAGGGCACCCAAACCGTTGCGAACACTGGTTGGAGAACTGGCTGAACTTCCGCTTGCACCTGACACACAGTGAGAGGGGTGCTTGTGAGGAAGCGAGGCAGAATGGACAAGAATCCTTTCGCGTTACTCAGGGCTCTGAAGGTGAATAATCTTTTTTCCTTTCTATCGCTTGGCTACCCAAGTAAATGATGATCCCTTATCAGCCACTTTTGTGAAAGCGCCGGAGTTGGTGGATATGAGAAGAGAGGTTGCTAATGTGGTGTGCTTGCCTTTAGGGAGTATAGTGGGAGTCTTTTTCAATATCGATATAAATACCTATACACCTCAGACGAAGCTCGCCGAACTCCAAAATCTCACACTCTCAGAAATTGAAACCACTAGCGAGAACTATCTGCCCATCCAAGTGCCTCCAGGTGGCTTTTATCTAGCTCTTGACAGTCATCTTAACTTTTCGTTTTATCCTCTGACCCATATTATGTAGGGTTGGGAGAACCCGTTGCCAATTGGGCAAAGCGTATTAGCGTCTGCTTCTAGGGATCGACCACACTGTCTCGGGGGACAGCGGAAAAAGGTATGGCCGGTTGCCAGGGCACTGCGGGGTCATAGCTCGTCCATGGGGGGCCGTGGGCCTCACCCCCTTTACATACCTCAGTTCCATAGTTCCTCCCAGCTCCGAGCCACCACCCTTCCTTCACCTCGCGTTCCTATACATTCAATTGCTCGTGTTCTTTATTGCCCGCCACCCCCCCCTGAGACAATCCTAATGCGCCCTCATTGTCACAATGGGCCACATCGGCGGTAACGATCTCCCATGGCAAGGGCTGCGGCAACTTCTCCAACACTTCCGACAGCAAACTGATGGATCATTGCAGGATATCAAGTTCGGTGCAGGATTTCCTTTGGCGTTGTTCTTCTTGGGTTCTCTTATTTATTTCCTTCTTGTTTTTCACCTAGTTACTCTTAATATACTCGCCTGGCTTTGGAAAATTGGCCCTCCTTTACGGCTCCGAGGTTGGAAAATGAGTTCAAACGCAATTCCGGGAAAATGTAGCCGACTACGCAAGCATCTACCCCCCTTCTGTCCCGAATAGCAGCCGGCACAAAGAGTATGAGCAATGGCTGCTTGAAAATCCTGGTCTCTGTTTCCGTCTGGAATCGCGCTGCAGTGTATTTCATTGGGGTTTGTGGATGGAAGGAGGTCACGAATCGCGGGGGCCTGTGATCACACCTGATACCAATAAGGTTGGTGCTCGAGTGCGTGCCCACCAGCATGACCTGTTCACCTCCTTCCGCAAAATCTCCTATCTCAAATGGTTCCTCTTGGGCGCAATTGAGAAGTCTGAACGTGATGAAATGCAGAACACAATTCAAGCATTACTCCCTCGCTATAAGCAGCCATGGTGTAAGTCTAATACAGGATGTGTTTCCCTACGCGCATGCTTGGTCAATCTCCTTACACAGCCACATGTGGATTGCGGCGATGTGGAATGGGCAATGATTCCGCCATTCGGAAACATTTCTGGCGCCGAGTTCTGTATTGCCAATATCGAACGCTGTTTTGCTTTTCAGGAAGGACACATAGCCGGGATACGGGGCCGGAGGCTCGTTCATTTTACACGAAAATGGGTCGGCTCTCGCATATGCTTGGTATCTACTATGCACACCGCCCTTATGCGACAATGCGCAGAAATGCATGATTCTGGAGATAGCCGTTCTGGGAATGTATGTGGCGCAACCGCCCCAGGCAAACAGGAGCAGAAAAGGGCCAAGCGGAGGTCAGCGAGGGTGGCAAAATTGGGGGCTCGCGTGTGCGTGAAGGGCAGCAGGATTGGCTCCCTCCGGAATTAGCCTACCGGTTTTCCTTCTTGTTTTCTGATCACCAGGGCAGCCCCTGCCTCTCTGTGCCGTCCGCATACAGTATTACCCGGCGAGAAGCTGTCTGGTGCCCTGTGTTTGACTTGGATACTCCCAAGTTCCCTCTCGAATTCTTGATAAAATTCCCTATCCTAACTCGGTATAGCCAGGACTAAGCCTTTCAAGATCCTGGCATTGACCCAATTATTTGTTTCTGCTTCTTTTTACCAGATTGCGCGGCTTTAGATATTACGCCCTGTAGTGACTTCAGTCTCCTGTTTGTAAGCCTAGTGTGATGGTCAAGCGTGGGGTTTCGCAAGGCATTTTCTGTTTGATCCCAGTTTATTTGGGGCGTACGTAGTTGTTTCTTTTTGTCTTTTAGTATTTTCTCTATGGAAGAGCTCTCTGTTTCCTTCTGTCCCTTGTTCTTCATGCCGCAAATACGTATATATTCTTTTATTTCCCATGGGCCTCTTTTTCAGATAAATTTTACCAGCTAGATTGGAGCCGTGAGCCCAGTTACTTCAGACCCCTCTAATTTAATGCAAACTAAGGGCCCGTTTACCTATCCGTCGCGTTTCGAGATTTTGGTGGGGAAACTAGACTTTTTAAAAAACACTTCGACATCGCGAGTACGGTACTCGTAATTGTCCAACCCTTGTAAAATGGACTACAGTCGCACCCCATTATCCCAGACACTCTCCCCGATTCTTCGTTGTCCCGGACAATTTCCTACGATTTGTGCGACCAACATAGAAATACACCTCACTGTCCCGGACTTTGAGGGTTTCCGGGCCGGATGAAAATTCAGATACCTCTAACCCCTGTGCATATAGAAAATATATTCAGTGTCCCGGATTTTCTCTCAATCCTATCCTGAAATATCACATCACAACTGCCCAAAGTAGACAACAGAGCTCATTTATCTGCAGCGGTGTTAGACAAAGGTTCTGTAGTGTTGTCCGCTTTTTGCTTCTGTATGCAAGTCTTGCTGGTGGAATCGGGCGGGCTCTGAGTCGATAATTTGCCTTGATAATTTGAGATAAAATACTTCTATTCAAGTTTGGTATTGGGGGTTTCTTAAGTTCTCTCCATTCACTGGTCTCCCTTCCCACTTGTTTTCCGCTCTACCTCCATTTAAACCTTATGTGGAATAGCTGGAAGTCATACCTACAGAATTATCGCTCGCTTTTCAGTTTTTTCACTATTTTTATCAACTATTTCGCTCTCCCGGATACTTCACTCTCCCGGATGGCCAACTCCTGATTTTGGCCATCCGGGACAATGGGGTGCGACTATGTTTCAACAGAAGGTTCGAGACTCGGGGCGAGTGACTAGTTGTGATGGCAGGTGATAAATTTACGCTGGACTGTAAATTTGGCGCATGCGCAAAGAAATATGCTATCCTTGCATCATTCCAAGCTACAGTAATTATTATCTGAATACTACTTCTCACGAAAACAATTCCCCAAAAAGGAAGAAAAAGAAAGTTTTATATCATCAACAGTGTTCCCAAGCGGCCAGTCGGGACCAGAGTCCGGACCATGGGTCGGCAGTCCGGTCAGTCCGGCCATGGTTTTGAGAAGCCTGGGTCAGTCCGGCTTAAATTATCAACGGCCGCCAAAGCCTGCAGGCGCCCAGGCAACCGCCGGGTCGAGAGGATAGGCGACCGCCAGATGCCCAGGCAAAGCCTGCAGATGCCCAGGTAAAGCCGCCAGATACCTTGACAACGAGTGCTGCTCGTGTAAAACTCAACACTGATTGGCCGAGCTGTTCGCTTATGACATTTTAAATTGAACTACATAAATTAACCGACAGATACCCGGCAATTCATAGATATTTGCGAAAGCCGTCAGGCTGCTGGCTGCTCCCACCTCGATTAGAACAATAAATGCTACACGGTATGTGTGCTTTTAGATCATCTTAAAGTCAATCAATGTCGCCAGCTTATCCATATATCCAATATCTAGTTCTTGTGTTCGCGTCTTTGACCGTTGCGCATTTATTTGGATACCCCACGATAGCCCTCCGAAAAGTTTTACCTCTGGAAGTAAAGTTTCTAGCGGAGTGATCACATATTTCAAATGTTGAAACACTGGAAGTCACGTGTATCAACCCTAACCTTATTCTGTAGAAATGGCTTTCTGCGGATTAAGGTTAGGGTTAAAAACATGAGGCCTGCAGGTCACCCAGGCCGGGCCCGGCTTTTTTTTTTGGAAAGCCGGTTTCCCACAGTCCGGCCCGGCCGTCTCTGAAAAAGCCTGGGTCAGTCCGGCCGTACTCAAAGCCGGACGGACTGGCCGGTTGGGAACACTGATCATCAACCCTCCTCCGATCCAAACCCCACAAAACCTAAAAACATGAGAGGCACTAACGCGCCAGATAATCCCACCGGTATCCAAACGCAAGTCGAGTGAATAATCAGATAAAAGCTTGCAACATCCCAACCAACAGGCAACTCTCCTAATTTTGCGTTTTTAGTACTCTTCCTGCCCTTGGCCCCATTTCCATTCCCGCTACCACCCTTTCCACTCCTTCTACCTCTTAGGGAATTTAGATTAGCCTGTAGGGGGACAGTCCTCCAAGAGTCACCGGAAGCCAGAGGGATCTATAAGATCACCTGCGTACCACCATGCAGCTAATTTGCTGTCCTATAGCCAACATGGCAGCCCCATTGGAGACTAGTTATCTGTGGGCGTAATTGCTATAATGAGGCCCCGGTGGAGTCCTGTGTTTATAACTCTTCGGTCTAATTCCTTCACAACCTCGCACCGTCCCTCCACCGCCCGGCGGGTGTGGTCTGTCGGGGTCACTGAGGCCACCCCCAGTGGGAGTTGAGCTAAAATGTCTCATGAGTTGGGATGGTGGGAGAGCGGGAGTGAACCTACCAGAAGTCACGTTGGTAGGAGGGAGCTCGGTTAATTCACTGTCTTTTTTGATTCCACGATCAATTGAGGATTAGTGGATTTTAGTCCATTCCAGATGGGAACCATCATTCCACGGAATGGGAAGCACTAGTCGCTGAGCGTTGGGCCACTCAGACAAGTGAGGTCGTCAAAAACTACGTCCAATTTCGTCCATCTTGTGGTGCTGGTCAGGCTGGTGATACTCGCTCTGGTATCAATTGGAAACTTTGCCAGGAGCCCTGGAAAGGAGACGACTTTGTCACCAAAATTGAACCACAGTTGTGTGATTTGTGCTCCACATCGATAGAAATTAGCAATAACTTGTCAGGCACGCTCTTTATCCTCCTAGGCTTCGAGCCTTCCTGTTCTGTCATATATTCACCGGCTACTGCCTCAATCGCTTTGGGAGACTCCCGGTAAAATATCTGAGCCGCCAACGACACTTACGCTAAGCTTGCACTCTGAACACACGAGCAAAGGTTCGAATTCCTAGACTTTGGCTTTGCTCTCTGATTTGCTAAACAGTCGTGGGTAGGGATAAAGATCTTGCTGTGGGTTTCTCTGGGTCACCTACAAAGACTGAGACTTGGTCATATACTCTTTGATAAAGTCAGTCGCCTTTTGCAAGAACTCCCATCCTGTCTCTCCGCGGGGCAAGTACCCCAACACTTTGAGTTTTTTAGCTTCTGTTTTCAAGTGCAGTCCTAGATTAAAGCTGTTATTGTCAACTGCCAGTACCATGATAAAGTTTAACATCATCCTGGTAAGAACAAGCTGATTATGTTTAAAAATTCGAACAACATTATATGAAGGTGTGTAACTGGTAGATAGCATGGCCTTATCAGTGAATCCTTGCCACTATCCAGTTTCTTCCCTTTCTGCGTACTCTTGACATCAATCTCATTGAATTACCGGAAGCATACCTACAAGAGTAGCAATCCAGGCATCTACTATACAGTGTTCCCAAGCGTCCAGTCTGTCCGTCTTCGGGTCCGGACGGGACAGATGGCAGTACCTGAAAGGGCGCCCAGGACGAACGGGTATATTGGCGTCTATCCTGACAACAGCCCAGGACGGACTGGCGCGGACTGCGGGTGTCTCAGGTGGCGGGATTTTCCGGGTAACCCCGGATGACGGCCGGACCTTCTGGGTGACTAGCGGGCCCTACAGGTAACTGGCGAGAGGACTGCAGATGCCGGGTGAGGACTGCACAAGACGGGCAAGGACTACAGAAGACGGGTAAGGACTGCAGGTACGATTCGGGAGTTACGGATCCATTGAGGGCTATAGGGCCCTACAGTCACCCTCTTAGACGGTAGTCTTCTCCAAAGGACAGACGATCTTGCCCTACAGCTTGAGTCAGACGCCCGGGACGGCCGGGACTACAGTCCTGGTGGTGCCTACAGGGCCGACGGGACACTTGGGAACACTGCTACTATATCTGCATCATATTTAATGACTTCCAATGGCCTGCCTTCCATAGTTGAATTCTCACAGGAAAAAGAACAGCACGAGGACCCACAAAACAAAAACTAACAAAGGAAATAATTTCAAATAAATCAAATAAATGTTATCTTAGGAACCGTAGATTTCTCCAAGAACTTCTGATCTTCACTAACAACCTGTTCTTTACAATGATTAGAGATATATCTTATCACTTGAATAATCCATTTTGAAAGAGCCTACCACAAAGTCATTAAGCCGAGTCATCGTTATCCTCCAAAACACCTTTCTGGATTAAGTGACGCCAGGTGGCTTCCTCAATCGAACGCCGAAGACGGTCCAAGGGGAGGGCGATGATATGATTTTCCTCCCAGCCCTCCTTCCTCAGATTAGCGAACTGACTTCGGAGAATATCTCGAACGGTCATCTCAAGTTTCTGCGTTGCATGTCTCCTCGGTGTGGGGAATAGCCTCTGAATCGGGGGTTAGTAAAGGTAAAACCTGATATCGGATAGTTATACAAAATCACCTTCCGGCCACCATCCTTCTTTGCCCTACCCGCACTCAAGTGCCACATTTCCACAAACCCTCTTTGAACCTCTGTCTCTCCCTCTCTGAGTGGCTCAATCTTGATGATAATGGCCTTGCTAATTTTCCCTCTGCTGCCCTCAAGCAATAGCTTAACATCATCTTTCAGGTCATCATATGGTTCCGCATACCCAATCTCAAAGACGATAGTAGGCCAAAATCGTCCCCTGGGTACAATTGCACAGTCTGAGACTTTGGTTCTGGCAGCATGTGAGAGGAATGTTTGTAGAAGTCATTACTTGAGCACAACTTACATTCCTTCATATTGTGCTGCGAAGCCCTGCAGCCGCGCCTCAGGAATTAATTCAAGTTCTTCAGGGTCCCATGCACCCACTTCCCCGCCAGCAGCAATCAATTTAGCTGCCCATGTCGACACTGTTCCATGGATTTGCGTCGCCATTTTGATCTTTAATTGGCCGGTTGTGGGACAATAAGTATATCTATACATAAGTTATTATCTTCTGCCAGTGCGGGTGTACAGTTCTTTAAATACATACGCTCTTGTTCCGATGCGCGACTCTAGCTCAGAGAAGCCTTCAGGTGAAATATCTAAAATATGATATTCATCCCTCAGAAGTACTTGTGAAAGTTCGTCTGGCGTCATTTTGAGATCCTACCAGTAAACGAGAAGAGAATGTGCAATTGTAGAAAGATGAGAGGGTGAAGCAAAGAAGAATGTCGGAGCCCGTTTTTAGTTTTTCCAGGGGCAGGGGGAAGAAGAGCAACAACAATGTCGTTCACTGAAGTACGCACTGCTTGCAGCTCTCTCCGTCGTCTGGACGACAAAGGGTGAGAACTATGGAACAAAGGACGAGGAAGAGCCTCGTCCACGGCAGTGCAACTGCAACCCCTGGTAGGCTCAGACACCACCTCTTCTTTGTTTCTTTTTTTCTCTTTTTCCATTTTTATTTTCACTTTTATCCTTAACTTATTTGGGTACTAGTACCGTAAAAACTCAAGTAGAAGAAGCATGTGCTCAGACGTTAGAATTTCCTTTTTGAGCTAAGGGAGGGGGAAAGACCGCAAACTCAGCCCCCAGTTGAGACAAAATAAAAGGAATATACGACGCGCCTTACCGAGAGAGGTAACTCCAACGTCCTAGCACATGTTTCTTCTATTCAAGTTTTTACGGTATTTGTCTCATTGGCCAATTTTGCGCGTCTGTAGTCGACTGCAGTTCACCCCGGCTAGGATGGCGCCATGGCAGTCCGTCCTTTGTCATCCTCACCCTGTCTTGGACGGACGGGACAACCAGATTAGCTGACTGCTGGGTCTAAGGGTTAGTTAGGGTCTGCACTAGGAGAGAGAAAAACGTTATGATAAATCGATGCGGCTCATCCCATCTCATCCCATTTTTTCTGTTATCATACCTCATACCACATCTATGCATCGATAACACAAATTTCAACAGCGATATCTCCTTCATTGCCTAAATTATGTCCTCCAGAGCAATAACAACCCCCCCAACCCATCGCCTTCCTCTGTGGCCCCATTGACATCTCCCGCGCGAACTTCTGCCTCCCCTTCCGCTACTCTCAGGTCTAGCATCACCTGGGCACTCTCTACAACCTCCCTACAAAAACATACTCACGAAACACCCCCAGAGCCCTGCGAAGGGCTCCTCCTCCCTCCCTCCTCCCTCCCTCCTCCCTCCTCTCCACCTCTGTGCCCCTTAAAGCAGTGTTCCCAAGCATCCCGTCCGCCCTATAGGCACCCCCATGACTACAGGCCCGGCCGTCCCGGGCGTCTGTCTCAAGCTGTAGGGAAAAAGCGTCCATCCTTTGGGAAAGACTACCGTCTAAGAGGGTGACTGTAGGGCTCTAAGTTACTGACCTCGACAGATCAGTAACTCCCGAATCGTACCTGCAGTCCTCACCCACCATCTGCTGTCCTCATCCGTCTTCTGCAGTCCTCACCCATCATCTGCAGTCTTCGCCAGTTACCTATAGGGCGCACCCGTCATCCGGAGTTGCCAGGAAAATTGCGCCACCTGAGACACCTGCAGTCCGTCCGTCCCGGGCTGTCGTCCGGACAGACGCCAAGATACTCGTCCGTCCCGGGGGGCCTTTCAGGCACTGCGGTCCGTCCCGTCCAGGCCCGAAGACGGACGGACTGGACGCTTGGGAACACTGGCCGCCGCAAGCAACTTTCCCTTAATTGTTTTTTTGTTTTTTTTGTTGGAGATCACCCCTCCCTTTCTCATCGAGTCTGTTGTAACAATGTCTACTAACACATTAGGAGGAAAGAGTCTACTCTGTCCTAGCCAGCTAGCGGCAGGAAGGGGGGGAATTATTTGCCCAGCTCACGATGTATTATCACAATTCTTTGACCGCCATGAACCGTTTAATGTATAATGTATCGCAATGCTGCGTAGGATTTTCACTTGGTTGGTACATGTTTTAGTGGTGAATTTCCCGGCTCTCGGGGATGGCTGTTCCCGCACCACCTCCGCTCTCATTTGAGGGGTGCGTTCGTTTCTTTACTTTTTTCGTTTGGTTGATTTCTGGGCAATGTTGGACTTGGGTTATTGGCTGTATATCGTGAGTTTATTGAGCAGGTAGGCTGAGTTGGTTGTTAGCTGTACCGGTATGAGAGGGTTCCGAGACTGGGGGGGAGTGACTCTCGTTCATTGGTTTGTTCGTTGTTTTAGGGTGGGCAGCGGATCATGATTTACGTTCTTTTTTTGGGTTAGTTTTGCTTGTTTGATGAACTTTTTCATCATTTTATTCTGCTATTTTATTTCACTAGCCACGACCGAAATGCCCTTCTGGTCGTATCGCGCCCCCCGCGATAAGATTCTGTTTTGCTTATTCGAGCCCAGTGGTAGTGAGGTTATCTATGATAACTTTACCGCCAGTCATATGATAGCGCAGAAAGCATTGAGTGACCACACATGACTTCATGCATTCTATCTATCCTTCCATCCTTCCATCCTCCCTTGATAATAAAGAAATTCAGGAAATAAGCAAAAGTTTACCCCCAAACCACACTCCCTAACCGAAACGGGTATACACTCCTAAGGTTTCGCTGTGAGCCCTGCCTTAACAACCACCTCCCTCTTCCCATCCCGCTCAAGCGCGCACCTGCCAATCGCAGCCGCAAGCAGACACTTGAACTCCACCTTACCAAAGACATCCCCAACACACCCTTCGGCCCAGCCACGAATGAGAGGAAGCCACAATTCCTCTTAACAGAGGCTACTCCGCCCTCACCGCTTGGGCCTGAACTCCTGCGCGTCGGCATCCCATAGCACCACGGTTCTGCTTGTCCCGAGCGGGGAGAGTACAACGGGCGTGGCCTTTGAAGCCTTTGACGCTGCTCGGCATGCTTAGCTCACCGTGCGCGCGCATGGCTTTGTCGTTCAGACGAAGATTTCAGATATACGCTTAGGATCGACGCAGCGTCGGAAGCAATACGGCATGAACGAGTCGGCCTTTACCGTCAGTTAGTATAGTTAGTTGAGCGCTGCGAGAGTCGTGGACGTGAGAGCGTGAGCGAGCGGTTGAATCAAAAGAAGTTCTCCACCCCCAAGTTGTGCATGGGCGATCGAAGTCTTTTGTTGCTTACTCTTGGCGCTTCGTTTCGTTTTCCCGTCGCCGTTTCGTCGCCCTGGTCGCCGTTCCCGCCGTTCAGCCGTCGCCATTTACGACTGCCCTTCGGCATCGCTGCTACCACTTATGGAAGCATTCACTGCGTACGGAATTCATAGCCGCGGCCAGAAGAGCCGACTGTGTCCCACGTCCCCAATGAGAACCACTTTCCCACCTCCACCACCTCTCCCCCTCTCCCCGCCGCCACCAGCGCCGCCCCGGGAGGCGCGCACTTCCGCCACCTTCGCGGCCATTTCTGCTCCCTTAGACCAGAACCCGGGGACCAATCTCCTAGTATGAGCATACGAAGAAGCTAGGCGCAGGAACCTCCTCTGCACCTTTTGCCCTGCACCCTCCCCAAACAGCAGTTCCTTCTTTCCATCCGTTACCAGCGTCGATTTGATGAAGGTGTGTTCTTCACATGCAGTACGCCCTTCAGCATTTCTAGCGTTATTAGGAACACCCGCTCGATACTGAAGATTCCCATATACCGTAGCAGCCTGTTGTTCGGAATCGTGCGCGTTTAAATAGCTTGCGGGGCTCCAGACAGCATTTTTTGGGGTCATGGAAAAGCTGCCCTGAGGTTAGCAGGTCCTGGGAGGTGTCGGGTTGGGGAGAGGAGCCAACAGGTTAAAGCTAGGGAGGTCAGCAGCATGAATGTGGTGATTGGGCTAAAGTGGGTGTGGCGGGAGAGGGGTATTGTGAACGTGGTGCATTCTGGCGGGATTTTGGTTGCGGACACTGTTAGGTCGGGAACGAAGGCTAAACTAGAGGGGAGTACTAACGGTCAGCGTTGGAGGGTGGTAGATCTTTCTTCTTCGATGGGCGGAGGGGTGAGTGCGAATAATGCTTAGAGACGTGATGCGATGTTGGGGAATAACTTAAGTTACCCTCCCCGTGAACTGCAAAGTAGTGCTTACTTATTAAAAGAGCATGATAGGACAATGTTGCCGACAGGATAATGGAATCTAGTCTGGCTAACCTGTCTTGGTTGTTTGCTTATGGGGATACACGGAATGGAACACTGTGCTAAACAACACAGTTCAACACATCGTGCATCTGTTATCAAAACATAAACACCTGGACTAGTGGCGTTGCCATGGTGAATGGGCTGGTTGCCTCTGGCAACAGCACAATTATCTTTTAGCACGGGCTGGCTAAACCTCTCTAATGTCCCAGACAAGATAATGTCGCATCTATAGTCTCCATTGTTGCAACCAGATTTGTCATATGCGACAAGTCCACGATAAACCACCATCTTACATAACTAAGAGAAAACTTGATTTAGCACAGCATACCCGTGTTGCACAACTATGCTCCCTTATCATACTTGAACCCAAGCGAGAAAGTCTACTTTTCACTGGAGGAAGGATCTCGGGGGACATTCGGGAGTAACCTCTAATAGCAACTGCTCTGCTATTCCACGATGATAGAAGGGGATTGAAAATATTAGTTCAGGGGGACGGACAAAGAAAGGCCTTCAATCGCTCGCCTATAACCCCGTAGGTCCCTTGACTTTTTTTTTTTTTTTTAGCGATCAATTCTAATAAGTCCCATTTCGGAATTTCACAGCCAAAACTAGTTATGAGAATGGCAAGTTGTATTACTCCCGCCGAGAATAAGTCCTGAGACAACGGGCGCAACCACAAACACCCCCAAATTCAACCATGACCACAACTGTAATATCTATAATACCAAATGCCTCTATATTAGAGTCCCTCACTCTCTTAAGGATCCAAATATTCGGTAGTATCTTTCATTTTGACTGATGTATTAGCTTAAGTGATTGTGGTATTGCGATGGTTGGGGGCGATGGGGAATTGTAGTGGAATCCGTTGTCTCAGGACTTATTCGCGCCGCGAGTATAGGTAACAGGTTTTTTTTTCCCCTTCCTTTTCCTTCTATCATACATATTTGGCGCAAGATGAGCGTGCTTGCTGAGTTGGGCATTTAAATTAAAGCACAGCTGGTACCGTCACGCATTTTAGATCTAGCACTGAAGATACCGGTTCTGTATAGGATCGCTGACCCAGTTTGTACGTCGGGCGGGAGCACCAATTATTTTTTGCTTATCATACTCTTTTTTAAAAACAACCTGCCTACCTATCTACTACCCGTGCCAAGGTTGTGGCTCCGCCACAACCCCCGATCGCTCGCAACCTGGGGCACTCTCAAGAGAGTGCCTCACAGCTCAACGATAGTTCACAGCTCAACGATAGATTTATTTGTATGTGAATTTAAGAATTACGAACCACTACTAAACATCCTCTGATGCTTTAAACGCCCTTCTGACTTTCCCATACATTTTTTTGAGTCTTTGCAAATAAGTCTTCCATTTTTTTCCCTCTCTTTTTGGGAATTTTATTCGGCGTAAATCTATCGTTGAGCTGTGACTATCGTTGAGCTGTGAGGCACTCCGTCGGAGTGCCACGGGGGTTCGGGGGTCGCGTAGCGTCTTTCGAAGTGGTGGGAACCTTGGCACGGTTATTCCTCTGCGTTTTTGTTAGTCGGTTGCATAATATTATGTCTTCTTTTTACTTTTTTTTCTTCGAATTACGGTATGCGGGTTGGTTAAGGGTTGCTGCCGAATTTGAAAGTCATTGCATTTCCTGTAAAGTACAACGTTTAGACTAGGAGAGTGCGCAAACCATGACATCTTCTCCCGGATCTTCCTTCCTTCAGAGGGGTTCTTTTTGCTTCCATCTGGCATGGGAAAAAGAGGTTTTTTCACCAATTATATCCATCCGCCATGGCCAAAGTGATGACTTGGGGGGGTTTTTTTTTGTTTCTTTCTTTTCTTTTTAAGAAAAGAAGCTGGCATGCTGACTAGGACAGTGGAACTTAGGTGAAGGGGAGAAGGAGATGTGCAGGTGAGAATTTCGTATTCAAGCGATTAGGGGGGGGGGGTTATATGGAGGGAGGGAGGGAGGGTGATGGATGAGGGAACCACCGTGAGGAAAAAGTTGAATTCATGATACTCGGGCGCAAATTAGAGATCCGGAAAAAGTGACAAACAAAATGTATGGTCGCAACATAGATATTTCAGGTCACTTTTTCCGGATCTTTAATTTGCGCCCGAGTACTACTCCTAGCAATTGTGGGGGGGATCTAGTGTGAGTATCCGGATTAATTGCTCTCTCTCCCCCGTCATCTTCCAACCTCCCTCTTCCCATCCCGCTCAAGCTCGCACCTGCCAATTGCAGCCGCAAGCAGACACTTGAACTCCACCTTACCAAAGCCATCCCCAACACACCCTTCGGCCCCGCCAGGAATGAGAGAAAGCCACAATTTATGTTAACAGAGGCTACTCCACCCTCACCGCTTGGGCCTGAACTCCTGCGCGCCGGCATCCCATAGCACCACGGTTCTACTTATTGCGAGCGGGGAGAGTACGACGGGAGTGACCTTTGAAGCCTTTGACGCTGCTTGGCATGCTTAGTTTACCGTGCGCGCACATAGCTTTGTCGTTCAGACGAATGTTTCAGATAAACGCTTAGGATCGACGCAGCGTCGGAAGCAATACGGCATGAAAGAGTCGGATGCGAAGAGGCAATGAAAATCTGGAGTTTTCGGATGTTGGTTTTGTTAGTACGGAAGTCTGCGGAGGAGGAAGGGGGACATGCGTGGAAGAGAATAGACAAGGGTCGCGATCTCTGGAAGAATGGGAGGACCTCGCGGGTTTATATATCTTCCTGCCCTTTACCGTCAGCTAGTTAGTTGAGCGAGCAGTTGAATGAAAAAAGTTCTCTACTCCTAAGTTGTGCGTTAGCGATCGAATTCTTTTGTTGTTTACTCTTGGCGCTTCGTTTCGTTCCCCCATCGCCGTTTACTACTTTTCTTCCGCATTGCTGCTACTGCTTATGGAAGCATTCCCTAGTGTGCGGAATTCACAGTCGAGGCCGGAAGAGCCGACTGTATCCCGCATCCCCAATGAGAACCACTTTCCCACCTCCACCACATCCCCCCCTCTCCCCGCCACCACCAGCGCCGCCCCGGGAGGCGCGCACCACTTCCGCCACCTTCTCAGCCGTTTCTACTCCCTTAGACCGGGACCCGGGGACTAATCCCCTAGTATGAGCATACGAAGAAGCTGGGAGCCGGAACCTCCGCTGCACCTTCAGCCCTGCACACTCCCCAAACAGCAGTTCCTTCTTTCCATCCGTCACCAGCGTCGATTTGATGAAGGTGTAGTTCTCCACGTACAGTACTCCCTTCGGCGTTCTTGTTGGGAACACCCGCTCGATGCTGAAGATTCCCAGGTACCGTAGCAGTCTGCAGTTCGGAATCGTGCGCGTTCAAATAGCTTGCGGGGCTCCAGACAGCTTTTTTTTGGGTCATGGAAAAGTTGCCCCGAGGTCAGCAGGCCCTAGGAGGTGTCGGGTTGGGGAGAGGAGCCAACAGGTTAAAGCTAGGGAGGTCAGTTGCATGAACGTGGTGATTGGGCTAAAGTGGGTGTAGCGGGAGAGGGGAATTGTGAATGCGGCGCATTCTGGCGGGATGTTGGTTGCGGACACTGTTAGGTCGGGAACGAAGGCTAAACTAGAGGGGAGCACTAGCGGTCAGCGTTGGCGGGTGATAGATACCGGTAGATCCCTTTTCTTCCATGGGCGGAGAGGTGAGTGCGAAAAATGCTCAGAGATGTGATGCGATGTTGGGGAATAACTTAAGTTACCCTCCCGGCTAACTGCAAAGTAGTGCTTACTAATATCAGATCGGTTGCACCTCCGCGAGATTGGTTGGCATGTTACTGCGAAGAACTACAAGACTGGACAAGAGTCTTGGCGATGACCCAATATAACACAATAATGTCATTATCCATCCCTGTCCGTTCTCCTTGATAAAATCGAAGAGCGGTAGTAGAAAAACCAGATGACATTTAACTACGGCTTATTGTATTATCGGTAATGGGGTCGTTTGGCCCATATTCTTTGGGGGATCTCAAATTTCGAGTTACCACCCCACACAAATTATGTCCGTGTAGGCCAAGAAACGAGAAATTTCAACCTAGAAATAGGTCCCTTCGAGTGAGAAAAAAATAGGTGTCAAATGACTAGTGCAAATGACAACCAACTTGGACATGTTCGACCGGGTTGCGACCAGACGACCGGGGGGGCTCAACGAACACTCGACTAAAAATGGCTTAGTAGCTGCGATTTTGTTTGGGCTGTTCGTTGACCCCCCTGTTGACCCCTCCCCCATGTTAGCGGGGAACTAATAACAAGAGACCCCTCCATAACCAACCCGGAACTACTCGTACTCGTAGATTCTTAAGGTGAAACACTGAGTGGTCAGGCGAGATCTACAGATGGTGGCAAATATTTCTACAAACCATTCCATTCATCTCCCATGTCCCTGCTTCCAATATCAGAATCCCTCTCTCTCCCTTTAGCAAAAGCTCTCGCGCTGAGCCCCACACATGGAAAGGAGAAAGTTAAAAACAATCTGACGCACCGAAGGCAGGGGCTTTCAGGTCCTTGGCGCAATGTTCGGAGTCGAGGGGAAATGAAAATTTTGGCTCTCGTCTCCCGTGCACATACCCCCACATGTACCCTCTCCTTGCCTCTCTCACTCACCCACGACCATCTACCATCAGACCACTTCCGGAAAAGAGATCGCGCCAGAAGAGAATGCATTGTCATATCTGGCTGTTCGAAAATCAGGTAACGACCGGGGACCCTGCTCCAGGGTTGAAAAAAAGGCTTTCAATAATGCAATCCGGGGGGGGTTAGAAGGGGGGGGGGGGGTGTTGAATTCGAGTGTCAGCTGGGTTGTCGTTTTGGGATGGATTGGCTAGGTTAAGTGGAATATAGATTCTTAGATATCGTTATATCAAGTACTCGGTTATAGACGAAAAAATCGGAAAGAAAGATCAGCGGGATGATCTAGGGAGTGAAGCAGAGAGGGAAGCACTTGGGAGGGAAAAAGGGGCTTTGTCTACATTAGAAAAGGGGATAATGATGAAGGAAGGAAGTAAATCCTCCTCTAAGTTACTAGAGTGCAGACTATTCAGTAAACTTGACCGTTCTGCCACCATAAGTTTTCCCATTTTTTCGTCCCTACCTGAGTGCAGACATATATCAATGCATAGTCTAACAATGAGTTTGACCCTTGTCGCCGTAAAAACAACCCCGTTATTCAATGATAGAAACATTTTTTGTTTTTGCCCTATTGTCCACATCTGAATCGGGACAAATCGACATAACCCCTCAAAGCAAATTCACAGAAACTAGAGCAACAAAGTATAAGTAATGTACAAATGAATGCAAACATCGCTCAATCACCCCATTTATAAATGCCGCCCCTTCAGACCTGGACCCGACTGCAATCCAATTTCTAGTAGTTTCCAGCGTAGAGTGCTTGCAGAAGGCAAGATTAGGATGGGAAATACCTATCAACGGAGATCTTCGAACCGTAGAACGGCGAATTTAGAGAGTTCATCAAAGCTGAATGAGATTGTTTCTGGTGGGGGCAAGTCAGGGTCGCGAACGTCAAAGATGGCATCATAGGGAATTTCAAGCTTAGTGGATCCCTTTGTTGATGTCACATGACCAGCTGCATTGATGTCGATCTCCTGAACACAGCAGGGGATCCTGTTGGGTGTCTGCCCAGTCTGACGACGGCCTGTCTCAACCATCATCCAGCACTCAATGTGTAGGGCAAACGGATCCCTTTCGAATTTGAGGAGAATCACAAATCGTGTTTTATCTTGAGATTTCAGAAGCCACCACTCTGCATCCAAGCGAAGAAATTTCATTCCCCCCGGATACCCAACTTCAACCATGACCGAAGGCCACGCTGCCTGTCCCCTCCGAGTGCGCGGCTGAACTGACTGATCCCCTTGCTTGCTGCGCACGCCGGGAGTCCGGAAAAGAGTTGAACCAGAGCACGCAACTGAGTGTCTGCCGTGGCCAGGAATTGTAGCCATCTTCTTGGTGAACTCATACGCAAAGGTGGAGGCGATCATATGATGGGCCGAACCAGGTCTTATCCGTAGGATTGCTGCGTTTACCGATTCCTCGAATGTGAAGCGTACCGTACGCATTATCTCGGCTGCTCGTAGCTTCCTTTCTATCACCTCACCCTGAGTATCGGAGATACCGTGGAAATATACGGAGTATTCCTGAGCAGCCTCCGAATCGAGAAATCCCTGGACGGCCCTGACCAGCTGCCGCGCGGATTGATATTCGAACTTGTTCTGGTCAGGAATTAAGGCAGCTTGAATCTCAAACTGGATACATCTGCTGCCGGAGGTACTGAACCGATCATGCTCATCGATCAGGTCCTGTGAAATTTGGTCGTCTATGCTAAGATGGAGAGCCATGAGATGCGTTGATGGTTGATAGGACGATGGAGGAAATAGCTTTTCTATAGTGACGGGGCCCGAGTATATAAAGAACTTCTTTAGCGGGCGGCGGAGGGGAGTGTTTGGAACTGTTGTGTGGGTTGAGGGATAATTGTGCGGGATTAGTGATAGCAGAGGAAAAAGGGACAAGCTGTGGATGGGGGAGTGGCCAGGTGAGTGTCCGACGATAGAGTAACAGATGGTTGAGTGCTCTTGGGCTTGCGAGGGGTGACTGCTTTCTTTTTGGTAATGAACGGTGCAAAATGCCCAAAGGTGCGCCCTCTCAGTTGTGCAACAGGAATTGCGTGGCAACCGATCCGGGTTGAACCAATATTTGCCAAGACACCCAAGGAAAGTGAAATGACACCTCCAGACAGCGTGCAATAGTGATTGACGTGGAAATGATTTAAACCCTCTACTTTACAGAGGCACAGCTCCTAAGTTTTGTATGTTACACACGGGGTAAGGACAGCGAACCTCGGTTGTGGAACATACAAAATTTAGGCACTGTACCTCCGTATGTATGATATCATATTATAAAATTGGCTTTAAGCAAAAAAACAAAGTCTTGTGCTCATCACTTTGTTTTTGTCCGTCATCACCATATCTTAGTCATCCAGACTCCTCCGGATGTTTTGACATTGCACTAGGTACCGTATACCCGTGAGTACTGTACAGGAAATGCGATGGTTTTCAAATTCGGCTGCAAAGCTGTGGTGCGTGGACAAAATTAACCGCGGAACGACGATTGATAGCAACGCAACGCCCCACATCACCCTGCACTTTCAATACCATATAAAGACATCAAATATTAGTTTTTTATGTATTCTACTATGAATTTATATTTTTTAATTTGTTTTTTTAGTTTTCATGATATTAAGGTTGGTTGGGGAGTGCTGTTGTCATTGCCCGAGTTTTTCATGTTCGCTAATCCGCGGTTAATTTTGTCATCGAATGGCCAGCATAATTGGAAGAGAAAAAAGAAAAAAGAAGACAAACGTAAGCGACTAACAAGGATGAAGAGGAATAATAGATACTCGAGTAGATGGGTAGGTTTTTTTTAAAAAAGTAAACAAAATAATTGGAGCTCCCGCCCGACATACAACTGGATTAGCCACGAGATCCCAAAATCCGTAACCGCACCAGCTGTACCGTACTTTAACTTAAATGCCAAACTTAGCAAGCATGCCCACCTTGCTCCAAATATGTATCTTATGATAAGAGCAAAAGGAAAGAGAAAAAACCTCTAACCTATAACTTACCCAGTGAGCCATTTTCATAACTAGTTTTAGCTATAAAATTCTGATATGATAATACAAGACTTGTTAGAACCGGTCGCCAAAAAAGGATCAAGGGACCTCCGGGGTTATATGCTAGCGATTGAAGGCCTTTGTCCGTCGTCCCCCGAACTAATATTTTCGATGCCCTTCTATCCTCGTGGAATAGCCGAGCGGTTGCTACCAGAGGTTGCTACCGAATGTCCCCCGAGATGGGAAATTTCCTTTTGGAGACCTTCCTTCCTTCCATAAACAGTAGCCCTTTTCGCTTGGGTTCGCGTACGATAAGAGAGCATAGTTGCGCAACACGGGTATGCTATCGTAGGTATGATAGCATAAATGATGGTTTCTCGGCGCCGTCTCCCCGATTCCGGGTAAACTTCCCGAGATGGGGCAGATTACCCAATCGGCTACTATACATTCCACCTCGAAGGGGGCACTTCTGCGAGCACTTGTACGACGACGAATGACGACCCATGAATCCTAGGCGGAACAACCCCAAAAGAATCCTCACCATTGACTCAAAGCAGCGGAGCAACAAAAAAAAAGAAGACCCGAATACAACCCCCGACCCTCTTCAATTATTAGGAACCAAAAAGCATCGACCATGTCACAACCCATACCACGACCACCCCCCGGAAAGCCGCTGCCGCCACCGCGGCGATTATAAGGATGATGACGACAACACCAACAACCCCACCATTACCACCCCCTCCTCGAGACAATAATATTCACTGCGGTGGGGAACATACTCCTCCTCCTACTCACCCCCACGCAAACACTGCACTATAGAGCCTCCGAGCGTGCTAATCACCATGTCGAAGGTCTTCCCTGCAATGCTAAGCCCTACCTCCCCCTTCTCCGAACCCCAGCGCTTCAACAATTCCCCCTACTCCTCGTCAGAGCCATTCGTATTAAGGCTCCACGACGACGACCACATGGGGCTCTGCATCCTATTGAAAGCCTTATACAATCACCCGTCCGTTCCCCGGCTGCTGTCATTCAAGCAGCTGGTCAAGATGGCCGTTGTAGTGGACAAGTACGACTGCTCGCATGCGACGAGGATGTACGGCTACAGGTGGATGAAGGGCTGGATGACCCTGGCCGAGAAGCCAGGGTACGAGGAGTGGCTATTTGTGGCGTGGGTGTGGGGCGTGGAGAAATCTTTCGGAAAACTGTTTCGGAAGGCAGTAGTGGGAGCGTGTGTCAGGAGGGTTGGGGGAGGTATAGATAAAGTTCCGGTTTTCAGGGAGAAGGAGGACAGAGGTGGGTTTGGGGAGCTTGTGCCCGAGCCCGTGTTAAGTAGTGTGCCCATCCCCAACCAGTGAGCCAACCAACTAGCTCCGCTAGGCTTCTAATGAGAAAACACGATATCATAGAAGCGATATTAAGTCACCGCACTTAGCTCCTCACTCAAGTAAAACTGGTGCTTACGGTCCTTTTGAACCGCTACCAACCCCCCTTCTACCTCTTCGCAGCCGCTCCTCCAGTCCGCTACCACACCCCCTAACCCCCGCTACGATGCTTTAGTATTCTTTTGCGTGTATCGCAAGCTCTCGGAATTGAGCCCCCTTCCATGGAATACGATTGATGACCTGGATGGGTTCCCGGTTCATAAGATGGTGTGCTGGATCCTCAACACAACTCCCTCGTCAGGTGCCTGGGGAGGGATAAAAATGTTGACTTTTGAAAAGCATGGAAAGGGATGCTACCCACTCGAGAAACTCGCAGCGGAAGTTAGGTTAGCTATAGGTACGGGAGGGTTCAGTAAAGAGACGGAGGTATGGGGGTTTAGAGCACGAGAGGATGACTGTTCTTCGGGAGATATTGTGAAGGAAGTTCGCATCAAGCGGCATTCATAGAAGATCACTCGCACACAGCCTATGTGCTGCCCCCATCCAACCCTACCACAAGCTGTGTCAAGGAGATGTCTCTATGTTGTAGCATGGCAAATCTCGAGAAGAGTTTTTCATGTGTTTAGGCGACATAGCACGGTGCAGTACACTATCAGAACCGTATCACGACTTATTATAAACTCTCCAGGTGGCCTTGAACAAATTCACATGGAACAAAACCACATTATAGGCCTCACTAGGGATTGATAGGGAGAGGAGAGGGCCTGCACAAGCAGTACTAGCTCAAAGTAGGAAAAGAACAATCAATCCGGATATGCTCACCCTTCCCCTGCAATTGCCAGTAATACCACAAATCCAACCTATCTCTACAATAGTTCCCTCCCCTACATAATCCCTCCTCAATACTAGAATACAAAATTCCCCTCTCACAATCTCCCCCTCCGCCCACCCCCCACCCCCCAGTGCCCAGTATCTCGGCTTTTTTTACCACGAAGAAAGAAAATACTATCCCATTTCGAGGCCGGAATGTGGTTTGTCAAGCCCTTTTCATACTCAATGGAGGCAAACCTAATGTTCGTAACGGGGCGGGGCGGTGCGGGTTTTCGCTCAGCAGGCCCCACCCTTTCAGCGGCCCGGGGGGGTATCTTTCGGGTTATCCCCGCCCCGCCCCCGTCTGGGGCCGACCCCCACTCATGCCCTAGACGGCCCCCTTTGTCACCACCCAATTTTAACGGGAACTGGTCTGGGGGGTGGGTGGGCTGGCGAGAGGGGCAGGGAATGCCAAAAATGATGACCTGCCCAGGGCCATTGGGCGGGGCGCGGCGGGGAAAAGGTCCGGGGGCGCGCGTTCTTCGGCCCCCCAAAGGCCCCATAACGAACTCCAAGCAAACCGTACAAGGATCCAGCAAAAGAAGTATACGGTATGGCCTTCACACTCCCAGAACATTCACAAGAAATGCAACAATCCTCAAATTCTATTTCGTCAAGATGGTGATTAAATATTTTTTGGGAAGGGGGGGATGAAAGGATGAAACTTAGTCACTAAGGAGAGGACAGGGGAGTGATAAGCAAAAAATAATAATTGAACAGTTATATAGCCCCTACCAGCTAACTTACACAACAGGATTGAAAAACATGCTTTTTGGTAGGAAAACCAGCAATAGGTTATTCTAGCCATCCCCACGTTGCCTACAAATAATGGATTTGTATATTTAAGGAGGCTTCCGTATTAGAACAAAATCCCACGGCAACTGTGGTCAAGGGATTAACTGCCATCTCAGGCAGATTTTCCCAAGTAAAACCTTTTACTCTTGAAACTTGAATAACTACCAACCTTGCCTGGTGAATCAATTATTAACTTCCGCCTCCACCCGCAGCGTTGTCTGTAGACATTGGGAGGCGCAGGTCGCACTGTGGTAGACAATAGAGAGAGTATTCACATGGAACTTGTACATTGGCCTTACGCTCCCCGTTCTTGTTTCTTAGCTATCTGAAAACAAAACTAATTGTAAAGCTAGGTACATAAGTAAAACATAAATATCACGTCATGATCCTCCCATGTATCGCCATTGGCCTTGTTCCTCCATACAACTTCCGTGATAGCAAAGGAAAGACATATCTATTCAACCTCTTTCGTAAACCGTGAAACAATCTATCGGGCTCTCCCAAACCATCTGCGATGCGCCTGATCCTGATTGGTCTATCATACTCTACCAAAGCCAACCACATCCTTCCAACATTATCAAGCTTACTGCGCAAAAACTGAATTCAAGAGTTGATCCTCGGGCAATCTAAAAAAACAGCCAAGATACGGCCAATTTAGAGATTAGTTGTTATCTTGGGGGTGTTTCTGCTTTTTAGCGCTCCCGCTCGTAAGGGGTATCATAGGGCTCCACTAATTGTCAATGAGTTCTCCTCAATGTTGGTACATACTAAAACCTTTTATTTGGAAGATTCGCATAAAAGGGTTTCCACCCCGGTGCCTCCCGCCAGAGCAGTGTCGCGGTGTGTAACCAACTTGCTGGTTGTGTAGAAGTTTCATCCTACTTGTATGGGTTCCCGCTACTGCGAATAACTAAAAGACTGGACAAGAGTCTTGGCGATGGCGCAATATCACACAATATCATTATCCATGCCTGTCCACTCTCCTTGATAAAATCTAATAGCGGTATCCGTAATCAACATTGTTACCGTGGTAACTGGAGTGCGTTCAGCGGTGCAAAACCTCGGTAATATTAAAGAGCATGACCAGACAATGTCGCATCGCTAGGGGTATTAGTAAGTAAACATGATTTACCCTTCATTGTTGCAACCAGATTTGCCATATGCGACATTATCCTGTCGGCGACACTGTCCTATCCTGCTCTTTTAATAAGTAAGTACTACTTTGTAGTTATTCCTCGCACTCACCTCTCCGCTCATGGAAGAAAACAGATCTATCTATCACCCGCCAACGCTGACCGCTAGTGCTCCCCTCTAGTTTGGCCTTCGTTCTCGACCTAACAGTGTCCGCAACCAACATCCCGCCAGAATGCGCCGCATTCATAATACACCTCTCCCGCCACACCCACTTTAGCCCAATCACCACATTCGTGCTGCTGACCTCCGTAGCCTTAACCTGTTGGCTCCTCTCCCCAACCCGGCACCTCCCAGGGCCTGCTAACCTCAGGGCAGCTTTTCCATGACCCAAAAAAAAAGCTGTCTGGAGCCCCGCAAGCTATTTAAACGCGCACGATTCCGAACAGTAGACTGCTACGGTACCTGGGAATCTTCACTATCGAGCGGGTGTTCCTGATAACGCTAGAAATGCTGAAGGGAGCACTACATGTGAAGAACTACGCCTTCATCAAATCGACGCTCGTAAAGGATGGAAAGAAGGAACTGCTGTTTGGGGAGGGTGCAGGGCAAAAGGTGCAGAGGAGGTTCCTGCGCCCAGCTTCTTCGTATGCTCATACTAGGAGATTGGTCCGCGGGTTTTGGTCTAAGGGAGTAGAAATGGCCGGGAAAGTGGTGCACGCCTCCCGGGGCAGCCCTGGTGGTGGCGGGGAGAGGGGGGGGAGGTGGTCGAGGTGGGAAAGTGGTTCTTATTGGGGACGCGGGATACAGTCGGCTCTTCCGGCCTCGGCTGTGAATTCCGCACACTAGGGAATGCTCCCAGAAGCGGTAGCAGCAATGCCGAAGAAAAGTAGTAAACGGTGACGGGAAAACGAAACGAAGCGCCAAGAGTAAACAACAAAAGAATTCGATCGCCAACGAGTAGAGAACTTCTTTCCATTCAACTGCTCGCTCAACTAACTAGCTGATGGTAAAGGCAGGAGGATATATAAACCAGCTGAGTCCTCCCATTCTTCCAGCGATTGTGACCCATGTCCATTCTCTTCCACGCATGTCCCCCTTCCTCCTCCGTAGACTCCCGTACTAACAAAGCAAACATCAAAGAACTCCCTCTTTTCACTGCCTCCATGCATCCGTCTCTTTCATGCCGTATTGCTTCCGACTCTGCGTCGATCCTAAGCGTTTATCTGCAACCTTTGTCTAAACGACAAAGCTATGTGTATGCATGGCAGGCTAAGCATGCCGAGCAGCGTCAAAGGCTTCAAATGGCACGCCCGTTGTACTCTCCCCGCTCGCAATAAGTAGAACCATGGTGCATGGGATGCCGACGCGGAGGAGTTCTGGCCGAAGCGGTGAGGGTGGAGTAGCCTCTTTTAGGAGAAATTGTGGCTTCCTCTCATTCCTGGCGGGGCCGAAGGGTGTGTTGGGGATGTCTTTGCTAGGGTGGAGTTCAAGTGTCTGCTTGCGGCTGCGATTGGCAGGTGCGAGCCTGAAGGGGATGGGAAGAGGGAGGTGGTTGTTAAGGCAGGGCTCACAGCGAAACCCTAGGGGTGTATACCCGTTTCGGTTAGGGAGTGTGGTTTGGGGGTAATTTTTTGCTTATTTCGCGAATATTCTTTACCAATTTTTCAAAGCTATGAAACATGTATTATCTGACAGTGAGTATTAGAGAAAATGAAAAAGAGAAAGAAACACAAAAACAATAGTCATCATCAAGTCCACCAGTCATCGCAGATCGAGGGCTGTCGTTTTCCACTGGCGGAGGCGTTGGGCGAAGTGGGGCTGCCCTTGTCGCTTCGAGACACGGATTGTTGACACCGATATATCCCGTGGTGACAATGGGGGCGCCTGTCTGGGGTGGCGGGCCGGAGTAAAGAACGCGAGGTGTAGAAAGGTTGAGAAAACGGGCTGCAGAGAGCTTGATAACGCGAGCTAGAGGAAGGTTGAGGTTGTTGTGTTCTGGGAGATTCGGGGGTGCTATATATTGTGGGTGTCCCACGGACCTATCGTGTTGGAGCTATGACCCTGCGCCAGGGAGCGAGTCGGCTAAACCTTTTCCCGGCAGACCTCCGGACCCCTGCTCCTACCCCCAAGGTAAACCCCGTGTGCGTTTACCCAATTGGCAATGGGTTCTCCCAACCCAACATTTATCAAGGGAGGCTGGAAGGATAGAAGGAATGTATAAAGTCATGTGTGGTGACTCGATGCTTTCTGCCCTATCACATGACTGGGGGTAAAGTTATCATAGATAATCTCTCTATTGCTCCACTCGAATACACAAAACAGAATCTTATCGCGGGGGCGCGATACGACCAGAAGGGCATTTCGGTCGTGGCTAGATGTCGGGTTGGAACAACCCATTGCCAATGGGGCAAAGCGCAAGTGTCACTCGGGGGTGGTAGAAAACAGTTTAGTCTAAGTCGACGCGTCCTTCCCTGGGGGCCATAGCTCCAGCCCATATAGGGCCACCGCACTCCCGGGAGTTGAAGACCTCCAAGCTCGCTACAACTCGCATTCTCGTCTCCAAGCTCGCTACAGCTCGCGTTCTTTGTTTTCCCACCGACTACCCGTGAGACTTATATGGCGCCCTCATTGTCATCTTGGGATATATCGGTGGCAACGATCCCAAGCGACAAGGGCAGCGACATTCCCCCAACGCCTCCGACAGTGGACTTACGAACGAAGTGTGAGAGAGGAAGGGTATAGCTAGGTTCAGACGTGTATTCGGTTTCAGATTTCTTTATTTCTTCTCAGGGGTTTTTCATTATCTCCTTCTATCATCATCTTCATGTATTCGATTGGCTTTGCAAAAATTGGTGAAATAAAATAGCAGAATAAAAGGATCAAAAAATAGATCAAACACGCAAAACTAAACTCAAAAAAAGAACGTAAATCATGATACGCTGCCCACCCTAAAACAACGAACTAACCAACGAATGAGAGCCACTCCCACCGGTCTCGAAATCCTCTCATACAGGTAACAACCAGCTCAGCCTACCTGTTGAGCCATAACCTAGGCCCAGCATGTCCCAGAAATCAACCAAACGAAAAATGTAAGGAAACGAACGCACCCCTTACATGAGAGGGGAGGTCGCGCGAGAACAGCCACTCCCGAGAGCTGGGAAATTCACTCCTTAACGTGAACCAACTAAGTGAAAATCCTGCCCAGCAGAGGAACCCAGGAAGGGCTCACGAGGGGGGCTTAGAGAGTCAGATTAATTTCAGAGAAAGGGAACGAGTGGGAATTACCTGCCAGTCAGGCTATGTCCACAAAAAGTAACCTCACCATACTATGGAGGTCGTCAATGGCAGTGTTCTCAGCCGTCCGGGGCCCCCGTATGGCCCGGCGGCGGGACTGCCAAGACCCTCGGACGGGACGGGACGGCAAAATGTAGTCCGTCTTCGTCCTTGAATTCCCAGGACGGCTGTCATTAGGAAGGACGACGAGCCCCATGACCTGAGATAACTTCTGCCAGGGGACGGCAGGTAACTACCTAGGACCGCCGGGGACGGTGGGGGACGGCGGAAAACAGCGGAAAACAGCGGAAAACGGACGGCGGGGGACGATAGAGGATGACGGAGGACGGTGGGGGACAACACAATGTTGTCCGTCCTCGTCCTGGCCCAGGACTGACAGACCGCCCCGTTGCGAACACTGGTCAAAAGTTAAAAGCAACTTCACGGGAGGGGGGCTCTTCCTGATCCTGTGGGGGGCTCGGGAACCTCATCCTCATCTAGGGGGCTCGGGAACCTCGTCGAATATGTGGTCATAAGGGATTGTGAGCTGGGTTACCCCTTTTGGGGATGACACAATATCTGGTTCGCTTATCTCGATATCTTCATGAGACATTGGCTCCTCGGAACGTGTCTGACGGGTTCGGCGATGGCCGTCGACGAAATCCTCCATGCTTCGATCTTGAGCCTTAACGGATTCCTGCGGACTTTGGCAATCAGGACAAATCTGATGCGCTTATTTGACTTGTCGAGCCAGGTGACAGCATCGCGCAGGGGAGAAGCGAGCGTTTGGGTGTACCCAACTTCCAGCATCACCGAAGGCCATGCACCCTCTCCCTACCGTGTTAGTCTTCGTCTGATGCATTGGTGGCCCTCTTTTTTAGACACCTCATCTGCAGTGTTCCCAACTGCCCGGGGGCCCGGCGGGCCCAGCGGGGGGACTGCCAAGAGCGCCGGGCGGGGCGGGGCGGTTGTCTGTGGTCCGTCCGGGGCGGCCAAAGTGAAGGACGGCCGTCTTTGGGCAGGACGGCGGGCCCCACAGGGTGAGACATTTTAGTTCAGGGCAGGGGGGTGGACGGCAGGGGATGGCCGGAGACGGGTGAGGACGTCAGGGGACTATTGAGGACCGCCGGGGAAGGGTGGGGACGGCAGGGGACGGTGGTGGACTACGGGGGACCGTAGGGGACGGCCTGAGACTGCAAGAGTGATGTCTCATGATGTGAAAAGAATTCGCTGGAGGTGTATGATTTCGGCTTGGCTAGTACAGGAGGTCCAAGCGCTGGGACTATAGTTCCCTATAGTCCGTCCAGTCTTCACCTTCTCGGGCGCAGTCCGTCCTAGCGCCCCAAAAAGACGGACTATGAGCCGTAGTCCGTCCCGTCCCCCCCGAAGACGGACGGACTGGACGGTTGGGAACACTGCTCATCTAACTTGAGATATGATGCTCCGGCCGAGGTAACGCTGTCCTCGGGCTGGCCAGGGAGAGCATTAATCTTTTTCAGGATGGTGTTTACAAGGTAAATAGCCGTTATTTCATTGGTGGGGGAGGGCATTTTTGTTTGATTGATGCATGGAGGGCACGAAAAGGGACTGAAATTGTCTGGCGGTTTGAAAATGGGGTAACGACCGGGGGCCCTGCTCTAGGGTTGAAAAAAAGGCTTTCGATAAGGCAACCCGGGGGGTTAGAAAGAGGTGGGGGTGTTGAATTCGAGTGTCGTTACGCAACCCTCCTCAAACACGATCCTTTTGGCCACCAGGTCGCGAGGATCATCATTAGCCTCCTGACGACCATGAAAGCGCCCGTTTCTATGCTCGTGGACTGGCCGAGGATGATGCACTCGGACAGATGATGCACTCGGGCACGCCTCCGGCCGCGTCGCTCTGCATGTAGAACACGGTCTAGGATACGTGTCAGGTGGTCTTGCGGAAACGAAGTTCCCTTCTGGGCGCTGTCACTCATTTTGGCTAGTCCGAATCGCGTGACCCTTAGAACCCCGCCTTTATGCGTCCTTATGTCGCCTAAGAGTTGCATGTGGCGGGGTAGATGCGAGCGCATGGTGTAGGGTATTTCGTCTGCGACTGTGTCCCTGTCCACTCATCATCACAATTAGTTACACTGTTTAGAGGATGAATGGTGAACGAGGGGGCTTGTGTGCATTGCAATTATTATACCTCGCAGCCTCAATCCCCAAAACCTCCTTAATCTCCATCATGCTATTTGACTTCGCCGCAGTACCCACCACGCCATCCGTGTCCATGCAGATCTTGAGTCCGTGGCCCTCCACAGTGATTTGGTTCTCCCCCGCCTTGTGGTCATTATTGCCTGCCGCCGTCGCCGGGTTCAGCTATCCCCTCATCGCTATGAGCGGTAGGTCCCGCCTCAGATTATACACGGGTAGGAAGACTTCAGAATGGTCTTTTTTGCGCTCCTTGCACTTCTCTCCCATCTCGTGCATTATAGATTCTTATTCTATTCCTTATCACGCGGCTGTCTTGAAGGGTGGATTTCCGCTTGCATTTTACGACGGTATTTATGATGCCATCGATCATCAGTTCTAGCTGGAGCTTGCTAATTGTTTCTTGATCCAGGCGCATGCTGACGTAGTTGCCGTCTCGGGAGCAGCTGTCTTCAATGCAGGGGATTATCTTATGAGGTTTAGCTAGTGGGTGTTGGAAATAACAGTTGATGGCCGCACTTGGTGCGGGATGTGCCCGCTCTCTGTGGCCGCAGAGGCATACGTACGCACTAGTCAAAGGACGCGTAAGCTCTCAAAATGTTTTCACCCCACTTGTTTTTCCTTCCTTTACACCTTCTCCTCGCGACACACCTTCCTTCCTGTACACAACTTTCCTCAAGTCTTTCCTTCCACCAAGTTGTCATCAATCAATCATGATTCTCATCTCCACCTAAGCGGTTTCAGTCCACTGGGTAAAATCCTCACCGTAAATCATTACCTCCGCAACCAAGATTTTCAACAGTGGAGGGCGAGTGATCTTGTATGAATGTAGAGAGGGGGAAACCGACAGCTTCCAAATAAGTCTTTTCAATCCCACCCTTGACAATTTTAGCAGCTCGCTCATAGTCCTGTCTTACCGGCGTGCAGGTGATGTGATGATAGGCGTGTTGATAACCTTCGAAGCGTTGATGATTTGTTTGTTAAGGGGAACTCCAAGAGTAACTTTCATGGAGGCAATACTAGAGAAATGGTAATTCTTCAGGGCCATCTGGGTTCCCCGCTCAGGAATCGACTGGGTGCCGACGGCACCCCCCGCGGACAAGGGCTCTATCTTGGCCTGCTAGTATTTCGATAGACAGTGCCGGGGGAAATACCGAAGATTTTTTTCTGGGATTTCCATGATGCTGGTTACCGCGTTTACTCGGTGTGGCTTAGTGTGTTAGTGAAGGGTTTACTGGAGGGGGGATTGGTGGAGGAGAGGTGTATACCTGAGAAGTAGGAGTCGAACATGTTTATGTAATCTACGTCCGGGGGTTCTTTGTGTGATGGTAAGTTGTATCGTAGCCGCAATGTACCAAGTTCGTATGCCCTTTCGACCATGTAGTATCAGACGGAGCTGTTGCATCTCTTCTTGTTCGCCTGGAAATCGAGGGTTCTGTCTGTTGGATGTTTTTTTATACAGGATTTCTTTTCCGAGTGCATCAATTCCGGATAGTTTTTGCTGATGCGGGTCTAAAACTTGATCACAGAATGATACTAAGTTATGCCTTATGCGAGGAGAACATTGTTGGAGTTGCCGAAGGTGACGTTCTTTGAACCCAGGTAGTGAGATAGGCAGCAAATGTATTGAGGAAAACAGCGGACTTACCTCAGAGTGGTAGAATGTTCTGTTGAAGATCACGCTCTGTGCATTTCCCTCCAGAACTGCAGGATCAAAATTGTCACCCCAATACCGGAATTGAAAGAAGCCGGATGACGACGTTAGGACAGTGTAATTGCAGGAGGTGGACAAGTGCCCCAGGAATTTCATTAGACAACGAGACATGTATGGTGCACCATACTAAGTCTCGGCAGTCTCGACCGCAATATCGACTAGACCTTCAGGGCTACATGGAGCCTGGAGAGAGATTCTGTCATGGTTAGCCCGGAGTAGCAGCAGTTTCTGACGAAACCTTTTGATGGGGGTTGTTTCGCTAATCGAAGAATGTCAGCACGATTGTAGAGTTAGTAAGCTCAGAATTGCGTGCAATGTTTGGGGAAATGAGGGAGTGAGCGATCTTGAAACCCATCCGGGATACGCTCTACTGAGGACTTGCTGCACGAACACAGGCAACCATTTGCGAGACGTTAATCTTGGGACCTACCTAACGTCAAAAGACCGGTGGGCGCCGTCACTCCTTAGTGAAAAGAGAAAATAGGTGTCATTTCACTTTCCTGGAGTGTCTTGGCAAATATTGGTTCAACCCGGATGCCACGCAATTCCTGTTGCACCAGAGGGCCCACCTTTAGGGCCTGTTTGGATTCAACGGTTCAGTTCTGTTGCGCGACCGTTTCTGCTGTGAAAATGACCTTCTCTCCGTTTTGAAACGGAAGGAAAAGGGACATTTGTATGGGGGAGTGGGACGGAGCCGTTGTAGCCAGGCAGGCTCTTAGGCATTTTGCACCGTTCATTACCAAAAGGAAAGCAGTCACCCCTCGCAAGCACACGAGCACTCAACCATCTGTTACTCTATCGTCGGGCACTCACCTGGCCACCCCCTCATCCACAGCTTGTCCCCTTTTCCTCTGCTATCACTAATGCCGCACAATTATCCCTTAACCCACACAACGCTTGCAAACACTCCCCTCCGACCCCCGCTGAAGAAAGTTCTTTATATACTCGGGCCTCGTCACTATACAAAAGCGATTTCCTCCATCGTCCTATCAACCATCAACGCATCTCATGGCTCTACTTCTTAGCAGAGACGACCAAATTTCACAGGACCTGATCGATGAGCATGATCGGTTCAGTACCTCCGGCAGCAGATGTATCCAGTTTGAGATTCAAGCTGCCTTAATTCCTGACCAGAACAAGTTCGAATATCAATCCACGAGGCAGCTGGTCAGGACCATCTAGGGGTTTGTCGATTCGGGGGCTGCTCGGGAACACTCCGTATATTTCCACGGTGTCTGCGATGCTGAGTTTGAGGTGATAGAAAGGAAGCTGCGAGCAGCCGAGATAATGGGTATGGTACACTTCACATTCGAGAAAGCATTAAATGCAGCGATCCTACGGATAAGACCTGGTTCGGCCCATCATATAATCGCCTCCACCTTTGGGTATAAGTTCACCCGAAAGATGCATGCAATTCGTGGCCACGGTGAATACTCTGTTTCACCCTTTGGTGCAACTATATTCCGGATTCCTGGCGTACGCAGCACGGAAGGGGATCAGTCATTTAGGCCGCGCACTCGGAGGGGACAGGCAGCGTGGCCTTCGGTCATGGTTGAGAATGAAATTTCTTCGCTTGGATGCAGAGTGGTGGCTTCTGAACTCGCAAGATAAAACACGATTTGTGATTCTCTTCAAAATGCAAAGGGACCCATTTGCCCTACACATTGAGTGCTGGATGATGGTTGAGACAGGCAGTCAGTGTTCCCAACGGGCCAGGCCGATGGTAGGCCAGCCTATAGGCCGTAGGCCGGGCTAAGGCAGGCCGCTCCGGAAGACAGCCTAGGCCCATATAGGCCGAATCCGACCGGCCTACGAAAGCCTATCAGGCCTGATAGGCGCCTATAGGCCCGGAGATTAGCGTTGAGAACAGATTGCGTTAAGGGTATTCAACCCCCCACCCCCCCCCCCTATTCCGAGTTTATCGCCTGTGATTTTTTTCCCTCCTTTACCTTCGGCTATTATGATACTTCTTAATTAATCACAAAACGAGTGATACGATACTCAACCAACACAATAAAGCGTTAGAAAATTACCTCTAGGGTCACGAGCACAACCCTATCAAAGGCTATCATACCATCATTCCCCCCTATTAAAGTTTTGTAAACTATTTACAGTCAACCTCTCCTATTGATGCCTTCGAAATAGTCACCGTCCTACTGGCACACAGTTGATCCACCAACAGCAACTCTTTTTCTACAATTAATTCAACTAATTAATTCACTACCTGTGGTATTTTTTTGTGTTTTTTTGTGTTTTTTTTTCTAATAAGCGAAACCGTTACTTTATTTTTAATCATATTCCGTAATTGGGAAATATTTACGGTGAATTTTGCTGTTGACACAGAGCAGCCGCTCACTATGAGTGGGTCGGCCGAAGCCGTATAGGCCGGCCTAGGCTATATAGGCCAGGCCGGCCTATCAGGCAGCCGGGAAAAAGCCTATATGGCCTATAGGCGGGCCTGGCTAGGCTAGGCTCAGGCTTAACCAGGCCTCTAGGCTCGGGCCAGGCTAGATCCGAGAGAATTTGGATAGGCCGGGCCCGGCTTTACCGAAGCCTGGCCGGCCTGGCCCGTTGGGAACACTGCAGGCAGTCGTCAGACTAGGCAGACACCCAACAGGATCCCCTGCTGTGTTCAGGATTTCGACATCAATGCAGCTGGCTATGTGACATCAACAGAGGGATGCACTAAGCTTGAAATTCCCCATGATGCCATCTTTGATGTTCTCGACCCTGACTCGCCCCCACTAGAAACATTCTCATTCAGCTTTGATGAACTCTCTGAATTCGCCGTCAGGCTGTTTGAAGATCTCAGTTGATAGGTATTTCCCATCCTAATCTTGCCTTCCGCAAGCATTCTAAGCTGGAAACTACTAGAAATTGGATTGCAGTGGGGTCCAGGTCTGGAGGGGCGGCATTATAAATGGTGTGGTTGAGCAATGTTTGCACTCATTTGTATATTACTTATACCTTTTGCTCCAGTTTCTGTGAATCTGCTTTGAGGGGTTATGTCGATTTGTCCCGATTCAGATGTGGACAATAGGGCAAAAACAAAAATGTTTCTATCATTGAATAACGGGGTTGTTTTTACAGGGACAAGGGCCAAACTCATTGCTAGACTATGCATTGATATATGTCTGTACTCAGGTAGGGACGAAAAAATGGGACAACTTATGGTGGCAGAACGGTCAAGTTTACTGAATAGTCTGCACTCTAGTAACTTGGAGGAGGATTTACTTCCTTCCGCCCTTCATCATTATCCCCCTTCCCAATATCTACCAAGCCTCTTTTCCCCTCCAAAGTGTTTCCCTCTCTAATTCACACTCCCCAGATCCTCTTGCTGATCTTTCTTTCCGATTTTTTCGTCTGTAGTCGAGTACTTAGTATAACGATATCTGAGCATCTGTGTTCCACTTGGCCTAGCCAATCTGTCCCGAAACGACAACCCAGCTGACACTCGAATTCAACACCCCCCCCTTTCGAAACCCCCGGGTGGCGTTATCGAAAGCCCTTTTTTCAACCCTGGAGCAGGTCCCCGGTCGTTACCCCATTTTCGAACCACCAGACAATTTCAGTCCCTTTTCGTGCCCTCCAGGCCTCAATCAAACAAGCTACGCAACCTCTCGCCGTGCTTCCAGGTTCTCTTCACCATCACCCACAGTAAGTTTGATCTGGCCAACAAGGAATTATCCACAGCTCCGCTAATGTCTTCTCTGCTGCCCCTAAGCCCACCATAGACCCTAATCACATTAAAGAAAAATGCCCTCCCCAACCCATGAAATAACGGCTATTTATCTCGTACATACCATCCTGAAAAAGATTAATGGCCTTCCGGGCCGGCACGTTGAAGATTTGACCGAGAGCTAGATAGGTTTTAGAAATACTTTGCTGAGTAGCATCCCGGAGGTCGGAAAGTTACTGTTGATGTGGGGCATGAGAGGTTCTTGGCACCTGGGATATTACAATATTCAATCCCAGAATTTACTCTAGTGATTTATTGACTCCCTTACCCACTATTATAGATAGTATTATCCAAAACTCTTCTATCAACTTTTAGAGAGGTCTCTACAAGGTACCGAAATCCATATATATGCTGGGCCCAGGACTAATTGATTTTACTTAATAGAATATTGTTCTCTCTGGCGGTTCTACACTCTATCAGGATTTCGGTCTACGTCTTCAGCATGATATCCGCCACCTTGTCGATGCTCGTCTTCTCAAGTCGGAAGAGAAATCAGGTGGGGTTAAGTCAGGTGGGCTGGAGGTGCAGGTTATTACTCACAAGAGGCAAAAACATGGGCCAGGGTTCGGGGGAAGTTTCCTGGGTCAGGCTCCGGAATTCAGAAGCTACTGCTATATTAAGGCTGAGTACGATAAGATTGGATCAAGGTGATATTTTGCTGGAGTTCTCACCAAATATTCGGCTCACGGAGGTATTCTGGGCAAAGACGGGTGAGTGAGATTTGACTTATTGGGTGGGCCTGGGCAATGATCTTTAACATCTCATCCCTTAGTGGCGGATGCCACAAACATCATCGCAAGTGGTGAGAGCGCGGGCTTCAACTCAAGATACACAAGCCTTTCCTACTCCTTAGATAGAAGCTCACTCATAATATACATGGCCACTACAATTACGAATCGAAAGTTACAATTTCTCTCATCAAAATCCCGGTACCTCAGCTAAATCGCAGGTGCCTTAGCGACGACTTAGTCGGTTACGAAACTGTGACGGTCTCTATACAAGTATTCAAATATCGCCTATAGTGCACGTATCTCAAGCTGATCCCTTCCACCTCTCACAAGATCGATTATAGTCAAATAAAAAAGGTTTCTAGATCCTTAGTCGCTTAGTCTGCCGCAGTAAACCCTTTTAATCTTGTGAAAAACCGCAAGGGTAACATGCCAGCCAACTTGAAGTAACACAGCAAAGTTTCGCCCGTTGCGTCCCAGTCTAGTATTAGAATGCTCCTACTCGCAACGATGGAATTTTCTATAACGGTACCTCGGGAATCCTGTTTTCCGTCTAGTTACCACAAACACAGCCTAACACAGTATCACGAGTTGCGGTTCGCCTCCATCAATAGCCTATTTATGCTCTTGAAAGGGCTGCGATATTTCTTCCAGATTCCAGAATTCTTTCTATTCTGCTAAACATTTATTTTAGCAAGGGACCCGGCATACTAGTCGCAGACTGCTCCTTTCGCGCCGCCAACTCTATGTAAAAACAAGTGACGGTCGTGTTTTACCCTCTGGCTTGATCGCACAGCCTAACTTTATCCATTACCACACCGGTGAGCTAACATCGCGGCTGGTTTGCACGAGCCCACTTCCTTCCCCCGTGGGAGAATAATACTTATTACTTGATAAATGTCTTGCTGACTCCGGATCTTTATAGTAAAATAGAGCTGAGTTATCACCCTCAACCTTCCCACCCGACCCACACGACCTTCTAAATCCCTCAGTTTGTATGAACCATTCCCGACATTGTCGAATATCTCGATGCTGTTGCCCGAGCTCTACCGGTAGAGATGATAACAACGCAAGAGGTTTAGACTGATCATCGTCAACGGTATGCCGCTAGTTATTCCATAGATTAACATTGTTCGCATTATTAAAGTAGTTAGTGTTATCGTTGACGGCATCTTCCGTTCTTCGCTGCTTGCGCCGTTCTCCGGGAGGAATTATCAAGTATAGTAGGTTGGTATTCCTAGCCACTGAATAAGAGCGGGAGTGTACTACTAGTAGTGGTAAAGCAGGATTGTACTATAGATACCACTACACAGTACCGAAGAACACTCCGAGATCCAGGGTTCCGAATAGTCCGACCGGTCAAGTCTTGGAGGCAGGACCAGACTGGCCCATCCTGGTTGATGTCGATGACTGGACCCGACTAACTTGGGTGGTCTGGTCCGGTTTGGACTGGTCCCAGACCAGTCTTTATAAAAGATCGTATGAGAGTCAGAATGGTACCCAGGCCAACACTCGCTAAGAATAGATATGTAGCTATAGTAGGATTCTAAAGCCGTTTGCCATGGGATAAATCAATAGGTACTCAATACACGTTGATAGAACATCCTGGAGAGGGTAGCATGTGGTGGAAATGCAGTTACCCGATGGATAAGTCGCATTGAATACCCTATATCGTGGCAGTTCGTCATGTAATATCACTCACTTAATGCACCAAAAATAGTTCGATACTTGAGACCCTATTTTGTCCACTCCTAATCAAAGCGAGGCACTACCTCCACCGTATAATCCATGGAAACAATAAGTTTTATTAAGAAAAGCTTTATTTGAACGTAATATATTGTGATAAAAATAGCATATCCTATTGCTTGGCGGGCCTGGTCGGACTAGTCCTGGTCGAGTCAGTTTCAATAACCCTGACTGTCCGGTCGGTCTAATTTACACCATTAGACTAGACTTGACTTTCGACCGGACTAGCTAGTCCAGTCCAGTCTTCCGCCGACCATTCGGAACCCTGCCGAGATCTCTTGAGAGTACAGTACCATAAACCAGGGCTAAAGGTATAAGGCACTGAGAGGATGATATTTTTTAGTTATTCTAGGACAGTACTAGTTCCAATATAGATATTTTCGGAAAGTTACTGGCTGTTCGTTCATTGTTAACCGGAAGACCCCATATCTAGGATCTGGCTTCGAAGGGCCTCTTACGACGGGCTACGGCGTGGTATGCCAGACCAGAATACTAATGGGCATAGGAGAACGACACCCCGCAGAAATTTTCGAACCTGCTGAGGAAAAACTTTTTTACTATAAACAAGCAGGAGAATTATGCCACAGACGTTAGGTAGGTCGACAAGACAGCCAAACAGACAAATAAGCAAAAAAATAAATGCAACCTCTATGCCATCCCGCCCTGCCATCCCATGCCCAACCCATACAATGCAATTCCCTCCCGCCCGCTCATTGCCCCCACCGCCCCATCAACCCCAATCCGATCATAAGACTTCTCAAACAGCATTTTGACCACTAGCTAGGTCTCCCATTCCCATTCATCTTCTTTTCTCATAAGACTAGTCGAAAGGCTAACCCCCTACGAAACAACCCCCCTCCCGACTACTCCTCCCACCCTTCCCGCAAATCCGGTGCCACTCCCAGCGCTGATACCCTTCTCATACACACTGGTAACCGCATTCGTCCACTCCCGAACATCCGCAGGACTGATCCTTCCGCCAGTGCCCTTAGACACCGCTTTCTCAGCTTTGCGCGTTATCTTTTCCTGTGTCTTTTCAAGGGTGTATTCCGTCACTACCATGGCGCCGAGACCGATTGCCGAGAGGAGCGTCAGGGCGAAAGAAGTCCAGCCGAAGGACGGGATTATATTTCCGAGGGGTACATTTATAGCGGTTAGGCCGAATTGGTTAACGAGTGTTACGGCGGTTCTATAATTCTCATCAGTAAGATTGCGAGTGGGGTTGGAGGGGGAAGAAAAAGAGGGGGACTCACGAAGTAACGTTCTTCAAAACCATTCCACCTAGCAGTATCAGTGGGGCTAGTGCTACCTCTCTAGCACCAACCTTCCTGAACACGGGTTCCACAGGAATAACCGCAAGGCAGGAAACAGAGGTAGCCACCCATGCAGCCCCCAACCCCACCAGGCTTGCCTAGATGGGTGCGCTAAAGCAAACTCTCGTGCGGTAGATGTCCCCCACAGTAACCAGTTGTAAGCGGGCGTTGCCGCGGACTTCCCTTGGGGAGGAATTCAGTGCACTATCGTCGCTAGCCAGTGCATTCATAAAGTATCACTCGGCGGAAACAAGCATAAAACAACATCAATCCCCCAGGCCCACCCCAGCCCCGGCAGGCAGCAGTGCCTTGACCACACGTGCGCTAGCCCTGCAAGTTAATTTGCAGGGCAGTTTAACACACCAGGGCGCCGCACCGATTCCAAACCTAATTCATACAACACCATACCAAAATGGAAAATGAAAAGATCAAAGGATGAAAGAAGCCATTCGTCTCACCCGTTCCAGTCCCTCCAATTCGCTAGTAGATGGAAACGTACGGCGCAGTGGGCCTCCCGATCACCTCCCAAACCTATATTAGGACATCCCCGGTATGGGAATTGAAAGACTCCTCTCAGGCTTTTCCTTGAAAAGTTCTCATAACGATTAGGAAAGAGCTCGGTTATTGTTGCAGAGACTTTGGGCACACTGTCTGGAGGTGTCTGCCGCCGATCTTGCGAGGCGTGCCGTTGGGGCGTTGGGCATTTGGTGGAGCTGTCGCAGCTTCTGCACGGGAGTCTTATAGTTTCTCAATACCTACCAGGGCCTAGTTTCTTGGGGGTTTCTCCCCTGGTATGTTTCATGCTATGAAATTAATCGCGAGGCGAGTGAGAGAAATGGGTTACATGAAAATCCTCCGTGCCTAGCCCCCCACCATCTATACTGGTGCCTATAGTGGGGGAGGGCAGCACGTATCAGCTACATACGTTCTCATACTATCCATTATGCTATATCCTTTATAGTATAATAACTAGTCTTGCATTGTAGGTACGGTCTATATATATAATTTTGACAATTGACGCAAGAATCTTTGAACTATCTTACATCATATTTCTCTATTTAAAAAATATTATAATATTATGCAGTTTATCTATCGTTCAAGAGAAGGGGAGGAAATAGAGAAGAGGGAGAAGAGGGAGAGAAAAAGACTATACAAGAAAGAAGAGAAATGTAGGAATTTACAGAGAGAGAGAGAAGAATTAAATATAACAGGACGAAATCTGCAAGCGATAAACTCGACTTTCCCACAGCAACAGAAATTTCACCACCCCACGACCAAACTCTACGAAACTTTATAAAGAAAATAGCCAAAAAGGCGCAGAAGGCTATGACATATATCTGCATTCCCACCTCACCGCATTCCTCCGTTGGCGGGAGGAGATATCCAAGTTCATCACAGGTAGTAACATACTCGGAAAGGTAAGGGGCGGTGGTTGTTTCCACAAGGCGGTGTCTCTCGTGCCTTAAATAGTGCTGGGGTTTTACCGCTTGGTGGGACTGTAGTAGCGCTGCCACTCCTTTGGATTTATAGTCAGCGACACCCCATGAGGCATACTTAGTAGCATACAAGAGCGATGTTCGGTCGCGATTTTCTGGTTTATTGGGATTGACATCTTCCCGTCCAAGTAGTATTTTCACCACTCCATCATGTCCGCTACAAGCTGCAAAGGAGAGCGGCGTTTGGCCCCGTTCATCCGGCCTGTCCGGGTTGACCACCTCGCGTCCGAGTAGTATTTTCACAATTCTCTCATTTCCCTCCCGAGCAGCATGCAGTGTTCCCAACCGGCCAGGGGCCCGACAGGGCCCAGAGCAAAGACTGCCAAGACCCCCGGACCGGACGGGACTGCGGAAAATGTCCCGTCCCAGTCTGCAGAATCTAAAGACAGCCGTTATTACAGAGGACGACGGGCCCGGCAACCTGAGACAATAATGTGTGGGGATGCATGAAGACTGGGAGTGGATTGTGTTCAAAATGTGAACGCCAGGGGCACAATCTATTCTATGCGGATAATACTGCACAAGTGCGAAGGGGGCTGCAAGGAACGCTTGGTGAGGAGTATAGAGCAGATTTGGTAGGAATTGTGTTTTTAATTATTCCAGAACAGGTGGGCGGTAGCGACATATTTATGCAAAAGTGTGAGCCCATATGTATGATAGAAATGTAGGCAAAACAATGTAAGAAACATAAGTGCGAACATGTTTGACCCTGAAATCCTGCCAAGTAATATAAACAATGTACGTGAAACTATGAGGGTGTGATGTGAATATCATGACCAATAATAGTGCATAAAAGATGCATAAAATCCCGAACACCCGGATAGAAAAGCACATGTTAAATCCCCAAATATTATCCTAAAATAAACAATAAAACACAATAATTTATACCTTAGCTGTAGTAATGTAAGTGGTGTACAGGTGGAGCCTAAACACAAACTAAGTAAAATAATACACGGTAGTGTTATGAAATGCACATAGGAAATATAACTGAATTTCAACAGATTGCTGGAATTAGCATAAACTGCAGGGGACTGAGAATGACGACCGGGGACAGTAGGCGACGGCAGGGGACGGCGGGGGACCGTGGCTGATGGCGGGGAACTGTCGGTGAATACGGGTAACCGCGATGAAATACAGGAAACTGTCGGTGCTAGTGGGTTCGAGCACATGATAATGATCCCAGGATTCTAATATCAACTGGACTGGCGTATTAGATAACTGCAAGGTCCAATCAGCCATATGGTATCATGGCTCCTATTGAATTACAAAGAGGGGGAATAGGTTAATGAGATATCGGAAACAAATCACAAAAGGATGCAAAGTCCATAATGGTTCAAAACAGAAGATGATCCTAGATAAAAACCGCAAGTTCCACTAGGAACAACAATTTAGTTCAAAGTTTGACTTCAACAATTTTTCCTATCTTGACCCCATGTTATTTACAATAGCTATTTGGTATGTCAATTCCACTGGGGGGTTGCGCATCACAAGAAACCGTTTGGGATTTTGACGTGAGCACGGTTCCTGGTATACTAGTACTTAACACTCCAGACCAGCCCAATTCGGAGCATTGTGGAGCCCCCGGTCACAGCAACATCCCAACTGCAGGTATTCTGGGCTGTTCGTGTGTGGGCTGATATTCCGGCTCAATGAAACAAAAAAACCGAACTGAGACATTACAGGGGTAACATCCCGGCGGGGGACTGCGGGGCCCGACGTCCTTCACTCTAAATGCCCGGGCAATTTGGCTGGAGGACTGGACGGGACGACAAAAAGTCGTCCGTCCTCGCCCTGGTTCAAGACGGACCTACTGCCCCGTTGGGAACTCTGGCAGAATGCCAGAGCGGTGTTCGGCCACCATTATCTAGCCTATCAGGGTTGACCGCTTCCTGCCCGAGTAGTGTTTTCACCACTCCCTCATGTCCATTCTGAGCGGCATGCGAGAGCGGTGTTCGGCCACCATTTTCTAGCTTATCAGGGTCGACCTCTCCCTGTCCGAGTAGTATTTTCACCACTCCCTCATATCCCATATATCCCATATAAGTAGCATTCGTGAGCGGTGTTTTTCCCAATTCATCTTGCTTGTTGGGGCTAACCTCTTCCCGCTTGAGTAGTATTTCTGCCACTGTCTCATATCCCTCCCAAGCTACACACGAGAGCAGTATTTGGGCCCATTCATTTGGCTTGTCGGGGTTGACCTCCTCTCGCCCGGGGGGTATTTTCACCACTCTCTCATGTCCACGCCGAGCCGCATGTGAGAGCAGTGTTAGGTTGTAATTATCAGGCTTGTCAGGGATGACCCCTTCCCGTCCAAGTGGTATTCAAACAACCCCCTCATGTCCATTACGAGCAGCCAAAGTAAGCGGTACATTACTCGCAGAATCCACATGGTTGATATTATAACATTCCAGCTCCAGTAAACCAGCTACAACCTCAACAATTCAGAAGAGAGATGCGCAGTGTAGTCCACTAAACGGAGAGAGAGTATAAGAAGGCGAAAGATATAAATTGTTTACTTGCGAGAGAAATTTAGTCGATGTCCGGCTGTAATTCTTGTATAATAGCTCCTGTGCAAGTGATTTCTAGCAATCCGAGAGCTCTCTTTTCGCATGTACTCTCTAGCATACTGAACAATATTCGAGAAAGGGCGTATTGTGGATATCAGGAGAAGGATCGGTCGAAAGGGCTTGACCTGTTGGGAATTGAGATAGGTCAAACAGATTTCCGCCATTGCCGCGTGAGGTCTACTAAATAAATTGGAGCGGGTTGAGAGATATTCCTAGAGAGTAAAATGAATCAAACGAACAGTTAATGCCTCCTTATCCACAGTAATTAGGCATTGACAGCAGACAACCAAGGTCGATATTGAAGGAACGTTGCCAGTATTGAAATCCGTGGAGCCCAGCTTGACTGCCAGGGCATGGCAGAGCTCAACCGCTTGCAGTGGCCGTTCGGCATGACTGATCCACATCAATGTTGCGATCCCGAGTTTTGGTTTATCCCCAGTTTGTGACTTTATTTGTTCGATCATCGCACCATAAACATCTCCTAACTCCAATTGATTTGTCATTTTGCTTAACCTTTCGTGCGTTTGGGAGATTGTCGATTCGTGTAAGATTGTATCGATATCTAAGCAAACCAGTAGAAACATAGATGCAGATCCGCTAGCGGATTGTTTGTGGCAGGATTCCCGATCTCACGGTCCATGCGTACATTTCCGACATAGTTTCAAGAATCTTCTCCAGAATGTCTTCCTCTAGACTCTTATCCTTGACGTCTGGAGTTTCGCCCCCGCCTAGTCCAACATGAAGGTATTCGACGATCTCGTGCTTGCTGGGACCTAGAGATACACTTGTCACTCATCCCGGGAGGCGCTTTTTATTCTCAGCCTGGACATGAAGTTTTCCAGTGATGAATATCCGTGTGGGCGGTGATTTTTCCCGGATTTGTTGGAGCGAATTAAGGAGCCTGATCCGATGCACCTCGACACACTCATCCAAAGCCTGTATGCATATAAATGTGCTCAGTGAGGATGTGATGGTCTGTGTTACGGGGTAGCTAACACGGTAGGATTCCAGGTTATTTTGGCCGAGGATATTCTAGACAACGGATTATAGGTCAGGAAGGCTCAAGATGCATTGTTCGGTAAAGTAATAGAAGAATATCTTAATAACTTAAATATTGCTAACGTCTCTTCTCCGTTGCTTGATGATGTTCTCAACCATCAGGGAGAGCCCTACTATTTATACTAATGTTCACGCTACCTTGGCTTGTCTAGTAAAGAAGTATTTTTCTAACAATTCAGTTTGGCAGAACAAAGTGCGAACACTGTTGGACCCTGAAAACTTGCCCAGCTCAACTCTGAGAATCCTCTGACTGCTATTTCCTCTGAGGGTGTCCCCACTTCACCAGTAGTCAGTCTTTGATCATTTTGTCCTGATAGACTATAATAGAATATGGAGTCCAAATGCCTACAAACCAATGGTATTAAGAATATGGAGTGATCAGTTCCGATATCCATCTATCAATGCATGATGCGTATTCATTAGTAAGAGTAGAGAACTAGTAATTCTCCAATCATCGTTCTAATCAGTGGGCCATATCATGGAGCGTGAACTAAGTGAGGTTCGTAAGTAGTGTCTCAGATGCTTCCGGGAAGTCCCTAGTCGTGGAGCTTAGGTTTGAATATATGCTCTGCCCCATGGTGGCATATACCTCAAGCACAATTACGCAAGCTATTCCTGCTAGGGTAAAAGTCTGAAGCATTTTAACAATATATGGAAGTTGCTGTCCTCACCTACCAGTAACCACTTTCTGCTGTTGGAAGGCTCATGAAATTTCATCTGCAATCTCTCCCATCACGCGGACCACCTAATTCAGCAAGGAGTCCAGAATACCAGTTATCGACTTCGCTTTTCGCACTGCAAAGTCAAAGTGAAAACAGGCAATGGCTGCGCTCATTCTGCCTGCTTGATCGCACAACCTGACTAGCAGTCGCGAACCAACATCACAGCTTGTTAGCACTAACTCTTCGTTATTCCCCCAAGAGTAATTCTCCTTAACTGAAAAATGTTTTGCCAACCCCAGGGCCTCTACTCGTGCCAAGGTTGTGGTGGACCACAACCCACGATTGCTCGCAACCGTGGGCACTCTAAAGAGTGCCTGACAGCTCAACGGTAATTTACAGCTCAACGGTAATTTACAGCTCAACGGTAATTTACAGCTCAACGGTAATTTGTGGCTTACCATAGTAACATTGTGGCTCAACCACTGCCTGGCGGAATTTTACTTTGCAGTTCACAACATAGCATAGCTTTCCCAATACTGAACCAAATCATATAGAAAAATCATACAAATGTATGGAAAATAAGACTGAAAAAAAGTATGATTTGTTTGATTTGTGGCCGGATGCTAGAGGAACGCTATTTGTTGCGCCAGTGAGCAAAACATGGTTGACCCTCTTCTGTTCTTGCACCATCCACCACTGAGCCACAATGTGAAATTGAGCCACAAAGCGGTTTTGAGCCACAAAGTTACTATGGTGAGCCACAAATTACCGTTGAGCTGTAAATCACCGTTGAGCTGTCAGGCACTCTTTATAGTGCCCACGGTTGCGAGCAAGCGAGCAATCGTGGGTTGTGGTCCACCACAACCTTGGCCCGAGTATAGCCAAACAATACTGCCTTATCCCCTTCACCTTCACCACTCCAGTCATTCCAAGTTCTGAATTTAGTTTCCACTAATCATTCCCCTACAGTGCCGATGAGACATTCTTGGATGTCCCAATGGTGTAGCCTGGTCTCCTAGGGGGATAACTGTAACATGTGTACATGTTCCGGTAACGGTACACAGGAGCGGTCAGTGCAGGATCTCCTATGTGTAGTTGATTTATATTTGGTTTATTTGATTTGATTTCAGCTCCGCCACTGCCTCTGAGTCAGATAGGCTATGCTATCGTATTGCGATGTTTAGGTTGCTTTGTTGGAAGTTTATATTTAGGATTCCGGGTATAGAAAGGTCATGTAACACTGGCGAGGGCTGAGCATTGTTTGTTTCTTTCTTTGGTCTTCCAGGATTACAGGATTCCGGTATGTGCGCAGCTACTGGTAATGATCGTGATTGCAGGAAGGCTATCGCTCTTGGGTTTTGTATTTAAACCAGTCTCCTGGCTAGCAGGAGACAGCAGACTTCGACACACCTTCAGTCTAAGAATACACTTGGTTGAACGGCAATCCCTGAGTCCCTGAGTTCTATTTGTCCTTCAACTATTATCTCTTAGCTCCGGTCCGTTGAAGCCTCCCTTAGCACCAGCGCTAGCAGGTCTACCGCCGGTCCTATTGTATTTTCGTTAGACAGGAATAAACCTGTTACAATAACCAGGTTAGGGGTTGAGACGGACCCCAGCAGCAACAGAGTTATTCTGCACATTAAAATAGTTTGTATTATTCAAGAGGGTGCTATTATCAATGGTATATTAAGACATATTGTGCTCATTCAAGTTGTTGCTTGTACTATTATAGAGGAGGGGTTATTTAGTACCTTTTGGTAGATTAATGGCATTTTTCCAAGATGGAGAAAAGTGTGGTGTTCTGACATCAGAGTAGCACTGCAGATACCATTTCACATCAGGTTTGGTACCCTAAAAAAAGACACCTACGAGTAATCAATTCAATGGAAAATAATTTTGAAAGAAAACAAACCAGTGGCTAATAGTGTTCGTTACGGGCCCCGTTGCTGACAAACGGGGCGCCAAGAGCAGGTTATTAACTGCATATTAAAAAAGGAATCGTCCAAATCGGACCAAAACTGAGTTAGATAGAGCTCTGTGAAGTTGTCTAACTTCAAAGAGGTCTATCTCTGTCAGTTCTTGACCGATTTAGATGATTTTTTCGACCAGCCAATCAGAATAACCTATGTTATTTTGTCCCCGCTCCTGGGAAATGGGGCCCCGTAACGAAGCCTAGTGGCTAATGGCTACTAATAGAAAGAAAGTGTTACATCCCGTTACGCAACTCTCACGGTCCCCTGATGAGATACGTGTTAGGATAAACTTGGTGTTCTTTCTTTTGTTACACAGTTGTTGTGAGGGATTTCCTTTGTAAGGTTTACGACAAATTGTATTGTTTCCTTGGTTACGCGGATATGCGACTCATACTGGGGTATGAGTTGGGCGGCAAAGGCTGTGCGAGGATTTCCTTCTATATAAGGGGGGCTTTGCCCCCTACTTTCTTGCACGCTCCGCGCCCTCTACACCTCCAGTCATTGAAATCACAACTCCACGTCCTTCAGTGCACGATCCCCCCTCTCCCCCTAACTCTTCCTGCCTTCCAGGCTTCGCATCCCTGGCCCACCATCGTCACGATGGAAGACCTCCCTCCTCTCCCTTCCTCGAGGAACTCGTCCAGAGCCCCCTCGTCACAGTCATCATCCCTCCAGCTCAATGAGTCCCACCTCTACATACGCGACTTCGTACGCGAAACCTGTCAGAGCCTAAACTTTACCTCGACTCAACTCCCTATCCTCGTCCCCCTTTCCTGCTCCTCCCTCAACGCGCTCGCCTCCATGACGCGTCAGCTGGACACCATAACAACCCAATTGGGCAATATCCAAACCGCCCTCCACACCATGCCCACCTGGACAGCCCTCCAGGGTACTCTCGAGCCGATCAATGCAGCCATTCGTGACCTGTCGCATAGGGTGGCTGCGCCCCCTCCCCAAGCGCCTGCCCCCACTCGGCCTCCTGTTCCCCCGACCGGTGCAACCACACGTCAGACTCCTGCCCCCACACGGCCCCCTGTTCCCCCACCTGGTGCTCCCGCACTTGCTCCCCCCAGGCCCAAGACAAAGGCTCCCCCCCCAAACAAAGCCCCCACACGCTCTTTTGACCCGGACATACCCAGGTATGATGTGGGCTCCCGATCCTTTTTCGGCGACCCCAGAGCGTGCGCGGACAAGTTCCCTGACTCGTGGGAAGCAAACGCATTTCGAGAAAGGAGGTATCCCGACCCCACCACCTTCATTGCAGGGCACCTCGCTCCCGACTACATCAAGCCTCAACAATCGTATGCCAAGGCCGCCTCTGCTGGCGCTCCCAAGGGCAAGAAGAATAAGAGCTCCCTCACGGCCGCCAAAGTCGCGTCAGCCAGCAACAACGTGCCTGCCACCCAGCCACCGAAGTCGCTCCCTACGGCCGAAAGAAGATTTTACGCTCCCGTTCTTCCCCCTCCGAGCACCAACAAGCCTCCCTGATAGCTGCCACCTTCCCCGATATAGCTGCTGGCGTCCTTAGCGATGCGAACTGTATTCTCCCCCTTGCGGTCGTGACCAAGGTCAACGATCGTGGATCCGTTACCCTGCTCGTCACCGACCCTGCCACCCCCGCTGCCGCATTCGCACCGTACTTCGACGCACTCTCCGCCCAGCTTAACAAGTCCTTCCCCGTGGGAGAATCTCCCTGGTTGCCCTTCCGCCTCGCCCCCAACGAAGCCCAGCTTGCCATCCACTCCCTCCCCATTGCCTTCCTCCCGGAAGACCCCAACGAGCTTTTCCCCTGCCTTGCGGAGTCGATCCTCAACTCCAAGGACATACGCATCCTCGCCGCCAGATACCTCAACCCTGACGCCCAATCCAGGGTGGGTAAGACTGCCACCTCCGTTATTGTCTCCGTCCATCCCGGAGACGTCCCAGCAATGGGCTCCTCCATACGCCTTTTCTCCCGCTCTAGGACGGTTGAACGAGCATATTCCTCTAACAGGTACACACAGTGCAAGAACTGCTGGGGTTTCGGACACGTCGCCCCTAGATGCCCCTCTGCCGACCCGGTGTGCCCTATCTGCTCCCTCAGTTACACCCGAGCCATGCACCGGTGTCCCAACCCTACCTGCCCTGGAGGTGGCAACATTAAGGCTACTCCTGGCTGTTGCTCTTCCTCACCACCGCGATGCGCCAACTGCGGGGGCGCCCACACTGCGACTCACAGGGATTGTAAATCCCGCCCAGCTCCGCCCCCTCTCAGGCGTTCTACCGCTGCCGAAACGATTGTTCTCCCGCCGCCCATTGGTGACGCGATGGACACGGCCGCCGACGAAGACGACCTCTCGCCCCCCGCTTCACCCACCCGCTCTCTCCAGTCAGCGTTCGAGATGGCTACTCCAAGAGCCAGAAGCTGAACGATACTTCCGGCCCCAGTAGGGCCCGCCCAAGGCAGCCGGTCACTCCCCCCTGCGGAGCCCGCCAGCCCCTCTCCCATGAGCAGAACCCCATCGGGCCTGGCCCGTTAATGCAGCACAACCAGTCACCGTGTGGCGGCGAGCAGGACTCCCCTCCCCCCCCGAAACCCTTCACACTCGTTCAACACAACTGCCTCGGGAGCTGGGATGTGTTTCTTTCCTTGTTCGAGTCCTTTACACAGTTGGCCCTCCCTCCTTCTATTGTTGCTTTGCAGGACCCTCCTGTGTATAGGGGCAAACTCCCAAGTTTTAATTTGTTCACTGTTTTTTCCCCGCTCGCCGACCGTGGCTGCAAGCCCCGCGTCGCTTTCTACGTGTATAACTCCGTTTTGGATACGGTTTCCCTCTTGCCGAGTTTCTTCGGAAGGGGTGATGTCATGGCACTGGACCTCTTCACCCCTGACGGCTTTTTTAACCCCTCCACGACTGGTTTTACTATCATCAACTCCTACAGCACGAAGGGTCGTCTTAACAATACCCGCTCCGTTCCTCCGGATATAATATTTCCCTTGTCCCCTCTCCCCACGCTAACGCTAGGGGACCTCAACATTCATCACCCCACTGCCGACCCCCTTAGAGTGTTTAAGGAGGATGAGATTGCTACCTCGTCCCCCTATTTCGACCGGGCCACAGAGCTGGGGTTCACTCTCCTTAACGTCCCAGCTGTTTTTACTCCGTTTTCCATGTCCCTCATTGGTCGCCCCGGGGTCATAGACCTTGCCTTCACGTACCCCCTCCTCGCCCCCTACTTCACAGAATGGACCGACCCCCTCCCCTCCACAGGCTCCGACCATATCCCATTCCTCCTCCGGTTGGAAGCCCCGCTCATTCGGGCGCCCCCCCCTACCCCTAATTGGGCCCTGACGGATTGGCCTACACTTGAACCCTCACTCAAAGCAACCCGTATCTTGCCTGTCCCCCCCATCGCGACCACCCTCTCAATGGACATCTGGTTCCGGACCAACCTGGACAGGATCACGGCCATGCTGGCCCTCCACACCCCGGTCAAACGGGTGACGTTCCGGTCGAAACCTTGGTGGTCCGATCTCCTCTCTCAGCTCAGGAGAGCTTATAACTCCGTCCTCCGCTCCTCCAAGCTAGACAGGTTTGATGCGGCACTCCTTGCATCAGCAAGAGCCGCAAGGGCAGCCTACTTGAAAGCAATCAAGAAAGCCAAGACGGACCACTGGTCCACGTTCCTGGCCACGGCAACCCCGCAGACGGTTTGGACGGTGAAGAAGTTCGCTGTGGGCCGCCCCCCTCCTTTCCCTGAGCTCCCAGGTGCCACAACACCGCCGGAGCTCAACAAAGCCTTGCTCGACCATTTCTTCCCTGGCAACCCAGTCAGTACTCCCAACTCCATTCTACTCCTGTTCACGGACTGCCCGGTATTAGCGGCAGACGAGATTAGCCGGGCCCTGGCCCGTTCATCGCCATCCTCCGCCCCGGGCCCCGACATGACCCCCAACTCAGTTTGGAAGAAGGTGCACCGGGTCACCCCGCACCTGATCCAAGACCTCCTCGCCCCGCTGGTTGCCCATGGCTTCCACCCTCCAGCCCTCAAGATGGCCGATGGTATTGTGCTTGACAAACCAGGGAAGCCCTCCTGGAACTCACCCTCCTCCTTCCGCGTCATCGTGTTGCTACAGACCTTCTCTAAGATCCTGGAAAGGATCATGAACTCGAGACTCTCCTGCATGGCCCGCATCGCCGGCCTCATAGACCCACACCAATGCGGCTCGCTGGCAGGCTTCTCGGCCTCCGACGCGACCACCACACTTACCCACGAGGTAAGGACCCTCCAGATGGCCGGGAGGAAAGTGTCAACGCTTTTCCTGGACATTAAGGGAGGGTTCGACAACGTGAACTCTTCAACTTTGTGCAGCATCCTTAGGGCTAGGGCTGTCAACCCGTACCTCGTCTCCTGGACCAGGTCCTTCCTTACTGGTAGGATGTGCCGGCTCCGATACCAGGGATCGCCAAGAGTATTTGCCCCAGTAGCTGTGGGCACTCCGCAGGGCTCCCCCGTCTCCCCGCTGTTATTTGTTATTTATGTGTCCAGACTTCACTGCGAAATCCCCCGGGGCCTCACCCTCTCCTATGTCGACGACTTTGGTCTGACGGTTTCCTCTACGTCCTACCGGCGTAACATCCAGTCCCTACAAAGACGATACGCGCTGCTGAATGCCAAGGATGCCCGGCTGGGCGTTGGCTTCTCAGTCCCGAAAACTGAACTCATCCACTGGAGGACGAACAGATCCAGAGGGCCTGTCTCCCGCTCCCCCATACACCTAGACGGCTTAATCTTTCCCCCCAAAGAGGAGGTTCGGTGGCTTGGATATTGGTTCACGCCCTCGATCTCGACTACCACTCACTTTACCAAAAGGCTGGCGAAGGCCCAAGCTGCTTTCGTGGCCGTCAAGAGGCTCTCCCCCCCCCGGGATGGGCCTCCCCCCGTTCCTGTGCCACAGAGTGGCATCAGCGCTCCTCTTTCCGATCCTCAGTTATGGCGCGGACGTGTTCAGGCCGACTGTTCACATGACAAGAAAACTATCCGCCTTCTGGCATAAGGTCCAGAGGTGGTCGACGAACTGTTTCGCGTGCACCCCTACCGACATCCTGGCCATCGAGGCCTGCCTCCCGCCTCTAGACCTCCTCCTCGCATACAAACGCCGACTGGCCAGCCTAAGGGTGATGTGCTCCCCGCCGGAGATAAATCCAGCAGCGGCCAGACTTCCAGCCTTCCTCCAGACACCGTCACTAAGCCGCCATGCCCCCGACCATAGGGTCCTTTCCCGCAGGAATGCGGGCAGCCGCCTACCCCTACCCTGGCTCCAACCGAGACCCCCCTCGAAGAACAGGGCCCACCTCCCCCTGGACGCCCTCCCTTACTCGATGCTTTTCCTTCTTGGCCCCGACGGCCACGCCCCCCTCCCAGTCACCTCCCAGCACCTGTTGGGTGAGACGTACCCCACTCCACCCCCAGGCCGTACATACCCGCAACTTAAGCTCCTCTGCAGGGAACTCCTTATGGAGGAATGGGAATGGGCCGCCCCGGACCCAGCAAGATACGAGTACCGCCCCTCACTTAAGCCCCATCCGTTCATGGGCCTCCCCAAATTCGACGCAGGGCGCCTTCACCAGATGAGGTCTGGGAAGAGCTACCTCCGCGCCCACCCGTCCTGGGACGATGATGGCCCCACCACCTGCCCCAGCTGCTCCGAGGCCCCCGAGACCTTCGAACACGCAATCCTCCACTGCTCAGCGAAGGAACCCGCCAGGACCCACCACCTTCAGGGGGTCACTGAGCTCGGTCCCGACGCCCCCGTATGGTCCTCAGCAGCCCTCTTGGGCTCGCTCGCACGCTTCATTCGGTCTACGGCCACCGCCTTCCCTCCAGGCATGTTTTCTCGCCTGTCTTCCTCCACTGGGTCAGTTTCTTCCCGCTCATCTAATGTAGTTTCCTTTGGGTACTTTATGTCGTCTCAGGAGGGCTAGGGTTAGCTAATTTTTTGTTTTTCATGCTGTCCGCTGGTCTGAGGAGGGTTTCCTTGATTTACTTGTTATGAATTTCGTGCCCGTATGTGGGCCTGGGACCGGTACGGACCCCAGATGAAGAGATTGGTTCCGGATATTTCCTTTGTTAGTTCGTTTTGGCTTTTGGGTTTTGTTTTCGCCATAGCTAGCGCTCCATGCGATTTCTTGTACCTTAACAACGAATATATGATATAAAAAAAAAAAAAAGAAAAAGAAAAAAAAAAAAAGAAAAAGCCCCCTGCTTTCTTGATTCTTGACGCTACCTGGTATTTCTTTCACGACTCCTGTACTTCAGAATATAACGTCTTCTATTCTGATATCCAAGACCCACGCCAAGAACCCACGAACCCTGACCCTGATCTGCCGTTACACGATCAGCCTTGAACTGAGATTGTCATCTCCGAGCCCTCACGCTAAACGATTGTTATCGTTTAGGACCCTCCTGTCGTTGTGTGCCTTGGACTAACGTCTAGTGCCAAGACCCCATTACACAAGGTAGCGTCTAACGAGGATCCAACACACACAACACAATGTCTCGACGTGTCGAACTTCCAACCGCTGCATTAACTGCCTTGACCGAATTGTCGGCGGTTAACAACGATGAGTTTGATCAACTACCTGAAGATCAAATCAGACAACAACTCCGGACCACGCGCGATCTTGCTACATCACTCAACAGACTCCCTGCACTCCCTTCCATTTCCCGACAAGGCACCCCTGCACTACTCGAACAAAACCCTCGCTTCCAACAGCTACAACAACGCGTACAAAATCTAACCAACGAAAGGGAAGCGCTTGCTGAAGAACGAGAGGCAGTTACCGAAGAACGCGATGTTTTACTTACAGAGGGGCAAGGACTGGAGGCAACGTACAGAGCCATCGAGACTGACCTAGAGCGCGACAGAGCCACCATAGTTACCCTTAACACGGCGCTGACTAACACGAACACTGCCCTGGCAACTTCAACTGCTGCACTTGCAAACGCAGGGGGACCTGCTCCGCCAGCAGGTGAACAACCCCCTAAGCGAGAATGAATCCCCAAGCCACCAGAGTTCGACGGATCCCAAGACCACCTTCGCCCGTTCATTGCACAATTACGTACCAAGTTCCTCGGAGATGCCCACAAATTTGTGGATGTCCAACATCGGTTGGCATAGGCTGTGGGGTTTCTGAAAGGGAAAGCTTACAAACAAATCCTTCCACTTATTGATGAAGGAAACATTAATATAGCTAGTGTGGAAGCCCTGATCACCCTCCTCGAGAATGCCTTCGGTGACCCTGAGAGGGTCCGTACCGCCGAACGGAATCTACAAAACATACGTCAAGAGAACCGTAACTTCTCTGACTACTTAGCGGATTTCCAACGATATGCTGCCGAGCTATCGTGGAACGATGCTGCTAAGCGAACTTCATTGTACGAAGGATTGAGCGCCGAACTCAAGGACGCGCTAGTAACCCTGGACACCCCCGACGAACTCGACCAATATATCATATTACTCAAACGTGTGGATAACAAGATCCGTGCCCGTACAGCGGAACGTAAGTGGTCATCTTCTACATGGAGATTACCTACCACGACAACGACCACGACACCAAAACCTGCTCCCCCTCCTACGACTACTACCACCGCTACAGCTACTCAAGCGGGCACCATGAACCTTTCGGCTGGACGACGCCGTCTGTCACAAGCGCAACGTGAAGATCACATGCGACGCGGCCAATGCTTCTACTGCGGGGGAGCAAACCACATGGCTCGACAATGTCCAAACAGACAAAGTCACCTCAGAGCCAACGCTGCTGCCATTCGTGCACCTCCGCCCGGAGTTCCTGAAGATTCTCGTCCCGAGTCCGAACACTCGGAAAACTAACTGTCCCATGTACAGTCCAAGGCACTGTCATGGGACAAGAATCGCCTTCTTCGTTACTTTCTTTATCCGGTTTATCTCTTGA
>Ga0307517_10000553_pt1 | contig 63892 bp, 54 predicted proteins | sample 23_EM_MG_FD_194515 | JGI IMG/M metagenome (GOLD analysis project Ga0307517, IMG submission 194515) | Populus trichocarpa ectomycorrhiza microbial communities from riparian zone in the Pacific Northwest, United States - 23_EM | ecosystem: Host-associated > Plants > Roots > Unclassified | place...
TCAGGATTTGTTTTAATTCATTCAGCCTGCGCACAAAATCCCCCTTTTACCGGTCAAGCCTACGTTAACGAAGAAAAATCCGTCGAAAAATCAACCGTATTATTAAACAATGCCCAGGGTTTGATCCCACTGAAAGCGCTGAGCCAGTTAACAGTTGCCAGTATTCATTTTTCCTATCCCAATGCTGCCGCATTTGATAGTCTTTTAAATAAATACAGCAAAGTAGATTCGTTTAATGGCATGGAATATGTCGGTCTGCCGGGACAAGGTGTACTTGATTTTGATACCAAATTATATAATACACTCATTGTCCAGCTGACCGATGCCGATATGGCCAATCCGCAGGTCGTAAGTTTTATTGCAGAAAGTCGTCCTGCAAGAAACCTGGTGATTGCTTATTTTGGTGATGGAACTTCCCTCGCACGGCTGGATAATATTAACGCGCCTATTATTTTTGCCAGCCGTTCCTCTCCGGTATCGGCGTTGTTCAGCGCCCAGGCCATTTTTGGCGGTGTGGCTGTCACCCAAAACCTTAACAAAACCTACTCACAAAAATACAGGGAAAACACAGGCTTCGTTACCATCAAAACCCGTCTGCAATACACCGTTCCTGAAGATGCAGGCATCAACTCAAACAGCCTGGCAGATATTGATAAGATTGCTTACGAAGCTATTGCGAACCAGGCTACACCCGGCTGTGTGGTGTTAGTAGCAAAGGATGGAAAGGTAATATTCAACAAAGCTTACGGGTATCATACTTATGATAAAACCATACCTGATAAGCTCACGGATATTTTCGACCTGGCATCTGTTACCAAAATATCTGCCACTACTATAGCAACCATGCGCCTCACTGAGGAAGGCCGGCTAAACCTGGATTCCACTATTGGCACTTACATCCCCATGGCACGCAAGACCAATAAGAATGATATCAAGATACGTGAACTGATGGAACACCAGGCAGGTCTGATCCCCGATATACAAACCTATGAAAAGCTAAAGCCGACGGATATCAGCACCGATTCATCAGCCATCTATCCTGTTAAGGTTGCTGAGCATTTTTATCTACGTAAAAACTATTTCAGAGATGTGATGTGGGCTGATATGCTCAATTCGCCTTTAAATACTCGCGGTCAATATGTTTACAGTGACTTGAGCATGTGTTTTATGAAAGAAATAAATGAAGCTATCACCGCTACACCGTTGAATGAGTACGTGCAGGATAACTTTTACGATCCGCTGGGTATGCAAACCGCGGGGTTTTTACCTTACAAGCGTTTCCCTCAAAGCAGGATAGTACCTACTGAGAATGACCAGGTTTTCCGCCACAGTTTGCTGGATGGTTATGTGCATGACCCGACGGCAGCACTACTTGGCAACGTTTCCGGCAATGCGGGCCTGTTCTCAACCGCTAACGACCTGGCTATTTTATACCAGATGCTATTGAACCGCGGCACGTATGGGGGCGATCAATACTTTAAGTCGGAAACCGTCGATCTTTATACCGCCAAGCAATCGGATGTTAGTCGTCGCGGTATTGGCTTTGATCGCTGGGACCCGATTGCCGACCGTCATTATCCGTCAAAACTGGCATCACCAAGAACATTCGGGCACACCGGCTATACCGGCATAGGTGTTTGGGTCGACCCGACCTATAACCTTGTTTATATCTTTTTATCGAACAGGGTAAATCCTAAAGTGACTGACAAACTTTCAAGTCTGAGCATCAGGCCGCGGATACAGGATGTGGTTTACCAGGCAATACAAAAGGGATGCAATTGTACCATGATGAATTGATATTGCCCTAATGATTTTACACAGCTTTAACACTATTGCCATAAATTGCTGTTAAACTTGCATCAGTGAAACTATCGCCCGCATATCTGCTTATGATCGGTATCGACAGCGGGCGATAGCTTCATTACCATTTAGCAAGAGAGAGAAACCAAATCAATGAAGATCGGAATAGTATGCTACCCCACTTTTGGCGGTAGCGGGGTTGTTGCAACCGAGCTGGGCAAGGCCCTTGCAGACCATGGTCACCAGGTACATTTTGTTACCTATAACCAGCCTGCGCGACTCGATTTTTTTTCAGAGAACCTTTTTTATCACGAGGTTGCTGTATCCAAATACCCACTTTTTGAATACCCACCCTACGAGCTGGCCTTAGCGAGCCGCCTGGTAGATGTGGTGCGCTTTGAAAAGCTGGATATTCTGCATGTGCATTACGCCATTCCACACGCATCTGCAGCGTTCATGGCCAAACAGATATTGATGACCTACGGCATTTATATTCCTGTGGTGACGACATTGCACGGTACAGATATCACCCTGGTGGGTAAAGACAGGACCTATCAACCCGTAGTTACCTTTTCTATCAACAAATCTGATGGGGTTACTGCAGTTTCAGAGAACCTGCGCAAAGATACCCTGGAGTTTTTTGAGATAGAGAACGAGATCAGGGTAATACCCAATTTTATCGACCTGACACGCTTCAGTCTGAAGGCAAAAGATCACTTTAAAAAGGCAATAGCCCCTGCAGGTGAGAAGATACTGATCCATACCTCCAACTTCCGTAAGGTAAAACGCACTATGGATGTGATTCAAATCTTTGCCAAAATAAGTGAGAAAATACCATCCAAGCTTTTAATGGTAGGCGATGGCGGTGAACGATCTGATTGTGAGCAACTGGCCCGTGACCTTGGCGTTAGCGATAATGTACGCTTCTTAGGCAAGCAGGATGCTATTGAGGAAATATTATCAGTGTCCGACCTATTCCTGATGCCATCCCAATCAGAAAGTTTTGGTTTGGCGGCGCTGGAAGCCATGGCCTGCAAAGTACCAGTAGTAAGTTCAAATGCCGGCGGTTTGCCCGAATTGAACATAGACGGAGTAACCGGTTTTCTAAGAGAGATAGGCGATGTGGATGGAATGGCCAAAAAAGCCATTTATATTTTAGAGGACGAGGACCGGTTAATGACCTTTAAAGAGAATGCGCTGGCACGCGCCAAAGAATTTGATCTTTCTATTATCCTTCCTGTTTATGAAAATTATTACATTGAAGTAATAGAAAAGAGTAAAGCACACGTATTATAAGATAAAAAGGTGAAAGGCCAAAGGCGAAAGGTTTTATTACCTGCCTTTGGCCTTTTACCTTTTCGCTTTAACCTACTATTCGGCAGACGTAAATTTCAGGCATACAGGGTTGCCTATCTCTAACCTGTTACGTGTAAGAGATAATACGCCTGAGGCTTCATCAATCTTAAAAACCACAATATTGTCGCTATCCTGATTTGCTGCCAATAGGAATTTACCTGTTGGATCGATCGCAAAATCACGCGGGTTCTTACCATAAGTTAACTGGCGCTGAACAAAAGTCAGCTGCCCGGTTTCCTGGTTAATGGCATAAACCATTATAGCGCTTGCATCCAGGCGGTCTGTTGCATAAAGGAACCTTCCGCTTGGCGAAATATGAACGGCAGCAGCTCCATTGGTTCCCTTAAATCCTGCAGGTAACATATTAACTGTTTGTATCTCCTTCGGGTCGCCTCCGTTAAAGTTGTACACGTTTATAGCGCTGCCCATCTCCTGCAATAAATACAGATATTTTTTATCCGGCGAAAAAACCATGTGACGCGGCCCACTGCCGGGCTTTACGCTGAGAGAAGCCGGTGATGAAGGGCTTAACGGTTGAGGTTTAGAAGAATGATAACGATAAATATTTATTTTATCGGTGCCTAAGTCGGTAAACAAAAGATATTTCTCATTTGGCGAAAAATAAGCCATATGTACATGCGGGCCCTCCTGTCGGGATGCATCGGGCCCTTTACCTTCATCCTGTATTACCTGCGAAGGTGGCTGCAATGAGCCATCCTTATTGATCGGCAGTACCGACAGGTTTCCACTTGAATAATTAGCTACAACAACATTCTTGCGGTCCTCGTCAACAGAAATATAACAGGGGTCGGCCCCGGCGGATGTTTGCTTGTTTAGAAGGGTTATCTTACCCTGATTCGGTTCAAATGTAAATGAGCTGACGCCGCCATCCTTTCCGTCCTCATTTACGGCATATATAAAACGATTATCTTTTGATACACACAGGTAGCTCGGATTGCTCACTCCTTCTATCTGGCTCAGGTAGGCCAGCCTTCCTGTCTCGACATAAAAACGGTAAACAAGGATACCTTTACTTTTGCCTTTGGTATAAGTACCTATCAGGAGATCGTAAGTAGATGGTGTCTTGTCCTTTTTCTGTGCATAGGTAAACACCGGAAGTAACAAGGCGAGAATTAAAAGAAGCTTCTTCATTTTCAGGAATGGTTAATAAGCGCAAGTTAATAAAATCATAAAAAAAGCTCCACTAAGGGAGCTTTTTATTTATATCAGGTGCTTTAGCTGTATTATTTCCTTTTCGTCCAGGTAGCGCCAACGTCCACGGGGCAGGTCCTTTTTGGTGAGGTTGGCATATACTGCCCTGTCCAGCTTTACTACTTCGTAGCCTAAATGTTCAAATATGCGACGCACTATGCGGTTTTTACCGCTGTGTATTTGTATGCCGATCTCTCTTTTGCTTCCGCCCTGCACATAGGCAATGGTATCTGGTTTAATTAAACCGTCTTCCAGCTCCAAGCCAAACGCGATCTTGTTCAGGTCGCCCTGGGTCAAATTCTTGTTCAGCTCGGCGTGATATAATTTTGTAATATTATTTTTCGGGTGCGACAGCTTATCAGCAAGGTCACCGTCGTTAGTCATCAAGAGTAATCCTGTTGTATTACGGTCGAGCCTGCCTATCGGGTATATACGCTCCCTGCTTGCTTTTTCAACCAGGTGCATCACTGTACGGCGTTCCTGCGGGTCATCGGTAGTAGTGATGTAGTCCTTCGGTTTATTCAACAATACATAAACCATTTTCTCCCTTTTGAGCAATTCGCCGTTATAACGAACCGCGTCCTTTTGAGGGTCGATCTTATGCCCTAATTCAGACACTACTTCACCATTTACAGATATTACACCCGCGCTGATCAGTTCATCAGCTTTACGGCGGGAACAAATGCCAGCATTGGATATATACCGGTTAAGGCGTATAAGACCTGCATCTTCGGCTGATTTCTTCCTGGTACGCTGCGGCTTTTCATCCGGGCTACGTTCAGTTTTAAATGAGGGCTTGCTGTATGATGAGTTGGCTGATTTACGGAATGGCTTATACTCCGGTTCGTCGCTGCGTTTTTTGTATCCTGTGCTATCAGATGAACGGCTGCTGAATTTTTTATCAGCTGATCTTTCACCGCTTTTAAAACCCGGTTTACCTGCAGGTCTTCTTTCTCCTGAAGATTCTCCGCCAAAACTTCTTTTTGGTCTGTCGTCAGCTATTGGTCTGCCAGAGTATGGTGCTTTATTTCTTGGTGAATAGCTTTTCCTTTCTCCCCCCTGCTCACCACCAAAACTTCTTTTTGGTCTGTCATCTGATGTTGGCCTGCCGGAGTAAGGCGTTTTCCCTCTTGATGAGTAGCTTTTCTTTTCTCCCGCCTGTTCACCAAAACTACTTTTTGGCCTGTCATCAGATCTGCTGCGCGAAAATGAATTTCCACTTGAGGTGCTCCTTGACGGACCGTCACCCGATTCTGGCCTGCCGGAGTAAGGTTTACTTCTTGAAGATGAAAAACTTTTTGGCGTATCGGATGTTCTTTTGCCGTGGTTATTTCTTTCAGGTCTGTCGCTTGTTTTGTCGAAACCGGAATTTGATGATTTGCTGGGGCGGGAAGACCCCGTTTTTGAAGGCTTATTCTCACCTGTTCTACGCCTGTCTGGTGATCCGTTGGATTTGTCGTCACGACTGTTCCGTGGTCTTTTAAATACCATAATTTTTTGCTTTACGCTAGCTCTATAAGAGGGTCAAAAGTACGTTTTTCTGCCCGATTTTACAACTTTTTTGAACAGTTCAAAAAGTCGGTTTAAATCGTTTAAAGACACTTTTTAGGCCTTATATACAAACTTTCCACACATGTGTGGAAATACAAGTATTTGATAATCTGGCCTATTGGCCCTATATTTGCACCACATCCACAAGATGTTTTTATTTATTAACCAAAAAAGAAATGATTAAAAAATACTTAATTACGTGCTCCGTAATATGGGTTACTGTTGTCATTTCCGTGCTAGTTGTTTATGGTAAACCCGCCCCCAAAAAGGCGGCGAAACGAACCACCGGATACAAGTTTATTTACCCTAAAAATTATCGCACAAGCGATTTCAGTTTTGCTGATGAAGCTGTTCCTGTCAATGACATACGCATTACGCGTAAGATGAGGCATTCGTTGGTAAAAACCGGCTACAGCACCATGCAATCCTATATTTTACAGGAAGAAGCGGTAAAAATATTTCCTATTATCGTTCCTATCCTGAAAGCTTATGGTATTCCCGAGGATTTTAAGTATCTCCCATTGGTCGAAGCCGGCCTTAAATCAGGCGTTTCAAAGGCCGGTGCAGCTGGTTGGTGGCAATTTATGCCCGGCACTGCACGCACTTATGGTCTGAAGGTACAGGATGGACGGGATGACAGGTACAGTGTACGCAGATCAACCATTGCAGCCTGCAAATACCTGAGAGAATTACACGACCAATTTAACAGCTGGACCCTTGCAGCAGCGGCCTATAACATTGGCGAGATCAAAATGGCTAAGGCAATTAAGACTCAAAGACAGGCCAACTATTTCAGAATGCATTTTAACCCCGAAACCGGCGCTTATATGTACAGGATCATCGCTATGAAACAGGTGATCGAACAGCCTGAACTATATGGCTATAAAATTAAAAAACCAACATTTCTTGTTACACTGCCACCTACTGATATGATGGCATTTAACAACTAAAACGTAATATTTTACGGAGCACTATAAGGGCCGTTCTGCTTAGAGCAGGGCGGCCTTTTTTTACGTATCTTTGCACCACAAATAAATGACCGCTGACATGCCTGTGTCATTATTGAAAGTTTACCGCATTAGTTTAAAAAATACTAACTAATTTAGTAAAATCATTATTTTAGCCGGCCATCCAATTGGTCACTTGAATTTACATATGATTACAAAACCTGTCGATCTGGGCGAGCAAAGTGAAGTAGAAGTGTACGGTGCCCGGGTACATAATTTAAAAAATATTGATGTTTCTTTTCCGCGCAACCAACTGGTGGTTGTTACCGGGTTAAGCGGCAGCGGCAAATCGTCGCTGGCTTTTGATACGATCTATGCCGAGGGACAACGCCGGTATATGGAAACCTTTTCGGCATACTCACGTCAGTTTATGGGTGGCATGGAACGGCCGGATGTGGATAAGGTATCTGGTTTAAGCCCGGTAATTGCTATCGAGCAAAAAACCACCAGTAAAAATCCAAGATCAACTGTAGGTACCATTACCGAGATATACGACTTTATGCGCCTGCTTTTTGCGCGCTCGGGCGAGGCTTACTCTTATGTTACCGGTGAGAAGATGGAGCGTATGTCTGAGGATCAGATACTGAAAACCATTTTTGAAAAGTTTGACGGGCAGCCGGTAAATATCCTGGCGCCGGTAGTAAAAGGGCGTAAAGGGCACTATCGCGAGCTATTTGAACAGATACGCAAACAAGGCTATTTGAAAGTTTGGATTGATGGCACTATTCAGGATGTTGAACCGAAAATGCAGGTTGACCGCTACAAAATACACGATATTGATATCGTGGTTGACAGGCTGGTTGTTAGCGAAAAGGATAGTAAGCGCCTGCATACTTCCATCCAATCAGCATTAAAGACAGCTAAGGGGATTATCAGGATAGCTGATAAAGACAATAACGTATTCTATTACAGCAAATACCTGATGGACCCGGTTTCGGGTATTTCTTATGATGAGCCGCAGCCAAATACATTTTCGTTCAACTCGCCATATGGTGCCTGTGAAAAATGTGATGGATTGGGCTATATTTTTGAGATCGATGAATCGTCGGTTATCCCGAACCCCAAATTAAGTATCCTGAACGGTGGACTTGCTCCTTTAGGTGAATATCGCGAAACCTGGGTATTCCAGGTGTTAAAGGCATTGGCCAAGAAATATGAGTTTTCATTATCAACACCGATAGAAAAACTGCCAAAAGAAACGCTGGATATTATACTGAACGGATCCCCGGAAATGATCACCGTGGCGGTGGAGTATAACAAATGGAACGTACAAAGCTACCAGATCAGTTTTGACGGTATTGTACGCATGCTGGAGGAGCAGCAGGAACGCCGCAGCGAAGAGGATCTGGATGACATGGAAAACTACCGCGTTTTAAAAACGTGCCCGGTTTGTGAAGGTGCTCGGCTTAAGAAAGAATCACTGCATTTTAAGATCGACAATAAAAATATTTTTGAACTGGCCTGCATGGATATCCATGACCTGCAAGAATGGTTCACCAACGTGGAAGACAGGCTAAATGAGCGCCAGAACACCATTGCCCGCGAAATATTAAAAGAGATACGCGCACGTATTGTTTTCCTGTTGGATGTAGGTCTGAGCTATTTAACGCTTGACCGTACAGCCAGAACACTCTCGGGTGGAGAAGCGCAGCGTATCAGGCTGGCAACGCAGATCGGCTCTCAATTGATGAATGTGATGTATATTCTTGATGAGCCAAGCATTGGACTTCATCAGCGCGACAATGCACGGTTGATCAAAGCCCTAAAAAACCTGCGCGACCTGGGTAATACCGTGCTGGTAGTAGAACACGACAAGGATATGATACTGGAGGCTGATCACGTGATAGATATGGGGCCTGCAGCAGGAGTGCATGGCGGTGAGATCGTGGCACAGGGGACACCACAAGAGCTGATGAGCGCACACACGCTTACTACGTCTTACTTAAATGGTGAAAGGAGTATCGCCATACCGAAAAAAAGGCGTGAAGGAAACGGCAAGATACTATCCCTGAAAAAAGCTACCGGGCATAATTTGAAAAAAGTATCCGTTGATTTTCCCTTGGGTAAACTGATAGGTGTTACCGGCGTATCCGGAAGCGGCAAATCAAGCCTGATCACTGAAACTTTATATCCTATACTAAACCATTATTTTTTCAGGGCCAAGAAACAACCGCTGCCTTATGAAAAGATAGAAGGGATGGAAAACGTTGATAAGGTGATCGAGATTGACCAGGCACCTATCGGGCGTACACCGCGCTCTAACCCTGCTACTTATACGGGCGTATTTTCTGATATCCGCAACCTATACGTGCAGTTGCCTGAATCAAAGATCAGGGGTTATAAGCCGGGGCGCTTTTCATTCAACGTAAAAGGCGGCCGTTGCGAAACCTGCCAGGGTGCAGGTATGAAAGTGATCGAGATGAATTTTTTGCCGGATGTGCAGGTGCCTTGCGAGGAATGCGGCGGCAGACGTTACAATCGCGAAACATTGGAAGTTCGTTACCGCGGAAAATCCATCAGCGATGTACTGGATATGAGTATAGAGACTGCCTGTGAATTTTTTGAGCACATCCCGTCTATCTATCGTAAAATAAAAACGTTGTTTGATGTAGGTTTAGGGTATATCACCTTAGGGCAAGCATCCACCACCCTATCCGGCGGTGAAGCGCAACGTGTTAAACTGGCTACGGAGCTTTCTAAAAAAGATACCGGTAATACTTTCTATATTTTGGACGAGCCAACTACGGGCTTGCATTTCGAGGACATTAATGTGCTTTTAGGTGTATTAAACCAATTGGTTGATAAAGGCAATACCGTGTTGGTAATTGAACACAACCTGGATGTAATCAAGGTGGTTGATCATGTGATCGATCTTGGCCCTGAAGGAGGCTCAGGCGGCGGCAAGATATTGTTCGGCGGCACGCCGGAAGGATTATGCAAAGTGAAGGAAAGCTTTACAGGGTTGTTTTTGAAGAAAGAGATGGGGATAAAATAATATTTGAATAGCTTTTAATACTTTAGGGCTATATGAAAATCTTAATTTTGTTATTCCTGCTAACGTCCTTTTTACCGGGTCTCATTTTTCAGAAAAACAGTTATAAGAGTTGTGTAAAAATCAGCAGATCTGAATTTGAACATCATCAACCAGTTTTTAGCTTCATTAAAAATTCGAAAAGATCAATCAAGCACAATGGCATTATCAGGATCAAGACAGCCAATAAAAACATTGTTCTTAAGGATGATCGCGAATTCCAAGAATACAGATACCTGGGCGAGCTAACAACCGCTCCATTTATTCTTATACACGAGCTTGAACCAAATACTGAAGAATACTATCTAATTAACAAGGAAACTGCCCATATTGATACTTTGGTAAGAAAACCTATTTTCTTTAAAAATGGCAGTGATATCGTATGCCTTGAAGGGTCAGGAACGGATATGAAACAAAGGATTCAGTTTGGACAAATCGCAAATGGCAGATTTAGAACAAAGCATTTGTTCACTTTGAAGAAGGATATTTCTCCTGATTATGTTTATTGGTTCGATACCAATAGCATATTTATAAAAGAAGGAAAAAATTATTGGCGATTGAATTTTTGAAGAAACCAAAAGCATAAACGCTACCTTTATTCATTATGCTTCCTCTGCTAATTTCATCTCAAATCCGCGAAGCGGATGCTTATACTATAGCCAATGAGCCTATTGCTTCTATCGATTTAATGGAGCGTGCTGCCAAAGCTTTTGTAGGCTGGTTTATTAATCACTTCCAGGATCATAAGCAAAAGATTGCTGTCTACTGCGGCACGGGCAATAATGGCGGAGATGGCCTTGCTATAGCACGCATGCTGAAAGACCATCATTACTTGCATGTTGATGTTAAAATCGCCAGCTTTTCATCAAAGTCATCCAATGATTTTAGTACTAACCTGCACAGGTTGATCCCTTCAGGCGTTAATATCCACGAGATCAAACCGGGTGACGATCTGCCTGAAGAAAACAGCAGCATTATTATCGATGCTTTATTAGGCACGGGACTAAATAAACCGCTAAGCGGCGATTACGAGCGATTGGTAAATTACTTAAACGGTTTGCACAAAACCATAGTAGCTGTTGATGTCCCTACAGGTTTTTTCAGCGAGGGAGTAACCGACCCTGATGCACCTGTTTTAAAAGCTGACCTGGTGATTACCTTTCAACAACCTAAAATCAATTTTCTGTTGCCCGAATCCGGGCCTTATATCCACTGCTGGGAGGCAGTGAATATCGGCATAAATGAACATTTCATCAGATCATTAGACTCCCCATATCAATTAGTAGAGGAAAAAGATATTCGCAAAAGGCTTAAGCCACGTCAAAGATTTAGCAATAAAGGTACTTATGGGCATACTCTGATCATCGCCGGCCAACCGGAGACAATGGGAGCTGCATTATTATGCTCGTCGGCCTGTGCACATGCCGGTTCCGGGTTAACCACTGCCTGTATCCCGCAAAGCGGGCTGATCGCCCTTAATAGTTCTCATCCTGAGGTAATGGCTATATTGCGAAATGCTGACGAGGAAACTGAAATCGAATGGGAAAAGTTTAGTGCTGTTGCTATTGGCCCCGGGTTGGGCCAGGATAAAAGTGCTTTGGACTTATTGATCACTCTCTTAAAGACTTATGATAAACCAATCGTGCTGGATGCGGATGCACTTAACCTGCTTGCCATACACTTTGGGCTATGGAGATATGTACCTAAAGGCAGTATCGTTACGCCGCATGTAAGAGAATTCGACCGTTTATTTGGTGAGCATACCAGCTGGTGGCAGCGCCTGCAAACGGCTATTGAAATGGCACAGGATCATGGGGTATATATCGTACTTAAAAATGATTACACCATTACCATTACTCCCGATGGCAAACTCTTCTTTAATTCGACAAGTAATGCAGCTATGGCAAGCGGCGGAATGGGTGATGTATTAACAGGTGTTTTAGCAGCACTCCTTTCACAAAAATATTCCCCGGAAGATGCCTGTATTATCGGTAATTACATTCATGGCAAAGCGGGGGACGAACTAGCTTTACCTAACCGCATGCATGTAGTATTGCCCGGAAGGCTGATAACACAATTGCCTGTTACCATTGCAAAACTGATGGCATAAAAAAAGCGGCTGTAGTATTATCCAACCGCTTTTTTAATTAATATATTAACTGATCTTATAAAGAACGGAATACTCTTGTTGTGTTTTGATTAAAAGACACATCTAATACGCGTTTTGTTACAACATCGTATATATAATTTTTGTTTTTTAACAATAATTAACAATTCGATGGCATAATGCCTACTTGTACGTCAGTATAAGACAGGTTTGTTACTTGGAAAAGGTCAGAATTTACCAATTACCATCATTTGATCCATGGTTGGTGTCGGACTGCCGCCACGACGTTCAAGGGTTACAGCGAACGCTTCAGCAGAATCAATAGACTTCATTTCTACCATATGTTTTGATGTGGTATCAGCATCAAAAACCCCCAGGTCGACCGGTTTGCCGCCAACCATTGCCCACAGTTGGTATTGGTGATCTTTATCGTTGACTGGCATATTGGCATCAGACATATCAATCATTACTTTTTTCTTGGCCGGGCTCCACGCTACCATCAGTACGGCAGATGGTGCTTTTGCAGTACCTTGTAATTTCAACATCTTGAAAGACGGATCCCGGAATACGCTTAGTTCCTTATCCATCAGGTTTGCCTGGTTGGCAAACTTTTGGTTTTGCGACTGCAAGGACGCTACCAGGCTATTAGATTGCTGCAAGCGGTTATAAACATTCACCAGGGCGGCAATACTTACAATCAATAAGGCAAAGCATGCTGCAAAAGCATATTTAAAGAAGTTATTTGACCCGGCCCTTGATATCGGAATAACATTCTCTTCAGCATTATCCATTTCGGGTCTTGCCGATTTGAAAGTCCTGTCATCGGCAAGGTTAGTAACCATACTGTTCAATATCCTACCACGCAGGCTTTCTGATGGCCCAATAGCATTCTCTTCAGCATATAGTTCCAATGACCGCTCGATCTCGTTCAATTCGGCTCTGACAGCAGGATGTTTTTCGGCCATGGCTTCCACCTGCACCCGCTCCTCGTGCGTCACATCACCCAGAACATAAAGTTCGAGTATCCCTGATTCGATATATGCCTTAATATCTTCCAATTTCAATTAAAATATTTCCTCAATTGTATTATTGCCATCCTAAGCCTTGTTTTTACGGTACCCAAAGGCACACCGAGTTCATCAGCGGCTTCAACATGTGTATATCCCTTAAAATATACGAGGTCGAGTATAGACTTTTGTTCAGGCTTTAACCCTTCAACTAGTTCCTTAATGCCAAGGAGCTCTGGCTTGTAAACCGCATTTCTTTGTTCGTCAATAAAAGCTACGTTATTTTCAATATCTTGGTTTTTTCCCTGGTTCTTGAAATCCTTTGAGCGTATTTTATCAATTGCCAGGTTTCTGGCAATATTTACCATCCAGGTAAACAGGCGGCCTTTTTCGGTACTATAACTTGAGAATGAGTTCCATATCTTTACAAATGTATCCTGTAAAATATCTTCAGCAAGCGCAGTGTCATTGACGATCCTTACGATCACACCGAAAAGCGAAGAAGAGTACATATCATACAATGCCTCAATAGCAATCTTTTCACGTTGCCGCAAAGCAAGCACAAGTTCTTCTTCAGACAGGGATATTTTTCGCTTCTTGCTCAAGGTTGAGTGAAGATATAAAGGATTAATCAGATTTCAAACAGGTGTTTCTCTGCATGATAGGATGAGCGCACCAGCGGTCCGCTTTCCACATATCTGAAACCCATATCTAAGCCAATTTGTTTGTAGCGTGCAAATTGATCTGGATGGATCCAGTCAATTACCGGGTGGTGACTGCGTGTAGGCTGCAGGTATTGCCCCAATGTCAGGATTTGCACACCGGCTTCCAGGAGGTCGTTCATTGCCTCCAGCACATCTTCCTCCTTTTCGCCAAGGCCTAACATAATGCCCGATTTTGTGCGCAAACCGGCTTGCGAAATATGTTTCAAGCATTCCAGGCTGCGGTCATATTTTGCCTGGATACGTACCTCGCGGGTGAGTCGTCGTACGGTTTCGAGGTTATGCGATACTACTTCCGGGCGCACGGCTAATACGCGTTCCAGGTTTTCCCATATACCTCTAAAATCGGGTAGTAAAGTTTCCAATGTAGTTTCAGGGCTTTCCCGGCGTATCGCATTGATGGTTTCGGCCCAAATGATAGACCCGCCGTCTTTCAGGTCGTCACGGTCAACCGAAGTGATCACGCAATGTTTTACCTGCATCAGCTTTACCGAATTGGCCACACGATTAGGTTCGTCCAGATCAACAGCTAGTGGCCTGCCGGTTGCTACTGCACAAAAAGAACATGAACGTGTGCAGATATTACCCAATATCATAAATGTGGCTGTACCCGCGCCCCAACACTCGCCCATGTTGGGACAATTACCACTTTCGCAAATGGTGTGCAGTTTATGCGTATCTACCAAACTACGCACATGTGCATACTCTTTTCCTACCGGGAGTTTAACTCTCAGCCAATCAGGTTTGCGTTGGGTTTGGTTTATAGGGACTACCGGCAATTCGATCATAATGGCAAAGTTAAATAAAAACCGCCTAACACCCTAAACGGGCAAAAGTAATATTACAGTGGGTTGATGGTAATATGACAGATCAGTTCAATTCTGTCAGTGCTTCCTCAACTGAAATATGGCTGTGTGATTGATCGAGGATACATTCCCCGTCTTTTATCAGCAATAATTGAGGCGATTCGTGATGCACATGAAAAATTTGTGCTATCTGATTGGATATGTCCCGGTGCTTGATGAGGTCGAGAAAATAAACCGGTAAATTTTCGGGAAGATCGGCGGCGTCCATTTCGATCCGCCGTTTTGCCATTAAACTAATAGAACAACGGGTACTATGTTTGTAAATAATGCTGTAACCCTGATGTTGTTTGATCCCGCTCAGCTGCTCTGCTGACTCCAACGATATCCAATTCATAAAAAATTATAATATACTAACCGACAAAAATACGGTTCGTAACCCAATTAGTTTTAACCGGGAAGAAAAATGACTTTTTAATGTTATCGGCTGCGCTTTGGATAAGAAGAATAAGCCGGGCATAATTTGTTTGAGCATGAAGCGATGCTGCCTGCAATTACTACGATAATGATTACGTAAATTAATTTTTTCATGGTTTGTTATATGTTACGTTAAACGATATTTATGAATTTAAAGTTTCAGCCAAATTAGCCATCTTTATCGCTGTAATTGCAGCTTCGTCACCTTTATTGCCGTGCTTGCCGCCTGCTCTGTCAATGGCCTGTTGCTGGTTATCTGTAGTTAATACACCAAAAATAACCGGCTTTGCATATTTTATAGCTACGTTACTTATCCCGTTAGCTACGGCATCGCAAATAAAATCGAAATGCCTTGTTTCGCCTTGTATTACACAACCCAGACAGATCACTGCGTCGAGGTGAAGATTCTTTAATAATATATCTGCACCCGATGTCAGCTCAAAACTACCCGGAACTGAGTAACTAAATATATTGTCCGGTAGTGCCCCATTATTGATCAGGCTTTGATAGGCCCCTTCGTATAATGTATTGGTAATCTCTTTATTCCATTCGGCAACAACTATACCAAAGCGATAATTTATTGCCGATGGAATTTCTGTATAAGAAAAATCAGACAAATTTTTAAGCTGAGTGGCCATTTTTTTAACGTTTAAGCAGATTTTTGACTATAAATAAAATCCTAAAGGATTATATAAAGATAAATATACACTCCTTTAGGATATAATGTGAATTGGGGAATATTATGCCCGTTATAGCTTAGCTTCCACACGTGCAATGTATGCATCCATGCTTTGTGCTTCAGCGCTTTCCGGGTAATCTGATTTTATTTTCTTGTAGGTATCATCAGCAGATTTGTAATCTTTCTGCTCTTCGTATACCAATCCTAATTTCTTCAGATAAAAGGGAGATAAAAAATTATTATTTGCTTTATCAGCAGCTTTCTTAAAATAGGTTGATGCCTTGTCATAGTCTTTTAACTCGGTATAGGCATCACCTGTGCCGCCTAATGCTTCAGATGCAATCATGATGTCACTGCCACGATAATTGGTCAGGTTATCAATTGCTTTACGATAATCACCCTTGTTCAGGTAAGCAATTCCCAGGTAGTAATAAGCCAGGTTAGCAGCTTTGGTATTGCTGTAATCGCTGATGATCTTTTCGAATCCGGGGTAACCAGCATCGCCCTTTATAGCTTTATCCCAATCTTTTTTAGACCAGAAATCCTGTGCTACATACATCTGGCTTGCGGCCTTTTCTTCGCGTGGTGCAAGGTACATTTTTTGGTATCCAAAATAAATGATCACCATTGCAATAATGGCCCCTGCTATAAAAATTAAGCTTTTTTGGTTCTCGCGTACAAATTTACCGGTCTGTCCAAAATCCTTATTATTCGCAATGACCTGGGTATTATTCGCTTGAGTTTTTGACATTTCTATTCTAAAATTAAGTTTGCAAAAATACGGTTTTCAAGTTTGTTAGCAATAGGTTGTTGTAAATAATTGTTTGCAGTTGATTGAGTTAAGTGGTTGATTGAGTTAAGTAGTTGTAAATGTTCCATATGATTAACCTGGAAGAAGCAAAAATCAATCATCATACCCAACCATTCACTTAATCAACTTAATCAACCACTCAACAAAAACACTACCTTTGACAACCTTTATGTATCTGCAGCAATTATCTGTCATCAACTTTAAAAATTACGCCGAAGCTGAGCTTATTTTCAGCGAAGGGGTCAATGCATTTACAGGCAATAACGGCGCAGGGAAAACCAACTTGCTGGATGCGATACATTATCTCTCGCTTTGTAAAAGCTATTTCAACCCGATCGATAGCCAGCAGATAAAAACCGGAACTGAGTTCTTTGTCATCAATGGTACATTTAATAAAGATGGCAATAAAGAAGCCATTGCCTGCGGGGTAAAACGGAATCAAAAGAAACAATTCAAACGCAACAAAAAAGATTATCAGCGCCTGGCCGATCATATAGGTCTATTTCCACTGGTGATGGTTTCGCCATATGATATCAGTATTATTATTGAGGGCAGTGAAGAGCGGCGCAAGTTTATTGATAACGTGATCTCGCAAACCGATAATCGCTACCTGGATGAGCTTATCGTATATAATAAGGTATTGATCAACCGCAACGCCTTGTTAAAAAGCATCTCAGATACCGGCAGGTATGACCCCGAACTGCTGAATGTGTTTGATGAACAACTGATTGCTTCAGGGAAATTGATATTTGAGAAACGTAAGGCTTTTATGGAGAGCTTTACTCCTATATTTAACAGGCACTATCAATTTTTGAGTGAAGACGCGGAACAGGTTGACCTGGTATATGAGTCGCAATTATTGCAGGGTGATTTTGCTGATCTGCTGAAGAAAAGCACCGAAAAGGATCGTATATTAGAGCGTACAACTATCGGTATCCATAAGGATGAGCTGCAGTTTGCTATTCATGGTATGCCAATGAAAAAGTTTGGGTCACAGGGGCAGCAAAAGTCGTTTTTAATCGCGCTAAAACTGGCGCAATACACTTTTCTGTATCAGCAAAAAGGGTTTAAACCGCTATTGCTGCTCGATGATATTTTTGATAAGCTGGATGATAACCGGGTAACCAAATTAATGCAAATGGTATCGAACCATGATTTCGGGCAGGTGTTTATTACTGATACCAGTGCAACTAAGGTGGAGAGTATTTTTAAGAAGATAGATGTTGACCTGAAATTATTTAAAGTGACAGGAGGCGAGATTGATGGGTAGAACCAACGACAAAAGCCTGAAAGAAGCCATTGAGCAGATGCTGCAGGTTTACAAGATCAAGAGAAAATATGATGAAACCGGTATAAAAGCCTCGTGGCCGCAATTGGTTGGCAAATCAGTAGCAAACCGGACCAAAGAAATCTATATTCACGATAAGAAACTATTTCTGCGCATCGAATCATCCGTTATAAAAAATGAGCTGACTTTAATGCGTTCGCAAATAATTGACAAGATCAACAAAGAGGCAAATAGTGTCCTGGTTGAAGAAATTATCTTCCTCTAGACCATCTTGATCTTGCAAGGGCCTTCTTCCTGAAATCATCACTGATAATAGAATATCCTAATATTATAACTCCCGGAGTTATAAATACCAGTTGTACTTCTGGCGGGTGATGAAGAAAAAACAATGAGTTAACAACAATAACTGCTGTTATAATCAAGGCGTACACTAAACATTTTACAAGCACTTTCATAGTATGTATTTTAGTGATTTCGATCCAACAATCGTGCCATTAAATTATATTCAGGCATAACTATTAGATTTTCAACACAGTAAAACTATTACTTTAAGTGCAAAAAAGCAAATAAAAGCGGGAATAAAATTCCGGATATGGCTACCAGAATACCCATATCCGGAATAAAATTTAGAATTTTTCGAAAGCCGAGAAATAAAAATTGCCTTCAATCTGAGCGTTCTCATCAGAGTCTGAACCGTGAACGGCATTTGCATCGATAGATTTTGCAAACAGGTTACGGATAGTACCGGGTTCAGCTTTAGCCGGATCAGTAGCACCGATCAGCTTGCGGAAATCCTCAACAGCATTGTCTTTTTCAAGGATAGCAGCAACAATAGGTCCTGAAGACATGAACGATACCAGGTCGTTATAAAAAGGGCGAGCCTTGTGTACTGCATAAAACTCGCCGGCTTTTTCAGGAGTAAGCCAAAGATATTTCATTGCAGTTATTTTAAAACCACCTTTTTTAATATGATCTAAAATAGCACCGGTATAGCCATTGGCCACCGCATCCGGCTTAATCATAGTGAAAGTTTTATTATTTTCCATTGTGTTTGTTAAATTGCCGCAAAAGTAGCGTTTTAAACTTTATAAAATAAACGGTTTTTGCTTTATAATTAGATAGTTCGTATTTAATTTATTTCTTTAGCTTTGCAGCTATTTTTGAAATGGATGTTAGAATTAGCTGCGCTTACTAAACTTTTAGCTCAACCCCGCAAGATTGTTATCACCACCCATCATAAACCTGATGGAGATGCAATGGGTTCGTCTTTAGGTTTGTATAACTACTTAATACAGCAAGGACATCACGCAAAAGTGATCACACCTACAGATTACCCTGATTTCCTGGCCTGGATGCCCGGAAATGAGGAGGTAATGATCTTTACAGAACATGTAGCAGAAGCTGCCGTTTTAGTTGCTGAGGCCGAATTGATATTTTGCCTCGACTTTAATACATTGAGCCGGATCAATGAATTGGGCGAGCTGGTACGCGTAAGTGCTGCTGTAAAGATAATGATCGATCATCACCTGGAGCCGGAAGACTTTGATGATTACCGTTATTGGGATATTAACGCCTGTGCTACAGCCCAGTTAGTGTATGATTTTATTGTGAATCAGCTAGGCAATAAGGCGATGGTTAATAAGGATGTGGCAACGTGTCTTTACACCGGTATCATGACAGACTCAGCATCGTTCAGGTTACCCAATACAACACCGGAAGTGCACCGCATTGCTGCCGATCTGATAGAAGCCGGCGCAATAAACTGGCATATACACGAGCTGGTTTACAGCAATTCGTCTGAAAACAGGCTGCGTTTCCTGGGCCATTGCTTAAGCGAAAAACTGGAAGTATTATATGAGTTTAATACCGCCCTTATTTCAGTCAACAAAGAGGAGCTGGAAAAGTACGACGTAATAACCGGTGATACTGAGGGAATTGTAAACTACGCCTTATCCATAACGGGAATCCGCCTGGCGGCTTTTATCGTTGAACGTACTGATAAGGTAAAACTTTCGTTAAGGTCAAGGGGAGAGTTTCCTGCGAATGAGATTTGCAAAAAATATTTTAACGGCGGCGGCCATCGTAATGCAGCCGGTGGCACTTCAACAGATAGCCTGGAAGAGGTGATCAATCAATTCAAACAAATTTTACCCGAATATAAAAAACTATTAATACAGTAAATGATGAAGAAAAACTTGATGTTTTTAGCTTTTGCAGCACTAGGCTTAGCAAGCTGCAATGGCGGATTTAAAAAAGGCACCGGCGGTATGTTATATGATATACATACTGATAAAGGTGGCGCAAAAATAAACGAAGGCGATTTTGTGAGCCTTAATATGATAATCAAAACTGACGGCGACTCTGTATTAATGAGCACCTATGAGCAAGGCCGCCCGGCATTAATAATGCCTTTCCCCAAAGCACAATCGGCCGGTGATATCATTAACGGGGTCAAATTATTAGCCGAAGGCGATAGTGCGACCATAAAAATAGATATCGACTCGATAATAAAGAAGGGGATGAGCAGGCCACCGGTAAAAGGCAAATACTTAGTTTATGAAATGAAGGTTGAAAAAGTGATACAGAAAGGTAAAATGAACGACACCGCATTTAATAAGGCTATAACTACATATATGAAAGCGCAAGTCGATGTGATGAAAAAAGCAGAACCTGCGAAGGTCAAGAAGTATATTGATGATAATAAGCTGATTGGCACAACTACACCATCGGGTTTATTCTATGTGATCACCAAACCAGGCACTGGCGATAAACCTGCCGTAGGAGACAGTGCTGAAGTATTTTATACAGCTAAATTCCTGAATGGTAAAGTTTTCGAAACCAATGTGAAAGAAGTCGCACAAAAAAATAAAACTTTTAACCCTATGCAGCAGTACAAAGCTATACACGTACCTGTTGGTGTTAAAGGTGTGATTGCAGGATGGGATGAAGGTCTGCAGCTTTTAAACAAAGGAGCAAAGGCAACTTTTGTTATCCCGTCAAAACTGGCTTATGGCGAACAGGGTTATCAGATGATCCAGCCATTTACACCGCTTGTATTTGAGGTGGAAATGGTGAGCATCATTCACCCGGATCCTAATGCTAAAGCACCTGCGCCACCAATGTCACTGCAGCAACTGCAGCAACAGGCAAAACAACAGCAGGCTAAAAAATAATTTAGAAGATATAGCCCTCCGGTTTATATCGGAGGGCTTTTTATTTTAATACAGAATGATGAGGAAAGTTTTTTTAAGTGCTTTAATATGCCTGGCTATCGCTGTTCAGGCTAATGCACAGAATACCCAGGATGGTTTTGTAAAGACCCCAAAGGGCGCGCTTGTACAAGTGTTAACAAAAAACCCTGGCGAAAAAATTAAGGTGAACGATGTGATCACATTTGATGTGGTTCAGAAAACGGGGAAAGACTCTGTTCTTTTTAGCAGCTATATGCTGGGCCATCCTTTAAAGATACCAATACAGCCTTGTCAAAATGTGGGCGACCTGATGGATGTATTCCCATTGTTAGCTGCAAAGGATAGCGCCTTCGTAAAGATACCGTCAGATTCTGTTTTTAAGGAACATGAGGAGCAACGTCCTCCGTTCCTGCCAAAAGGCAGCTGGCTGGTATTTACAGTAAAAGTCGAAAAAGTACAGTCGTCGCAGGAAGCTAGGGCTGAAAAAAATGCGGCTGATGAAAAGATGAAGGCATCTGAAGCGGTTGATCGCGATAAATACATCACCGATCATAAACTGATTGTTAAAACCACTCCATCCGGGTTAAAATATGTGATTACCCAGCCATCTATTAAACATAAACCGCTTATAGGTGATACAGTTTTGGTTAACTATACCGGCAGCACTTTGGATGGTAAAGTATTTGACTCCAGTATACAGGCCGAAGCGCAAAAAGCGGGCTTAAACCAACCTGGACGCAATTATGAGCCGTTACCGGTAATTATAGGTACCACACCTATAATAAAAGGCTGGGATGAGGGCTTACTTCTTTTAAATGAAGGTTCCAAAGCTAAACTTATTATACCATCTGATTTAGGTTATGGCGACCAGGACTCAGGGGCTATACCACCCTACAGCACCATGGTGTTTGATATAGAACTGGTAAAGGTCAAACCCATAAAACACGCGGTTGCAAAACCCGCTCCTGCGAAAACAGCAGTGAAAAAACATACCACTGCAAAAAAGAAAAGCTAATAAATGGCCCCGATTAACCGGGGCTTTTTAATTTTGCTATATGTTACTAACGGATACCCATACCCACCAATATTACGAAACAGACCTGCTAAAAAGACAGGAGCTGATGCAGCGCTGCCTGGATAATGGTATCGAACGCCTGTTTTTGCCTAATGTCGACTCAGCATCTATTGAACTGGTGATGAGCCAGGTAAAAGCTTTCCCGCAGTATTGCTTTCCAATGCTCGGTCTGCACCCCTGTGATGTAAAAGAAAACTGGCAGCAAGAGCTGGATACCATTCACGCAGCTATTCCTCAAAATAAAATATATGCAATAGGTGAAATAGGGATCGATCTGTATTGGGATAAAAGCACTTTAAAAGAACAAATAGAGGCTTTTAAAATACAAATAGGCTGGGCAAAAAGGTTAAAGCTGCCTATTGTGATCCATTGCCGGGATTCATTTGATGAAGTTTATGCTGTGCTGCAGGAAGAGCAGGGTGAAGATCTGCGCGGTATTTTTCATTGCTTTACCGGCTCATTGGAACAGGCGCAGAAAGTGATCGGCCTGGGCTTTTATCTCGGCATTGGCGGTGTGGTGACTTACAAAAATTCCGGTTTAGACAAAGTCGTACAACAAATCGAGCTAAAACACATAGTTTTAGAAACAGATTCTCCCTATCTTACACCCGTTCCATACCGCGGAAAGCGTAATGAAAGTTCTTACCTGGTCTATGTGGCCCAAAAGGTGGCCGATTTGCACCAGACAAGCATTGAAAACATTGCCGCTGTGACCACTGAAAATTCAAAAATTGTGTTTGGTGTGTGAACCATTTTTATATTTACATTTTTATTGGCATAACCCCTGATCCATGAACCAGATACTGATCATCTATACCGGAGGGACAATCGGTATGATGACCGACCCCAAAACTAAGGCACTTAAGCCGATCAACTTTGAACAGATCATGGAGAATGTTCCCGAACTGGAGAAGTTGAATTGCAAAATATTGGTTCATTCTTTTGAGCAGATCATCGACTCATCTAACATGAACCCTGAGATCTGGAGCGAACTGGCCCACCTGATCAAAGATAATTATGATCACGTTGACGGATTTGTGATCCTGCATGGCTCAGATACCATGGCTTTCACTGCTTCGGCTTTAAGTTTTATGCTGGAGAACCTGGCTAAGCCGGTTATTTTTACCGGATCGCAATTACCTATCAGCGCCATCCGTACGGATGCCAAGGAAAACCTGATGACATCCATTGAGATAGCCAAGGCCAAGAAGCATGACCGTGCCCGGGTACCTGAAGTGTGTATCTATTTTGATTATAAATTATTCAGAGGCAACAGGGCATTTAAATACAATTCTTCCAAATTCGAGGCATTCCGTTCGCCCAACTATCCTATCCTGGCTGAATCGGGCGTACACCTTAAATTCAGTATAAACGACATCCGGCAGCCTATAGATGCCCCATTTGAAGTTCACCGTGACTTGGTAAATGACGTGGCTGTATTGAAATTATATCCGGGCATCAGTCCCAAAGTAGTAGAAACTATACTTAATGCTGATGTGCGGGGCATCGTTATGGAAACCTTCGGCGCAGGCAATACCACCACAGATAAATGGTTTACCGATCTGCTCAAGAATGCGATCAACAGCGGTAAAGTGATCCTGGATATCTCTCAATGTAAGGTAGGCACTGTTGAGCTTGGCCGGTATGAGACCAGCAAAGAGCTAAAAGATATGGGCGTAGCCAATGGTTACGACATGACCTATGAAGCCGCCATCACTAAAATGATGTACCTGCTGGGCCAATACAAGGAACCAGCAATAATTAAGGAATTGCTGGAGACAGATTTGAGGGGTGAGTTGACGGTATCATAGTCGTTAAATTTTGTTAAATAAACCGCGACTGATATTTCTATTAGCGTAAAAAAGTATTTTTGAATATAACCCGTCTGTTATGTTCAAAACCTATATCAAACTCGCCCTGCGCAACCTTTGGAAACGCAAAACCACAACTTTAATTAATGTTTCCGGCCTGGCAGTGGGTCTGGCCTGTTGTGCATTGGTATTCCTGTATTTTCAGCACGAACTGAGTTTTGATAAGGGATTTAATAATGGTGATGACATTTACCGGGTCACCTCCACTTTTAAGGATGGCAGCAAAGCGCCGACCGTTGGCCTGCCATATGCCAAATATCTGAAGGCTGAAATCCCCGAGATTGAAGAAGTAAGCCGGCTTGATCCTACAAATGGTGTTACCATTGTACAGGCACAAGGTACAGGCATTGCAACTCCATATACTGAAGATTCGGGTTATTGGGTTGATCCTGAATTTTTTAATATGCTCTCTTTCCATTTTTTGCACGGCGACCGCAAAACCGCATTTGCCAAGCCAAATACCATAGTACTTTCACAATCATTAGCCGAAAAGCTTTTTAAAAATACATATCCTATCGGGAAAACTTTAAAGGCAGGCAGCACTATCTATACTATTACCGGTGTTTTTAAAGAAGATTTTTTAAACCATATCCAGGCTGATTTCTTCGCCTCAAACAACAGCGACCATATCAGGGAGCAAATGGCCAATAATACGAGCTGGGTAGTAAACGACAATTTCTATACTTATATAAAGTTAAAACATGGCAGCAACATTGAGCATGTAATTAAAGAGTTGAATGCCTATTTGCAAAGACATGCAGGTGCAGAACTTAAATCACATAGTGATCATATCACCAACTCCTTGCAGGCGCTTAAGAATATTCATCTCAATTCCTCAGAATTTGTGGATTATCTTGCATACAAGCAGGGGAATATAAAATACCTCTACCTTTTATCATCAATAGCTCTTATAATATTGTTCCTGGCATGTATTAATTACATGAACCTGACAACCGCGCAGGCAGTAAGCCGTGCACGCGAAGTAGGAGTTCGGCGCGTGATGGGGGCGGACAAGGCAGTGATCCGTTACCAGTTTTTGATCGAGACCACTATCATTAGTCTTTGCGCGCTGGTTGTTTCTATCGGATTGGCCTTGCTGTTTTTACCGATATTTAATAGCCTTACCGGGCAGTCCTTATCTTTCTTTGCAAAAGAAAGCAGTAGTTTGATTTTGTGGTTGATATTAATCGCCTTATTAACCGGCCTGGCAGCAGGTTTGTATCCTGCGTTTTATCTATCTGCGTTTAATCCGGTCAAGGTATTGAAGGGAAACATAAGTGACTCGTCCGGTATGTTCAGCATACGTAAAGTATTAATTGTATCGCAATTTACTATTTCAACCTGTTTGATATTTTCGACCATTGTGATATGGAACCAGCTCCATTTTATGCTCAATGCCAAAACAGGTTTTGACAAAGACCAGCAACTGGTGCTCACCATCAATGGCGAACAGGCTCAAAAAAATAGCGCCTTCCTTGTAAAAGAACTGGCTAAAAATATAAATTTCAAATCAGTTACGAATGCGACCGCTCCCCTGATATCAGGAGATATGAACCTGTATCCGGCCGGAAAGACAATGAACGATAAGCAAATAGTCTTTCTTGACTTTGCAGATGAAAATTATTTAAAAACACTGGGGTTGGAGTTAATCTCGGGCACTAATTTCAGCCAGGAGACATTTACCAATACCAATATGCAGGAGGATATGGAACTGCATGACTTTGGCAAGCAAATAGTCTTAAACGAGGAAGCTGCAAAGTTATTGGGAATGGATCCGTACACTGCTCCGGGCAAGTATGTATCACACCTGCACAATGGGGTAGTTTACAACTATAAGATAGCGGGAGTAGTTAAAAACTATCACTACTTTTCGTTGCATGCTGCTATCGGCCCCTGCGCAATTATGGCCTGCAATCCATTAAGATGTACCACAATCGTCGCAAAAGTTGATGGAAGATATGCGTCTGCAGCCGTTAAATATGCATCGGACCAATGGAAAAAACTCAACCCGGATACACCCTTTTCCTATGGGTTCCTGAATGATATTTTCCAAAGCGACTATTTGCAGGATCAACGTGAACAGCAGATGATTGGTATTTTTACAGCACTGGCCATCTTCATATCCTGCCTTGGACTATTAGGGCTAATCACTTATACTGTAACTCAGAAATCCCGCGAAATAGGGATACGAAAAGTGATAGGTGCCAGTGTATCCAGCATCGTGATGTTGTTTTATAAACAATATTTTAAATTAGTCATTATCGCCAATATCATAGCTCTCCCGTTGGCCTGGTATTTTATGAACAGTTGGCTTCGTGATTTTCCGTACCGGATCAATATCAGCTGGTGGGTATTTGCTTTGTCGTTATCGGCGGGCGTTACCATCGCATTCTTTACTATTGCTTCTAAAACAGTAAGGGCGGCTAATGCAAATCCAGTGGATAGTCTGAGAAGTGAATAAAAACAAATAGCGATGAGCATACAACTCACCGCTATAAATGCCGTACCGTGATTGTCTCAGGCAGGTGCAGTGGAAGCTGCACCGCCTTCAACAATACTAGATACTCTAGGGGTATTAGTCTTTTTTATATCCTTCCGATATTTCCCTGCTCGACCCTCTTTTTATAGGCCCAGTAGAATATGATCGGGAAAATAAACAGGTTAAATGTTGTGTTGGTGATCAGCCCTCCGATCACCACGATAGCCAGCGGTTTTGAAGCCTCTGAACCGATACCATTGGACATGGCCGCAGGCAACAAGCCTATAGCTGCCATCAGGGCGGTCATCACCACCGCGCGTAAACGTTCAGCAACGCCCAGCCTTAAAGCGTCTGAAAACCGGCGGGCCGAATGCGTGCGTAGTTCTTTAATATTGGTCTTAAACTTGGTGATCAGGATCACCCCATTCTGTACGCATATACCAAACAGTGCGATAAAACCGATACCTGCTGAAATATTAAAGTTCACCCCTGTGATTAGCAGGGCCAGGATACCACCCGCAATAGCAAACGGCACATTATTCAGCACCAGCAATGAATCTTTAATATTGCCGAACAGGATAAAAAGGATGAAGAAAATGATCAGTAAGCTGATAGGTACTACCTGCGACAACCTGGCTGAGGCTCGTTGCTGGTTCTCAAAATCACCTGCCCATTCAAGGAAATAGCCTTTTGGCAATTTGATCTTCGCATTTACCTTATCCTGGGCCTCTTTGATAGTACTGCCCATATCCCTGCCACGTATAGAGAATTTAATGGCCCCATAACGCTTATGTGCATCGCGGTAGATCATACTGACACCCGTGATCTTGGTGATATCCGCTATTTCACGTAGCGGGACTTTATTACCGCCGGTAGATGGCACACGCAGGTCGCCGATAGATTGCGTATTGTTCCGGAAATCTTCGGGATAACGTATACGCAGGTCGAATTTGCGCTCTCCTTCATATATCTGTGTAGCTGCCTTACCGCCGATTGCCGTTTCAATCACTGCATTAGCATCAGCGGCAGTAACACCATATTGCGCCATCTTTACCTGGTTCAGGTTGATCTGTAATTCGGGCTGGCCCATATTGCGCAATACACCCAAATCCTGGATGCCATTTACGGCCTTCAGGATATTATAAATGCTGTCTTCCTTATTTTCGATATACTTATAATCATCCCCAAACATTTTTACCACGATAGATCCCTTTACTCCTGATACAGCTTCCTCCACGTTATCAGAAATTGGCTGCGAGAAGTTGAGGTCTATACCTGGGAAGAATTTGAGTTTTTCCTGCATCCGCTGTATCAGTTCCTCCTTGGTTTCGTTACGTCCCCATTTGTCCTGCGGATAGATATCCACATGAAATTCGATGTTGTAAAAACCAGTAGCATCTGTACCGTCATTGGGCCTGCCCGTTTGCGACAGCACCTGTTTTACTTCTGAGAAGCTCAGAAATATCTTGCGCATCTCGTTGGCTAATTTCACCGATTCGCCCAGTGAAGTACTCAGCGGGCCGGTTGCTCTTACGTAGATCGATCCTTCGTTCAGCTCCGGTAAAAATTCCGTACCCAGCAACTCAAAACAAGCCAGGCATATAAATAAGGTGACGATAGTAAAGGGCAGCATGATCTTCCGAAACTTGAAGCACCATGTATATATGCTCATGCAAAACCTGGTCACAAACTCTACAAAAACATTATGTTTTTCTTTTACATTCTTGTTGAGCAGCACGCTGGCAAGAGCAGGCACAAACGTAAAGGTCATGATCAGCGCTCCCAATAAGGCAAAACCCAGCGTCCAGGCTAATGGCGAAAACATTTTCCCTTCCACCTTCTGGAAACTGAAAATTGGCAGCAAACCGGTGATGATGATCAGCTTGGCAAAGAATATGCCCTTGCCATTTACCAGGCAGGCCTGTTTGATCATCCCAAGCTTGCTTAACCGGTTATATTTTTCCATGCCTACTTCCCTCGCCCGGTGATCCAGCACGACAAATATCCCCTCCACCATCACCACAGCACCGTCAATAATTATCCCGAAGTCGATGGCGCCCATAGATAACAGGTTGGCCGACATACCTTTTAATTTGAGGCAGATGAATGCAAACAAGAGGGCCAGCGGTATAATGAGCGACACGATGAGCGTCGTACGCCAGTCGGCCATGAAAAGGAATACAATAACGGTCACAAATATGATCCCTTCGAACATATTGTGCAGTACCGTATGCGTTGCAAAATTTACAAGGTCCTCGCGGTCATAAAAGGTCCGTATCCTTACGTCCGACGGCAAGATATTGTTGTTCAAATCGTGTATCTTATCTTTTAAGGCTGCTATTACCAGGCTCGGATTTTCACCTTTGCGCATTACCACGATACCTTCTACTACGTCAGGGTCCCTGTCCCGTCCAACTTGCCCCAACCTTGGCAATGCTGACTCGGTTACCTCACCTATGGTTTTTACATAAATGGGCGTACCCTTTACGTTGGTAATTACCACATTCTTGATCTCATTGATATTGTTCAGCAAGCCAATACCGCGGACCACGTAGGCCTGCCCGCTTTGTTCTATCACATCGCCGCCAACATTGACGTTACTTTTTGATACCGCATCGTAAAGCTCCAGGGGCGAAACACCATATTGCAGTGCCTTCTGCGGGTCAACGGTGATTTGATAAGTTTTTACTTCTCCGCCAAAACTGTTTACATCAGCCACACCGGGTACAGCACGTATCTCGCGGTCAACTACCCAATCTTCTACGGTTTTCAGGTCGCGTACCGAACGTTTATTACTCGTCAAAGTAAAACGATATATCTCGCCTGTAGGGCCGTAAGGGGGTTCTATAGATGGATTGACACCATCAGGAAGGTTGGCGTCTCCAATATGATTATTAATCTGCAAACGGGCAAAGGCATAGTCTACATCATCATCAAAAGTTACTTTCACTACCGATAAACCGAACAGCGAAGACGACCTGATACTTGTTTTCTTTTCGGCCGGGTTCATGGCTATTTCCAGCGGACGGGTCACGAACTTTTCCACTTCCTCCGCACTGCGGCCCGGCCATTGCGAAATGATAGTAACCGAAGTATTGGTTACATCCGGGAACGCATCTATACTGATATTTTTAAAACTGATATACCCCCCGGCCGCAAGCAATGCAGTAACAAAGAATATAAAATACTTATTCTTTAATGCGAACGACAGTACCCTTTTTATGAATCGATTCATTTTGTTATTTCGAATTTTTCGCTGTTGTTTGGTTTAAATGGAGCTCAAGGGAGCTTCGCAGTTTCGGATGTCCGATTTCGGATTTATTTTTTATGTCTTATTCCATTTTCAGCCGGCGCCAACCGCCATACGCCTATCAATCTTTAAGCGATTCAAAAAGATAAACTTGTCTTGATGCTACTATGCGGTCGCCGGGCTTTAAGCCTGATCGGATGTATGCCCTGTCTTCCACTTTTTTGGCGATGTCTATCTGCTGGATGCGGGCATGTGCTTTGCCATCAACCACCACCACATAATTCTTATCGTTGTCGAATATCAGCCCGCGCGTATTGACCACCGGCAGGTTCTCTCCGGATTTAGCCTTAATGATCACACTGGCAAACATGCCCGGCTTCAACCTGTTACCTGGATTGGCTATCTTCACCCTTGCTTTTACCACTTTATCATCAGGATCAAGCATATCATATACTTTGTCTATTTTCCCATCAAAAACCTTATCAGGATAGGATAGCGTGGTGATCTTTACCGGGTCACCAGTTTGTATGTTGGCAATGTCTGACTCATAAATATTGATCAGTACATATACGTCCGACAGGTCGGCAATAGTAAACAGGTTGGTGCTGTTATCCGCCCTCACCTGGGTATTATCAGTCAGGTTCTTTTCGATCACGAAGCCCGATATAGGCGACTTCACAATGTAACCCTCCGCATTACTTTTATTAATATTCACCACTTCTCCCGCACGCTTGTTTTCGGCTACTGCTTTCTGGTAATCAGATTGAGCCTGTTCAAAGTCTTTTTGTGAAGCAAGACCGCTTTTATATAGGTCTTGTGTCGATTCGAAGGTTCTTTTGGCGCTTCTCAAGTCTGCTTCGGCCGAGATATAATCTTTGGTAAATGCTGCCATCTCAGCACTCTTCATAACAGCCAACGTTTGCCCTCTGCTCACTACATCGCCCAATTGCACGTTCACATCCTTCGCGACACCACTTACCATCGGAAAAATTTTTACTGTTTTATTTTCATCAGGCGCTATACTTCCGGTCAGGTTGATTTCTGATAGTGCGCTGGCTTCCTTTACCGTATCGATTAACAGGCTCCTCAGTAGGGTATCGGTTACCTGGAATTTCTGTTCTTTCTGGTCGTCCGCATTTTCGGTGTGATGACAGCTTTGCAGCGCAATGCTTGTGACGAGCAAAGCGATGGCAAAAACTGCTGTTTTATATGTATGATGTAGCATAAGTCCTATTGTTGATTAAAAAAAGGTGTCCCGGTGGCGTAGTTTAGTTGCTCAAGCGAAATGATACGGTTAAGCTGCAGGCTATTTAATTGAAGGGTATTGGTCTTGTATGAGTCATAAAAATCCAGGAACTCCAGCATGCTGATATTCCGCTTTTCATAGTTCTTAAATACTTCCTGTATCAGGTGAGTAAAATCATCTTTAAACTGCGGGTCAAAACTATTGTATAATTGTTCCAGCCTTAATGCGCCTTTGTAATTAGTCGCCACATCGCTCTCCACCTGGTCCTGCTGGCTTTGCAGTTGTACTTTGCTCTGATTGACCGCAATATGCGCCTGTTTAATCCCCCCCTGGTTGCGGTTAAAAAAGGGCAGACTAAATGCAAGGCCTGCACTCATAAAATTATTACCATAAGAACCCAACTTATCGTAGTTGAATGATAGCGACACATCCGGAATAGCAGTAGCTTTTTGCAGCTTCAGGTTCATATTGCTATAGTCAACCGATGCTTTGCTATATTTCAGATCGTAGCGGTTGGCATAGGCCGAGTCTAGTAACTGCTGGTAAGGCACCTGCGATACCAATTGCTTGCTATCAGAGGTGACGATCGGCTCAACATAAGTTTTGGGTGATGCTTTGATCAGCAGCCTCAATTCGCTTTGTGTAGTATCAATACCAGCTAATAAACTATTGTACTCGGTTTGGAGAGAATAAAGCTGAGACTGGATACGGAGCACTTCCTTTTGGGCGATGTTGCCTTTGGCATATTGTTCCTTAAAAACTGTCAGCGTTTTTGATAAGGAAGTAATTTCTTCGTTATACACTTTAGCCGACTGCTCATTAAAATAGATGGTATAAAAATCATTCCTGAGCGTAAACTTCAGGGTGCGCAACAAATCAAAAAACTGGTATTTAGCCTGCTCTACACCAATTTTAGCCAGTTGAATATTTTTATTCCGCTTGCCTGCGGTAAAAAAAAGCTGTGATACACTAAAAGACTGCTCACTGAATGCATTTGGTACGCCCGTGGCATGAATACCATTAGCAAAACTAAAATCAGGGTTTTGAAATAGCCTGGCTGTGATGATCTGTGCACTGGCATTATCAATATTATACCGCGAAATAATAAGACTAAGGTTATTTTTTATGAATTGATCTTCGGCCTGTTTTACTGTCAGCTTTAAAGTATCGCTAACCGGGGTTTGTGCAAACGCAAACACAGGGACCCCGGCAGCAACACATGCTATTTGCAGCAATAGGAGTATCCGGATATATTTTAGACGCATAAATATTATTTATGCAAAAGTACCGGGGCGGTGTTAGAGCGGAATTAAAGCCAGATTAGAATGGGATTAGAATTTACAATACCGCACAATATGAGCTGTATAAGTAATTTGGATTGCAGATTTATAGGAGAATCGTTGTTTAGATCTTCTATCCTAAGAGACTAAGTGTGATCAATTATCCGACCTTGTTGAAAATTGAATAGTAATAGCAGTGCCCTTGCCAGATTCTGATTTTATGCTGATATGCCCATTATACAAATGGATGATCTTACCGGTAATGTACAAACCGATACCGCTGCCCTGGTAATTTTTCACATTGGTACCACGATAAAACGACTCGAATACTTTTTCTACTTCATCCACAGGGATACCAATGCCTGAGTCTGTAATTGTGATTCTGATATGATTGTTATCGGCATACAAATCACATTGCACACGCTTTTCATCTGAAAATTTATAGGCATTGCTAATGATATTATTAAAAGCAATTGATAATAAAGCTTTATTGGCGGGTATGTGTAATTTTTCAGGATCATCCGGTAAGTGTTGCAGGCTTACTGCGAAAAGTCCTTTGCCCAACTTATTGGTCCAGTAGTCAGCCAGTTCCCATATCAGTTCGTCAATTGCAACCGGATCTAATGCTGCCTGGGTATAGCTCATATCCACCTGGGCCAGTTCCATCAACCCGCTAATGGTTTCATTAAGATCTTCCGCATCATTCAGTACTGATCTTAGCGCCTGCTGATATTCCTCGTTAGACCGGCCTTTATTCAACGTTACCTCAATCTCCCCGATAATACTGGTTACAGGCGTTTTCAATTCATGCGAGGCATTCGTTACATAGGTTTGTTGCATCTCAAACGCATTATCAAGGTGCTTTAAAAGCCTGTTGAAATTTTGCGCCAGTTCGCTGATCTCATCTTTACCGTTCCCTTCAGTTATCCGGAAGCTAAGGTTACCGGCATGTACCTGCTGCATCTGCCCTATCATCTGATCTATAGGTTCAAGTGCCTTTTTAGCAAACAACCGGCCTATAAAAAATAGCCCGGTGATCACCAGGACAAACATCACCAGCATTATTTCAACCAGGTCATCAATACGCCGGTGACCCTGTATATCTGCTGCCGATGTAAGGATCACGAAATTACCCTGGTTATCGTTGTAATAAACACCCACGGTTTGCCTGTTGCCTTCAGTAAACTCTACCTCCTTGTGTTTCCGCACCATATTGATCACATCACTGCTCCAGTATTGCTGCCTGTCTTTAATAAATGATGCAGTATTATCATCGTTATAGATACGTGTTACTTCACCCGGAAGCTCCTTCAGATAACGCTCGCGGACACGGCTTAATGAATCGGGTGAAATTTCATCCGCTTCAAGATATAACTGTGCAGCCACTTTGGCCCTATCCACCAAACGGCCATAAAAATCAGTTTTAGCAAACGAATTGAATATGAAGAAAATAACCGACAGCGCTATAAGGAGAATCACCGCACTAATGAGCGTAAAATAAAGCGCAAGGCGGTTTTTTATCTTCATTATTTGCCGGGTTGTTTTAAAATATACCCCATCCCTATCACTGTGTGGATCAGCTTGCTTTTAAAATCCTTTTCTACCTTTTTGCGCAGATAGTTTACATACACGTCGATAAAGTTAGTCCCGGTATCAAAGCCTATTTCCCATACTTTTTCGGCAATGTATTCGCGTGATAGTATTTTATTGGGATTTTGCATAAATAGTTCCAGCAAGGTATATTCTTTGGCTGTAAGGGTTATTTTTTTACCGTCTCGCTCTGCAGTTTTACTCCAGGTGTCAAGTTTCAGGTCTCCAAATGTGAGTAAATGGATGTCTTCCGCATTCTTGTTCCGGCGCATTAATGCTTCCATGCGTGCCATCAATTCGCTGAAGTGGAAGGGTTTTACAAGGTAATCGTCGGCGCCTGCTTTTAGTCCCGATACTTTATCGTGCACCTGGTTCAGTGCGGTGAGCATCAATATCGGTGTATTACTATCCTTTAGTCTTATTTGCCTGCACAATTCGATGCCGTTGGTGTCAGGCAGCATCACATCCATTATCAAAAGATCAAATTCTTCCTGTTGCAGCAGCGTTTGAGCGGCCGAGCCATCCCCAGCTGTTTTCACGGTATATCCGTGTTCCTCAAGCCCCTTGGTGATAAACGCGGCGACCTTTTGCTCATCTTCAATTAAACAGATACGATTCATACCGAACAAATATGATAATATTAAGTATAATTATTTACGACCTAACTTTACAATTGATCATTATAATTGTATTCTAATGAAGATACAGATTTATGTATAAAATAACACCATTCCACGTTGCGGTTCCGGTATACGACCTGGAAGAAGCGCGTCGGTTTTATCGCGAAGTTTTAGGGTGCAGCGAGGGGCGGACCGATAAACTCTGGACTGATTTCAATCTCTACGGTCATCAGTTTGTGATCCATTATAAGCCAAAGTCTGAAAATGTAAGCGAACATCACACAAATCTTGTCGATGGTCACGATGTACCTGTGCCTCATTTTGGTGTAGTTCTGGAATGGGATGAATGGGAGAAACTAGCCGACAGGCTTAAAAAGCATAATGTGAAATTTGTCATTGAACCCTGCATCCGTTTTAAAGGACTGCCAGGAGAACAGGCTACAATGTTTTTCCAGGATCCTTCGGGCAATGCGTTGGAATTTAAAGCTTTTAAAGATATCGGGCAACTGTTTGCGAAGTAACTTAAAATATCCGCTGCTGTATCACCGCCATAAAATCACCCTTAAATTTTTCGCTTACGGGTATCTGCTTACCGGCAATGTAAATATGATTATCCTGGAATTTTTCTAACTGCTTAGTGTTCACGATATACGAATTGTGAACCCGCACAAAAGGCAAAGGCAGTTGCTCTTCAATTTCTTTCAGTCGACGGTAGATTAACAGTTGCCCGGTGTTGGTAACCAGGCGCACGTACTCTTTCTCGCCTTCAAAATACAGTATATCTTCCAGGCGGATCTTGCTTAAAGTTTTACCGGATTTGACGAAGAAATATTCCTTTTCGTGAGTAGTAGGGGCAGGGCTTTCAACAGTTTCTTTGTTGCCAAAATAGGCTTCTATCTTTTGTGTGGATGAAATGAAACGCTTGAGGGTGATGGGCTTTAACAGGTAATCTACAGTCTGAAAAGTATAGCTTTCGGCGGCATATTCCGAGTAAGCGGTTGTAAATACGATCTTAGTTTCTTTTGGCAAAATGGCCGCCAGTTCCATGCCGGTTAATTGCGGCATATTGATATCCAAAAAAATAAAATCAACTTTATGTTTCTTTAAAAATGCCATGGCCTCCAGCGCGTCATAGCATTTGGCCAGAAGCTGCCATTGTGTGGTTTGCTGGATCAATATCTCCAGCAGGTTCACTGCATTGGGTTCGTCGTCGATGATAATACAGCTTAAATTCATGATAACGGCACTTTTAAGAAGGCTGTAAATTGATGTTCCGAACAATCTATATTCAATTCAAACGCTGTTCCATATAACAAGTTAAGGCGTTTTCTCAAATTTTCTATACCAAAGCCGTGAGAAACCTCCTGTGATTTCGGAAGTTTTTTGTTGGACGTCTGGAAAAGCAGGTAACCATCCTGGTGGATGAGTGATATATCTATCTTATTTTTTTTGCTTGATTTATCTATCCCGTGCTTAAAAATATTCTCTACAAAGGTCATCAGCAGCATAGGGGGTATACGCGCATCGGGGTTGTATTCTTTTACAAAATTGATCTCTGTTTCGTGCCGGATACGGATTTTTTCTAATGCGATATAATTCTCTATAAACTGCACTTCAATTTGCATGGATACTTCGTCTTTGGGGCTTTCATCCACAAAATACCGCATGATATCAGAAAGGCGCTCTATCAATGCGGCCGTACGTGGTGCTTCACGGTATGCCTCGTAATAAATATTATTAAGTGTGTTAAATAAAAAATGGGGCTGTACTTGTGACTTGAGCAGGTTCAATTCGGCCTGACTTTTTTGAGCCAGTATCTTCTCTGATTGTTGTTTTAAGGAGAAATAGGCAATTGCGATGCGGAAGATAAAGCTCAACAGGTAGGTCAGAAATCCGGCAATGACAAAATTCAAGGTCATCCCAAATGTCCAGGCTTCCGGCTTTTTTGCAAAAAAAGCATTGTAGATCAGCATAATGAGGTAACCCCTTGCCAATCCGCCCCCTACCAGCAGGACGATCACACAAAGTACATATTGCACCTTGCGCCCTCGTTCATAAAGAAGCGGAAACAGAAATTTTATATTGCCATAAATAACCAGCACATAAAAGGCAACACTGACGGTAGTAAAACTGAGTGCCTGCGGGAACCCGTCCTCAGGCAATAAGGAAAAAAAGATAATAAAATAAACTCCCACCCACACCAGCAACTGCAGTTGGACAATTGTTGCCTTACCCTTCAAAAAATTCATTTCTAAAAATACAAAGCTTTTTGGTTATGTGCTTCCAATTTCAATAATTGAGGGGATTTATTCAATAATTACAGCAATTGCTTCAATAATTACCCTGTTGAATTTACAAATCCACATTATCGACACCTATTGAAAAATATCACTAAATGATTAAAAATTAAGGCGTTGGAGTTGAATTTATTTTTTTGACTAAAGAATAAAAATGAGTTTTATTCTGTAAAACCATTTATAAACTTCTTGTTTACCGGGTATGAAACTACATGATCTTGCACACAAACTAACACCTTTTATCGCTGCTCTTTTATTGCTGCTATCGCATTCAAAAAATGTAAAGGCCGCGGAAAGCAAATGTTTGCCGGCTGTAGTTTCTGCCTGGGACAATGGCGCGGTTATCATTCCTCCAATTTATTTAAAACCTCAGACACATGAAAAGATTGCTAAAAATCAGTTTAGTACTGTTAATCATTCAAATCGCCCTCTCCGTTTCCGTATGGGCGCAATTAACTGCTCTGCCAAACGGCGGAAATAAAAGGGCCTCTGTTAGTGAAGGCATAGGCATCACCAACGTCACTATCAGTTACAGTCGCCCTGCTGTTAAAAAACGCGACGGCCACATCTGGGGTCAACTTGTCCCTGTTGGTTATGTTGACCAGGGATTTGGCCCATCAAAATCAGCCCCCTGGCGCGCAGGTGCCAATGAGAATACGACTATTGAATTCTCAACCGATGTAAAAATTGAAGGGCAAGCTTTGGCAGCCGGTAAATATGGGTTCTTTATCGCCTATGACCCTAAGGAGTGTACCCTGATATTCTCTAAAAACACAGGATCGTGGGGTAGTTTCTTTTACAAACCTGATGAGGATGTGCTGCGTGTAAAAGTAAAACCTGTACCTGCTGATAAAAGCGTAGAGTGGCTGAAATATGCGTTTACCGACCAAACACCATCAAGTGCGGTGGTTGCTTTGGAATGGGAAAAACTGGTGATCCCCTTTAAGATAGATGTAGATGTAGTGGGTGCTCAAGTGGCATCATTCCGCAAAGAATTAAGAAGCGAAAAAGGCTTTAACTGGGAAGCATGGGACCAAGCGGCTCAATATTGCGTACAGAATAAGACCAATTTGGATGAGGCATTAATGTGGACCGACACTGCTACCAGCGTGAACTTTGGCGGTGATAAAAGCTTCACTGCATGGAGCACAAAGGCCTCGGTATTAGACGGACTTGGCCGTGCGAGTGAATCAGCAGAAATAATGAAAAAAGCCTTTCCTTTTGCCAGTTCAAATGAATTATATTTTTATGCAAGATCACTTACACGTCAGAAAAAGGGGAAAGAAGCTTTCGATATCTTCAAAATGAATTATGACAAACACCCTAATGAGTTTCTGCCTATTGCAGGCATGGCAAGAGGCTATTCAGCCATTGGCGATTATAAGAAAGCTTTAACATTTGCACAAAAAGCCCGGACACTTGCACCAGACAAACCTAACCAGGACATTACTGATAATTTCATTAAAACCCTGTCGGAAGGCAAAGACATCAACTAAATTTTCCCTTTTTTGACCGGCGCCCCCTCCTGGGCGACCGGTCATTTATTTATATCAATATTTTAAATACAACATCCATCTTATGCATTTTATAGCTAAAAACCTCATTATCAGTTTAATTATCACAGGTTACACAAGCCTGACTGTGCATTGTCAAAATATTATTAGTCCCGGCGCAAAGCCCGAGGTGTTTGCCCAGGAAGGCGTGGCTTCAACAAATAATCAATCTGTAGCTGTTCTGATGCCTGACAGTAAGACTGCCTACCTGGCCGATGGAACAACGATCTATTTTTCAAAAAAGGTTAATGGCAAGTGGGCTAAACCAACGGTAGCACCATTTTCGGGGCAATGGAGGGATTGGGACCCGGCACTCAGGCCCGATGGAAAGCGTTTGATATTTGTTTCGAACCGCCCCGTTGATACTGCTGCAGATCAGGGTAAGCCGCAAAAAAATCATCACCTCTGGTATGTCGACCGTATCTCGGGAGACAAATGGACTAAGCCAAAGCACCTGGATGCACCGGTAAATTTATACGGCTTTAATGATTATGGCCCTTCAATTAGCAGTAAAGGCACTGTTTGCTTTTGTTCGCGTGGGCGCGATGGTCATAAAGGCATGGGTGGTTATGCTGCCAAACTGGTTGATGGCCATTATGAGAAACCCGAATTGCTTTCTTTAAATGGCAACGAAGAAATATACGACCCATTTATCGCCCCGGATGAGCACTATATCATATTTGTAAGCAACGGCGACCTTTATATCAGCTATCGCCATGGAAATGATTGGTCACAGGGCCAAAAGTTAGGCCCCGAGGTAAACAACGGTAAGGGTAACAGCGACCCCTATATTTCACCTGACGGCAAGATGCTTTATTATTCGCAAGACAAAGCACCGGGCATCCTGATGATCCCTGTTAATATACCGGCGGCTCTAAATTAGAAACCATGGATATTATGATATTTACCGGCACGCTCTTGCTGGGCGGACTGCTCAACTTTATAAAAGAGGTTGATATCAGGTCGGCCAGGCGTATTGCCGGTATCTATATTTTCATTGTTTTAGTAGCAGCGATCTACACCTGGATATTCCATTTTGTCGGTATCAAAGATGCCGACCTCCTTAAGGTTATTGGCATTTTCTTAAAGATCATGCATATTATAGCGAATGCAGTGCTCGGTTATTTAGCGACTTATATCTTGTTAACTTTTCAGCAATCAGACGACCAGGACGAAAATGAAGGCCTAAAAAACATTATCCGTTTAACCCGCTGGGCCGCGTCCATTTTGATAGCCAATACCTTTATCCTGGCAACCGTTGGCAAATCTCAAAATATGGCGTATATGTTCGGCTTCTTCAGGCAATCGGGTTATGCCAACTGGTTTTTGTATTTTATTATGTTGGTTGAACCATTGGGTGCTTTGGGTATCCTGTTTCATTATAAATTGAAAACCGGCCCACTGGCGGGCCTGGGACTTATCGTAATTATGTTAGGTGCAATATATACCCACCTGCATAATCACGATCCGCTTTCAGATTCCTATGATGCCGTAATTCAGCTAATCAACCTTGTGCTCCTTTTATTTGTCTACTATTTTGAAAGGCAAATTGGCAAAAAGCATCCTGCAACTCCCATTTATATTGTGTAACATCATGGGGTTATCTAAAAATCAATACCTGGTATATTCAGGAATGATTAATCCAGTCCATTTTTAAACCAATAATGGCAACATAGTTTGTAACGGGAAGTTTTATATTTGGTGTGCAACAACCAATTATAAAACTTTTTTATGCAGATTACCCGGTGCAATACTCTTGCCGAATTGAACGAACTTGCTTCGGCGCTCATTATTCACGAATTGCAGCAAAATCCAAAGTCTCTGGTATGCGCAGCTACGGGTAATTCGCCAACCGGCGTTTATAAAAAACTGGTTGAAAAAAAGGAAAATATCAATACATCCGGTCTCCGGTTTATCAAGCTGGATGAGTGGTATGGGCTGGGCATTAACGACGAAGGCTCGTGTGAAAAATACCTGCACGAGCAATTGTTTAACCCGCTTGGCATTTCCAACAAAAGATATATTGCTTTTGACGGAAAATCTGCTGAGCCAGAAAAGGAGCTGCAGAATGTCACCAATTACCTGGATGAGCTCGGCCCCATCGACCTATGTATTTTAGGTCTTGGTAAAAACGGCCATATCGCCTTTAATGAACCTGCCGATACCCTGCATCCGCATGCACACATGGCGCCGTTAAGTTCAACATCATTGGAACATACGATGATAAAAAGCACCGGTGAGCAAATCACATATGGCATGACGCTTGGCATGACAGATATCCTACAATCGAAGAAAATAATCCTACTGGTAAACGGGACACATAAGAACGCCATTATGGAAAAACTGATGCAGCAAAAAATAAGCACCCAACTGCCGGCCTCGTTTCTTTGGCTGCATGCGGATGTGCAATGCTTTTATTGTGATAATGATTATTAAAAATCCTTAAAATGAACTACAGATCGTTTTTTCTTTCAATCCTGCTAATGGTATCTTTCGGCGTTCGGGCCCAGGTGCAGGTGCGCTACGAACCGAAGCATAAGAACGTTATTGAAAATATATATTTCAGGGTACTGGATGTGAATATTGCGCCGCGCGATACGACACTACAGCATATTCATTCCACACCGTCAGTGATTTTATTGTTCACCAATACTATAACAGCGGAACAATTAAAAGGACACGACTGGGTGAAAGGTAAAAGTGTAGCCGGGAATGCTTTTTACCGCGATTTTTCTAAGGATACCGTGATCCACAAAGTGAGCAATTGGGACACAGTGCCCTTTCACGTTACCGATATAGAACTTCTGTCAACATATGAACCCAATTCCGGCCGAAAACCATTGCCGTTTAATGTTTTGTTCGACACTGAAAGAGCGTTTGCTTACCGTCTGACGGATTCTTCGATAAATATACAGACCATCAGCAACCGCGGCCCAATGGTTGCCGGGCTGGTAGCAGGGGATGATATCATCCTCCACGATACAAAAAATCACAGATCGATCAATATAAAGGCGGGCAAGGAAACATATATAGCACCAGGCACTTCTTTTTTCCTGACCACAACCAGCAAAAAAGAAATTAACCTCGTTTTGTTCGAAGTAAAATAATGATGACTGACTATGAGTAAAGGAACTGAAAAGAACACTTATGATGCCATAGTTATAGGTTCAGGTATTAGCGGTGGCTGGGCCGCTAAAGAACTATGCGACCTGGGTGTAAAAACCCTCGTTCTGGAACGGGGCAGAAATATCGAACATATCAAAGATTATCCAACTGCAACAAAAGGCCCATGGGAATTTACCCACCGCACGCAGGAGCCTTTGCAGGTGATAAAAGATAACCCGGTAATCAGCAAATGCTATGCCTATGGTGAGGATACGCATCATTTTTTTGTGAAAGATAAGGAGCACCCGTACATACAGGAGAAACCCTTTGATTGGATACGCGGCTATCAGGTAGGGGGTAAATCCATTATGTGGGGACGCGCCTGCCAGCGCTGGAGCAATTTTGAGTTTTCAGCCCCTCAACGCTACGGTTACGCAGTGGACTGGCCTATACGTTATGACGATATTGCACCGTGGTATTCCCATGTGGAGCGTTTTTCGGGCATTTGTGGCGATAAGGATGGTATGGAATCCATGCCTGATGGCGATTACCTGCCACCCTTCGAAATGAGTTGCGTGGAAGACGCAATGTCAAAAAAGATCAATGCACATTATAAGGACAGGCGCATGATTAAAACGCGCTGGGCTCATTTGACCAAACCAGAGCCTATTCATTTACAGCAAGGGCGCGGCCAATGCCAGGCCCGTGACTTATGCACGCGCGGCTGCCCTTTCGGTGGTTATTTCAGCTCCGTTTCGTCTACTCTGCCATGGGCGAAAAAAACAGGAAACTTAACCATCCGGCCATTTTCTGTCGTGCATTCCATTATCTATGACGAGAAAAAAGGAAAAGCAACAGGTGTAAGGGTGATCGATACCAACACTAAAGAAGAAATTGAATATTACGCCAAAGTGATCTTCATGAATGCTGCCTGCCTCAATACCAACTTGATCCTGCTCAACTCCACATCATCCCGTTTCCCTAACGGACTAGGAAATGATAGCGGTCTGTTGGGAAAATTCATGGCCTTCCAGAACTATCGCGCAAGTGTTCGCGGTCGTTATGAAGGCTTTGAGGACCATTATTACTATGGCCGCAACCCAACCAACCCAATGATCCCTAATTACCGCAACCTGCACAAACAGGATACCGATTACATAGGCGGCTTCATGACTTTTGTTTACTCCAACCGGGGCAGAAATTATTGGGATGAGGGTGTCGGTGTCGATCTCAAAAATTCATTATCAGAACCCGGGCCGTGGCATGCCGGCATGTATATACAGGGGGAAACTATACCGAAAGAAAGCAACCACGTTCGCTTAAGTAAAGATCAAAAAGACCCCTGGGGCATCCCACAACTGATCACGTCCATTGGCTATGATGATAACGATGAGAAGATGATCAAAGACTTCTTAGATCAAAGCGCCGAAATGCTGGAAGTTGCAGGAGTAAAGGATATCACTAAATACGACACTCACCAGGCACCAGGCTTGGATATTCACGAAATGGGCGGATGCCGTATGGGTCATGATCCTAAAACATCGCTGCTCAACAAATGGAACCAGCTGCATTTATGCAATAATGTATATGTAACCGATGGCGCTTGTATGACCAGTACCGGTAATCAGAGTCCGTCCATTTTGTATATGGCTTTTGCTGCAAGGGCAGCTAATCATGCGGCGGAGGAAATGAAAAAAGGGAATATTTAGGCTAACGACGCTTAAAACTTGTGGAATGGCTTCTCAAAAAAATCATCCACCACGTGGTTAAACTCATCCCTGTGCTCTTGTAAAGTAGGATGCCCGGAATTAGGTACTACCCATAAGTAGGCTTTTGTGATTCCCTGGTAAATCTTAACGGTATGTTCTATCGGGATCACATCATGATCGCCGCAGATGATCAAAGAAGGACATTTAATAGCTTTCAAAGCGGGGACAGGTATATTCGGCTGAACATAATCCAGTATAAATACTTTCCAGTCATTTTTTTCCTTAGCTGTGTTTCGCGGTTTACCTTTATCCGAATTGTATTGCTTTACCATATCGTTCCATGCAGAAGGAATAATACCCAGCGAATCAGCTGTAAGGTTAGCTCCTGTAGATGCCAGTTTGATCACTTTATCCGGGTGACGCATTGCCAGTAACAGGGCATTGATACCACCATCACTCCACCCTATAACATAGGCTGAGTCGATATGCATCTTATCCAGCAACGCTGCAAAATCATCGGCCATCATCTCGAAACTAAGTGAATCTTTCGAATCAACAGTTTTGCCTTGCGCGCGGCTGTCCACCGCAATCACCTTATATTTTTTGGCGAAATAAGCAATATTATGCTCAAAAGCTTTCATGCTCCCGCCATTACCGTGTATCAGCAACAAAGGCTTTCCGATGCCGTAAACCTCGGCATACATTTTTATGCCGCGTACATCATAATATTTTCCGGCGGCAGGGTTGTCACCATATCTTACTTGCCGGCTGCAGGCAACCTGCACCAGTGAAAATATAAGAATTAAGCTTAAGAGTGATTTGTTCATAGCAGACTTGATTATCAGGTGCCTAAATATATAAAGAAGTTTCATACTGGCGTAATCAATAAAATTATCGATCGTTTATAGAGAAAATATTACCTTTAAACGGCCGGTAAGCACCCTATTTACCCGCAAAACCAATTAGATTTTTTATACCAATGGATGCTACAAATAACAATGCCCCGGAAATCAAAACCGCTTACGATGCTATCGTTATCGGCTCGGGTATCAGCGGTGGCTGGGCAGCTAAAGAGCTATGTGAGAAGGGTTTGAAAACACTTGTTTTGGAGCGCGGGCGTAATGTGGAACATATTAAAGATTATCCAACCGCTACCACACCACCCTGGCAGTTTAAACACCGCCGGCGGATGACCACCGAGTTTCTGAAAGAGAACCCGTTGATCAGTAAGGCAGCAGGTTATGGCGAGGATAATGCACATTTTTTTGTAAAGGATAAGGATCATCCCTATATACAGGAAAAGCCTTTCGATTGGATACGTGGCTACCAGGTTGGGGGTAAATCCCTTACCTGGGGTCGTGCCTGCCAGCGCTGGAGTAAGTTTGAATTTACCAACCCCGAAAAGTTTGGCTATGGCATAGCCTGGCCAATAAGCTACGATGATGTGGCGCCCTGGTATTCACATGTGGAGCAATTTATTGGTGTGTGTGGTAATAAAGATGGTATCGAATCTATGCCGGATGGTGAGTTTTTACCTCCCTTCGAGATGAATTGCGTGCAGGAGGTGATCAGCAAAAAGATCAACGAAAATTATAAAGACCGCCACCTGGTGCATGCGCGTTGGGCACATCTTACCAAACCCAACCAGATACACATCGACCAGGGCCGGGTAAAATGCCAGGCACGCAATATGTGTATGCGCGGCTGTCCGTTTGGGGGATATTTTAGTTCGAACAGCTCTACCCTGCCTTGGGCAAAAAAGACGGGGAATCTAACTATAAGACCGTTCTCTGTAGTACATTCGATTATTTATGACGAAAAGCTGGGTAAGGCAACTGGTGTTCGTGTGATTGACACCAATACTAAAGAATTAATTGAATACAAAGCGAAGATCATCTTCCTGAATGCTTCGGCCTTAAACAGCACCTTAGTATTATTAAATTCTATCTCAAAACGTTTTCCGAATGGTTTGGGTAATGACAATGGATTGCTTGGTAAATACGTTGCTTTTCAGAACTACCGCGCATCAGTTATTGCTGAAATGGATGGCTTTTTAGACAAATATTATTTCGGACGCAATCCAACTGAACTAATATTAGCCAATTATAAAAATCTTCATAAACAGGAAACTGATTACTTTGGCGGGTACACCACCTTTATGGGTGCGTTCCGTGATCCAAGACCGGATACCGATCCGGGTCAGATCGGTGGCGCCTATAAGGATTCGCTTACCGAACCGGGTGGCTGGAAAGTGTACATGTACATGCAGGGCGAAACAGTGCCTAAAATAACCAATCATGTGCGTTTGAGTAAGGAACATAAAGACCAATGGGGAATACCGCTGCTGATCACCTCAGTAGAGTATGATGACAATGATCAGCGCATGATCAATGATTTCCTGAAAGAAACTAAGGAAATGCTGGAAAAAGCAGGATGTAAAAATGTAGAAACACATCAAAACAAGCAGGCCCCCGGGCTGGATATCCACGAAATGGGTGGCTGCCGCATGGGTAAAGACCCAAAAACATCTCTACTGAACGAGTGGAACCAATTACATTTATGCAAGAATGTTTTTGTAACGGACGGTGCCTGCATGACCAGTACCGGCAATCAGAGTCCGTCTATCCTGTATATGGCTTTAACTGCAAGAGCAGCAAACTATGCTGTTGACGAAATGAAAAAAGGGAATTTATAACTACATTTAATTACCCCGCTAAACCAAACTGTTTAAACCATGAAGATCAGCCTGAAACTAACCTGTCTATCGCTTGCGCTATGCTTTGCAGCTAACCATCTATTCGCCCAAAAGGAAACCAACGATCAAAAAGTGGAAGCCCTGTTGGCTAAAATGACTCTTGATGAAAAGATTGGTCAGCTAAACCAATACAATGGCGATTGGGAAGCAACAGGTCCTGTGACCAAAGATGTGGGTAATAAACTTGATGAAATAAAACAGGGCCGTGTTGGTGCAGTATTGAATATTATGGGAACCGAACACTGCCGTACCTTCCAGGATGCGGCGATGAAATCGCGCCTGAAAATTCCGCTGTTATTTGGGCAGGATGTGATCCATGGCTATCGTATTACTTTTCCTATTCCCCTGGCTGAGGCGTCAAGCTGGGACATGACGGCGATTGAAAAAGCGGAGCGAATTGCCGCGACAGAAGCCTCCGCATCTGGCATTAACTGGACATTTGCACCGATGGTGGATATTGCGCGCGACCCACGTTGGGGCCGCGTGATGGAAGGCGCGGGAGAAGACCCTTATCTCGGTTCATTGATCGCCGCTGCTAGAGTAAAAGGTTTCCAGGGTAATGGATTGGGAAGTACTGATGCGGTGATGGCCTGTGCCAAACATTTTGCAGCCTACGGGGCTGCTATCGGCGGCCGCGATTATAATAGCGTAGATATGGGCCTGCGTACACTATGGGAAATCTACCTGCCGCCATTTAAAGCTGCTAAAGATGCAGGCGTAGCCACCTTTATGAATTCCTTTAACGACCTGAACGGTATACCCGCCACCGGGAATAGCTATTTACAGCGTGATATCCTGAAAGGGAAATGGGGTTTTAAAGGATTTGTAGTAAGCGATTGGGGTTCGGTCGGCGAAATGATCAACCATGGTTATGCGAAAGATAACTATGAAGCTGCTGAAGAAGCAATAAAAGCCGGCAGTGATATGGATATGGAGAGCCGCAGCTATATTAATAATCTCGCCAAACTGGTTTCAGATAAAAAGATTACTGTCAGCCTGATTGATGATGCGGTGCGGCGCATATTGAGAAAGAAATTTGAGCTTGGCCTGTTTGATGACCCGTATAAATTTATCAATCCCGACAGAGAAAAAACAGCGCTTAACCGTCCCGAAAACGTGGATGCTGCAAGAGATATGGCACGAAAAAGTATGGTCTTATTGAAAAATGACAATAACTTGTTACCACTCTCAAAGAATCTTAAAAAAATTGCGTTGATCGGTCCGCTGGTAAAGGCGGAGAAGGAACTGAAAGGCTTTTGGTCGCTGGACGTGGATCAAAATAAGGGCATAGTTTCTTTGATGGAAGGTATGCAAAATCATGCAGGCAATACTAAACTGCTGTATGCACAGGGCTGTGGCATTACCGATATGTCGCGCGATGGTTTTGCCGATGCAATAGCTGCAGCTAAACAAGCCGATTTGGTAGTAATGGCTATGGGCGAAGCACCGGATATGACCGGCGAGGCAAAAAGTAAATCGAACATCCATTTGCCCGGTGTTCAGGAAGACCTGATCAAAGAAATAAAAACTACCGGGAAACCTGTAGTTGTCTTACTGATGGCAGGCAGACCGATGATATTTAACTGGACGGCAGATAATGTGCCCGCCATTGTCTACGCCTGGTGGCTGGGCAGCCAGGGCGGTAATGCTATGGCTGATGTATTATACGGCGATTATAATCCGTCGGGTAAATTGCCTATTACCTTCCCGCGTTCTGAAGGTCAAATTCCTATTTATTATAATCATTATAATACCGGTCGTCCTGCAAAAAGTGATACTGATCTGTTTTACGTATCCGCTTATACCGATCTGCTAAATTCTCCGCGTTACGCATTTGGTCATGGGTTAAGCTATACCAAGTTCGCATATAAGAATATGGAGATTGGTAAGTTCAACCCTTCTGTTAAGGGCAATAAACCTATACAGGTTTCTTTCATGATACAAAATACCGGTAAGTATGCGGGGGAAGAAACTGTGCAACTGTACATCCGGGATATGGTATCGCAACCCTTGCGGCCAATAAAAGAGCTAAAAGATTTTAAGAAAATATTGCTTCAACCGGGTGAGATGAGAAAGATTAGTTTTATCATCAAACGGGATGAACTGGCGTTTTATAATGATAAACTGGAACGCATTACCCAGCTCGGCACATTCCAGTTGATGATCGGCAGTGCATCAGATGATATCAGGCTGCAAAAATCTTTTGATTTGACCGATTAATATGGAATAACCGTAAATTAGTCAACATACCAGCCCGTTGACTGGCTTTTATTCTCATAAACCGATCATATGAAAAATAGCTTACTCGTATTGCTGGTTTTCCTGTCTCTTTCTGCTTCGGCGCAAACCAAACCTGCGGCAAACAGAATCACTTTTACCAAAGAACAATTAAAGGATAAGATCATGGGCGGATGGGCCGGGCAAACCATCGCGGTTACTTTTGGCGGGCCGTATGAGTTCCGCTTTAACGGGACTTTTATACAGGATTATCAGCCCCTGCTTTGGTATGATGGCTATTTGAAGAAAACGATGGTTGAAAATCCGGGCCTATACGATGATTTGTATATGGACCTTACGTTTGTAGACATTTTTGAAAAATATGGGCTGGATGCACCAGTCGATTCCTTCGCCAATGCATTTGCTCATGCAGGTTATATGCTGTGGCATGCCAACCAGGCGGCCAGATATAATTTGCTGAATGGTATCAAAGCGCCGCAATCAGGTTATTGGATCAACAACCCGCATTCGGATGATATTGATTACCAGATCGAATCAGATTTTGCGGGATTGATGAGTCCGGGGATGCCAAATACTGCATCCAAAATAAGTGACAAGATCGGCCATATTATGAATTATGGCGATGGCTGGTATGGCGGTGTATTTGTTGGGGCGATGTACACTTTAGCATTCACATCCAACGATATTCATTACATCGTGAATGAAGCTTTGAAGACCATACCTGCAAAAAGTACTTATCATCAATGCATCAGCGATGTGATCAAATGGCAGAAGCAATATCCTAACGACTGGCACCAAACCTGGTATGAGTTGCAAAAGAAATGGTCGTCTGAAAATGGCTGCCCCGATGGTGTTTTCAATGCATTTGATATCGACTCTAAACTGAATTCAGCCTATGTGGTGCTGGCATTGCTTTATGGCAATGGCGACTACACCAAAACTCTAAAAATAGCTGCGCGTTGCGGGCAGGACGCGGATTGCAATCCCTCAACAGTTGGAGGTGTTTTAGGTGCGATGCTGGGTTATAAGAAGATACCTGCTTATTGGAAAATGGGGTTGAAAGAGGCTGAATCTATCGATTTCAAATACACCACGATGTCGCTCAATAAGGTGTATGAAATTGGGTTTAAACATGCGCTGCAAAACATTACCCGGAATGGCGGAAGAGTTGACGGAGACAAAATAACCATCCAGGCACAAGTACCTCAAACTGTAAAGTTTGAGCAAGGCTTTACTAATATGCGCCCCCTGCAAAAAACAGATTTAGCACACGATCTCAATGCCAGCGAGCTAAATTTTGACTTTACAGGGACGGGATTTGTATTGAAGGGTGAAACCGTGAAGAAAAATGAAGAAGCCCCCGCTTATACTTTTGAGGCAGAGATTTACATTGATGGCGAAAAAGCAGAGACCGCTAAACTACCAACCAATTATACCACACGCCGGCTGGAAATTTGCTGGAAATACCAATTACCCAACAAGAAGCATTCGGTAAGAGTTAAAGTACTGAACCCCAACAAGGATTATGAATTAAATTCGTCTGAATACCTGGTTTATGGTGACAATCTCAAAGAGAGCAAGAAGCAATAACCTGATTTTTATTTTCCGAATAATTATAGCTCATTTTTTAAGATTTAACAATATTGGTATAATACTTACACTATTTATTTAGATATTGTTAAAGTCAATCCCAAATCAAATATATTATAGATAATTACTATAGAGCATAGATTCTTATTATAAAACGACCCTTTCAAAATCGGTATATTTGCAACAAATAAACACAAATATTAAGACTATGATAACTATAGGTCAAAAATTTCCTGAATTTTCTAAAACAGCAGTTGTAAGTATTGAAAAAGGCAAAGAATTTGAAACCATCACTTCGGATTATCTTGCTAACGAAGATAATGTGTGGACAGTAATGTTCTGGTGGCCAAAAGATTTTACTTTTGTATGCCCTACCGAGATCGCTGAATTTAACAACAACTATGGTGAATTCCGTGACCGTGATACCCGCCTGATCGGCGCATCTACTGATACTGAATTTGTACACGCAGCCTGGAGAAGAAACCACGATGACCTGCGCGATCTGAAATTCCCGATGCTGGCCGATACATCAAAATCATTGGCTGAAGACCTGGGCATATTAGAGCCAAACGAAAAGATCGCTTACCGCGCTACTTTCATTATCGATCCAACCGGCATTATCCGTTGGGTATCTGTAAATGACCTGAACGTTGGCCGTAATGTAAAAGAAGTTATCCGTGTACTGGATGCTTTGCAAACCGACGAGCTTTGCCCATGCAACTGGGTTAAAGGCGAAGAAACATTGTCTGTCTAATTAATTTAACTATATATCCCCGTGTGTTCTATTATGCGGGGATTTTTTGTTCCTTCTATTCCTGAAATAATGAGCGAAACAACAGAAATAACCAATGAAATATTACAAGGGCTCGGCATTGATACAGATTACCGTACCGAAAGCCTTGACCTGCTTGAAAGAGGTGAATCCCGCTATTTGCGTGACCTAAAGCTGAATCTGACCAGCACCCTCACATCCGAACATCTGACCACAAAAGAGTGTGCGCTGATCGGCCTCTCATCTGCCATCAATAACAACAATAAAGTATTGACCCAATTCTTCACCCGTTACGCTGAAGAACAGGGGGCCACTGCCGCCGAAACGGCCGAAGCTGCAGGCTGTGCATCGTTACTGGCATCAAATAATATATTTTACCGTTTCCGTCATTTTACGCAAAAGGAAAAATACAGCCAGATACCGGCACGCATACGCATGCAACTGATGATGAAGCCTGTTACCGGCAAAGAGTTTTTTGAGCTGATGAGCCTTGCTATTTCAGCCATCAATGGCTGCGAAATGTGTGTGAATGCCCACGAAGATTCATTGATAAAAATGGGTACTACCGAGGATCGTATTTTTGACGCTGTACGAATAGCATCATTGGTTACCTCTGCCGGGAAAGTCATATTCTAATATCATTTTAAAAATTAACTCTGTGCTCTTTGTGTAAATTACTCTTGGTGCTCTCTGTGGTAAAAGATCTAACCACAAAGAACGCTAAGAAACAGCACAGAGATCACAGAGTTAATCCATTAAGAGCTATCTTAATCCCTTTCCTTGCAGGTATTTGATCAAAGCTGCGGGATGATCTGTTTGCAGCCCTTTAAGCCCTAAAGCTATGGCCGCATCCCAATCCTTATCCTCGTCTTTACCCTGGATATCGGGCCATACAGAAATATGTTGATCTGTGGCATAGTGCACCATCTCTTTAGTGTATTCTTTCCAGCCTCCATCCAAAATATCGGGTTTCACCTGGCTGATGAAAGTTTTCATTCCTTCAATATCCTTTACACTATTTGGCATACTAAACATCAAAGGCATATCGGGAGCAACATGCCTCCAATCGATAAATTGCTGTATTCCGTTGATGTAAACCAGTACCTGCTTTTCCATCCCGTACTTTTTAAGTACGGCATAGGTGGCAGCGGCAGATGCGTTTTTGAAATCGATATAGATGTAAATTTTATCCTTGCAAAGTTTGAGTATCTCTTCAAAAGTTGGCACGCGATAAACCGCCTTATCTAAACTATCACGGCTTTTTACCTGTAGTTGTTCAATTTCGGCAAGTGTCATATCCTTTACGGCGCCTTTAGCATTGGTCATGCGGTTAACGGTAGCATCATGCATACTTACTAAAGCGCTGTCCTTTGTAGTACGCAAATCGATCTCCACATAATCGGCCCCGTTCTTAATGGCTTCAGCATAGCCAGCCAATGTGTTTTCAGGATAAATTACATGGTCTCCCCTATGGCATATCACTATAAAACTATGGCGCGCTTTGGGTGCAGAATTAGGCTGTGCGTTTGCATTGATCCAGGCAATGCAGCTTAATAATACTATTAAAAATCTTCTCATTTATTATTTACCCAGGCTGGGTTTGTCTTTAGTCATGACAGTCCCGATAGCTTCGGCCACTTCATGATCCGCTGAGTTTTTAAAATCGTAACCCAATAATTTAGCAATTGTTTGAGCCAATTGCTTATGATAGGTGGTAGTTTGTGTTTTAATGATGCCATCATGCGGTGTATCCGGACCGATCACAGCAAACCATGTCTGTTCAGAATTTTTTACCCCGGCACCATGATTTCTCCAGGCATCTAAAGTTGCATCGCCCCGGCCATGATCACAGGTAATGATCAGGGTAGTCTTATTTTTATACTGAGGATCGGTTTGGATGTATTGCCACAACTCCTGCAAATAGGCATCTTCCTGGTGGGCCTGGGTCAGGTACATTTTATAATTACCTGCATGTGCCATGTCGTCGGTCTCATCAAAAGCCAGGTACAATATACGGGGTTTGTATTCTTTCAAATATTCTTTACCAAATTCATAGGTCATAAAATCGATACGCGTATCACCCAAATAATGTGGCGCTTTATGCTGCATTTCATTCAGGTATTTCATTCGGTCACCGGCTTTAACATCCTCGAAATTTGTATAGCCTGCATTAACCTTTAATCCCGAACGCTCCACATTAAATATAGCCGGGAACGCCTCCCATGAGGCAAAAACAGCTATCTTATTTTCAAATCCCTTTTGTTTATCAAGGTATTCAAATACGTTGGTGTTCGGATCAGGAACAGGATTATTACTATTTACCCTCACGTCGGGAAAACCGGTAAAAATCTCATTATACCCAGGATAAGAGAAATTATATTTATTTGCCACTTCGTCACAATTACCCATATCCCTGTCGCCATATAATTGCCCTTCTTTTGCAAGGGTCAACCAAAAGAAAGGCATCAATAGTTTACGTCGTTCTTCAGGTGTTTCGGCCCAGAATTTTTTCCGTATATCTGCTTTTGTATCTGTATATTTTGAGTTGATGAGCGCCGAATCGGCCCCGCGGTAAAGCTCCTGCCAGCGAAACCCGTCTAATGTAACTACTATGATGTTTTGTGTTCGGTGGCTTTGCGCAAATAATTTCGAAACGGTTAAAAGAACTAAAAACAATAAGCTAAGCTTTTTCATAAGAGTTTTTTTAGTAGCATCACTTCAAAAAAGTTATAAACCTTGTTAATGCCACAAAAATAAAGGCGGGATATTAAGCCCACCTTTATTGAAATTTAATTTAATAGTTGTTGGTAATTTATCAATTGTTAATAATTGTTACCCTTAGTTTATTTTAGTATCCACATTACACCGTTGATGTCGTCATTACCGGCATATTGACTTTGTAATGCTGCATTATAATTTGTTGTATTAGATGTTCGCTCACTTGACGGATATTGAAAACGTGACGCGATACGCCCGCCATTACCTGTTCCAGGACCAGTAGTAAATACAGGGACTCCGGTTCTGCGATAAGTAAAATAGGATTCCAAACCTGAATGACGGAATAACGCCAGATATCTCTGTTGTAATATTTGAGTAAGGCCTGCCGCACCTGTGGTATATTTTATTGCTGGTTGAGCGTAGTAGGTAGCCCAATCAGTATTAATAGTGTAGGTATCATAGTTCGCAATATTAGCAGGGGAGCTAGAGCCGGGGCGATAGAAATAAGCGGTAAATGAGCCGGTAGCAGGAATGCCATAATACGTCATCGAAGCTTGTATGCCGGCGATATAATACGTTTCGGCATTGCCGGGAGCCCAGCCACGGTTAATTCCTTCAGCAATATTGAACATCAACTCGGGGTAGCCAATTTGTATGCTTGGTTCGCCTGTATAGGTTGAATAGTAGTGTTTCCTGTTAACAAATGAATAATAACCTAAACCCGCATCAGCATACATAACACCTAAATCTAACCCCGGGTCAGCTCCAACAAATGAAGCAAAATCTGTTGGACTTTGATTTAAATCGTCCACCAAATGACGGGCGGGCTCTGCTGTTACAAACACTCTCGGGTCTTTAAAGGCGGTAAGTAATTGAATATAAGTTTGTGATGAGTTTTGTCTTGAACCATTCTGACCAAAATTATCCGGGTTTTGCGGATAATAATTTGAAGGACTTACAAAAACATATTGTAAATTATCATCAGAACTGGTCATTAACGGATACTTTGAAGGGCTGGCCAGCATAGCTGCAAATTGTGAAGGTGCATTCACTTCTGCATCAGCTGATTGTTTGCTCAGCTCTAAAAGCAATCTTATCCTGAACGTATTGATCACCTTTTGCCATTTGGTGAGGTCACCGCCATAAAATATATCGCCTGTAAGTGTGCCTCCACCAGCTGCATTTAATGCTGTCATGTCAGCGTTTGCACTTTCTAACCATGCAAGGCATTGTATCATAACCGCTTTCTGCGTGTCATATTTTGGGGTCAGGTTGCCAAGTCCCTGCAAAGCCTGCGTCATAGGAATATCACCCATTTCTAAACTCATTTTGCTGAAAAAATAAGCCCTGAAAAACTTTCCTATCGCACTGTAAGGGTTAACAGCAGCCGCACCTGCTGCTACAGCCTGCTTTTCCATTAACAACACATTTTTCAATGCAATGTAATAGTTGTCCCCGGAACCGAAGTTATAGGTATTGTTACCATAATAATTGTAATTGTATATATAATATTGGCAGTAGATTTCCGATGACGTCTGGGGCAAATCAACCATATTATTTAATATACCATTAAAAAGCAATGAGGCCGGGACACTGGTTGGAACGTTATTGTTTATCGTTAAGTCCTGGTAACTCTTTTTACAACTGGTTACTGTCAATAACATCAGCATTGGCAGTAAATAAATTTTTAATATCTTTTTCATGATCCTTGTCTAAGTCTAATTAGAATGAAAGTTTTAGATTAACACCATAGCTACGTACGGTTGGCGATTGCAAACCAGTGAGCGTAGTGCGCGAATTAGCATACTGATCCAGGTCTACATCTTTAAACTCCGGGTTTTTATAGAAATACAACAAATTGCGTCCATAAATAGAAGCTGATGCTTTGGATATAAATGTATGCTCAAGCCACTTTTTAGGGAAAGTGAAATCAATTGTTACTTCACGAAGTTTTGTGTAAGTCTTACTCATCAGGTTAGCTTCTGTAACATTATAGTATTCGCTGGCATATTCCTGCACCAATACCGGGGTTTGGTTTGTCGCATACTGCAATGCACTATAGTTTAACACAGCACCTGTAGCAGAGTCATAGTTTGGTGCAACACCATTGGATATCTGTACGCCAGGAGCTACATAGGTACCTTTGTAATTTGCGTTAGGTTTTTGATTATTTAAAGGATAGTTTAACCAATCCTGGTAACGGGCTGCACCTAAAGGGCCTTCTGCAGTTATAGCGTTGCTACCGCCACGTACTGTTTTATTGTGCACATAATCAGTGGTTACCCCGCCAACAGAACCATCAAACTGGAAACTTAAACCTATACTTTTATAATGAAATCTATTGTAAAATGACCATGTAAAATCAGGGTCAAGGTGACCTAAATATTGCGGAGTAGGAGAAACTAATGGCTCGCCGCCACCTTTACCATTAGCGTCAGGCGAGTTATAAATAATCTGGCCATCAGGGGTTCTTACGAATTTAGTACCGTAGAACTTATCTACCCTGTCACCAACATGAAAGAAAGTATTATACGTTGTTTGCCCTGGTGGCAATTCAGTAAACACTTCTTTGTATGTAGACCAGTTAACCAAAACATCCCATCCAAAGCCACCAAGGTCTTTTATCGGTGTACCGGTCAAAGAAAGCTCATAACCAGTCTTTTTTGTCTTCAATGCATTTAAATATTCGGTAGTGTAACCAGTTGCAGTTGAGATTGAATTCGCTAAAATTGTCGGACCGTCAATATATTGGAAAGCCGTTCCGCTTAAGCCCAAACGATTTTTCAGGAATTTGATATCAAACCCTTCCTCGTAGTTTACACGTGTAAAAGTTTTTATATTACTTTGATATATCGAATTCGGACCATATCCTGCAGTCTGATTATTGTAAGGCTTAGCTGTGGAATAAGCTGAGTTTAGAGAATAGTCCGGCCCATTATAGGGGCTGTTGTATGTTGTACCATAACCTAAAGGATTATCAAACAGAGACGCAGCAGTACTGCCACCGAAAGCGGTAATTGTACTAAATGGAGCAGGGCCAATAGTAGCGCTTGTCGCATCAGAACGAATGTTCGCGTAAGAACCCCTTACTTTTAAAAATGAAATAAATTCAGGCAAAGTAATATAGTCGGATATTACTGATGCCGCAGAAACGCTCGGATAATAATATGTGGCTACGTTCTGAAAGGCTGAAGAATGTTCTAAACGGAAAGTACCGGATAAAGTAGCGAATTTACCAAAGGTAGCGTCCAATGATCCGAATACGCTCAATTGGCGTTCAGCTGAATTAAAGCTTGTTGCCTGTAGTGGGTTTTTCGAGTTACTGAATGAATAAACCCCGGGTACATTCAAGTAATCAGTTGATACCCAACTTGAATTATATTTAAAATTACGTAAGTTACCTCCTATTAAACCGGATAGGTTTAGGAAATTTTTAACCGTGTAATCATAATTCAGGGTCAATAAAGTATTGTTTTCAAATAGGTCACGGCGATCTTCGCGATAATCTCCCTGGTTACCTTCACGACCATAGGGGTGAGCAGAATATGGCAGATCCTCTGTACGTAACAAGTTATACGTATCGATCTGGTTCTTTAAGGTAACATTCAAATGGTTATCGATCTTGTAGTTACCCGAAATGTATCCGTAGGTATCATTCTTGTAGTGACCGCGGGTCCAGATTTCTGTCAGGAACCATGGGTTATGATAACGAGTATATTCTGCAAATACTGATTGCGTCCCCACTTTACCTGGCTGCCAGATGCCTTTAATATCGGGTGCATTTACATTCCAATCAGCACCTGTCCAAATCGCCATGTTGTAAATGATACTGTTCGGGCCATACTGAACATCCGGGAAGTCATCAGTGCTCTGCCTGTTAAAATTTACACTTGCTTCAAATGTTAATCTTGGTGTTGCGCGAAATGACGCATAAAAATTTCCATTAGCAATATCAAGGTATTGAGACGGAATGTAACTGGTTTGATGCTGCTGAGAAACCGAAAAACGGGTAGTATAATTGTCGCCGTTTATACCAACAGCTATATCGTTATTGGTCTGAAAACCTGTTTGCAAAAAATTAGCAAGGTTATTAGCGCCGCGTGCGGTCCAGGGTGTTCCCTGGCGAACGCCATTAACTACCGGGCTGTCATATTGCGGGATCAACTGGCCTGCAAAATATGGTCCCCAAACGTCGTAATCACTGTCTACACCACCGCGTGCCCCACCCTTACCGTCTACGAATTCATAAAATGTGTTTTCACCCGGTCCGAATTTATTCTGAATACGTGGAAACGCAAGGAAGCCCTTGTTCATTACCGTACTGCTGTTAATATCAACAGTCAGTCCCTTTTTATTTTTATCTCCTTTTTTGGTGGTGATAACAATCGCACCATTTTGTGCACGACTGCCGTATAGCGCAGCTGCCGACGGGCCTTTCAAAACTGTGTAAGTTTCGATATCGTCCGGACTCAGGTCGAAAGTGTCAGAGTTGATAGGCAGGCCATCGATAACGTAAAGGGTAACCGTACCACCACGTATAGTAACATTTGGAACGCCTAAAATTTCTGAAGTGGCGCCTACGCCTAAACCAGCCACTTTACCGATCAACCCGTTTACCGGGTTAGGATCGCGGGCAGTAGTTAACTGATCACCGCTTACTGTTTGTGTGGCATAGCCAATGCGGCGCGTTTCTTTTTTAACACCTAAAGCGGTTACCACCACTTCGTTAAGTGATTTATTATCCGCTTTTAGCACTACGGTATAATCCGCCTTGTCCGTTATTGTAAGCTCCTGGCTTAAATAACCTACGTAGCGAATGGTAAGTACCTGGCCATTTTCGACTGTAAACAGGAATCGGCCATTGATATCGGTTACTGTACCTTTAGTGCTGCCCTTGAGTAATACGCTTACTCCGGGTAATGGTTGTTTGTTTTCGTCGGTTACGGTACCACCGATCTTTGTTTGCCCGAATGTGAGTATCGGGGCAAGACATAATAACGCAAACGTTATCATTGTCCTTAAGTGAATGTAAAGCTGCTTCATCTGCTGAATTAATTAGGTGAGAGGGATATTTTCATGCAGCAATACTAAACTTAGTTTATTATTTGTAAACTAAATTAGTATTAAGGAAAGCTTAACATTACGTGTCAAACACGTTAAGGAGGGCTGTTTTTGTAACAGCAGAGTTACAATCGACTTACAATTATTTAATATTCAGATATATTTGAATCAATTATTATTATACAAATGTTTAATCGCCAATGATTTAAGATGTTGTAAATCCAATATTGGCACATTTATCTCTTTAGCTTTATCATCCCAGTAACGTAACCTAATAAACAACTCAGCATCAGGATGCTTCTCAAATTCAGCGGCCTCCCGTTCAGTCATTCTTCCACCCTGAAACTCGAGCGTGGCCTTACTCGCGTCAGACAGTTTATTATAATATTCAGGGTATTTATAAGTAAGGTATCTTTTAGCTATTACATGACTTTCAACCAATGTAGCCAGTCTTTCAGAAAACCCGCGTTCACGCAGGTAATCGGCGCCTAATTTTTCATGGTCAACGTTTCCAAAGCCATCCATGCTTTCGGTTTCGGCATCTTCGGCACACAGATGACCGATGTCGTGAAAGAAAGCGGCAAGAATCACTTCATCATCAAAACCCTCCTCTTCGGCCAAAACTGCAGCTTGCGACATATGCTCTAATTGTGATACAGGCTCGCCGATATAATCTTCGTCGCCATGTTTTTCATATAAAGCGAAAATCTCGTTGACAATTTTTTCAGGTTTTAAAGCAGCTGTATTCATAATGTTAAAGTTCGCACAAATAAAAGTAACAGGTATTATCAAATTATTAAATCTTCGTGATTGATTGATCTATCTAAATTAATTTCCCTTTTATTGTAAACCAATTATTAAAGTTTTATTTTGGGATACCATTATAAATATACCAACGTTTACCAATTTCTATGGAAGATGATATACTGATCCAGATCAGTAACCGTATTAAAGAACGCAGGCGCGAACAAAACATCACTGTACAGGAATTGGCCAGCCAGGCCAATGTGAGCAAGGGTTTAATATCCCAGATAGAAAACAGCCGGACCATACCATCACTTATTGTGCTGATAGATATTATTAAGGCTTTAAATATCGACCTTAATGAATTTTTCAAAGACATCCGTACCAAAAGCAACTCATCCCCGATATTAGTAAAACGCAAAGCAGAGTATGAGCATTTTGAAAAAGAACATGCCAACGGCTTCCATTATCAACGGATATTTACCCGGTTCATTGACCACTCGACTGTAGATATTGTGATACTCAACCTTGAACCTAATGCTACAAGGCCTTTGGTAGAGACAGATGCTTTTGAATATAAATATATTATTAGCGGAGAGATCGAATACCAGATCAGCGAGCAAAAGATCAGGCTAAGTACGGGAGATTCTTTATTGTTTGACGGACGTATACCACATACCCCCGTCAACATGGGCAATGAAATAGCCAGCATGCTGGTGGTCTATTTTTTTGAGGAGGGTAAAGGCTAAAGTCTTGTTGGAAAGTTGTAAGGTTGGAATATTGTAAAGTTTGCTATCGAATAGTGCGAATTGGAAAAACCTTTCAACTTTCAAACTTTTCAACCTTACAACCACACTTAATCAAACCTTAACACTAAATTAGTTCGATATTAATAAACTAAGTTTAGTATTGCTCAACTTTTATACCCTACTATAATGTCTATTAAATTAGTTGTTTTTGATATAGCCGGCACTACGGTTAAGGATGATCACAATGTAAGCAAGGCTTTTAAAGCCGCATTGGAGAAGTACAATTATGATGTTCCTTTAGAGATGATCAACCCGCTGATGGGTTACGAAAAGAACCAGGCCATCACACAAATGCTGCATCTGCATGAAACTGACGAATCAAAGATCACCACAGAACTGGTAAACAATATACACCGGGAGTTTATAAAACAAATGATCCACTTTTACCAGTTTGAACCGGGCATTGAACCCTTGCCGAATGTAGAAGAAACATTTGCAGCTTTGCACGATGCGGGAGTATTGGTGGGCATCAACACCGGTTTTTCAAAAGATATTGCCGAAACTGTTGTAAACCGTTTAAAATGGCAGGAAAAGGGACTGATAGACTACCTTGTAGGCTCTGATGAGGTAGAACTTGGCCGCCCGCATCCCTATATGATACAAAAAATGATGTATGAAAGCGGCATTACTGATCCGCTGGAAGTAGCAAAGGTAGGCGATACCGAAGTGGATGTTCGTGAGGGGCAGAGCGTAGGCTGTAAATATGTTATCGGCGTTACAACTGGTATATTTACAAGAGAAGAGCTGGAAGGATATCATCCGACCCATATTATTGATGACATTGCACAGGTATTGGATATTATCAGTGAATAAGAATGAAACTGGTCGATCAGCTTAGAGTAAAAGTAGCTAAATGGCCTTACGGTTTGTTGTCAGTCATGGCGGCAATCTCGTCATTTGGAGCTTATACCTGCATGTACGCTTTTCGCAAAGCATTTGCTGCGGGTACTTTTACAGGCCTTCAATATTTTCATATCGATTATAAAGTATGGCTGGTTATCGCGCAGATCATTGGTTACACTTTGAGTAAATTTTACGGTATAAAATTCATATCTGAGTTAAAACCTGGACAAAGGGCCAAGTATATCCTGATGCTAATCGGCATAGCCTGGCTGGCTTTATTGTTTTTTTCTATAGTTCCGGCACCATATAATATAATTTTTCTATTTATTAACGGTTTCCCCTTAGGTTTGATTTGGGGACTTGTTTTTGGTTACCTGGAAGGCCGCAAATCCACGGAGTTTATGGCGGCTGTACTGTCTATCAGCTTGATATTTGCTTCGGGGTTTGTAAAAACAGTGGCGCGTATGCTGATGAGCTCATTCCACATCAATGAATTTAATATGCCTTTTTTAACAGGCGCTTTATTCGTAGTTCCCTTACTGCTTTTTGTTTTTATGCTGGAACTGATGCCCCCTCCAACTGCCGAGGATGTGCGCCTGCGCACCAAACGTTTGCCGATGGATGCTGCCGAACGTAAAAGCTTTTTACAGCGGTTCTTGCCCGGCATTATTCTTACCCTGATCATATATGTATTGCTTACCATTATGCGTGATGTGAGAGACAGTTTCGAGGTGGAGATTTGGAACAGCATGGGCATAAAAGACAATACCATCTATGCTAAAATTGATACGATTATATCTGTTGCGGTATTGATAGCGATGAGCCTGCTTATCCTGGTCAAGAAGAATTTAAAAGCATTCAGCATCATCCATATCATGATCATTTCGGGATGTGTATTGATCGGTATTGCCACCGCCTTATTTGCCTTTAACGTGATCAGTCCGATGGTGTGGATGACCTTAGCCGGGCTTGGGCTTTACTTGGGATATGTGCCTTACAACGCTGTTTTCTTTGAACGCTTGCTAGCCTCATTTCATTATAAAGGCAATGTTGGCTTCCTGATCTATGTAGCCGATTCAATGGGTTACCTGGGCAGCGTAAGTGTGCTGCTGATAAAAGAACTTGGCCAGCCAAGTGTAAGCTGGGGAGTGTTTTTTAAAGACAGTGTTTTGGCAGTAGCCGTTATAGGCGGAATATGCGCCACTTTATCACTACTATATTTCATGCGCAGTGCGCGTAAACAAAATTTAGATAAACAAGAACAACTGAATATACTACCTGTATGAAGAATTCTTCGGCCATAGTAATCGGCGCCGGAATTGTGGGCCTCGCTACTGCCCGGGCATTGGCTATAAGAGGCTATCGTGTAACTGTTTTCGAACGGAATGAACGAGCTGTTGGCGCGTCGATCCGCAACTTTGGGATGATCTGGCCCATTGGCCAGCAAACAGGGCCGTTGTTTGAAAGGGCCATGCTATCGCGAAGCATTTATAAAGAAGTATGCACCGAAGCCAATATCTGGCACAACGAGGTTGGCTCTCTGCACCTCGCCTACCATGATGATGAGCTACAGGTAATAGCTGAATATGTTGAAGCGAATCACCTATACCGCGATTGTGGTTTACTTACCCCTGCCCATGCATTGGAGAAATCACCAGCCGTTAACTCCAATGGACTAAAAGGAGCTTTATGGAGCGGCGAGGAAATGATAGTAGAATCAAGAGTCGCTGTGGGACAAATAGCCAAATATCTTGCTGAAAAATATGGCGTTGAGTTTCACTGGAACACATCCATCAATAAAATAGAACACCCAAGTGTATTTTCCGGCAATCGCAGCTGGCAGGCCGACGAGATATTTGTTTGCAGCGGGGCAGATTTTGAGACGCTGTATCCTGAAATATTTTTAGAAACCAACATCACCAAATGTAAGTTGCAAATGATGCGTTTGGTTTCACAGCCTGATGGATGGCGCATCGGCCCCTCGCTTTGCGGTGGTTTATCTATGATCCATTATCCTGGTTTCCAGGTCGCGCCCTCATTGCCTGCATTAAGAAAACGATATGAAGAGCAATATGGCGAATGCCTGGATTGGGGTATCCACGTAATGGTTTCGCAAAACGGCAATGGAGAATTGACCATTGGCGATTCGCATGAATATGGCTTGGTGCATGATCCGTTCGACAAAGCATTTATTAATAATTTAATAACCGATTACTTACATACTTTTGCCAATTTTAAGGATTGGCAACTGATGCAATCGTGGCATGGTATATACCCCAAAATGATGAACGGGCAAACAGAACTGATCGTCGAAACAGAGCCGGGCGTAACCGTGATCAATGGATTAGGCGGTAATGGAATGACCTTATCATTTGGACTATGTGAGCAGTTTTTTGCGTCAAGATAGGGGTTATACGTTGTAGGTTTTACGTTATACGTAGCCTTTAATTTAATAACCCTAATATCGAACTTTGATTTAACGTACAACCTATAACGTAAAACGTACAACACAACAATGAGCGATTCAAGAAGAGATTTTCTAAAGAAAGCAGCGTTATTAGCCGGGGCTACCGGGTTTGCTAATATCATTCCGGCTTCTATTCAGAAAGCGATGGCTATTAATGCGCCGGAAGGCAGTACCTATATGGATGCCGAGCATATTGTGATATTGATGCAGGAAAACCGTTCTTTCGATCATACCTATGGCACATTGAAAGGTGTGCGTGGTTATAATGATCCGCGCGCCATTGATCTGCCTAACAAAAATAAAGTGTGGCTGCAATCCAATGCAGAAGGTGAAACTTATGCGCCTTTCCATCTCGATATAAAAAACACCAAAGCCACCTGGATGAGCTCGTTACCGCACTCCTGGGCCAACCAGGTAAATGCCCGTAACGACGGGAAATTTGATCAATGGCTAAATGAAAAAAAGAATGGCATAAAGGAATATAGTCACATGCCTCTGACCATGGGCTTCCACAATCGCGAGGATATCCCCTTTTATTATGCATTAGCTGATGCTTTTACCGTGTGTGATCAGAATTTTTGCTCGTCATTAACCGGAACCAATCCAAACAGGTTATATTTCTGGACGGGCACCATCCGCGAAGAGCAGCACGAAAATTCAAGAGCGCACGTGTGGAACGATGATATGGATTATGGTACCTTGAAGTGGAAAACCTTTCCTGAACGTTTAGAGGAGAATAATATCTCATGGAAATGTTATCAAAACGAAGTGGCCATTG
>Ga0307517_10000554_pt1 | contig 63885 bp, 75 predicted proteins | sample 23_EM_MG_FD_194515 | JGI IMG/M metagenome (GOLD analysis project Ga0307517, IMG submission 194515) | Populus trichocarpa ectomycorrhiza microbial communities from riparian zone in the Pacific Northwest, United States - 23_EM | ecosystem: Host-associated > Plants > Roots > Unclassified | place...
AGAAGAGATGAGAGAAAGAGTCTGGGGTAGTCCAGACGTAGGGAGGGCGCCAGGTTGCGTCAGGACGCAAGGAACGTTGCCAGGTAGCATCTGGAAGCGTGGGATGTGGCGGGGCGTTGCAACGCAATTCAGGACGCACAGGACGCAACGCCGACGGATCAGACGCAGGGTCCGTTTTTGCTGATGGAACCTCTCTTTGCCTTTGTCTTTCCTGCCTTGATAAACAGTTCGGCCTATCTTAACCCGCTGCTGTTGTTGTGACATAGTATGCAGGTAGATATTGATAGAATAGAATTGTTGTGTATAATATTGGGGAGTAGGTGGTGTCAGGAAGCCTCTGTTGGCATGTAGCTAAAGGCATGATATGGGGTATGAACTTGGAAGATAGAAATGATTTATTCAGCTTTCTTAAAAACTAAGAACGTTCATAGTTCATCACTGGCTTTTCGGTTTGCTGGTGTTGGCAGACGCCCGTCCGTCCAAATTGAAACATCATACCTAATATAGGAATTTGCACCCACAGCATCCAACTTCAACTTCGCCGGGCCGCTATTTCACTGGGGCAACATGAGTGTTTGGCACTTGATATTCTTGAGGGTGATGAAAAAATGTTTATCAGTATTTACGGACTAATCTAGTTTGAGTAGGTCTGCCAAGCAGACGGTAATAAATGTGGGTAAGGCTAGGGCTCAGAGCCCTGCCGGTAATCTCAGAAAGTGAAGGCTGCCGGTAAGGCTCAACAGATGCAATATAAGGTGTAAAGCTAGGATAGGAACAGTGATAAAAGGGGTAACCCCAAATGAAAAACAGGGTAGAAATGAATGAGAATGATCCGCACAAAGCCAAAGAGCAAATCTCTAAAGCCTGAAGAGAAAACATATTCCAAACGAAAAAGAGCTGAAAAAGAACAAGAATGATATGCGAAGATTCCACGAGCAGGTTCTGGGAGCTCACTCAGTAAACGAAAAATAGCCAGTTGAACAATGTGTCGGTAGACTAAATTTGGTTTGGGCAACCGCATCGGGCTAATCCAAACAAGAAATATAGGGGAAAAAATGCAAGGATAGCTCGCAAAACTCTAAAGGCTAAACTCCAAATGAAAAACACCCCAAGGGAATGTCTGCAGGAGATAGTTGCAGGACTAAATTAAGTGTACTGAGCAGGGCAAGAAGCCCAGACGTAGCGGGCTAATCTAAAACAGAAAGAGTCCGGAAACCGCGAGAATACCATGAACTCTAGAAACAAAAATGAAAACATTAAAAAAAAAGTCGAACGCTTCATGGTGGCCTAGTACTTGTAAATTGCTTGAAATAGACCTGCACCCTTAGCTAGCTAGACATTAGCCATATTGATCAGGACAGAAAAGCTTTGATCAGAGAGATAGTGAGCCAGAACAAAAACAGACTGAGCGGACTCCCGATGCCTGTTTCTGCCGGAACTGCAGCACACCTTACCAACAGAATGGATGAAAAACCTGGTAGTGGTAACCGGAACTTATCACGTGTAGAGTATGCACTTCAGTTGGTTGGGAAGTCAGCCGGCGGGCATAATTCTCATCCGACTTCTTCAGCTGTCAGAACATCCACACATACATCGCCGGTACATAGATCCTCACAGGGGGAATGGCTTCTGCCGGGTGTATCGACTTGTGTCACCAATGTGTTGACAGGCTGCTCAGCGCCTGAGGCCAGTATCAAAAGATGCGTGGCTGACCTTCTCGCCTCTGCCTGCTCAGAGGCTGCAGACTCATGATAGTGACCCGGATTGGGAGCAAACAGTGACACACTCTCTGTCAAACTAGGCTTGCCAGCAAGTTGCCAACTCAGATTATGCTTCCCATCGCGTGTGTCTGGTTCAACCTCAATGCCAGCATCGATTGCCCCCACCTAGCGGGCCACCTTCCTCTGAGGTTCCGGACTTCCATCCAAACTGTATGGTTCATCGGCCTCTTGCAAGACCGTGAGGTTGTGCTTACCACTGTTATTGGCTGGCGTCCGGGATGCGTCCTTTAGGTCAGTCTCCCATTCTCCTTCTCGACTAGACCTCAAAACACGAGTGCCCAAGTTAGTACAAGGGACAAAAGCTTGGGTACCAGAAGCCTCTGGCTCTGATTCGCCAACGTCCGCCTAATTGATGCGGTGTGTTCACCGCGTCTTTTGTGTGGTATTACGGCTCCTGGTGGTCCTTGATCAGGTGGTTCACTTTGCGGCCGCAGTGCACGACTCTGGCTGGTGGCCATCGGAGCTCTGTTCTTCATCACTACCAGCAGACCCGTCATCCGAAGCGTCTGGAAGGGGGCCCGGTTATCATGTGGAGTAAAGTTGATCTCACTGGGAGGAAGAGTGCTATCCTCTGTATCATTCTTTCGATGGCAATAGAAGAGCAGATCCATTGGTTCACTTGACAGATTCAAAGACCACTATATGCTGACAAGTCAGCTATTTGTGATTCAGATCATTTTAGCAAGCGGCAGTGCCAGTGGCTCCTTTGGATCATCCTGCAGCAGACGTATACCCTGTCTCGTCGCACCAATAATCATACAAAATCCAACTCTCAGTGCCATGGTTTTGTCTATGCCCGCTAACTTAGCATGTTCAAGAAAATGGACTCAGTTAGCTCCAGCCACTAAACATGTCCACGACTTTGCCACTAGATCTTGTCCATCCTGATAGAAAGTGGGCTGCTTGGGTGGACTACTGTAACAGGTTTATTTCTGTCTAACGAAAATACAATAGAACCGGCAGTAGACCTGCTAGCGCTGATGCTAAGGGAGGTTTCAAGGGACCGGTAGCTAGAACGATAATAGTTGAAGGACAAATTGGACTCAGGGACTCAGGGATTGCCGTTCAACCAAGTGTATTCTTAGACTGAAGGTCTGTCGAAGTCTGCTGTCTCCTGCTAGCCCGGAGACTGGTTTAAATACAAAACACAAGAGCGATAGCCTTCCTGCAATCACGATCATTACCAGTAGCTGCGCACATACTAGAATCCTGTAATCCTGCAAGACCAAAGAAAGAAACAAACAATACTCAGCCTTCGCCAGTGTTACATGACCATTCCATACCCGGAATCCTAAATATAAACTTCCTGCAAAGCAAACTAAATATAGCAATACGATAGCATAGCCTATCTGACTCAGAGACAGTGGCAGAGCTAAAATCAAATCAAATAAACGAAATATAAATCAACTAAACATAGGTCCTGCACTGCCCGGTCCTGTGTACCGTTACCGGAACATGTACACATGTTACAACTATGGATAGTTGATCTATTCAGAGACAGACAGACCCCAGACCGGCGAGACCTGCAGGAGCTGTATTAGCATATATGGTACATCTTTATTGCGGAACCTTAGGGATAACCTACGATCATTTCTGGTGAGGGTGGGGTCCGCAACCGGAACAGCCGCAATGGGTACTCTCAACATGTCTCTTAAGATACCCTGATGTTTTTTTGCTATGTCCTTTAGTAAAAGGTCGAGGCATTCAGTAAAACATTCGCCACAGGGGTTATTAGCCTGCCAGAGTCCCAACCTCTGTCTAACAGGTTGAAGGGTAAGAGCATGTGCCTGGATGGCTGCCCATTGTGCGACAGGTCTCTGCTTCCACCCTGGGATCCTGTCTTGCGCCATCTTACATTTCATAGCATTTTGCCAGGCTTTATACTCCAGACTCTAAGTTCGTGGATGGGGAAAGCCGCAAATGTGCTTACACCAGGTAACATCGCTGTCATTTTTAAAGGACACCGATTTTTCCAATGTGAGACCAACCTTTGAGGCTGCCACTGCAATAATGATGGGGCTGGGGGGTTGTTGATGGATCAGAAAGATGCTGTTGTATGGAGGAGTTTAAATGGTCCCTCAGCGGATGGAAGATAGCCGCTGGTAGATGCTGGTACTTTCGAGGATGAAGGATTGTAGAAAATCCGAAAATAGAAATAGAGCGGGCCGGGCGGACGGTAAAAGGAGTTCTGCAGATGGTATTGGCTGTGAAAAGGTTATTGGCTAGGGAAATGCAGATAGGTAATCAAATGAGCTGAGGATACAGTAGGGATACTGCGGACAAGTGAGAGGTTGTGCTGAGCTTTGTGAGTCCGGTTAGGATGGGCTGGCGGATTGAGGATGTGATTGTAATTAGGGAAAGGATTAGGGAGAGAATGGAAGGGGGGGAAGAGAAAGCCTATATAGGCCGCACAAGGACAGTTTTAGTGGGGTTCACAGGATTGTACGCTGTACAAGCTTAAATATCTTCAAAAGTCATGTGACTCACCCACAATGACAATAGGTTTCAGATAAGGTTTTGAGCCGCAACGGAGCCGCATGGGAGCTGTGACCCATGAGCCAAGGCCCTCCCATACTCTCAACAAATCACAGGTTTCACAAGTTAAACCGTAAATAACGGTTGGCATCTTGTATGTCTGCATCAGCAAAAAAAGCGTTTGCTCCAGATGGAGAGACATTGCATCCAGACGCAGGAAATCCGTCTGGAGCATCCTGTCCGCCCAGCCCGCCCTCAGATGGCCCTAGCCCCATGGTTGCATCCTAGTCCGTTGGGTGCAATACAACCGGCATCCTGTCCGCCCAGTGCACCTGGATGGTCCATTTCACACCCTAATCTCCCGACGAAACCCAAGGTAAGTGACCCATAGAGCTCTGCATTGGGGAACTCTCCCTGCCCCTGATGGCCTCTGCTTACAACGGACAACTTTATCACCAGGTAAAGGCTGTTCAGACGAAAAAGCATCTAAACATAGGATGACTAACCATCTATTGTCCGGGTAACGACCCAAAACATACCCCTTATTTGATCACTGCTAACAACTCTTGCAAAAGGTTTCTAAGTTCTTCCCACCTCGTATCAGGCTTGATGATCGAATCAGTGGAACTATTCAATATTATCAACCTTCAGAGAGGGGCATGCTCTTCCATCCAGGTTGACACTATTCATTACTCCTAAGCGAGCGGATTCCAATGAGGCACTTCCTGACTCTAGCGGACATCGGCCAATACCCAGTGAGGTATCTGCCTTTTTCTTCCTGCTGATCTCTATAGCCATGCGGACGCTTGGAGACCTATACCATTCAATTCCCTTCAGCCAGCCGACTCCAATTTGACCCTTCCCGACTCTGGCGGATATCTGCCCGCTGAGGTATCTGCCTTTTTCACCCTCCTGACCTCTATAGCTATGTGAACCCTTCAAGATCTATACCATTCAATTCTCCTCGCCGAGTGGAATCCAACGCACTCTGTCCGGACACTGTCCGGCCGCTGGTTTAAGAGTTATCCATACTTTTGTACTTTAGTTCTCCAGGCAAGTACTTTCAAATTGTTAGCTACCGAGTGCTACTGTTTTCTAGACTAGCTTTAACAAATATATTCCTATTTTAGTATCTAAATAACTCAAATAAGTAAACATAAGTAATACTGGATGGATCTTTCCGGACAATTTGGATATTCTCCACAGTTTTCACTAACTCATTCAAAGTCCTCGAAGGTAGAGTTGTTGACTTAGGAGTTATCCGATGATAGCGAGTTACACCTGAGTACTTCCACTATTCTACTATCCTCTCAGGTTGCATCCGGAGAACCTTTTTGCGGCTGGAGAACCTTTCTGCGTTGGGTACCTTCTGAGTCCTTGGTTGCGTCTGGTGCGTCTGGGCGGCATGGACCCCTGTCCACAAGCACCAAATAAAAGACCGCACACCCAGAACGCGACTTTATGTTCTATGCACCTGGGCCGCCGGACGCACAGGGAGCACGGGGTGGGTCCGGGTGTAACCTCTTTTTTTTGCTGATGTGGACCCGTTCGTCATCCGACTAAACAAACTTGAAATTTTCCCGATTGACCTCTTGAAAGAAACCTACCCTTCACTTTAAAAGACTGAGTCTACTGCAGCTGCTCAACCCATCTGCTCATGCATCCGTCAGACTACTTGAAAGAGAAACACACAACAACGTGACAATGACCTCAAAGACAATATAGTGTCCTTATTGCAGGCGACATTATCAACAAGCCACTGCTTATGAAAAACATCTTCAGACAATGCATCTTGATATCGTTCTATCCCTCAGCGGGATTGCGGGCGTGGCTTCCATCAGATCTACTTTGGTTCGCGTTCAACTTGAAATCCTGACCGACTCAGACTACAAATCTGATTGCAGGCTCAAGATCCCAGACTTCCATACAGCAAGAGGTGAGATAGATGATGTGCAGAACGATTCAGACACGGAAGATGCTTCCCACCCACCAGTCCGCATGTGCCCTTCAGGTCAAGAAACAATTCCCGGTGCCAGCAGACCACTTGGCGAAGTTGCTGGCTATACAGAGCTCAACTACGCCATGACTGATGACCCTTGGAGCCCTTTCTCATCTGAAAACAACTTTAATTTGGCCAGCTGGTTTGTCCGGAGCAAGGTAGCCAAGTCACATATTGACGTGTACTTTGAGGAAGATTTAGGCAGTACGGATAGCAGATTATTCCGGTCTAGCTATATCTTGCAACACCTCAATATACTGGACCCATTTCGTGAATACTTGGTGTAAGCGGAAGGCAGTATTGATGATGGTGGACATGCAACAACCTTCTATTATCGAAATATTATTGACTGTGTCCACTACCTGATCCGTCAGGTCGCATATAGCTCAGATATGGTTTACGCACCTATTCGAGAAAATGATTCGAGTGGGGAGCGCTTATATTCAGAGATGCATACGGCGGACTGGTGGTGGGATATACCGGTATGAGATAGGTCCTGTCAAGTTCTTGGAGTGGTGTTTCCAGTACTAACAGCTCATTCCGTTCCTTGGTAGAAAGCTTTACCCGCCAGGTCCACACTGGTGCCCATTATCAGATTGTCTGACCAGACGTACCTTACCAATATGTCCGGAGATAAGAAAGCCTGACTGGTATACATGATGATCGGCAATATCCTTTCGAGGACAAGAAGCAGCCCTGCCAAGATGCTAATCCTGCTTCTGGCATTGCTTTCAGTACCGCCAAAGTTCATTGGCAAATCAGCCAGTGCCAACAAAGTCCAGTGGCAGACCAAGGCGGATATCCTGAGGGCTGTCTTCAATCTTGTCCTGGCACCATTATAGCAGGTTGACCGAGAAGGAACGGTAATGGATTTTGCAGACAGCAAAAGACGCCTTTGTTTTTCGATTTTGTCGGCCTAGATCGCGGATCATGCTGAGCATGCAGCCTTGCAAGGAATCAGCAACAAGTTATGCCCAAAGTGTGAGCTTCCGTGCGAGGACCTTGGTGGGGATCCGCGGCGGATGTCTGTGACCCGCAACTACATGCTTTCTAGAGAGAAAGCCTTGAGGCATGAGCCGGCAGAAGCAGCCAGCATTGCAGAATCCTTTCAGTGGTTGGGCGTGAAAATAGGAAACAATGTATTCACCGGACTCGACCGAGTAAGGCCGCAGACCTACTCAAGCCGGACCTCTTGCACAACATCTACCTTGGCTTATTCACACATATGATGGCATGGGTGGAAGAATTCCTGAAAAAGCATAAACAGCAGCAAGTGTTCGATGATGCTTGGAAAGAAATTTCTCCTTACCCTGGATTCTGCGTACCGAAAAAGGCCTCTTGTGAAATCACACAATGGCAAGGAAAGGAGATGCGCAATTTCAGCCGTTGATTTTCGGCCGTATTGGCGTCCACATTGTGAAATCCGCACAGTTCTCACTATTAGGATTTCAAGAGCGCTTTGAAGTGTGTTAGCGCACTGGTGGACTTCACTCTCATGGCTCAATATCGCAGTCATATACCAGCCATACTTTCCTACATGGAGACACCTGCAGACATTTCACTGGACAAAGGACATTTTTCTTGAGTTCCGTACCTCAAAGGCTACCCCCACTCAAGCAAATCACCAGGATCAGGAGCTAAGGAAACTAATGGCAGATTAGTGTGCTAAGAAGTCCACCATAGAACCGTCGCTAATCACCATCGGCTGGCTGATCAAGAGAGGGTTGAAATGTCTGATCGGTGGGCAGATTTGATACGCCGTGAGAACCCCTTCAACTTCATCAAGATGCACTACTTGACTCACTTTGCCTCCCAAGTATGGCGTTTTGAATCCATATCCACGTATTTAACCGAGATCGGGAAACTAGCACACAAGGATCAGATTAAACATGGCTACCGCAGGTCAAACAAGAATCAAGCCGCCCAACAGATCTTGTTGCACTATGGCCGCCAGCACGCCATAGGTATAAGGTTGCAGACAATAGAAGCACTTTCGAAAGTTAAACCTGTGATCGTGGTAGAAGATAGTGGGATGGAAATACCGATAGTTTCAAGTCGCAGCACACATCGTCAGGTTCTTAAAGGCAGTATGAAGAACACTAGCATGCTGACCGAATTAAGCAGAGCTCTCGATATCCATTATTCCAACATGATGGAGGAGATACTGCGTTTTATCTCGCAGACTACTGCAGATGACCGGCGGTTGCCTGCAGACCCCGCCGAACTGGGGTTACTTCCTGTAGAAATATTTGCTCAGCTTGAAATCCCAGTGTCTGATTCCCAGGAAACTGAAGGGTTCCAGATCCACTGGGCCCACTACACTAGAACAAAGGGATTCCGCAACGGTGGCTCTAGCAACGATTGGGTATGGGTTCAGACTCGTGGGGAAGCGAACTATGGAGATTTACAAGGACGGGTGGTGGCTCGTTTGCTAGCACTTTTCAAGATAAGAAATATTCTAAGTAAGGCCGCAGCTGTCCATCACATGACATTAGTTCGCATACTCGATCCAATCAATGGTGGCAGATTTAACATTGCGAGCGGACAGATTCAAGTCGGCAACCGGATCAATGGTCGAGGCATGCCAATAGACAGTATAGGGGCAGTGATTGGACAGGTACAGGTAATTCCTAGTGGTGAGAAGCAATGGATAGTGAATCACAAGATTGATCTGAGGACATTTAAGGAAATATATTAAATTATTCTTTCCAATTATGTACAGTATTTATTCGGCTGCGTTGAAACTGGGCACTTAATATGGCAGTTCGCACAATGAGTGTCCAGCTTCAACTTGACTGCGGGAGCACTACACGATCTTCGGGCATTTAAGGGAATTTTTTAAATAGGTTGAATTGTTCTGCATGAATATACGGCCCAGTTGAAGCCATCTACTTAAGGTGGCAGTGATCATATTCAGTGTCCAGCCTCAACTTGGCCGTGGGAGTACTACATGATCCGTGGGCGTTTAAGGGAATATTGTAAATAGGTTGAATTGTTCCACACGAATATCCAGCCGGGTTGAGGCTAGACACTTAAGATGGGAGTTCCCATATTGAGTGTATGGCTTCAACTCGGCCGCAGGTGTAATACATGATTGGCGGACATTGAAGAGAATGTTTTAAACAGAATGAATTATTCCATATGAATATACGGCCAAGTTGAAGCCGTACACTTATCGTGGCAGTGCCCATATTGTGTATCCAGCTTCCACTCGGCAGCAGGAGTACTCCATGATCCGTGGGTGTTTAAGGGAATGTTTTAAATATGTTGAATTGAATAGGCAGCCAAGTTGAAGCCGGCGACTTAAGGGAGACATTCCCGCAGAAATTGTCCGGCTTCAACTCGGCTACCTGAGTTCTGCAGATGATCAATGCGAAACCATGCTCTCCTGCGGGGAGTGAAGCCAACCAAACTACGGGGTCTGCATAGCGGCCGCGCCGGGTGTCTTGTGAACAGCAAGGGAATTATGGAAGTGACAGTAGGGTGCAGACTAAGAAAAAAGCAACGTAGGATGTCAGCAGACAGAAGTGGACAGAAGTGGATAGATCTAGGTCGTCAGAGGTGGGAGGGTAGCAGAGATGGCCGCCGGACGCACGCAACCGCAAGGAGTAGGCAGTAGGCGAGTAGATGAGAGGATAAGAGGGGGGAGCTAAGTGGGAGGCACTATGAGGGTGTGAGGCCGCAACAAGCACGTCTGATGCTGTGCAGGGAAAGTGGGCAGTCTGGGTGCACCAGATGCAAGAGATGAAAGGCCAAGAAGGCACGGGGGATCCGGGAGGACTGGACGCAAAGAGCAGACGCTATCCGACCAGAAGCGGTCTCTGTCCATCCGGAGAAAAAGACTTTTTTGCTGATCTACCCTGGAGATCCCAGAACTCGATAGCTAATTCCTCTACAACTAGTACCCAGATCCTGAATCCAATTGCGGGAGATCGTTGGGCTCAATGCCAGCCACACAGGGGTATAAAGGACGTGTCTGTCACATCTGAACCTATGAAATCACTGACTATTATAGTGGTTGTCTTTATAGGGCCCGTGGCGCTCTCAGAGCTCAATGCAGATTCCTTCACAACCGGTGGGCTGATTCTGGATCTGATTGCGGAAGGTTATTGGGCACGATGCCAGCTTCACGATGATGTAGGACCCATCCCTCCGCTATGTTTATTCATGAAGTTATAGGGCTGAATGGATTGCTGGCAATCTCAGAACTCGATGACAGATTCCTCCACAACCATGCTGGCGATCCTGGATCTGATTGTGGCAGATCGTTGGGCTCAACGCCAGCTACACAGTTGTATAAAGGACGTGTCTGTCACATCAGAACTCATGAAATTACTGACCATTATAGTGATTGTCTTTATTGGGCCTCTGGCACTCCCTGAGCTCAATGTCAGATTCCTCCACAACCGCTAGGCTGATTCTGGATCTGATTCCGGGAGGTTGTTGTGCACGATACCAGCTTCACAATGATCTAAGATCCATCCTTCCGCGACCTTTGTTCATGAGGTTACAGGGCTGAATGGAGTGCTGGCGATCCCAGAACTCGATAACAGATTCCTCGACAACCACTGCTCCGATCCTGGATCCGATTGCGGGAGGTTCTTGGGCTCGATGCCAGGTACACAGAGGTATAAGGTATGTCCTGAGGCAACAATTCCGCATGGATCTATACGGTGCCAGGAAGGGCAGTGGCTCCGGCAGGGGAGGCCTGGCTCAGGCTTTGATGTGAATTTGCCAGTGCCTGTTTATTAGAACAATAGAAGTCTTCTTGTAGTAAATTTAATAGTTTGACAGAATGAAAGGTATTGCGACCCGGGTGACCAAAGTCACAAAGAAGTAAAGGGGGCATCATTTGCTTATCTCAGGAAGTGTAGTCTGGAGTCCGATGGCCTCCTAAGGACTAGGTGCTGCATCTGGTGCCTCCTAAGGATTAGGTGCTGCATCTGGTGCCTCCTAAGGATTTGGTGCTGTATCTGGTGCCTCATAAGGATTAGGTGCTGCATCTGGTGCCTCCTAAGAATTAGGTGCTGCATCAGGTTGCGTCAGGTGTGTTGTGTGATAGGGTTGTTGCGTTCTGATTCACAATTTTCTTTTCAGCGTCCAGTGCTTCTCACGCACAGAAGGCACAGAATGCAGGGTAATATTTTTTGCTGATGGTCTTGTTATCATTTAAGAGAATCCCGCATGGTTGGCTTTAGGTAGCGCACATGCAGTCAAGCAAGTGGATATTTCTTATTGTTGGAGCATGCAGTCAGGTTTAAATGCTTACTATAGCTAAGTAGATTGGCTGATAAACAGCCTAGCTTGTATAGAAGGAACTACCACTGGGCCAGTAAGTCCCAATGGATATTATCTCTGTGGTGGGGATTTCAGTCAGCCACTGACATACTACCAATAAGAACGAGTTTTTGTTCATGCCGATGTCGGTGAAGAGACATCGCAGGGAGTATTTCCTATTTGTGGAGATAGTTAATATCTGAGCGGCCTGACTGCCTCCGGGTGTAAGTCGACTCTAGGCAGGTGAGTTGAACACTCCTGAGCTGAGCAGGGTACTCGCGAAAGGTCAAAATAGTTGACAAGTGTCCTCTGGCCTTATATTATTCTACTTAACTAAAGCTAGAGATACCCTATTCTGATTCCCAATAATCTTCAAGAGAACTTATTCACTGAAGCGTTCAGGCTTAACGATATTAAGTTTAACCACTTGATTCTACTTTGCATTATCTGTCATCATTTTTGATCCTTACTTCTACTTGAAGTCTTCAGTGTGGTCTCAATCTTAGGATCCATCTTCCTATAGAGTGTCCTGTTACAGTATCAATAGAGGGGTGATGAGAAAAACCTCCCAATGCCTGGAAGATACACAATAATGAATACTAGAACTCATTGCCGCCTAGTCAGAGAGTCTAAGAAGGCACGCTACCTTCCCTTATCAGAATTGCGCAATGAGGTTGCACCAACTGCCTCAGTGAAGACAACCAAGCAAACTTGACTATTATTCAACATCAAGAAGTGGAGAGCCAGGAAAAGAGCACTAGCATTTCTAAAAGATCAACATGCTATCAAGAGTCTAGCTTGGGCCAAGGAGTATTAGGATTGGACAAAGGAGGACATTGAAGGAGTCATCTTTAGTGATGTATACATCGTTGAAAAGTCCAATGATCATAAGAGTATTTGGGTCTTCAGAACTCTTGAGGAAAAATAGTATAATGACTGCATTCATGGGGTTTCAAAAGAACCTGGGAAAAAGTTGATAGTCTGGGCTTGTATTTGGGGTAAAAATAAGAGTTCTCTGATTCCTATTTTTGACAAGAGTGTGGATAGATTTGTATCTATTGCAGTTTTAGAGGATGGCTTAATTGATGTCTGGCAGGAGGTGGAGGACACAGTTGGCGATCCTATCTGTCAGCAGGATGATACAAAGATACATACCGTAAAAACTTGAATAATTGAACCGTGTGCTATGAAGTCCAGAATTTCCTTCTCTGGAACGGGGGAGAAAAACACAGCAAAAACACAGCCCCTTTCCCCCTTCCGAGACAGAAAAAAAAAAAAAATTCTTAACCTTACTGAGAGAGGAAAGTCCAACGACATAGCACACGGTTCAATTATTCAAGTTTCTAGGTACTGCAAGAGATACTATACTAGTAGCTTGGTTTGCAGAAAACAACATACAGGTTATGGAATGGCCACTCAATTCCCCAGAACTCAATCCTATGAAGCACCGTTGGAAGAGGTTGAAGGAAAAGCTACACCATCACTTTCCCAACATTCACAAGACTAAGGGGGGGCCAGATACTATTAGAAGATGTCTAGCAGAAGCTCTTAATGTGGTTTGGACTCAGGATATTGAAGGGGAATTTTTGAAAAGTCTATGGGAGTCTATGCCTACTAGGAGAGTGGGTGCTGTTCTAGATGCAAAGGGATGGTATACTAAGTATTGATTTTTTCTCTCTACAATTTCAGATGAAAGTTTTCTTATATTTAATGGATATGCACATAGATTTTCAGTTCATTCTAAGCAGTTGTGGTTGCATAAGTAACAAATGTATGATGGTAGTGGGGTTGCCATTGCCGCGCTGGACGAAAAGCTTTGTCCCCGTACTTTATCTACTCTCTATCTATGTAGTATTACAGACCGTTGTGTGGTTTTGTCCGTTGGCCCCCGCCCAAGAGCGGGCGGAAGCATGCATAAAATACGATAGGAAATGATTTATCGAGCGGGAACCCGAACGGCCCGGTGTTTGGCCACGTTTTGTAACTTACCGAGTTTGTTTATTGATTAATTGTAGAGAGGATAGGTGGGTGGGAGGGTGGATGGATAGTGCGTGTGCTCGACCAAACGGTTCACATGGTTATCGATATCTTCGTAATGATGTTGTAGGTTTCGGGGGGGGGGGGGGACTGCAAACACGAATTTCGAATGTCACGGACTTTACAATTTCTATGATAGCATAATCAGGGAAAGAAAGACAGAAAGAAAAAGAGAAGATGGAGGGGAATAACAAAATTTAATAGGGGTTTTTCTCTCGCAATTATGGTATCATACTAGTTGCAAAGGCTATAGAATTTAAAGGATCCGCTCGAATCATAATAATTATTCTACTTCACACTCCTCACATCAAAGCACCTGCACCCCCCCTCCCAAGCCAAACCCCAACAACCCCATCCAAATTCTCCATCACAGCTCTCGCCTGCTCCCTCACCAACCCGTCCCCATCCGTGACCACCAAATACCCCACAACCCTCCTAATCTCTACAATCCTTCCCTTGACAACTTCCCAAACCCCTTCCCTCCACACCGCCCCATCCCCATCCCCATCCTCACCCAACCCAACCAAAGCTTTCAAAATCCCACAGACACAAACCACCGCCGCACGCCGAAGGATGGCCCCCCCAATCGCAGTCTCCAACGTAAGTATGGACATGCACACGTCCAGCGTATCGGAGATAATGCGTTGACCAAGACCAGTCGGATTCGTCTCTATTGCTGCACCAAGGATTGATAGCGCGCTCGTGCGCATGCGCTGGTCTTCGGCTTCGTTTGTGGATGGCCAGGAGGTTAGGATTTGGGTGGCGTGGGATGTGAGTGCTTCGTCCTCCTCGTCGTCCTGGGTATTGGTGTCCCATTCTTCGCTGGGATCGGATGGGCTTTGTTTCCTTATGCGGCGTCGGGAGACTAGGGTTATCATACCCTCGCCTACAATTCTTGCTGTCTCGCCGACTAGTGCCCCGCCCAGTCGCTGTACTGTTGCTAAGAGGGCTTCTCCGAGGCGGAGGCGTTCGTCCAGACCTAATTTCTCCTTCTCTCCCCCTCCTTGTTCTTTTTTTTCATCGTCGTCGTCGTCGAGGTATGCTTCGACTAGCATCCTCGTCACGGTCCCTGAATGCCGCTCTGTCAGGGCTGATAGACATTTTACTATGTTCAAGTATACGAAACTATCATCATCTTTTAGCTGGCTGATTAGCAGTGCCAAAGTGTTTTGAATGTTTATTACTGGCGAAGAAGAGAGGATTAGGTCTCTGAGAAGGTGCAGGCCATGAGCGCGCACTGGAATTAGTGGGTCGCGGAGGTAGGATAGGGCGAGCGTGTAGGTTTCTCTTTGGCGGGTGAGGAGGGTTGCTGTTGAGGGGGGGGAAGAGGAGGGGTATGCAGAGTGGAGAGTTAGAAGGGAGGTTATGTTCAGTGTTAGGGTTTTGATATCCAGGTTTGTGGACCCTGATGTGGCGATGTAGGTGAGCGCCGGCTCGAGGGTATGGATCAAACGCTCGTCCGATGGTGTTAGTTTTGTGGTTGGGTTGGAGATTATCACACTTAGGAGAGAGAGGGCCATTGTTAATGTTTGGGTGCGTCCATCTTCTTCATGTAGCTCTTCTCCCCCACCATCTGCTTTTGGGCCGGGCGGAGGCGAGTTGGAGACAATCTTCCCTAGGCCACCCAAACTTGGTGTGATAGTGTCTTTACTAGAAATCTTTAAATTCTCTTGGTACTCAACGTGCTCATCCAACACACCCCTGACAATCTGCAATATCTGAGTCGGATTCTTGGCAAGCGTTTCCTCATGCCCACCCAACACCTCTTGCAGGATTTTGAGCGTAGTGAACATCTTCACCGGATTCTCAGTCTCGATATTCCGTCGCCCAAGCCAAGTCCTTAAGATCCCCAGGAAGAAGTTATTCAAGACAGCACCGCTAACCCCGCCGTCCCCTAATAGTCCCATGAATTCTTGAACCCTCGCCTCAGCCTTTCCAAGATCGAACCCTGCAGCACCCCCAATTCGAGGCCGAACCTCGATCCCACCCTCACTCCCAGGCCCGAACTCCCATGCCTCCCCGCCAGAATATAGTATCTGCCCTTGAATCTTCTGAAGGACGGACTCATCGGGGGAGGTCTTTATGTAGGTCTTTATTAGAGAGAGGGTGCGCTCGTACCAGGTGCTTCTTCCGGTGGACTTTGCAAAGTTGGTTAGTGCCCAGAGGGGGAGAAGTATTGGGGCTATGAGTCTTTGCGGGAGCGTAGGAGAGGGTTGGGAGGACAAGAGGATTTCTAGGTGGCGAAGGGCGTTTGAGAGGTCTGTTTCTGGGACTAGGGGTCTGGAGTTGAGGTCTTCGGCTGCGCCATCCTCTACCACGGCAACCCAAGGCCCCCGTGGTGGGGGCCCCGACACTACCGATCTGGCGAGTGGGGAGTCTTCAAATGCTAACAGTGCTGAGGAAGATTCCTTCCCCTCCTTCTTACTCTCCTCCACCTTCTTAGGAGAAACCTCCTCCTTCACCCCTGCCGAAATGGTCGGATCTAATCTCGATATCAATGGCATGACTAACACCCTCTCCACAGTCTCCTCAATCCCTCTCCCTTTCCTCCCCAGCACATTTGCAATCGCAAACCCCGCCGCCCGCATCATCAACGCATCCTCCGAATCCAACAGCTCTAGTAGTTCAATGCAGACTTTAGAAAAGTACTCTCCTGCATCGACCGAGCTAGGCACCGCACATATAATCTCTGAGGCCTTACTCAGCGCTTCAATAGATAAATTTGAAGGCGCCGAGGAATCAGCCGAAGTGTCAGTCGACAAGAATAGTTCAATTATATGACGGACAGCGTTGGGGCGTCTGAACGGGATGAGGGAGAGTGTCTTTGTGAGGGGGTTTCTGAAGAACGGGGGTGTTTGAGGAGTCAACAGTTGCAGGAGGAGTGGGAGTAATTGCGGTGTTGGTGTTCTAGAAGGGGAGATGTCAGTATCCGAGTGATTGTCTGTGAAAATGAAACTGAGACGAACCCGTCAATCAAGACCCGAAATTTTTCCTTCCATTCTCCCGCATCCCCGTTTTCAGGATTGAAGGCCAATTCAGCGCACCCGGCGATCACATCCACCAAAACCCGATCACCCGCCCTCCGTAGCAAATCCCCAGCCACGATACCCTCCCCACGAAGCAGCCCCAGCAATCTCCCAACAACAAGCCCCAATAACTCCACATCCCTCCTATCCCGTACTTCTTCCACCCTCTTCCTACCCCGCCCCGTTAAAAGTCCAGGAAGCGCAGCGCTCCTCGTCCGCCGCTCAATCGGGATTCCAACGCCCCGAGTCAACGATGGGTATACTCCTTCCAGCACGACCAGGTCTAGTAGACATACTACTACTCTAACCTCTGCAGGATTGACTAACTGTGGTCCAATCTGTCCTGTGCTTGTCCGGGCCCGCGCCTCGGAGTCGAGATCCGAGAGGAGGGAAAGGGCGTGTGTTACGACTGCTGCTGCGGTGGACTTTTCGTCTCCGGATAATGGTGGCGGTGTCGAGAGTGTTTGGGAAAGTTGTTGGAGGAGGGATTGGCCAAGGGGTTTTGGTTTAGCTATAGGTAGTAAGGTTGGGAAGCAGGTTACTTGAGAGTAAGTTAAAGAAGGGCCCACTTACTTTTGTCAAGAACTGGAGAGAGCAAATGTGTTGCTTGGGATATCGCTGGTGAAGCCATGCCAGTTTTCCGGAGTAGAGTATAAAGAAAGTCAAGCAAGGAAGGAGCTGGCAAAGGGAAGTTCCGAGAAGCCTTCCGAAACCCAACTCAATTACAACATGGTTACCCTCTTCCACGGCAAAACATTTTTCCGGCGCTAAGCCCTTTCAAGCATCCAACCCCACCATAAACATCACCCGCCCACCAAAACAGGTATCCATATTATACAAACACACCTCCGAAAACCCCACAAAATGCTCCGCATACCAATCACCCGTTCACTAACCCATTCCCTCCTCCATCCAATCCCTCCGCAATTCCTCCGGTAACCCCCCCCTCTCCCCCTCTCTCCCCCCCTAACCCCAACTAAACCCCCCTCCCCAACAGCGCCCTCCCTCCACTCCCCCTCCAAAAAACCATCACCACAACCCCCCACCCGCAAAAGAAAGCCCCAGCAAAGTCCTCAAAAGCGCACCCGTACGGCGACAACGTGCAAAACAAAACGCACGATTCCTCCTTCGACTACGCCGCGCACTTCGAATCACTGGAGGCGCAATGCAACGCACACATCGATAAGCTAAAAACCGACATCACGAAGCTGCGCGCGGGCGGGCGTAACGATCCCAGCACACTCGAGAGCATTCAAGTCGTGCTGGACAAGTCCACTGGCGCAAGCGCTTCGCTGCGGGACATCGCGCACGTGCTGCCAAAGGGACGGTCGTTGGTTGTTAACGTTTATGAAGCCGCGGTGAGTTAAACCTAACCCCCCGAGCTGAGATCGGAATAGAGAGGGGGCTGACGAGGGGGGGGGATGGGTAGAATGTCAAACATGTCATAGCGGCAATACAGAAGGCGAATTTGAATGTTCAGCCGATGCCCGATCCGAAGAACGCGCAGTCCATTCATGTCCCCTTGCCCCCGCCGACAAAGGAGACCAGGATAGAGGTTGCTAAGACAGTGGGCAAGGCGGGTGAGAAGACGATGAATTTTTTGAGGCTGGCGAGGCAGGATTCGCATAAGCTGATTAAGGGGCTCAGGAAGGAGCGCCCGGATGACATTCGCAAGGCGGATAAACAGTTGGAGGTTGTTATGAAGAAGGTTAACGCTGAAGCAAAAAAAGTGATTGATGATGCTAAGAAGGGGGCTTTAGAGAATTGATCAAGCAGTGGGGCTGGTGCAACTGGAGATATCCCAGGACCAACACATGTCTATTTAAAAAAAAAGATACAAAAAAAGCCATGACAGTTTTGAAAGAGGGGGGGGCGAAAAGATATATATACAAATACGAATTTTTAGTTTCTGTCCAAGTAGCTGTTGATCTAGATAGATATACACCCGCACTGCACCCTCCACCCCCGAACAGAGCACCACGATCTACTTTAATCAATTTCCTTCCCCGGCCGAAACCCCTTCCTCCATCTGGCTGGGTGGGGGAGGAATCAGCTCAATCGGCACATTCCTCTTAACCTCCGCAAACAGTTTCTCCTTCGCCTTATCCGTATACGACCCATTAACCGTGATAAGCCTATGCACCTCCCTATACGGCCCGACATCGCTAGCAGGATCATCATACTCCCCGGCGACAACCTCCTTCGCCGCCCTCTCCCGCTGGCCTTGATATTCCTGCCACCTGGTCGTCGACCACCCCTTGGTGTTCTCAGTGACAGGCACCCTATCCAGCAGCCCGCTGGAGACACCGCCGGTGACGGTCAACTGTGTAGCAGGAATATACTCCACCAAGTCCGCCTCCGCAAAGTCAGCCGGAGAGTATACGCTCTCGGTCAATTCCGGCGGTGGTGGGAGAGACTTCTTGGCACGAGCGAACCGGGAAGACGACGCATTCTCATCGCCGCCCCTCCGTCCACGGCCGCGACCCCGGCCTCTACCTCTACCTCTTGCGCCCCTACCACCTCTACCCCCTCTGGCTCCCATGCCCATTCCAAACCCACCTCTGCCGCCGCCACGGTTCATACCGAACCCACCACCGCCCTGAGCACCACCAAATCCCCCTCCCATGCCCGTGCGAAATAATCCCCCACGCGGAGCGATGATCCTAGGACCCCGATCCGAAGCCGGTTCTGGCCAGGATGGGGACGCAGCAAAGTACCTACTCGTAATGCTCTGCTGGTGTTGTTGCTGTCCATCACGACGCTCCGACTGGGGAAAGGCCCCACTCCCTGCCGCTGTCGGGGGAGCCGGAGAATCAAGTCCTAGATCTTCGGCAGAGGCAGTCACGCGGCGCTGGATCGGCGGTGGGGTGTTTGTACGGCGGATGCGCAGGAGCGAAGAGATATCGACGGGTATTTTCAGGATTTCTATTACGCAGCTCATGAGTTAGTGGGTTGCGGGGAAGGTTGTAGAGGATGAGGGGAAGGACTAGGTTTATCATCATTATTGTTGTTGTTTCCTTCATTGTTAATGGAGGAAACCGAGAATTGACGGTTTTGGAGAATGAGGGACCGACTACGGTGAGCGGATGCTTGGATGTTCCGGCCAAGCATTGCTGTTTGGTTTATTATATTATGTTTGCCCGGAGGGGAGGGGGATGTGAGGCGGGATAAAATCCTCGTGCTAAAACCAAAACTAGAAAAAAAGTCATCCGTCACCAAGTATCCCACTATATCACGTGATCTTAGTTTTTCCACCCCACCTAACCTTCCATCACCAAGTTGACACCAATACCTACCCACTCATTCGATTCATCCCAACACAAACCGAAAACACGAAATGAACTTCCTCCGCCCCCTAACTCGTACCCTCCTCCGCCGGCCCCCCCTCCGCCAACAACCCCTTCCCCTTCTCCTCCGACCACTGCCCACCCACTTCCCCCGCCACAACTCCTCCCAACCCCCCGCACAGCCTACACAGTCTGTACAGTCTACACAGCCTACACAGCCTACACAGCCCAACAAACCCTCCTACGACCTAACATTCACCTGCCGCCCCTGCACCCGCCGTTCCACACACCGCATCAGCAAACAAGCATACCACGCCGGCAGCGTGCTGATCACCTGCCCCGGGTGTAGTAATCGACATGTTATTACTGATCACTTGAAGGTATGCCCCAGCTCCGTCGATCCGCGCAAGGGATTGATTTAATACGGGGAGGCAGATATTCGGTGAGACAGCGAAGTCGTTGGAGGATATTTTACGAGAGAATGGGGAGGTGCTGAAAAAGGGGATTGTCACGGCTGAGGGGGATATCGAGTTTTTGTCTGAGGGGGGGGAGGAGGTTAAGGCGCTCGGGGGTGGGGCGTAATCCAGGGGAGGGAATAGGAAATGGTATATTGTACGATATGTATTCTAGGGAGGGAGGGAAGGTAGTTGTAGAGGAGGTTCACAAACTAGTCGAGGCATAGAGACCTTGCGATATTAGTGGTTATCGTAATTATAGGCATAAATAGGCATTCCCAGTCACTTTAAATCACTTACCGCAGCTCATCGCCCTACCTTAATAACCCATCAAAACCAAATTTGTCTCCATCCCGTATGTTATTCAGGCCAAAAGTATACACAAGCCCGCAATTCCAAATCAATCACTGGAACAAGCCTATCTATCGTACTACCAAGTGATACCGTAACCGCTACACATTTTACAAAAGAGAATAAAAGAGGAAAAGAAAAACGAACGAAAACAGCTAAAATCCCGCAACCCGAGCAAGATTAATGCAAAATGATACAAAACATTCGGGGAAGGAAAGGAAAGGCAGTGACGCGATAAGGTCAAGAGGGAACACCAATCGTCATAATATCCAAAATTCCACTATTGAAGAAATAAGGAAGAAACGGGTACGTATAGTCCATGCAAAAACCCGTTGTCCTCGTGAAAAAGAAATACCAAGCCCAGACACACAACCCCAGCCCCAAAACGAGAAGGTGGTGTAGCCATTACTACCTGCAACCCACCCCCGGCCGAGATCAAACATCTCAGGGTGAGACAAATGAGAGATTATCGAAACCCCCAGCAAAGACTAATCCTTCTTTGGGACCCAACTGAACCTCTTCCTTAACCTTGAACTTAGCGATCCCTTCGAAGAACCGCCTCGACTAGCACCGCTTTCACTCCTTTCCAAGTTCCCACTATCCGGCTGGAAGGCAGGGCTGTTGGAAGTCGATTGAGACACCATCTGGTATACACCTTGAGCTTCGGATTGACGCACTTTTCCCTCGGCCTTCCGCTGCTTGTCTAAGAGGTCTTGGGTGTATCCCGGCTCACCTTTACCCTTGAGATCTTCCTTAAGGTAATTCTGCACATAATCAGTAAACATAGATCCACAAAAATAAGGCAAGAGGCTTACAAAGCCAGGGTATCTTCTGTAGTTACCCCCAGGCCCTTGACGCATCATGTCGTACTCTTCGTAGTCACCGATGAATTCACCACTGGGCAGCCTTGCTCCCGGTGCCACCATGGCAGTTCCCTGCAAGGGTTTATGACTTTCCAAGGAGTCACGTATGTTGGCCATGGGCGTAGCAGCTAACGCAGCAGCATTGCTCTCACGCAGGGCTTCAACAGGAGGCCTAGGCCCGTTCTGTCTGGCTAGCAGTGTAGAGTCGTAAGGTCCCTCATGATGGTAATGGCCGCCAAAAACTCCATTGTCCAATCTATCGATAGTATCCGGACCAGGAATGGAGCTCGCCCGACGTCGAGACCTATGTGACGAGTAAGGAGGAGGAGGGCCTTGAAGTCTGGCCCTGTCCGTTCTAGGAGCACCAGTATTATGGGAGTGAGACCGAGCATGAGGGTTAGGACGGGGAGAAGGTCGATCCCTGTTATCTTTGCGAATATTAGGTGAAGCCATTGTGTGCTCTGACCGTGGTTGCTTGAAAGATCCTGGGGCACGACAGCTGGAACCTAGCCTTCGCCGGTGGACGTCGTCTGGGCCGAGGCGGGGCTGCTGGGCTATATGGCTATCCGACTAGAGATTGTGAGCGGGGTCGAACTACCATCATCACCAACCAGGAAGGGAAACGGGCAGCCGGCAGAATGGATCGGTGATATGATTGGGAAAGGGTCTGTGTTAGACAGCAAAGCAACCAACTTACCCAAGGATTTTGTTGGTTCATGGTAGTGACAGAAGTCATTTCCGTACTCGAGCAGTATCAAAGATAGCAGCGATAGGTAGATAAAGGTTGGATGTCTTAGGTTCCTCGAGTTCCAATGAAGTTTGTACAGTACTGTAGCTGCTTTGTCGAGGGGCGGACGAGAGGATAAAGTATAGGGGGGGGGGGGGTATGGGCGCTCTCTGGGCAAAGTGTCTCCAAGAGAGCTGACGACAACTTTTTGAGTAGCCCACGGTATGATACCCTCTGCCTTCGGGGGGGGGGAAGAGTTGGATTGGAAATAGGACAGAGTTTCAGCAGACTCACTGCCAAGTAGTTTTTGCACGTAGGACAAACAAGGAGGAATACACCAGAAAAGGAGGATCAGGAGAAGGGGGGATGAGGTGAAAATTCAAGAGCGGTGGATGCCGCGTTAGGAACGGGAGGGGATAAATAGTGATTTTATTGCAGACCGAGACAACCGTGGCCGGTAGTATGAATATTACAATGTTTGCAGTAGCCAGTGTACCTATCATCCCGAAGATTACACTCCTATCCGGAGCTTCGGTTCTAGGCGATGGGAAGAAAGGATTCAGGGACAGAACACATACAGCATGGGGGATGAAAGAAGAAAAAATAGCCAATTGTGACGGCACCAATACAGGTACAAGGGCCACAATACCAGTCCCTCCAACCAGATCAGGGGTCTCCAAGGTGAATACCGGTACCGAATACTCTGCTGAACTCAGAAGCCAGAGAAAGCTATCAAATCCCAGTCATACATTATCCATCAAGTGACTTGTTGGGTGACGTGAAGACATTCATTGCGTAACGGTCTCGTAGGGCCCCCCTTATCGGGCCCGTGATACCAGTGATCAAGAATTGAAAATAGGGCAATAGGAGAAAAACCCTGAGCTCCCCAGCAAGGGAAAGTAGTTCTCTTGTGTGAGTGACAGATTATGATGTTCTCTCGCCCCCAATTTGGGGAAGGCTAACTAAGGAGGGATAAGAACAAATAAACAAATATCATATTCTGGGAGGTTGGCCCTGCAGAGCAAGCCCATCGCGGGGCGGGAAACGCCAAGCACCAGGCACGGTAGACCCTTTCTCTTCAATAACAAGGGATCGACGTCGACTGCAGCTTTACCGTTTCTCACGTCATACCGTCTTTTTATCAGAATGTGAGCCACATTCCTCGCCATTCTAGCTCGCTGAAACATTTCTGAGTCAGCTGAATTCATGAGACTAACCTGACTCTGGTCACGAAAGCAGGCTCTATCTTATTGCTAGGAAACAAGCTGCGGTCGCGCCTTAACTTTACTATGATGGACAGGCTCAGCGGGAGCTCTGCTATACCAAAAACTTGACCGCACGGTAACGAAAAGACACTGACACCGGACCCAGATGCAAGGTTCCAACATTAACCTCCTAACGCCACACAATAACCCCGCCATATGGTGCCAGAGGCCGTGGAGGGGGGAGCGCGTGGACCCCCAACTTTGATTTTTTTGAGGGCAGCCAACAGCTAAACAGGCAGATTGGCATATGTTTCACTAAAGTTCTCCAAGTGTGCTACTTGTATTTACAAGCTTAGGTTCTATGAATTTCGCAGGCGGTCATAACCATAATAGCACCAGGTACTCGAGTAGGGTTCAAGTAGGTGACAGTCCTGGGGAGTCTTTATGGGTGAAAAAGTTTCCGCACGACCCTTTTCCTCCACCTGCCTCTCGGGAGGGACCCGAGGAGAACAGTGACACCGATATCGGGATCAACGGCCACATCCTTTTGCGTGAGAAGACCGACCAACACGACCCGCAACGAGAATTGATTTCTTTTCACTCCCCTTTTTCCGCTCCCGTGCGACTCTGTATGAACCTCTACGAGTGTGCCCATCGCCCCTTCGGTAATAGTGAGGGCCAGGGCGATTTGATAGGGTAGTTTTAGCAGTCGGAGGGTGTTTTTGGCCGACTGTAAAATAATACACTAAATCAGTAGATACCCAGAATTTATGTCTCCTGTTTTCCTAGCTTAGACAAGTACGGTACGGTACAACCACACCTACCTCAACGGTACCGTATCTTGGATTGGGTGGTTGCTCCTGTATTTAGTACGAATGGAATACCGGTATACCAAGTAGTGAACTCAAAGGTCAATTTCTATCGACTACCTTCATCCCAATTGAGTTTGGCTTTACCCCCTTTCGCTCATCTCTTATCTGCTACATTACACCGCATTGAATCTATTTGATCCCTCTCCCCCCCGGTTTATCAGTCCAGAGCGATATCCATGACACCAGGCCGCCTGGTCGAATCACGATCCAAAAGTGGCCAAACCGACTGGTTCTCTGATTCTCATTAGTCAGACAAGGTATCGTAAAAACTCCTTGAATCCACCACCAGGATCTCCACGAAATCACCGTGCTAAAACATATTAGGCTCAGAAGAGTAGGCTGACAAAATAACGAATACAGTGCCAGACAATGAGATCCAGCAAGCCCAGCCTCCAACCTATACTACTCTGTCCGGAAGACATTATTCCTTCCGGCTCTTTTGTCCCAGATTGCGAAAGCTATGACCTGGCCATGGTGGATCCAACGGTACAAGTAGTGAGGTTCGACCGTGCGTAAAAGTTGGCGAATCTATGGGAATTTGCGCAGGTTAAGCCCGACTGTTTATCCCTGTCAAACTTTGTCCCTTTTCGTTGCCGCCAACCCGCAGTGGAGCGGTAGCCACGAGCCCCATAGCTCACAACAAACCACGGTTCCATAGCTCCACTGCGCGATTCCCCTCATCATCATCGCCGTCATCGGCATCATCATTGAAGCCAAGGCTACGTCCTCCACCGCCAATATCCAACCCCGCGCTGTTTGTCACCCCAAAACTGCCCGTTTGCTTCCAGAGCAAACCGAGAATGGCCCCATTAGCCAACTCTCTCGTCGAATACTCTGATTCGGACTCCGACAGTTCTCCCCCAGCTAAGGTGACCAAAACAACCCACCCGATTCCCGTCACCCACCAATCGCCCACTTCCACCTCCAAGCATCTAAAAGCATCCTCGTCTAATTCGCTACCACCACTTCCCTCGCGCTTCCATGACCTCTACGCTGTGGCTCCGAGGGTAGGCCAACAAGATGATCCTTCGCTTCACGGTGGAAGAAAAAGATCTGTTCCACATGTTCAGGGAAATTGGCCAACTCATATTTTTATTGAGTGTATGTTCTTTATTTCTCCATCCCCCCACCCCCAATTTGAGAACTCCGAGGCCAAAGCAAAACTGACGGGAATTGGAGGGCATCTGTCGCGTTCAGAATTCGATGTTCTCAACGATGCCTACCATACCGCATCCACCATTACTGCTGAAGCTGGCGTGAAGCTTGAGAGCCATCTCAAAAGCGATCTAGGCAGCGAGCAGCCGCTACACTTAAGCTTAAGCAAACCCAATGTTCTTACTACTACCCAGAGGGAAGGTTTTTTGGAACTCTTGAAAGATAGACTCGATAAGAGTAGGATCAAGCCGTTCGTCCCAACCACTTCCCACACACTTTCATAGAGCAGGATGTCTGACGGATGTGGACCTAGATTCTTGGTAGAGTTTACAGGCCCTGAATTTGTGAGCAATAATGACCGAACACGTTGGTTTTTCGTCTTGAGAGCTACCAAGGGGGAGGATACACAGGTAATATCTTGCTTAGACGCAGAGCTAGATGCTAAGTCGGTAATTAACTATCATTACAGCTCGCTCGCCTACTCCAATTGGCTAATCATACCTTTGAAGCATTTGAACAGCCGCCACTCTATGCAGAAAATGGAAACGGGCTTGATGGCTTTCATGTCTCGCTTGCTTGGAGCCTTACTGAACCAGACAAAAACACGAAAGCTAGGGTGTTTGAGGCATTGAAAAAGCATGCTTGCTGGGACAAAATTTTTGGTAAAAGAGAAGTTGAGAGACTGAAATTGGTTATTAATGCTATCAAGGTCAAGATTGGCAACGTCGTGCACATAATTGAATTGGGGAAGAAGGAGAAGCAAGGCGAAGCCGGGAATCCCAAGAAGAGGAGGGCTTCTTATGATATTCATGAGAAGCGCAATACTTGAAGGAGGCGATCAATGCGTGCCTCACGGCCCACAGTGTACCGGGATACTCAGTCCGAGTCTTTAATCTATTACATTATTTTTACATAAACACACCTCTGAGGCCGCTAGTTTCCCTCGCAATCATAATCGCACGTTATTTCCCTCCCCTTACCTTCTGCAAAACACATAGCTCCTGAGCATTGCATGTTTTTCTACCACATGTGCACACTCGTGCCACCGGCCCCAACAAAGCTTAAATACGCCCCACCTCGGCACAAACAGTGGGCTTATGAGAAATTATGTGGAAAGAACTGTGAAACGAGTGACAATTTGTGTACCGAGGTACTGTGCGCCTTTTTTTCTCTTTCCTTTCTTCGGCGAACATGAGAGAGCATCACCCCATTGATCGAGTACCACCAAATGACAATGTGGTTGGTTCCTTGGTGTTGTGACTTCCATACGCTAACTGTATTTGAACTCGAAGCAATAAGATCGATTCTTGCTGGGCCAATCAGAAATTCATACTGAGATGGGTTGCATCGGGGTTCATCGCTGCCCTCTCGCCCTCTGATTGGGGAGACCTCCTAGCGCCTTGTTAAGGCTCCTTTTTGGCTCGGTGAGGATAAGGTTCTCGCAGAATCTAAAGTCTTGGCTTTCTTTCTTTCAGGTTCGGGGAACTTTGGGGTGAGCCGCGCATTCTATGGCGTGTCCTTCCCCCTAACGGTTTCCCTGGAAGGGGCAGGGCTCGCGCCACGGGTAATCTTATCCATCGCATCTGCAGCAGCCAGACGGTAATTTGGCACCCACAATCAACACGCGAAGAACAAGCTGGTCTCTCCCTTTTTCTCTTTTTCTTCTTCTTCCTTCCCTCTCTCTCCCCTTACTTCCTTTGTCCATTTACATCACCAAAAACCCATACTTTCTCCTGGACTACTGCTTTCGGGTTTCCATTTCTTTGACGGATCTAAGATCATGGCTAACAATTGGGCCGGTAATCGGCCAAAAGGATCGAAAGGTACTGTCATTGCTGAACTACTTTTATAATGGACGGGATACAGGAGATGGAATTAATTATCGTTATGCTGACTCTGTTTTTCCTTGGGATGGTTTAGGTCAGGGAAGGAGTTCTGAGTTCCTTTCCGAAGATCAATTGGTCCATTTGAAGACCTACCGTTATCAGAGTGTTGACAAGTCCTTGATCTCACGATACATTTTAAAACACTACGTACGTCTTTACCCGGACCACAAATTATTGGGGATGGGCCTTGCTGATGGTGTGAAGTGGAATTTTATGGTTGAACTTTTGCCTCGGTGGTTGGCGCCCAATGCTGTTACGCTTATTGGGTTTGGATTTATCTTGACGAATGTAATATGTTTGGAAATTTGGCTGCCTGATCTTGTGGGGCCTGGTCCTAGCTGGCTGTATTATTCTTTCGCTTTCGGTCTCTGGGCGTGCGTTGGAAAAACCTTTGGGAGATACTGCAGGGCTCAACGGGCTGATTATATTTGGATGCAGATACTCGACCATGGACAACATCGACGGTAAACAAGCTAGAAGGACTGGCTCCAGTTCGCCTCTGGGAGAGCTATTTGAGTATGCAGCTCATTAGTCTTTAAGTCTTTTACGATTGCTGACGCTGGAACGTAGTCATGGAATCGATTCTCTCAATTGCACTCTGGGTAATTGCATTTTTGGGCACATGGTTACACGATTGGGGACTGGACTGATATGGTTGTGTAGCTAGCTTGTGCGAAACGGCCTGCATGGGGCTCGGCCCTACCAAAGCTGGTGTCTTTACTGCTTTGATTCCTACTTTACCAATGTTCTTTTCTACCTGGGAGACATATCATTCCCATGTTCTCTATCTCGGGTACTTTAACGGCCCTACTGGTGAGATACATAACTCCGCTTCACGCACATAGAATGCGAGCTAACGGTAATGCTAAGAGGGATTGATCATTGCATGTGGTTTGATGGTCATGTCTGGGTACTATGGTCCTGAGATATGGACCTACAGAATTAGTGATGTTTTCGGGCATGAGTGGCTTTTCGAAGATTACTCCATTAGGGATATCTGGATCCCTGTTATTCTGGGATCCTTTCTATTAGCGCATCTCCCATTCTGGTATGTTCAAAAGCCTTGACGATTGCACACGATTTGGACAGATACTAACACCCACCAGCATTTATAATGTCGTTGTTGCCCGCCGTCGCCAGAAGCTCCCGGTTCTCCCAGTTTTCTTAGAATGGACGCCAATGGTAATTTTCACGCTCTCTTGCGGATTCTGGCTGTATTCCCCTCATACTACTTTGTTGGAAGAGAATAGGCTTGTCCTCTTTTGCTTGACTATGAGTTTCGTTTTTGGCCGGATGACTACAAAGATCATTTTGGCCCACTTGACCCATCAGCCTTTTCCCTACTGGACTGTACTTCTCGCGCCACTCATTGGCGGTGCCATGTTGGCTAATTTGCCATCATTTGGGCTGTGCGTTCATCCCTTTACATGATTTAGCTATATACAAATATTAACCTTCGATCTAGCGCCCCTGTTTCTTCGTTCGTCGAGCTTTGGTACCTACGTGGGTACTTTGTCTTTGCGGTAATCGTATACTTTCGTTGGGCAATGCTGGTCATTGATGGTATCTGCGGCTACCTCGGCATCCAGTGCCTTAGCATCCCATACACTCCCGCCCCCCGCGCGGGAGGTATTAACGGAGCGGCGCATCCCCTAAGTCCAAAGAAGGAGAGAGCAGCGTAACAATCTAGATCTTCGGATTTATCAATCACTCTTGCATCATTTAGTGTTCTTTCTCAATATTTCTTTTGAGTCTTAGGCTTTTTCTTTCTTTCTTTCTTTTTTGGGTGCGAGTGAGTGACAATGATGGGAAGGTAAGTAAGTTATAGTAGGCCGGGGTTTCATATAGACGGAAGAGAAAGAGGGGTTGGAGATGAGTGTTTTATATCATATGCCTTATAATGTTCTTGTCTTTATTTCAACAAGGGACAGAGGGATAAGTTAGTGGGGAGGGTCGGGAAAAAGCAAGAGCTACATAACTAGCGTCAAAAAGAAAGGTGGCAACAGGTGGTAACGAAGTCACGAAATGCGAGATAGGCATATATATAAATTGGCGTTGATGTTTGTCCAACTTACCCGGTTATCACCAAAAGAGGAAAAAAGTAGTGATGAATGGGGGAGTAGGGAGAATTTGTCTCATGTTATACTCGGTGGTAACTACATCGACATCATAACTTGATTCATTGAGATTAACTACCCGAGTGACGGCCCATGACCGTACACATATGGAGTACGAGAAGAAAAGGGGGACCAACCGCGAACTCTATTCTACAAGAAAAGAAGGAAAAGAGCGCGGGGAACATAAATAGTATACAATCGTACAGATGCCAGAGACTAGACCAAAGACTGAAGGGGGTGCGGGGTGACCGGGGTGAGAATGCGAGAAGATAGGTAAAGGAGGAGGAAAAGGGATGGAAAGGGATGGAAAAAACGCCGGATATAAACCTCATGCTTGCTAGATGGCCTCCTACTACCAATCGACCAGCCAGTCATGCCCCACAAAGGAAAGAAGGGGAAAAAAGAAAGGAAAACCCTAGGATGCAGAACGAAATGAAGCGAAAAAAAAGTTGAAAAGCAGAGGTATCTAAGTCACCCCGCCTGTTCAAGATATCCCCAATCCGACAACAGTAACAGACTCATGACTTCGATGAAGCGGCATCATCCCCGGCCCTCTTCGACCCTTCCTTCTCTTGTTCCCTGGGTGGCACCGGTGGCGTCGGTCCCTCTACCGATGCCCCGTCTGTGCTCGGTGCTACGGCTGTGACTTCCTTTTCGACGTCGACTTGGACGGCTTCTTTCTGAACCTTCTTCCGTTCCTTATCCTGCTTATCTATGAAGCTCCTCGCCTTATCCACGTTGCTCCGCTGTAGTGCTGCGGCGGCCTCGATGATTTCGGTTTTTGGTTGCTCGGTCGCGGACTTGACCACTACGACTCTAATCGTCGTGACTTGGTGCGGGGATGCCTGCCCTGGAGGCGACACCGGGGCCGCGATGACCTTCCCCCGTTTGTTCCTGGCGACGTAGCGCACGTCTATCTTGTGGAAGATGATGGAATTGAGGTCCTCTGGGTGGAAGCTGACAGTTACGTCCATCGCCACGCGGAGTTTGTCACCAGCGACTTGTACCAGACCGTCTAGGACTACGTGCCCTTGGGGGGCGGGCGGGCGACGATAAGTGCGGCGTAGCTGCACGATGCCGGATTGGATACCGTGGGAGATTGCGCGCTTGCCGAGGTCAATTGGGGAGGAAGTGGGGGAAGTTAGGGTGGAGAGGTTGGCAGCTTGGAGGAAGGAGTAGGTGTGTTGGAGGGAGGTGGTTACTGATGAGAACATCCAGGTTGGGTAGAAGGCTGTTATTAGGCGGTGCATAGTTGCAGTGGGGATGGGCCGGGTGGACCACTCGTAGGTTAGATTTGAGATGCGTAGAAGGGGGAGAGTGTCGTCTGGAAGCGGTTGTGGTGGGGATATCTTTAGTCTGGGCATAGTTAGCTTGTGGGGTTGAGAAGGGGTGGGGAGGAGGGAACTCACCCTTTGCGTTTGTATTCCCGAGGTCGGAGCCTGGGGTTGCCATTAGAGGAACTCTAAAGATACGCTTTTGGCAGGGGTAGCTCACGGGTAGTGATAGTATACAGTCGCGATCTCAAGTTCAATGTTCCCGCCAAACTTCTTTCCATACCTTTGCCCAAGATAGTCGATAAGTGCGTCGACGACTCTTCCTATAAAGCTGTCAGCGCTAACTCCACCATTTCCAAACTTCGGCCAACGAAGTGGGGGGGAAAGGCTCACTTTTCCCTTCCAGTGCCCTCCTTGGGTCCTTCCTAAACTTCATATACATAGCATACTCTGGATCGTCGGGGCTATACTCCCTCTCAGGGACAAACTCCGCGAACCCTAGCGGTATAAAAATTGGATTCTCCCACCCGTTCCCATATACCTGTAACAGCCCATTCGCCGCGAGCTGGAATCCGCTGAACCATATCATCGCCCGAGTAAATGTGTTGAGTCGACGTTCTTTAGGGACAAACCGCACACGATATATTGCGCCGCCGTCATTCATAAAGCGGCTAGGGTAGCGGGAACATGATAGGAGTGTTCGGAGGGATTTGAACATTGGGCGAAGTGCCGCGGGGGTGGCCGTTGTATTTTTCCTTAAAAAAAGAAGCTGCTATTGCAAGCGCTCAAGCCGTGATGGATAGATAGATGGGTGGATTTTAGAGTCGTCGGGAGGACTGTAGAAGACGAGAGTATCCTATTATACAGGAGCTTGGCCGCGCGGAAAGTCAGATGTTCCAGATGTAAAGAGGGAGCCCTCTAAAGGGGAACAAACAAATTCGGGTTGGTTAGTTGAACAAAGTAAATGTAGAAAAAGCGGCCAGAGAGGGTGTTGCAAGTTTGAAGAGATTTAAAGAGAATTTCTTAGGGAAACCGAAGGGGAAGAAAAGAGAGAATTATCGATAATTCTCATCCAGAGCTAGCCGGATGAGTACCTTTCAGCACTGACCGTCGGTCTGATTGGGTAATTCTCATCACAGCATCAACCACCAAGCAACGCAACTCGGGCGGCTTTTGAAAACCGCACCACCCTTTCCAGTCCTACGATAAAAAATCCGCGGTTCGCCAGCTCCCAAAACTGCTTCCCACCGGAACACACCATTAAACGAACTTTTTCTCTCCCACTCCCTACCATCACGAATAGAACTCTAGCCATTTTCCCTCTCTTCTGTTTCCTACCATGAGAGTTCTCCCTAGTCTCGTTGCCTCCTGCTTCGCAGGCGTCGCAGCGTCATCCAAAGTCTACGAGCTCTACTACGACCATTCCGGTGATGCGACGTCGGTCTCGCCTGAGGAGCTTGCTCTCTCTTTGTCAGAGCGTTTAGGTGTTTCAAGGTATCACAAGTTGGGGCTACAGGGGAATTTGCTGCGATTGGAGTTGGATGGGGGAAAGTCGAAGATGTTTCAAGAACGGATTGAGGAGGACTTTGTGCTCTCAATCGCTGGAGCATATGGTGTTGGAGGTACGCTTCCAAAGTTCTCATTGTGCTTGCGTTCTTTCCCCGGCCCCTGTGGGGTGGTTCTGACAGATTATTCTTGGCAAGCAGCTCCTCTGCCCGAAAGTACACGGGTTGGTCTCAGGGATATGCCTAAGACGTCGGCGTTCGGCGAGTTAATGGATGTCTTTGTCCGAGAAAACCGTCAGTTTTTGGAGGCCGCTGTACCAAGAGTTGTTGATATGTCGCCGTGGGGCGGAACGTGCGTGGGTGTTTCTGAGGTACAACTAAAATATCCTAACCGCCGTGCCGCTGCTGATTCTTGAACAGAACGAAATTAGCCTTGATCCCAAGGAATATACACCTACCGTCGAGATTTCTGGAGGTGATTACGGTACACCTTCGGAAGCAGCCGACCTTTTCAGGGAATATGGCATCGTCAAAAAGATTGCCGAGCGAGACATTAGGTCCTTGCCTGGACAGCATCTTGCTTCTTGCCATGTTATAGGCGTAGAGGTTTGCATATCTCCTCCAGATAATTCACAGATTACTCATGTTCAGCAGAAATACATCAAACGATACGGCCCAGAATCTAAACAAGCACTCAACGCAGCACAACTATACCTGTCTCTAATTGACGACATCCCAGCACATATTAGGTCTACCATCCTCCTCCTTCCAGTAAGCAAAAGCAACACGGGCATCAGTGCTTTCAAGATAGACCTTCACAAGGTATACAAACGCTCCGAAGAGCCCCTCTCCCTCACTCCCCACTCCCCACCATCTGCCGAGGCAACCTCTACTTCCTCCAAAAACCCCAAAAGAATCCTCGGTCCCATCCCCCGCTGCTACTCTTCCAAAAATAGCTGCACGAACGCAACAAACGCCTGCTCTGGCCGTGGTGAATGTGTGAAGTCGGGCCCTCCGATAGATTGCTGGACCTGCTCGTGCAAGGGACCCGACGGGAAGAGGACGGATAAGTGGGCCGGTGCCGCATGCCAGAAGGAAGATATTAGTGTTCCCTTCAACTTGTTCCTTGTGTTTGGCATTGTCATCATCCTAGTGTCTGTTTGGGCTGTTGGGTTGCTGTACAGTATTGGCGATGAGCCACTGCCTAGTGTTCTCAGCGCGGGGGTTGCTCCGGCGAAGAGAGGGTAATTTGAATCGTTTACTATATTATTATTACTATCATCGTATCGCATGCGCTTTTGTTGCTTTTCTTCCCATTGTCTTGCTGGTATTCTTTTTCTTTTTTCTTTTTTCTTTTTTCTCTTTCCTCTTTTATACACTATTTGTCCACTGCTGGATTTTAGTTGCCTGGCTCCTGGTGGGGGGGCCGGATATCGTTTGTGGATTGCATTGGACTGGATTGAGGAAATGTAACTGTACAACTACCGTATCGCACATTAGGGGGGGGGGCGGATCTTAATGTGGGAAGAATAAAAAGGAAGAGGGGCCAGTAAGTTGAGTGGGAAACATGGTATTCTCCGATGTATTATGGTCGGCTTCACATCTGGTTTCTGAGACGAGTTTATAGGCAACATGGTCATAAGCCAAAACCCAGCAATAAGTAATAATACCGGCAATACCGGTGCAATAATCGGGAGTGCGAACCTGTCAGAGGATGGAGATGGAGATGGAGATGAGATGGCATTATCTACAAACCCTAGCCTTGCGCCCTTCCCATCTGGAGTATGATGGGGGGGGTCAAGGGGAAGTCGGACGGATGTGGTACTGGTATGATACTTGTACATCGAGTAATGAAAAGAGAAAAAATGATGGACGAGAGTTACGCTTTTGTGGGTATTGTACTCGAGTACAGTATTGCATTGTATGGGTAAGGTATGATATATTCCATGCCATGCTATGGTAGGCAGCATGGCAAGCCCTGTTTTTCGGTGGGTGATACTCGGGAGCGTTTTTAAGGCTTTTTGATTACAGCATGGCGCCGCACTCGGGGGTGGAAGTTTGCTCGTACCGGTAGTGATGGGATGGGGATGGACAGGGGCTCGAGGTGTCAAAAGTTTTTTAACCTTTCCTAGAATTATACTTAACAAATTAAAAAATATTTTTTACCTCTGACAGTCACGAGTATGGGGGGACTTTGAATCCCTGTCCATCCCATCCCATCACTAACCTCTGTCCCCGAGTAGCCTTATTTATTGTGTGAGTGCGTACCATGGTACTTGGATGGTATGGTGAAACGCACTTTGCTCGGTCCCGCGTGTTGCTAGTTGGGAAATAGCGGGTACGGGTGACAGCGGCCACCCTTGTTTTATTCATTTACCGTTTCGTTCGGTTTCGTTCGCGCCAGAATCATCATCATCATCATCATCATCATCATCATCATGGTTATGTATGAGCCATGGTAAATTACGGCAGTCTATCTCCTTTCCAACTTGGCGCACATGAGATCACATCTCCCCACACTGACTAATGACCACATCTGTTGTCGGCCGGTCCAAGATGACCCTGACATTCTCGACCTTGCGAACAACATCCATGCCATCAATCACCTTTCCGAAGGCGACGTACTTCCCGTCGAGGAAGGGGGCTACCTTTGAGGTTATGAAGAATTGGCAGCCGTTCGTATTTGGGCCGGAGCTGTGTTTGCTTTAGCTAGGGATGGAAGGGAAGGGAGGGTAGGAGGAGGGTTGGTGAAGGGTACTTTGCCATAGAAACTATTCCCGGCGCGTCATGTTTTATGGAAAAGCCCTCGTCGGGGAAGCTATCGGAGGAATAGATACTTAGGGCGCCGGAGCCGTCGTTGTTCAGGAAGTCACCGCCTTGGATCCTGTTCCCGCTATTACTTGCCTTCCATTTGCTATCGTGCGAGGCGGGTGGAACTTACATGAAGTCTTTGATCTAGACAACATATGCTCAAGTTAAAAAAAAAATTAGAAACAGCCAACTGTGCGAAGAAGTGAAGAGTGAAAAAAAAACAAAAAAAAACAAAAAAACAGATACGATAAGGCAATCATAGCTCACCACGCGATGGAATTTACACCCCTTGTACCCCAACGGCCGGCCTCCACGACCTTTCGTCTCACCGGTGCAAAAGACACGGAAGTTCTCGGCGGTTTTGGGCACCGTTTTCGAGAATAGTTGGATTTTGATGCGGCCGAGGGGTTCGCCTTTATTCGTTCCGTCATCGTTAGCCATGGTACTTGCTCGCGAAGAAAGCGGGCAAAGGTGAGGACATACCGCCTAGAGCCAAGTCCAAGAAAACTACCGGCTCTGGTTGATCAGCCATTGTGAATTGATTACCGGTAACTTATGAGCGGGGTGGGGTGTTGAGGTATGATATATCGTGTCGGTGAATGGTGGATGTATACCGCGGCTCAAAAATTCTCGAGGCGAGAGTTGATGTTGGAGCTTTCGGAAGGGGAGTCTTGGCAGTCGATCATACATATTAAATTATACCCTTATCACGTGACTGCTATTAATAGAGCCATCTCGTGATCGAGCTTGGCACGATGATGATCATCATGATGGACGGTGGAAGGGGAGAGGGGGGGGATTCTCCACGCCGAGACTTTTTCTCCCTTTGTTTTCTCCGCCTTGCCTACGAATCTACGATCAATGTCTAGATGTCCGTGCGTTGCGTTATTGTCGTGATGATGATCAAGGACTTTGTTGCGGTCCACTCTCACAATGCATTGGTTGATATCCTACCTATCTATGGCAACTTTAACGGTAACTTGTGTACCGCCACCGTACTCGAGCAGGACGAGGAAAGGTGGGGAGATACTAGCTGAAATTCCAGGGTACGGTTGATCTCGCTGCTCAGGACTATGCCTGTATGGTGTCGTACAAGTATCGTGTCCGACGTGCGGCGCCTTCTCCTTCCCTGCCTGACTTGTCACTTCACGTGGTGTGGTCACTGTGGTGCTCGTGATACGGTAGCATGGGCGTTTCAGCGCCAGTGCGGATGCTTGTATTATCGCTACCATCATGCCAGTTCGTCCTGTACCAGTACCAGTGTGATAGAGCCCACTTCACGACTGTTCTTATGTTTGAACGGTGAACGAGCGAGAAGGGCTTTGGCGTTCCTAACTCTTTTTTTCTTCTTTTCCTTTTTTCCTTTTTCCCTTTTTCTTCTTTTTTTAATGTCTCACTTATGGATATTCGGATGGGTAACTCCGCTTTTTTTCTTTCAGTTTTTTTAGCTTTTTTTCTTTCTTCTTTTTTGTTATCATGCTGTACAAGTAGCATTTTTTGTTGATCTCTGATTGCTTGATGCTCTCTGCTGTCTTCTCTATCGGTCTGGTTCAATTGTGTTTGTGTGAAGGCGGCTTAGTGTGCCGGTTGGTGGGTGGCTGTCATGTTTGCCGGCATCTTCATGTTTGGAATAAGTTACTGGACTGTGGCTCGTTGCACAACTCAGGGCGAGGGGCTGGTGAGTAAGCACTGGGCAAGGATTGACCCGAGGCTATCGTCGTACTGGTATGATACCGTACTCGAGAACAGGCACTGTACCAGCATCTTCTGAGCTCATCATCATCATTTTCCTCCCAAGGAGAGTACCGTGCCGTGCAAAGGAATGTAAAGGCAGAGTTTCTCGCCTCGCGAGGATGTTTTAAATTGTGGCATACATATGTATGTACTTGTATATGGACAGATGAGGTGGGCTGAAGGAGATTCTGCGGTACTGCGGTGATATCTGACCTGTAGTCGGATTCTAGCCTCGTCGACATGATACTCGAGTAGACTGCCCCCCACATTTTGGGCGAGCATGGGAAGGTTAAAGAGGTTGAAAGGGTGTTTTAATTCAACATATTTATCCTATCATAGATAAACCTAGCCGTTGTCACCTAAGGAATTCGTGAGGTCCGTTAGTCTCTGCCCTCTGCCTGTCACTCATCTTTCAATATTTATTTGTTTTCTTTTCTTTTCGAGGACCCCACTCCCAGCTGACCCGACCCATGCGGTTTGTGGGGGTCTCATTGGGCAGTCTGTATTCCTTGTTATGATACCTTTGTCAACTTGTCTGGGACCTTTTTTTGGAAGGTTGGTTAGGTGAATTGTTGGCTTGAAAGGTCTGGGGTGGACCATGGCCTCTCCTTGGTCAGCACGCATTTTACTCTGTCGCCAATTTTTTATTTTTACCTGAGTTTTCCCCATTTCAAATGGTTTGGGTGGAAAGTGTCTTTTGCCCTTTCGAGATGTTAGCCGATGGATTGATTTCTTTGAAAGGGCTGATGGATGGCACGTAACTGTGGCATTCTATCCGGCTTGGAAGCCTGTTGCTGAACAAGTACCGTACGGTAATCCCATGAGAGTTTTTGTCACCATGGTGAAGACTTCCTCTTCCTGCCTTCCTGTGCTCGAGTAATCAGGTACCGGTACAGTACCTGTTGTATGGAGGACCGAGAGTAAAATACGGTGTGCAGTAAAATGGAAGGCTTTCTTCAACTGTATCGCTTTTTTCTTTTTCTTTTCCTTTTCTGAAGCGATAGATACGCCCGCCCATACGTTTATCATACCTGATTCGTGGAAAGGTACCATACTGTACCGGTGCCGGTATTGTTTACAACACCAGCACTGAAGCCTCTTATTGTTGTGTCGGAGTCCTGTCTCTCTCTCTCTGCTTGCTCCGCAGCTCAAACAATTTGGATGTAAAACCGAACCGACTCTCCTCCCCCTTTTTGCTTCTTTCACTCGAGCCGATCGTACTTGCTCTTGCGCTTTTCTTTTCTTGTCCTCTTTGTCCATTGATCTCCCCCCCTATTTCCTTCCTCTCCCTTCCCTTCCCTTCCCCTCCTCTCCCTTCTCTTTTCTCCCATTTCGTTGTTCTTTGATTTCAACCCTCCCCGAGGATTGCTTGCGTCTTGGGAGCCGTGAGGTTGTTTCCGGCGTCTGTGTTTGCAAGAGGAGCACTGGTTGCGAAAGGGGGAAAAGGGCCAAACGTGCAAAAGTGAAAAATAGTATTCGCACGGTCTACTCCCGTAATTGGGGTTTGAAATCCCATAAACCGAACAGAGTGGAAAAGGTATAGAGAGAACGATTCGTTGAACTTTCTTCTCTCTCTCCCTCTTTTTTCTTTCTTTTTTTCTACCTCACTGTTTGGCCGTCCGAATTATTGGGTGGCCACTGTTTTCTTGTTCACACAGGAGGGTTGAAGTTCTTTTACAACAACCACAAGCGGCTGGGGCGGAACGCTTCTCTCGCACCACCTTCTTCCAACTTTCCCCTTCTCACTTCACACTCCTCACCTCACTCCACCTCTCACTCCACCTCCCACCTCGACCCACAGCCTCCTCTGCCGCCCGACCGACCCGATCGATAGTCTCCCCAGTGCCCTGAGGGATTACCGACACTGGTGAAATAATTATCTCAACCACCACTCATCCCCCTCTCCCGTTTTAACCCCATCCACTTTTCTATTTCACCCCACTCAATTTTTCCTTCTGCCACTCTCTTTACTCTTTTGAGGCTGTTGTGTTGAGGCTCCTCTCCCATTTCCTCTCTTGTTGCTTGCCATCTCAAGGTCGACACCATATGGGAATATAGCATCTTCTCCGAACCTCTTTAACCCTGGCCGTTTCACAGCATCGCTTATAGTGGACGTTGTCACACGCGCAACTCAACCGTCATGTCCTCAACACTACCCGGCACACCAACGCCTTCTCCCTCTGGGAACGGCGGTGGCAGCGGTCCTACAAGTTCTCCATTGTTGTTTTTTGTTGCATTGGGTTTCGGTGTCGTTTTCACCAATTTGTGGTATGTACTCTCGTTTACTATTGATTGCTACGCACAAGAATTCCCTCCGCATACGATGTGTAGCGTGTCGCAGCGACTGACCAGCGAATTGTATTCACTCTTAGGATTATTGTTGGCGTCAAGTATTGTTTCCGTTACAATGCTCGACAACGACGTCGGGCGAACGGCGAGGAGGAACCTGTCGATCTTCAAACTATGCCACGTCCACATCGTCGGCGAAGGGAGAAGAAGCTTATGACGATGGACGAGGTCAACGAAAGGTTCCCGACTACAAAGTACAAATCATGGAGGGCGCAGAGGGAACGTATGGGATTGCCAACTGAAGGGGGAATTAAAACTGCTCCAAACAGCAGACCTGCGAGTTTAATGGATGTCGAAGCTGCAACTTCTGCCGATGCTAATAATGGGACTCCGGATGCTCTCGCTAAGGAACTCGCTCTTCCTCCTGCTGTTGATAAGGAAACCTCTCTTGCTCCTGCCCCAACTGTTTTCGCCGATAAATCGGAAGCGCCTGAGGTTGCGAGAAAACATCTGTCTGAAATCTCGGAACCAGAGAGGAGAAAGAGCGAGGATGATGACGATGACGATGAAGAGGATGATCATGATCATGTTCAAACCGCCGTCCCTGACGAACTTCTTAATTCTGTTGGAGATTCTTGCGCAATTTGTCTGGACACTATCGAGGATGACGATGATATCCGTGGTTTAACATGTGGACATGCTTTTCATGCAGGATGTCTCGATCCATGGCTTACCAGTAGGAAGGCTTGCTGTCCGCTGTGTAAGGCCGACTACCATATACCAAAACCGAGACCTGAGGGGGAAAATATTCCAGATGATCAGTCCAGATCTCATCGACATCGGCGCGGCGCTAGTGGAACCCCGACCCCACCTCCCAATGCTCACCTTGGGCCGCGACGTATGTTCTCGCCGGGCCGTATATTACCGCCTTATTATACCAGTAGTGCTTCGGCTCGTCCTAGGGATGGTTCTTCAGTGGCTCCTCAGCGTGGGTCAGAGACTGGGCAGTCTACGGGGGGTAGTCGTTGGATGCGGAACCCACTGCGGGGTGTTTCCTTGCCGTTTAGAGGGAGGAATAGCACCGCCGCTCCACCAACACCATCTAACCTGGAGGCTGGTGTCCTCAATAATACATCCGCCACCGCGACTCCATCAACCGGTGCACCAACACCAAATCCGATACACGGAGTAGGAGCTCCTTAGGAGGATGGTGTTTTTCTCACGATCAATTTTATTCTCAGCAACCCAAGCGTTTGGCTTTTTAATGACAAGCACGTTTTCGCACTCTCACATGTTTTACGACTCCTTACAATATTACCAAATAACCTGACCTCACCAACACCTCGCCAACCACAGCTACAATAGCTCTCCTAAACGTCTTGTCGAACGGCTGAATTATCTCAACTGGTTGCTTGAGTTTAACCCCCTTTGTCCAAACCTTTTTCTCTCTGGCGTCCTCCTTTTTCTTGTTCTTTTCCTTTTAGTTTGTGTATAGGAGCTTGGGATTTTCCTTCTTCCCTTTCCCTCTCGCCCCCCTCTTCCATCAGCAAACAAGCAAACGCCTTGTATCCTGCTTGTTTGCCTGTATAAAGTTTGAAATGCAGCGGATATTTTCTGTGAGAACATTATTCTCACGCTGAATGGCTCTTTTTGTCCGTTGACATTGTAACTTATGGTATCTGTGACAGCGCCGGGATGGATTACTGGATGGATGGGCGAATGGGCAGACGGATCGATAAGGGTTTTTCTGCTCAGTATCGCATGAAACGGGTGGATTGGGACTGGTAGGGAGTAATCTTTTTTTTTCTTGTTCATTATTTTGTGAGGCGTGGGGAAAATGGAATCTAGCATCTGTTAGTAGGAGGAAGGGGGGAGTTTATTTATTACAACTCTTTAACTGCGTTTCCTCTCCTTTTCTTATTTATTCATTATGGGTGTGGAGTACTGTAGTTGATGCCTTTTTCGCTTGTATGTCCTCTACACGCTCTCCTTTTGTCATTATGGTAATGCCAGCGAGGGGGGGTTGCGGTGCTGTCTGTTTCAACCGGGCTGCTGTGGAGTCGCTGCCTTGGGGGGAGGGGGAATCTTAATATCGTCCTTCTTTCTTTTCTTTTCTTTGTTTCGGCGTAGGGGAGGTTGGGCCTCTTTATTTGCAGTCCTAGTTCATCAATTGACTTCCGGTACCGCACGGTACAGTGCTCGGGCGGGAGATCCACTCTATCAATCGACATATTATCCGGTCTGGCGGATAAGTTGGGTACCGTGCTGTCCAGTATGATACAGCACGGTATTAGCTTTTGGTGTATTCATAGGTGCTCACTCGGTTATTGTCCCTTCACTTCTCTTCTTCGGGTTCAACTCTTTTTTCCGGGGGGGAAACATGTGATTGTTTGTCACTCTAGTTTACGCTTGGAAGAGACATAGTGCGTACGATAATACGGTACCACTAGCACTACCTCGCTTTACTAAGAAAAAAAGCTATACATACAAGGCAATAAATACGGAGAGGGGAGAGCAGCCTCCCAAGGTAAAAGAAACTATTTTTTTTCTATTTTTTTTTCTATTTACATTTTTACATTTTTTCATATTTCTTTCTTTCTCAGCCCCCCCTCCCATTCGCTTCTGCTACCCGCCGATCGCCAACCTTTAAGGTCTAGAGTCGGATTCTACCACCTCGTAGCAGGATTGTTAAACCCCACAGCCCTATTGATAAGGGCCAAGTTCTTCAATCTCCCAGTCCCCATAGGGCAGGATTTTTTTAATTCTCCTGCCCCACATGACGGATCGTCCAATAATAACTGATTGTCAGCATGGATTGAACTCCTGGGCTCCCGCTAATTGCGCAGGAGTGTTAACCACTGCGCCAGCTAGGTATTTCATGAAATGACAATCCGGGAACTAATATTTATCCTGCTGGAAGCCCCGATTTCGGGATTTTAGTGTCTCTCTCTCCCCGAGTTGCTGCTGGTACGATATCATAGGTTTCAACAGAGGTGTTTAATGAGAGATTCTCAGTGGTTTTTAAAACAGAATCAGTACTTTGTGCGCTTGTTCCTCTGGTAGTCTACGCCCCACTCGAGACCTCAAGCCTCCCTACTTCCCATGTGTGTTATCTCACTATAGTCTTCTGCTCGTTCTAGCTAGTTTTTTGTGGAGGTCTTTTATTCTTTTCCTTTCCTTTCCTTTCCTTCTCTTCCCCCCCCCCCCCTCCGTACCTGCATTATTTCTAGGGATGCCTCATTTCTCCCGGGGGGGGATCGCTTCCAGCAAGCAAGTAAGCATTGTGGTATAGATTACATCGAACTTTGAGATAGAACATTTAGATAAGACGTATAGTACATATTAGATAGTATATTCCGGGTGCGCTGGTACAAGTGCTTGAGAGAGTGGTAGTGGTAGTATCTAGCTAGCTATCCCGCTAGTTTATCAGTTTGAGCGAAAATAAATAAATAACCAAAAACACTCTGGAACATACGTACGTACTCTGGCGCCAGATATGCACAGTGCAGTGCAGTGCAAGGCAATGCAATATATAACTCTCGCACTACTGCTATTACTAAAATACTACCACTACTAGCCAACTTGACTTATCCGCTTCCCTCCTCCCCCCCCCCCTATCCCTCGGCCACTGGAACAATACTTGCCTCCATTTCCACTCGGGAACTCTAACGTAACGATATGGCCTTGCGCTCTTTCTTCTTCTTGTGTATGTATGTATGTATATATGTATGTATGTAGGCATACTGCATGCTGAGAGCACCCCGTCATTGGGGGTTTTTTGTTCTGCGGAAAAGGTCTTGTTTTAGGGAACCACAGTATAATATTGTTACGGTAGGGTTTTTCTAGTAGTGTGTATGATATTATTATTATAATAATATTATTACTATGATGATGATGGTCAAGTTGGGGGTTTTTGTTGTTGTTTGTGTTGTATGATAATACTGTGCTTTGGTGGTTTATAGTGACCTGAAGTTGTTGTGTGTGTGTGGGGGGCGGGGGGGGGGGGTTATGGGAGGTTTGTATCATAAGATGTGGGTGGTTTATGAAGAGGAAAGGAGGGATGGGGAAGGGATTTGTAGGTCATGCGTGATCACTCGGGAGGGGATGTGGCATTCGCTTTTGGTATGGTATGGTATGGTATGGTAGTAAAAATAAAGGGTAATATTGTGGGTGGGTGGATGCTATTTGCTTGCCTTGCTTTGTCGGTTGTTGGTAATGTTGTCTTGATGTTTGGAGTAGGAAGGAAGGAAGGAAGGAACTGAGGTGTTATGGGTCATTTTGTGAACTTGTAATGAATGGTTCGGTTTGAATGCGACATTGCTTTACTTTTGATTCTGTTATGTATTGTTGCTAGTAAAAAATAAAAAATAAAAAATCCTGTATGCCTTGCGCCGCTGGGATCAGAGCCCATTCTATTGTCTAATTTATGCAAGAAAATTTCTAAACTAATTCCCGAAACGCTAGAGGGAAAGGAAGAAGAAGCAAAGAAATAAATGTACATCGTAGAGTATTCTGCAGTAAATAAAGCCTCTTCTGTTTATATGACGTATCCAGGGCTAAAAGCGAGGCAATGGTTATTAAGGGGAGGGTATCGTGCATTCTGGGAGGTCGAACGAAAATCTGGGGAGGAAGGGGGGGGGGAACGGTTGTGAAGTCCATGCTGTTGTTGCGGAAGTGGTCACAAGGCAGTGCTCGAAGACATGGTGGAAGGCTATGGCCCCGGAACTTTCAAGGTGCGCTAGGGACTGCAACTTTCCGAGCCTTTAGCAAACCAACCACATCGTCATGCCCACTCTGGGCTGCCCAAGAGAGAGGCGTTTGCCCTTGTTTGTCTGGCCTTTCATGGTCGACATCGGCCCGCCTTAGTAGCAGTCTCACCAGCCTTGTGCGCCCGTTCTCGGCGGCCCACGAGAGTGGTGTTCGGCCGCAGATGTCTGGCCTATCGGGGTTGACGTCTTTCCGTGCCAGTAGTAGCCTCACGATTCCTTCGTTCCCTGTATTGACGGCCCACCAGAGAGGTGTTCGGCCGCCGTATGTGCTGTCGGGGTTTACGTCTCTCCGTTCTAGCAGCGCCTTCACCACTCCTTCGTGTCCTTTTTTGACGGCCCACCAGAGCGGTGTTCGGCCGCCGTTTGCGCTGTCGGGTCTCACGTCTCTCCGTCCTAGCAGTAGTTTCACTACTCCTTCGCAGCCATTCTCGGCAGCCCGTGAGATTGGTGTTCGGCCCAGCTCGTCTGGTTTGTCAGCGTGGACATCCTTTCGTTCCAGCAGTAACTTCACTACCCCTTCATGCCCTCTCCGGGCGGCCCACAGGATCGGTGTTCGGTGTAATTCGTCTGGCTTGTCGGGGTTGACGTCTTCCCGCTCCAACAGTAGTCTCACTACCTCATTGTGCCCATTCCAAGCAGCCCAGGAGAGTGGTGTTTTGCCATGCTCTTGGTCTGGCCTGTTGGGGTTAACATCTTCCCGTCCTAACAGCAGCTTCACTACTCCATCGTGTCCATTCTCGGCAGCCCACGAGAGTGGCGTTCTGTCGGAATGCGTGTCTGGCTTGTCGGGGTTGACATATCTTCTTCCTAATAGTAGGTTTGGTACTCGTGTGGCCTTGCCCCACCAACGGCTCGGATTGACGAATTCCCGACCAAGAAATAGCCTTACAATCCCCTCATGTCCATTCCCAGCGGCCCATGAAAGTGCTGTTCGCCCATGGGCCATGTCCGGCTCATCGGGCGCAGTGTGTTTCTGCCCTAGTAGCAATTTTACCACTTCTCCGTGTCCATATCTCGCGGCCCATATGAGAGGCGTCATACCCGCACTATCCCTATGATTCGCATCCCATCTTTTCATCTTCGTCAAGGCGATTGCAATGTCAATGATGCCAAAGTACGATATGCAGTGCAGCGCGGTAAATCTCTCAAGACCAGGGGCAGCCGTGGTAACGGCCCCCGGGCAGATCGCTCTTAAAAGTAATTTAGCAGATACGTGATCTTCGTATTGATCAAGAAGCTCGAGCGCGAAAAGCTTTACGCGATCTGAGAGTTCTATTTTCGCGTGAGTTCCCCAGTATAAGGAGGAGTATCCTAGAAAGGGTGTGTCTCGGAGGTCATGGGGGGGATTAGCGGGGAGGCTCCTGACTTGCTGGGAATTGAGATAGGTCAAGCAAGTTTCCGCCATTGTCGAGTGAGCATTGCCAAGGGGGTCGGGGTGGCTGTGAAGGTACTCTTGGAAGGTGAAATGGATCAATCGGACAGTTGATGCCTCTTTATCCACCGTGGCGAGTCCTTGACAACAGCTTATCACTGTCCAGATCGAAGGCACATTGTCGGCCTTTAGATCTGTTGATCCAATCTCCACCGCTAGAGCGTGACATATCTCATCCACCTGCAAAGGCCGCTCCGAATGGGAGATCCACATTATAGCGGCCATCCCGAGTCTTGCTTTCGCCCTCCCTTGTGCCTTTACCCGTTCAAGGGTTGCCCCGTATGCATCTCCCAAGCTCAAGCCATTGGCCATTGCCCTGAGCTTTTGCTTCCTATGGTACAGGGTCGTTTCTTGCAGAATTGCCCGTATACTAAGGGAGGCCAACAAGAATCTAAATTCATATCTATCAGCACGTGGATTAAGATATATTTCTTAGTTTTCCGCAGCTCCTACGTACATTTCCGAAACTGTCTCGGGAATACTTTTAAGGATGTCTGCCTCCAAACTACTGTCCATTGCTTCTGGGGTTGTATCCTCACTCAGTCTCAGACGGAGGAATCTGATGATGTCGCTCTCCGTGGGTTTTATAGATACAACCGCTATCCTCCCGGAGAGATGCTTCTCAACCGATCTTCGTGTGTGCGGCCTTCCAGTTAGGAATATCCGGGTGGCCGGGGACCTCTGGAGAATGTATTTTAGTGAATCAAGAACCTTTAGCCGGTATTCCGACACACATTCATCCAGAGCATCAATGCATAAGAAGGTGCGCCGTGCGGATAAAACATCCTTTAACATCTCCCTAATTTCAGAGAGTCCTGGCTCCCGGCCACCAACGACATCTCTCTGGTCTTGAAAAGCCTGGACTATCTTTTCCGGGATCCCATTCAGTCCACCAACAATCTGTTTCAACAGGGCCCCCAGTATCCTTGTGGGAGTTTGCTCTTTCTGTGCGGTGAAGTCGAAATAGAAGCACGCAACGGCAGCATTCTGTCCCATGGCCTTATCGCATAACGTATCCATCACTAGGGAACTAACATCGTAGCTTATTAGCGATAGCTTTCTTTCCCCTGAGGCGCGTTGCTCTTATCGTACCTGATGTGGGTCTTACCGACCCCTGGGCCTCCGTAGCAAAACAGGACTGCGTTGTCGGGTTTACCTTTGCGATTACCGTCAAACCAGTTTCGGTATTCGTCGGTTCGTAAAAGCCAGCCCCCCAATTTGTCGACTCGGCGCGCTCTAATGTCCTGATGCCGTATGCGAGGCTCAACTGGGGATAACCAAGCCAGGATTTCGGACCGATCATCGGCAACGGTAGGGTTATTCGGTACACCGGTACTTATGTTAGGAGGTTGGATATTGTCACCGAGAATTCGAGACATTTCTATTCTTCGCTGCTCGGAAATTTGTAGAGGATAGAGTATGGGTACAGCAGGGGTGGTTGATGAAGCTTCTGGGGGCAGGCGAAAGGCGGGGGGGGGGCATGGCAGTCTTAAGGGCATCTAGGGGCGGCGGGTCCAATCAATTCACTCGGAGTTTGTGTAACCAATGCGAGTGCAACTATAGAACTTGTATTCACTGTCTTGATGGGAAGGGACACCACACGACTCTCGGGCTACCCCGTCGCCTAAAACATCACGGTGAAGCTACTCTATGTTAACAATAGCTCTTCCCGTGATCGTATACCTTATTGTGGGATCCAAATGATTGGACCGTGGGCTAGGTAGTTGAGGATTTCCTTCTCCGGGAGGGGGGGGGGGTCAGAGGGCACAGCTAGGGGTGTGTCGTTCGGCCTCTCTGGAGGCATAGAAAAACAAAAGGGTACTGGACCATACCGCAGAAGGCAGCTCGAAAGACAGAGCATACGGCTCGATTATTTGAGAATCTGTGGTGTGAATATCTATCCGGTCAGGGTTATGCCTTTGGACTCTTGCCCACACTTCTGGCTATGGTAATGTGGCATTTTCTGCGAATTCAGTCTCTCTTCGAGGAATATAGCTGGCTGAAGGGTGATTGGGATTTTGTAGCCGATCTTCAATCGGAGTCCAGGGTTTTTGTACCTAAGCTCTATGACTGGTTTGGGATAAGCCGAACCGGCGGGCGAATGCCCTTGAAAGTCTAGGGGTAAGGTGCACAGTGCTCTCGATATACGCCTTGATATTGGGTGAAGCTGCTGTGGTTCGCATGCGCACGGCACTTGCAATAGATTTGTACTGCTGCGCTTTATCTGCCGCGCTCCTTGCATGAATGATTAGTCGCATAATCATGGATAGTCACTCATCCACCTTAGACTCGGGGTGTCTTACAAGTTACAATCATACAGAACCCGAACAACTTGAGTCCGAATTTGTATGGGAGGTTATATACGCATAGGTAATTTACCATGCAAAAGTTTTATCCCTGTGCTTTCCTGTACCAAAGAATAGTTACATCGGGGATTCTAGCCATGGAATTCGGGGGGCGTTTGTTCTTTGACAAAGAAAGCGAGTGTTTCGGAGGCAGTGCATAGATATACACTGGAATCCCCCCATTCCTCGGTTTATCGATATCATGAGAGAGTACTATGATTGGATACCGATGTTCTTTTTACCAAAGATAAAGCATCACGTGTCCGGACTGGCTATTTTCTGAGGAAGCAGTTAAAAGGTCAAGAAGAAAGAGTATTGTCGGCCAGTTCCTATGGTCTAATGGCTTAGGAGACTGGTCGGCTAATTTGAAACAGGGACCATCATGAGTTCGAATCCGGGGGGCAGTGGAGTAGTCGAGCATTAAAAAAAAATGCTCGGCGAACCACTTTTTTGCTGGGGGGTAGGTCTAGGGTTGGTAATGCCCTTGGGTCAATTCCCGCCAAATGTTGCGGTGGGACTGCTGGCTAGTGTTCGGGTACTGTATGTCCGTAACTTGTAAATTGAAGTGTGTAGGGCAAAAGTATGCCCGGGCGAGTGGTAGAACCGACTTGCTTGATTTTCTAGGTATAGGCTGGCCCCTTAAATACATAATAACTCTCAGGAGTGTTGTACTGCAGCGGGTACTTACTTAGGGCTGACACAGGGAGCTTGGCCTTGGATCCAAAGGCAAAAGCTGATAGCTCCCCAAAATCGAGAGTATTGGGCTGCTTGCCAGTGTTTTTTACCTATGTATAATTTAGTAAGGCATCGGATGTTTAAGATATCATACCCAATATAATGTACTATTTGAGCACTAACTCGGGAGGTTGTCTTGGTGGTAGATGGTGCTAAAATGACGAAGGCATGTCTCTGGGAATCGAGTACTGGGCGGTGGCAATTAGTGTGAACTTGAAGCTATACCGAAAAAACTAACTTTTAAAACTAAAAGGCGCTCCTGGCATCTGAAGAGGAAAAAAAACCCTCCCGAATATAATCTGGTCTTATGACTAGGGGAGTGGATGACGAAATCCAAGTTACCCGAAAGGTCGGGGGAGGATTGATGGGTGACTAGTGGCTTTGTTTTTTTTTGGGGGGGATGGTGTTAGTAAGTATCAGCGTGAGGAGTAAATTGATGCTGTGCACTGACGACATTCTGGAACTTTTTTTACCTAAGGAAGGAGCTAGCAGGCCCACGGGAAGGGTGGGGATATAGAACCATAACAAGATTTTGATTTGCTCTTCTTGCCCACAGATGAAAAAAAAAAGGGAACGTGATATTATTCGGATGTGTTATAGGGGCTGGTGCCTTTAAGACATGGTTATGGTGTTTCTAAGGTCTTTCCTGCTCTGGCTTGGTACAAGTAATCCTGTCATTGAGTATTGAAATAGAGAGAAAGACATCAGATATAGGATGATAGGGCTTGGTTAGCGCTTGGTGGACTATTCGGTATGCTATAGTTGTAACTTGGTTAGATGCTGTTACATTTGGGGCTATCACTCACTGCAAGTCTTCCTATTCCAAATTGACTGTCCGGAATATCCTCCCTCGCATTTCCCCCTTGCCTGTCAGGATATCACGGCGTCAAGTCTCCTGTCCCTCTTTAAGCCTCGTTACCGAGTAACTTACCGAGTTTTGTCGTCCTAGGTCGGATGGTAATAGTTCTTCTGGGAAGGAAGGATGTATTTGGGTGGTGTCGATGTTTCTTGAACGTGTAATTCCGGCATAGGGAAAGTTTCCGAAATTCGCATTGCTACTGAACTTCCGGATTGTATTGGTTCTTGGGCGCCTATATTGAGTGAGTAGACTGGAAGACATACACAATAAATCACTCGGGATCTAGGCTTAGCTGGTTCGGCAATTTGTATTTGAACAGCATACACTCATTTTCTCAGCCCTCCACACAGCTGCACTGCACTTCCAGCCTAATATTCACCTGCTTCGTGATGCTCGCTTTAACTTGCGAACACAGTTTCAAAAGCTGAGGGTGATCAGCAGGACATGGGCGGTGCTGGCTACCGTATATTCCGTGAATCCCGTTGCTTATCTTATGCATACATTGGGCGCCACATGGGATCTAGCTCTCTAATCCAATGTTAAGAGCTAGCACGATAGTTTGCTAGAGGCTTTTCTAGTGCTGTTATGTTAGTCCTGAAGATAATGCCAATATCGCTGGAGCCTAAGGTTAATGATCAACGTGTTATCTAGAACTTGCTTGGGGTTTCTAGTCTTCCTGGGTGTGCATTTCGGGGGGAATAGGGGCTTTTTTGAGAAATCCCCTAGAATAATTGGGCGGGGGAGGGGGATTTTCGTTGGGAATATTTATGTCACTTAAGGGAGTGTCGTATACCGAGAAAACAAAAGCATATTATCACCAATGGATCAAAGAAAAACCCTCTAGTCGAAACATACTTCGAAGAGGGTGTTTGGAATTGCCTCAGTTCACTCCACTTCGTAGTGTTCCACTTGCATTCTATTTGGTCGGGATCATGATATCCTTGCTCTTAGAGCTGAGAAGAGGGACTGGAGCGCATTGGTTGAAATATCACATATAGGCCTTACTTGTTGTGCTTGCACTGTACCCCATTGGCCGGGCATAGAGGTTGTTTCTAGCTGGAGGATAGAAGAAGCGCCCTTATGGTTTAGGCGTTTAATTTTTACATACAGTACTAGTCTTGGACAGGTATGCCAAACTCTTCAGTAACCACAACTGCATAAACAAAAATACAACATAAAAACCCTTTATATTGTATCATCCGCCAAGCTAAGAGCCCCTCCCATCCTCATCCTGCTTCTTGAATATTGCCCACTCCACACCCATCAATGCACTCTACAGCCTTCACCCCAGCCGCGATGAAACTGGGGTGGCGACGAACAGGGGTATTTGGTGGGCAAAAAGAGGAATCGTCAAGGTTAGGGTTGCAGAGAATTGCTTGTCATTGATCCTTGTTCGTCACCACCCAAATTTCCTCGCAACGACTGTGAAGACTGTAACCCCAAACCCAAAACCGGAAGAAAACCCTGTTGGAAATGATCCGTGGTCGGCCGAGTACTTTAAGCGGTGGGCAGAATAAAGTCTTTGCAAACCGCTTGATGGGTAGAGATAGTGCGGACAGAACTTTACTGAGGGTGAAAACAAGAGAGAGATTCAAGGTCAAGATGAGAGTCGTGTTAGGAGCAGTTTCGTTGGTTTTAGTTTACTGTGTGGAAAAAACTTAATGAGTGGAGAGAAGAAGAGAAGCGAAATGAAACAGAGCACAAATAAGACAAGTGGGCCCCACAGTCTAACCGATGGCAACCAAGTCAACCGTATGACTAAGCTTCGGCGAACAACCCAAGATATCCAACCCAACCCAACAAACTCCACAAGCGCCTCATCACCCCAAATCGCTCGCCTTCTCCAGAACGTACTTTTCCAGCCGCACTCACTTGCGCCAGAGGATAGTTGCAGGTATTGCGCCCGGAAATAGCCCCCCCCCCCCTCCCCAGTTCTTGCTAGGGAACCTGTAAGAAATTTTGGCCAAGTATGGTACACTGCATGTCTTACAGCCTACGGTAGAAATCTGAAAACAGGGGTTGCAAGCACGGAAATCGATTTTTATCGAGTCGCGAAATTCACCAACCAAGACTCCGACATCCCCTGTCACGTTTTCCGATTTTATTTCTATTTTCACCGCAGGCTGCGCATAGATAACCCCTGCCAACAAGTGAATGTGAGGAGTGTCAATATTCTGCTGCGGGCCGTGGGCGAAAAATGTGCTGCGTGGAAAGGATAAAAAACGAGAGAGAGGAGAGTGTTGTTCGGTGGGTTAGGGATGGTATGTAACCGGTATGGTAGGAGTCTAATATGTACTACGGTGCACTGTACTGTACAGGTACAATCGTACTTGGGCGCAAATTAAAAATCCAGATGGAGTGACGTTGATATATGTTGTAACATGCGTTTTGTTTGTCACACCATCCAGATCTTTAATTTGCGCCTAAGTGACCCTTGTCTCTACTCGAGTATAGAGAATTGTATGTGATCAGTGCAAATGGTGTCTGGTTTTTAATGACCCCCCGAGTGCTTGGAGGAGTGAGCGCTAGCGCTATTCTCGTTCCTGTGAGTGTGAAAACAACCAAAGTGGGAGACGGTATACTAGTAGTAGAGAAGCAATCTACGAGTAGTTGATGCAGCACTCCGTACTTTCCACCGCTCGGGACTTAATGCACGATGCGGTAACTAGTGAACAGAAATCCAGAAATCGCCAAAACAGTCCCAAGGGGCCGCTGCCTAGATCTTGACTCCCAAAGAAGAGAGAAGGACCTGTACATCATAAGACATTAGCTAGCGCACTTCAATCTTAAAATAATATGCCACTTTAGGATGAGCAGCAAGTTATGGATTACGAGAGCAAATAAGAGGGTGGGAACTCAGCTGGCGCGCACGATGATATAGTGGCATGGATAAAATAAAGCGGGTAGTCGCTATGAGCCTCCGCCCGACCTGTGATATAAGTTAATAAATAAGTTCGCTCGTTCCTTCCTCTCACACTCCTCCCTTTACTGCTATATTACCACCTTCTTTTCCCATCTGTTTAATCTATCCTACATAATTTCACTGCTGCGTTCTTTATGCCATTTTTCTGCTGAACTTGAGCGAAGAGGAGGAAGAGGATCAATTACATTCCCTTCGTTCACTCACTCATTCATTTGTTTCAAGCACGATGAAAACATCGGTATTTTTCCGGACTACTTCGGCGGTAGCGCTGCTCGCGCGGGTGGGATATTGCGTGGATTTCTTCGTACGGCAGGATCCCAGTGCATGTACTTTTGGAGGGATGACTAGGCTTTGCGGTTTGTTTCTCTTCTTGTTTTTGGTAGGGAATTGAGAGCTGACCTATCAAGGTAGATGCTATAGGTGACAAAGATGGGATGTGCGCTTATGCTTCGGATGCGGGGCTTCTTTGGTGTTGCGATCCGAATGATCCGTATGAGTCTACCTGCACTCCCAGCCCGAGGCGTTTGACTGCTAATTTGTCGGCGGTAAATAGATACTGCTGGGGGAAGACGCAGGCGTGTAAAGGGAATAGAGGAGGGATGGATCAGATTTATTGTGAGAAGGGAGGAGCTAGTGAGTTTGCAATAGCCTTTTGAAATTTGTAGATCTTTGAGTGGATGATGGTAACTGACGATGCATTAGCCTGGTGTTGTAACAAAAAATATGAGAGTTGCACCGATGTAGAGAATCAGATAAATGTCTGTGTGCCAAAAACTTTCAAGAACCCTGTCGCAGATGGGCCAGTTTCTCTAGCTTCGGCTTCCTCTACATCAGGATCTGCAACAATGACATCCACTGCATCTTCAGAGGTATCATCTACAATGTCTACGATTACGAGATCCAAGGAAACTGCGGGTCCCTCGGGAGCTTCAACCAGTCTGCAAGGAACTACTACGCCAATCACAACACCAACGGCAAGCAATACCTCACATCCCCAGAAGAAGAAATCCCTCACTGCCGGCGCAGTAGTTGGAATCGCCCTAGGAGCGCTATCTGGAGTAGCTCTCCTTTTCACCTTCTTCTTTCTCAATAAGTGCCGTGGGAAGTTTAGAGCGAGTGGGAGTGGGGAAGTGGAAGGGCAAGAGATCATCCGAAATAGAACCTGGAGCGACAAGGAGACGTTTGTTGGCGCTGAGGTCAGATCATATATAGTTACCAAGTGGGATTCGCGGATTGGGGTGAGGGCCGGGGGAGGGCCGGACCTTGAGTCTACCGGATATAGGCCATCTACTCAGGAGACTGCGATTGTTAATGAGGTGAATGAGTTGGAAGCAGAGGTTCCCGTGTCGGAAATGCCTGCTGAAAGTGCGACGCTTCAGAGGTCCGATACAGGTAGTGCGAGTGTCACTGCCTAACCACGACCCCTCTTTCCCCTCTTCATCCTTCCCTACCTCTGCTCGATCTATATGGTCAGCTGTCTGTTTATAGTCTTTCTTCCCTTCATGTAATTATTTACCAGCTACATTGTATAATATGGATTGAACGGTACTGCTCAGGCGCAAGTACTCCAGATCGGAGCTGAAGATGCTCGGGTAAGCGTTATGTCTAAAACCTCTGATAGGCCAATCGCTTGGGGGGAAGGAGCAGTAAGTTGGCTTACTAAATGGCTCTAGGGATTACCATACTCTTTGCCTGGAGTACTGGTACTCGAGTACAGTACCTGTACTCCAGTACCCCTGTCTGGTTTAGACCGGTCGAAGTTAAGCCCAAGCTGGTGGCGTTCGCGCTTGTGTAACCGCGCGAAACCAGTGCCAAGAGTGTTCGACAGCAATGCTGTGCATGGACTGGTCCGGGCCCCTTGCGGCTGAACTTGGTACTATTCTGCCGTCCGCCTTCGGTAGTGCGCGGGAAGGTATCATACTCGGATTCTCGTAATGTCAGAGCGCTTTTGAAGAGGGCTGCGACCGGTATTGCATGCCACCAGAATTTTGCGTTCCTGCTCGGGTCTTGTTTTTGTTATTTTGAATCACTAAGCTTGTGGAGCTCGTTGGGGCTGTGAAGATATAATATCCAATCCGGCGTGTGATGGTGGTGGCTCATTTGCTTGCCAGATATTCCTGGGGTTCACTTCCCCAGATGGAAATAGAAGAAGGGCAATAATCCGACCGGGTAGTCTTGCTGTTGAGAGTTGGATGGTGGGATTACTCCCACCTCCGAGCCAAGAATGGGCACCAGTTTTGGAATATCCACCACGAACCCACATTCTAGTGTTCGTGCTGTTTGAAGGAGCCTGTGAACAGTGACAGTAGCCGGTGAAGACCATATATGAGAGAAACCTCACACTTTACAATAACATTGAATGCATGAAATATAAAGGTATAATTGATAGTCCGGGCATGTCGAGAGGATGATAGGTTCAACTGTTAATGGAGCTCTATGTTTAGAAGACCTTAACCCACTCGTTCACCCTTATCACTAGTCCTGGACTTACCTACTATCGCGCTTCTTAAGATGTACTGCGGGATAGGCGGGCTTAGCTGGCGTGCCCCGGGATTGTGCTGCCGTTGGTGGCCGTTTGCTTGGATTGGCGAGGGCTCTACTGAGTTACCGTAAAATCTCCAAAAATTGGGCTATGATAGCTTGGCAGTAAGACGCAATGAGAGGGGCACCCCTGTGCTGCATACCTAATTTGGTAATAAAACGATCTCATGTACTTGTATGGCTCTTTTCTTTTTGGGGAGGGTTTAAGTGAACTTCCTTTTTTTGGTCAGAGCGTACAAGTATCCACTTTAGCATTGATTTTTGATATTGCACCTCTACCTACTTCGTAATAAATCGACAAATAGTGGTGTTTTGTATTGCGAATTTCGTTGACGCGCACTGCCAAGCCGCCCAATTTTTCGAGATTTTATGGCAGACCTAAATATTGTTGACTTGAGAAGGGCATCATCAAAGCTATCCTCCACATGGGTCCGGATAAGCTCTTCCAAAACGGATGACCGTTCTTGGCGCGGAGGCGCGAGTAGGCCGTGAGGTTGCTTGGGTCATGATGGTGTGCAATAGCTGTTCTTTTATCCAGGCACTTCGGCACTTCGGGTACTTGTACTGCTCAATAGCGGTACTCGAGTATAGTACTGCAAGCCCCAGTTCGGTATTGCATCAACATCGTTTGAAAATGGTTCACGCTCTGAAGACCAACCATGGTGGTCGGCCCACTTTCCGCCCCCTGCTCCCTCTCTGAGACCAGCGGATATTGCCGTGACTTGCCATGACCTTTCTGTTGCTAGAATTAACTTTGTCTCCATGAGCGTTAATACCATCTTGACACGTCAACTTCCGTCTTTGTGATCTATTGGCAAGGTATTAGCTGCATTCCACCTTAGTGGTGAGTACAGCAAAATATCCCCTGTTCAAAGGAATAGTCTGGTTGATCGCCTGCTCAAGGAAGATGGTACGGCCCACAAAGCCAGTACTAGCTAACTGGGTTCATGGGCGGTGGTATAACCAAGTCCATTGGTTTTTCCGGGAACCGGACTCAACAAACACCGGGCTCTTGAAATTGTTGGGAGCGATATATGAGTGAAGTAGGGAGTGGCGGTATGGTATGATAGAGGGTATATGGAGAACTACGATTCGTGAGTTGATGGAATATGTATAGTTCTTGGACATAAGTCATCGTAGGTGGGGTAAAGTACCCGTCAAAACACACCGAAACCAGCGAAACCAAGCCTCAACGAAACCCACAGCCCAAGATCCTCAATACCAATAATTACCAAATTTCGTCTATGGGTAGCTAGGAGCTTGTTGATTTAGTCCATATAACTTTAGCTGCAATTACTTATGAATCAGCCCTTATGGAGACAAACAAAAAGTGGGTAGTTAAAAGATCGGGAAGCTCCTTCTCGAAATGATGGAATGTTCTATCGAGGCACCCTTGAAATCTTACTTTCCGGTCATTATCCACGAGGCCGAACACAGTACAACACACAACAGTACGGAGCCACGGCATGGTAAATCACCGTACTGAGCCCACCCACTCCATCTCTCCACACCCCAAAGGAAGGCGGGTCGCTCGAAACCGAGACCCCGATCGGGGGTGGTGTTTGCTGGCGGACGAGCCGACATGGAAGCCCCAATCGCTCACAAAATCCCCGGGCTCATCCCTGATCGAACTGGAGCATGGGTTTTGCAAGCCCATTCATGAAATATCACCCGGTGAGATCAACGGAGCGCAGTGAACTGCTTAGGATAGGAAGGACAGTTGATATCAGCCTCTCTGCTTATTGTCTTTGCAGTCAGCCTAATTGACATGTGGTTATCGTACTGGCCAAAAAGCTCGAGCGGAAAGAACTTTGCGGGATCCGAGAGCTGTACCTCTCTCACTCCCGTTATCAAAAAAGAACCCCAAGCCCAACTTCACTCTGTGGCATCAGTGAGGCATATACCTAAATCAAGGGCAACTCTCTTTGGCAGCCCAGCGCACAGTCTACCTTTTTATCAGGGTTAAAGCACATTGCGGGACCAGTCTTGTCCTAACATGACTCTCTTCTTCTTCTCCTGCCTTCCTTTCTTCCACCCTTTCTCTCTCCACAGCGTCCCTCCCCTTCATCACGCTTTTTTTCTCCACTCGCTCTTTTTTCAGAAAAACACAAACTCGAAAGGGAACCTAACTCCGTTATCAAGATGTCTGACGAGATTAAAAATGTTATCGTCTTTCCTAGCACTTATCCCACCTTCGTTCCCCTCATCCCACCCTCTTCCGATAATCTCCCTCCGGGAATTTCCAGGGAAGAGTACCAGGATGCTAGGAATCTCCTGACCTTACATCAGTTGATCTCCATTATCTGCCCAGGTAGCCATGGCCATATTACTAGCTTCTTCGACTGCGATGGCCAACCCCCTAAATGCTTCTCCGCCAAGGTGGCGTGTACCGGAGATGGCACCTCCTGGCGCGTGGTAATGGGACCTGAGGGTGTTAGAGGAATGGCGTGGTATTTCGCAGGGATCAAGAGGCTGGAGGGATTGTTTAACACCGCAGTGATTAGATACTGGGATGCCCAGCAGTGTGAGGCATTGCTTGGCGCTCTCCGGAGTGGCGGAATTGCGAGTTTGCCGCATGACTGGAGGTTTGTGGTGCACCATGATGAGGTTCCGAGTGGGCCTGGGAATCTCGCGACCACGTCTGCTACTCCGGCTACGGGGGCACAGAACGAGGATATGGCGGCAACTGGAGTTGGCAATGGCGACAACACCGCTGGAGCCGAACAGGAGGGACAGTTTTAGTTGTGGTCGAAAACTCGAAAACCGGACCAATAGAATTTTACTAGGTATTGAAGCTCTCCCGTCTCCCGTTTGTCCCAGACGGCTCTGAATGGGTCACTAACAATACACAGACCCAACCTACCCAACTACCAGCCCCCACCCCCACTTCCCCCCAAAAATAAAAATCTCGTCTCTTGTATTTCCCCTTTTCCCTAGTTGCCTATGGTTGGTACACTCCCCACGCGTAGCCCATTCATAGATAATGTACTAACAGTATCAGAACAGACATCTTCTCGGGAACGGAGCAGAAAACGACAACCGACGAAGGAAAAAAAACAGAAATTTTCAACAGAAGGGAATGACTCAGGAACCGTTAGCTTTTACGCCCTCCTCTGAAGAGGTTTAGCTAGCATTCACCGAATATAGAATCGTCTGTGGAAATTTTTTGCCAGTGAACGTCTGAGATGAGCACCTCTATCGCGCGAGTAATTTACCAAAATTTAATCACGTCTATGATTTTTCCACCCACCCACAAGCCCATATTCGCCCTAAATGCATCTCCCACAATGATTATTCGTTTCCCTTGTACAGTCCCGGATCTAATGAAATTGGCTAAAAATTTTCTCATCACCTGCTTAGAATCCCCAAACTCTTTTAACAAAAGAGTGCACAGAGATGTTGGCAAAAGCCAGAAGCTGTCCTTTGCTTCCCTAAAAATACGTGCGAGGTTTACGAAAGGTGTTTTCAGTTGTTGAGGACACACCTCCAAGCAAAATTCGAGGCTTTCATCCAACTCCATTTATTCGCTGCCGCGTTGAACATTTGCTCCAGATTTTCCAATTCTCAAGGTCGTGCAGAGCTATTTCATTGCCAAAACGGAACCTATTTGTTTCTTCTATCATACACGAGACTCGCGATCATTTGGACGGCGACACCAACACCGGGGCTTCTCGCCTCTGGAAGACAAACCCTACTGAAAATCATTGACCGCTTACCTAATCCAAGGCTGCAATCCCTTCCAAAGAGCTGACTCATCTCCATCGGAGGCTCAAAGGTCGCATCGACCAACTAGGCCGCGTCACAAACTAGAAGTATGATATGCCAGTACCGATCACCCCTCTAACAACCATCAACCCCCCCTTCCGATCACCCACCGCTACAGTACACCAACCACATCTCAACAAACCATGGACACTGTGAGCTTTCGCACCAAACCCCCTTCAGATAGTCTCTACTCTAACGATCGCAGCAACAAGGCGCCCTTAGTTGGCGGCTTTCAGCTCATCCTCTAACGCTCGGATTCTTTCTTGCGTTTCGTCTGGGTTTGACGTCCCTCCTCCTCCTTCTCCTCCTCCTCCGGTGCGCCCCCAGCTAATAATAATAAATTACCTGGATAGCTTCAATATTTACGTATCTCTTCGGCCTCTGGTTCTCTTCAAAATTGTACCTTCCCTCCCACCTGGTTCTTTCACAGGAACTCAGCTAACGCCCACTCCCTCCCTCGCACAGCGTCCTAATCTCCATAATCGTAATACTCCTCCTAGCTGCGGACTTCTACTACTCCAAGAACATCGCAGGCCGCCGCCTCGTCGGCCTCCGGTGGTGGAACGAGACGAACCCAGAGACTGGTGAGCAAACTTGGGTGTTCGAGTCCCCCGACGAGACCCGTCAGATCAACGCGACGGACTCGCGCTTCTTCTGGCTCACCATATACGTTGTTCCGCTGCTGTGGGTGTTCTTGGCCATCATCGCCATCGTCCGGTTCGAGTTCATCTGGCTCTCCCTCGTCGTCATTGCCGTTATCCTGGGCGTTACAAATGGCGTGGCCTTTTCCAGGGCGGACAAGTTTGGGAATGCCAGTTCCTTCGCTGGGTCTGCGCTGAATAGCTCTGGCGGTGGTGCGGTGAAGAGGTTCGCTGGGAATATGGCTACTAGGATGTTTTTCTCCGGGGGGAGGTGAATTTTACTCAGTGGGGGTAGTGAGTTCCTTTTTTTGTTAGGCTTCAAAGGAGGTTGAAATCATTTGGCGGCGGCGGAATGGCTAGCTGGGCGGGTGGGCGGATTGGCTAAGGTTGAAAAGATTGCACAAAAAAGGAGTGTAATTTTACGGCGTTTTATTGCTTTTGATTTGTGTTCGGAAATTAACCACTTCCTGATCCGTAACTTGTGTCCGGCGGCGGCGGCGGTTTATGGGGCACAGAAATACCGGTATAGAGATATCTTTTATTCACCGGGTCAGTCTGATCATGCGCTATCACTCTGTGATTCAATCCCAACCATAGCCCCCTCACCACCACCATCACCCTACAAAGGAAGCACAAAGGAAAGACCCCGTCCAATAGAGATAACCATCAGTCTCTCCCAATAGTCCACCAATCTACTCGCGAGACCAACAAATATTTACCCCTACTATGATACCAACCCACCACAACACCCTCCCTCTCTCCCTCCCTCACAACCACCCCTCAACAAAAAAACAACCGCCCTATAATTAATACAAACCATATCATACAATCCCAACCAAATCACACACACAAACCCATCCTCCAAACACCCAGACAGCAATCCCTTTTTCGATATACCCTAGCCACCCCACCTGCGATCACCTACTGTGACATCACCCCACCTACCCTTCCCAAAAGCCCACATCCACCGGATTAATCATGTCGTCATGGATAATCACTCGAACCTGGGTGGCGGGTAGTATAGTATTAATACGGTGCCGTACCAGGCTTTCAAGTGCGTAGGGGCAGGTATGATGGAAAATAGCGGGTTCTAAGCACAATACAACTTGTAAGTGGGCTTGACCAGTACGTATGTTAAGTTACTTATATGTACCGGTTAGAAAAAGTCCCCTCATGTTTGGTTTACCAAAGTCGATGTTACTGTACTTACTAGTGATAACTACCGTATACATACCGGGTATAAAAACACGTGCGAAAAGTGTTTACGGATCGGATGGCTTTACATCCTTTTCCACTTTATATTTTATTATATAGCTATTATGCTCATACTTGAATATGTGAGAGTGCTAAAACGTTATACTTATACCTCCCCCCCCCCCTCCCAGGGAACCTGGAAGGTTTCTTTACGAGTAGTAGTGATGCCTCTCTGGCCGTGCCATGGCACGGTGTACAATAAAAGACGATTTATATCATGGCCCAATGCAGACTTTGGGGAGAGTAGTTCTGGCTTGTATTGTGGGCTGTGAAGTGTGGGACTTGCCGGTAGGTGCTGGAGCAGTGGCAGTGGTGTTTGTAAGGGGGAGAGAGGTGGTGGGAGGCGTATGTAATGGTCAAGCTCTGCCACTTCGCAGGTGGTTATACGGGTTGGATAAATGAATCGGATCCCCTACAGGGGTCTACTGGTTTTGGTAGCTTCAGGAAGCCCTGCGTTAGTGGTTGGCCGCGAGTAGTGCGACATATCATGTTGTGCCAACCGAGTAATAATCGCACTATATCACAGCCACAACCAGCATTACATCTCCATCAAGTGATGTTCCAGTTAGGATTAACTTTGAAAGGGACCCCTTTTTTTATCCATAGAAAACGGTATCTCATCTAGCCCCACCTCTCTCATTCCATCTCATGATGTGAAACCGCAGTAAGCCTCCTCCCAGGATCTACCAATTCATCTTAAGCTTCCTCTCCATCTCGACATGGAAATCCGGCATTTCGAAAGTATTATCATTCCCTACAGTAATTAGCTCTGTTGTCACCCTACTTGAATCTTGGGTAATACAAACCTTTAAACACATCCTCCCACTCAATCCTTTCATCCACGCCCCGCAAAATATCCAAGTGAAAGTTTGACGGGCCCCCCAACTGCGCCGGCCTCCAATCCGACCCGGCAATCTTCATCTCCATCCCGCGGCGGACAACCTCCTGCACGCCAAACATGCGGCGGAGATTCTCCATCTTGAGCTTCTCCTGCGTCTCGTCCCACTGTGCTAGGCGTGCCTCGAGCGGATGTCTGGAGTTCAGGGTCGAGGCGAGGGAGGTGGGGCCGCCAGCGAGGAGGGTGTCAGGGATGGAAGTGGCCGAGAGGGCAGACGCCGCGGGGGCAGGGAGGGTTGTGGGAGTTGAGGTTGCGGGGGGGATGAAACGGAGGGACTATAGGTTGTGGCGGTTGGTGGGGTTAGTTTGAACTTTTGTTTGGTGAAGAAGGCGAAGGGGGTGGGGATTTAAGTTACCATCTCTGTTTTGCTTATTCAAGAAACGCGAGTCTAGTTAGGCTAGTTTATGGAACGGTTGTCGATAGGCTGTTTGATGGATGGATAAAGGTGGTGGAGGTAACGTAGGTGAGATGCGAAGACGGTTGCTGAATACTCGGTAGATTACCGATTAACCCTAGCCCTGGATAACAACGGAGAAACAGCATTCGGCCTCTGCCGCACCTGCTAGCACAGCACTCGTACTGATTTGGTCGCACTGCAGAATGCAAAGACAGAGACTACTGGTAGTATAATAGTACAGCACCAGTAGTTTAAACCATTCCTTAAAATCAGACAACCCATTCCATAGCATGGCAGTCAAGCTGCCAAAGTCCAATGAATAACTATGGTACACCAGCCCACTCCGGCGCACAACTTGCATACAATACCCCCAAAACACTCTACCAACGCTATAACATGCAAAAAATACTCAGTCCAGACAAGTGATATTAATCTCAAGCTTGCGGCACGCACAGTGCCGTAGTCTACTACTGCACAAACACTTTTCAACCCAAAGAGAAAGATGGAATCAGGGATAGGAGGGGGAAAAAAAGAGGTCATATCCAGGAAGAGAGGTACCCGTAGATAAAAGGGCAAGGGAGTGAGAGATACAAAAGGTGAAGAAAAAAAGAAAAAACAAGAACACCTCCCTGAGCAGTTTACAACACGAAACCAACAAAAACATAACTCCTAGGTCCACCCCCCATTACCAATTCCCCGCCCCGCCCGCGTTAAACCCACACCTACCCCTCCGGAGAGAAGAGGGAAAGCAAAAGAAGGAAATAAACAAGAAAGAGACTCCTTGGAACAACCCTCGGTCATCCGTAATTCGTGGCACTGCACCGTATGAAACACTCCAATACCGTAGAAACTTGAATAATTGAACCGTGTGCTATGTCGTTGGACTTTCCTCTCTCAGTAAGGTCAAGAAATTTTTGTTTTTTTTTCTGTCTCGGAAGGGGGAAAGGGGCTGTGTTTTTGCTGTTTTTTTCCCCCGTTCCAGAGAAGGAAATTCTGGACTTCATAGCACACGGTTCAATTATTCAAGTTTTTACGGTAGATGATGAATAGTCAAGATATTGGCATCGAGATCACCATAAAAGTGAGCACTCTGCCATTAGATCCCCTCGCCTCAGACTCGAAAAGTAAACAGAAACAAATTAAATCGAAATGAAGGTGAATACGGTGCAGGGGGAAAGCGCACGAATAGAATATAGCTATACTCGCACACTCACACTCAAACAACAAGCACGTTCTTGACCCCGATCCAGGGAACTAAACCAAGCCCGAACCTTTCTACCCAGGAAAGAAGAAAGGAAGGAGGTAGGAACCAAGTCTAACCTTTGCCCATTTTCCGCTTGAACCAACTTTTCCTCTTCTCAGCTGCGGCGTTCGGCTCTGGTTGCTGCGCCGGCGGCGGCGGCGAGGGGAGAGATTTCTGATCAGCCTCAGCTGGGGGCGTTGGTGGTGCATTAGACTTTGGTGCATTCCAATTTTCCCCAGGCGACAAAGGTTCATAGAGTTGTGCAGGTGTTTCAAATAATTCGGGCTGCCCAGAACCCTGACCACCCGCAAAGCCATCGTTATCCGTTGGCCGAGGCTGAGTAGCATCATTATCCGTTGGTCGAGGTTGAGCAGTATCGTTATCTGTTGGTCTAGGCTGGGCAGAGTGGCCGCCCGCCGACCCATGCGAAATATCAGACCCTGGCCCGGAGGAATTAGAGGCCGGTTTTGACTGATAGCCTTCAGGACTAGGCGCGTTGTAATGCGCTGGATGTCCGCTCCCTTCAGCAATATTGGGACGATGACCATACGCATGTGGATCATAATTTTGGCGTCTGTCATGGCCCGGGCGTGCTGGGCCTGCGGGACTCTGGGGATAGCCGTAATTCTGGTGGGGTCCATAAGTGCGAGGTGACATCCTGCCGTTATGGATCGGTGAGCGTGAATTCATCATACGACCATAGCCTGCTTCCTGTTCTCCATAACTGCTTGTTCATTAGGAAGTGCTTGAGAACTATTTTCTGAAGGATATGCAATATACCCATCCATTCCCGACCGAGGCGTTGCAGAACGGCCGGAGTACACGTCATAGTGAGGATTTCGCGGAGTATTGGTATTACTTCGAGTATGAAAATCGTAGTAATTCTCTGGGTATTTTTCAGTTGAGGACCTAGCTGGAGGGGGGGGGGGGGGGGGGGCACAAAAAAAAAGTTTTTAT
>Ga0307517_10000555_pt1 | contig 63863 bp, 75 predicted proteins | sample 23_EM_MG_FD_194515 | JGI IMG/M metagenome (GOLD analysis project Ga0307517, IMG submission 194515) | Populus trichocarpa ectomycorrhiza microbial communities from riparian zone in the Pacific Northwest, United States - 23_EM | ecosystem: Host-associated > Plants > Roots > Unclassified | place...
AATCTATATCGAAGCAAACCATTATATCTAGCGTACATTACTCGTGTCTTCTTAACGAGTTCTCCGATATAATCAGGATTAAGGTCCTAGCTGTCGGAATACCTCATGCCGAAGCTACCACCTAACACCACGCGTCCTCGTAAATCTCCATAGTTCACTTCTCCACCAGTCTGGACCCACACCCAATCATATCTAGAACCACCGTTGCGGAATGCCTTTGGCACAGTATAGCCGGCCCGGTGGATCTGGAACCTGTCTGTTTCCTGAAAGTCAGGCACTGGGATTTCAAGCTGAGCAAATCGTTCTCCAGGGACAAACCCCAGTTCGGCGGGGTCCGCAGGCAACCGCCCGTTGGCTGCAGCAGTCTGTCTGATAAAACACCGTATCTCCCCCATCATATTGGAATAATTGATATCGAGGGCAGTGCATAATTTGGTCAGCATGCTGGTCTTCTTCATGCGGGCTTTAAGAACCCGGCGAGGTGTCCTGCGACTTGAAACAGTTGGAATTTCCATCCCACTATCTTCTACCACAATCACACCTTCAACTTTTGAAAGTGCTTCCATTGTCTGCAACATTATTCCTAGGGCGTGCTGGCTGCAATAGTGCGACAAGATCTGTCGGTGGCTTCATTCTGGGTTGACCTGCTGTAGCCATCTTTAATCTGATCCTTATGTGTTAGTTCACCGATCTCGGTTGAATACATGGATATGGATCCAAAAGGCGGTACGTGGGAGGCAAAGTGAGTCCCATAGTGCATCTTGATGAAGTTGAACTGGTTTTCAGGCTGGATCAGATGTGCCCACCAATCAGACCTTTCAACCCTCTCTTGCTCACCCAGCCGACGCCGATTAGCGACAGTTCTATGGTGGACTTCCTTAGCACGCTGATTTGGCATTAATTCCCTTAGCTCCCGATCATGGCGATTTGCTTGAGTGCGGGTAGCCTTCCGGGTACAGAACTCAAGAAAAATGTCGTTTGTCCGGTGGAATGTCTGCAGGTAGCTTTCCATGTAGGAAAGTGTGTCTGGTGTATGACTGCGATATTGGGCCATGAGAGTGAAGTCCACAAGCGCCCTAACACACTTGAAAGGGCTCTTGAAATCCTGATACTGAGAACTGTCTGGATTTCGCAATTCCGACACCAATACGGTTGAAATACCACAGCCGAGTTTGGGCATCTCCTTTCCTTGCCATTGTGTGATTGTGCGAGAGGCCTTTTTCGGTACGCTGAAGCCGGGGCAAGGAGGAATTTCTTTCCAAGCATCGTCGAATGCCTGCCCCCTTTTATGCTTTTTCAGGAATCCTTCCACCCCTTCCATCATACGTGTGAATAAGCCAAGGTAGAGGTTGTGGAAGAGGACCGGCTTGTGTAGATCCGTGGGGCTTACGTAGTCTTGTCAAGTGAATACATTGTTTCCTATTTTCACCCCCAACCACTGAAAGTATTCTGCAATGCTGGCCGCTTTTGCTGGCTCATGACTCAAGGCTTTCTCTCTATGTAGCATGTAGTCCCGGGTCACATACTCCGCTGCGGATCCTTACCGAGCTCCTCGCACGCAACCAGACACTTTGGGCATAACTTACGCCCTATTCCTTCCAAGGCTGCATGCTCAGCATGATCCGCGATCCAGGCCCCCAAACTTGGAAAACAAAGGCTTGTTTTACAGTCTGCACTATCCATTACGGTTCCTTCTCGGGCAACCTGCTGTAATGCTGGCAGGAAAAGATCGAAGACAGCCCGCAGGACATCCGTGTTGGTCTGCCGCTGGGCTTTGCTAGCAGGGGCTGATTCGCCAGTGAACTTTGGCGGTACTGGAAGCAATGCCAGATTCAGGATTGGCATCTTGGCAGGGCTGCTTCTTGTCCTCGAAAAGATATTGCCGATCATCATGTATACCAGCCAGGCTTTCCTATCTCCAGAGAAATTGGTAAGGTGCGTCTGGTCAACCAACCCGACAACAGGCACCACTGTGAACCCGGCGGGCAAAGCTTTTTACCAAGGAACGGAATGGGCTGTTCGCACTGGAAACACCACTCCAAGAACTTCTCAGGACCTATCTCATACCTGCATATCGCCCCACGAGTTTGCCGTATGGATCTCTGAATATAATCGCTCCCCACTTGAATTATATGCTCGAATCGGGGCGTAAACCATATCTGAGCTATACGCAACCTGACGGATCACGTAGCGGACACAGTCAATAATATTTCCATTATAGAAAGTTGTTACATGTCGACCATTATCAATACTGGGTTCCACCCACACCAAGTATTCACGAAATGGGTCCAGTATGTCGAGGTATTGTCTGAAGGTATAGGCGGACCGGAATGATCTGCTATCCGTACCGCCTAAACCTTCCGCAAAGTACGCGTCGATCTGCGACTTCGCTACCTTGCTCCACACATACCAGCTTGCCAAATTAAAGTCGTTTTCAGATAAGGAAGGGCTCCAAGGGTCAACGGTCATCGCCTTGTTGAGCTCTGTATAGCCAGCAACTTCGCCCAGTGGTCTGCCGGCACCGGGAATACTTTCATGACCCGAAGGGCGCATCCAGACTGGTGGGTTGGAAACTTCTTCTGTGTCTGAATCGTTCTACATATGATCAATCTCACCACTTGCTGTATGGAAATCTGCGATCTCGAGCCTTTAATCAGATTCCTAGTCTGAGTCGGTCAGGTTTTCAAGTTCATTACGAACAAAAGTAGGTCCCATAGAAGCTGTGTCCACAAATGCTCTGACGGAAAGAACGATATCAAGATGCATTGTCTGAAGGTGTTTTCGTATCCAGCGGCTTGTTGATAATGTCATCTGCAATAAGGGCCCTTTGTTGTCTTTGAGGTTATCGTGTGTGGTGTTTATCTTTCAAGTAGTCTGGGGGATGTGTAAGTGGATGGGCTGAGCGGCTACAGCGGACACCCTCTTTCAAAGTCTAGGGTATGTTTCTTTCAAGGGGTAAAACGAGATGGTTTCAACCTTGTTTGGTTGGATCACGAAGAGGTCCAGACATTCAAACTGCCAACCGTTATTCACGGTTTAACTTGTGAAACGTGTTCTTTGTTGAGATGAGACTATGGGAGGCTTGGCTCATGGGTTGCGGCTCCGATGCAGCTCCGTTGTGGCTTAAAACCTTATCTGAAACCTATCGTCATTCTGGGTGGGTCATTTGACTTTACAAGATATTCAAGTTTGTACAGGGTACAATTCTGTGAACCCCACAAAAACTGTCCTTGTGCGGCATATATAGGCTCTCTCTTCCCCCCCTTCCATCTTCTTACCATAATCCTTTCCCCAATTACAATCATATCCTCCATCTGCCAGCCCAGCCTAGCAGGACCCACAAAGCTCAGCACAACCTCTGACTCGTCCTCAGTATTACCAGTGTATCCTCAGCTCATTTGTAATTACCTATCTGCCTTTCCAATGCCAATCACCCCTTCACAGGCATTACCATCCGCCGAACTCCCTTTACCGTCCACCATGCCCGCTCTATTTCCATTTTCGGATCTTCCACAATCCTTCATCCTCAAAAGTACCAGCATCTACTAGCGGCCATCCTCCATCCGCTGAGGGACCCTTTAAACCCCCCAAACAAACAGCCTCATTCTGATCCATCAACCACCCTCCACCCCGATCACTATTACAATGGCAGCCTCAAAGGTTGGTCTCACTTTCGAAATATTGCCGTCCTTTAAAAACGACGGCGATGTTACCTGGTGTAAGCATGTTTGCGGCTTCCCTCACCAACGCACCTATAGTCCGGAGTATAAAGCCTGGTGGAATGCTATGAAACGTAAGATGGAGCAAGACAGGATCCCCGGGTGGAAGAAGAGTACGGCCGCCCAATGGGCAGCCATCCAGGGACATGCTCTTACCCTCCGGCTTGTTAGCCAGAGGTCGGGACTCTGGCAGGCTGATAACCGGCGTGGCGAATGTTTTACCGAATGCACCCACCTTTTGCTCAAGGATATAGCAATAAAACATCCGGGTATGTTAAGAGACATGGCGAGAGCACCTGGTGCCGCAGTTCCGGTTTCGGACCCCGCCCCCGCCAGAAATGATCACAAGTTATCCCCAAGCGTCTACAATAAAGATATACCATATATACTAATACAGCTCCTGCAGGTCTCGCCGGTCCGCGGTCTGTCCGTCTCTGGATAGATGAGCTATCAGTAGTCCGCCCAAGCAGCCCGCTTCCTGTCGGGATGGACAAGATCCAGTGGCAACATCGTAGACATGTTTACTGGATGGAGCTAACTGAGCCCACCTTTCCCCACCTGCTGGCGGGCATAGACAAAGCCATGGCACCGGGAGTCGGATTTCGTAAGCTGATTGGTGCGACGAGCCAGGGTACATGTCTGCTGCAGGACGATCTAGAGGAGCCGCCCCCGCTAGGGGAAATGATCCGAATCACGAATAGGCGCCTTGTCCGCATTGGGTGGTCTTTGAATCCGCCAAGTAATCCAATGGATCTGCTCTTCTGTTGCCATTGATGGAATGATACACAGGATAGCACTCCTCCTCCCGGTGAGAGCAGGTTTGCCCCACGCAATAACCGGAGCCCCCCTCCAGACGCCTCAGATGACGGGTCCGCCGGTAGTGATGATGGACGGAACTCAGATGGCCACGAGCCAGAGTCATCCGCTGCGGCAGCAAACCAAACCACCTCATCAACGACCACCAGGAGTCGTAATGCCCCAAAAAAGACGGTGGGAACACACGGCATCAATTGGGCGGACGTTGGAGAATCAGAGCCAGAGTCTTCTGGTACGCAAGCTTCTGTCCCTCTTGCTAACTTGGGCACCCGTGTTTTGAGGTCTAGTAGACAAGGAGAACGGGAGACTAACCTAAAGAAAGCATCCCGGACCCCAGCCAATAACAGTGGTAAAGGCAACCTCGCGGTCATGCAAGAGGCCCATGAGCCATACGGTTCGGATGGATGTCCGTAACCCCAGACGAAGGTGGCACCCCGGGAGGGGGCAATCGATGCCGGCACTGAGGTCGAGCCAGACACATGCGATGGGGAGCATAATCTAAGTCTGCAACTTGCGTACAGGCCTAGTCCGACAAACAGTCCGTCTCCGTATACTCCCAATCCGCGTCACCATCATGCATCTGCAGCCTCTGAGCTGGCAGAGGCGAGAAAGTCAGCCCCACATCTTGTGATGCTGGCCTCAGGGGCCGAGCAGCCTGTCAACACATTGGCGACACAAGTCGATACACCCAGCAGAACCCATTCCCCCTCCGATCCACCTACCGGTGATTTGTGTTCACATTACTCCGACAGCTGAAGAAGTCGGACCAGAATTAAGCCCGCCCGCTGACTCCCCAACCAACTCGAGTGCATACTCTACACCTGGTAAGTTCCGGTTATGACTACCAGGTTTTTCATCCATTCTGTTGGCAAGGTCTGCCGCAGTTGCTGCAGAAACGGGCGTTGGGAGTCCACTCAAGTCCATTTCTGTCCTGGCTCACTAGCTCTGCGAACAAAGCTCGCCTGCCCCGACCAATGTGTCTAATGTCTAGCTCGCTGAGGGTGCAGGTCCATTTCAAGCAATTTACAAGACCTAGGCCACTATGGACCCTTCAACCTTTCCTTTTGGTGGTTTCACTTTTGTTTCTAGAGTTCATGTTATTCTCGCTGTTTCCTGACAATTTCTGTTTTAGATTAGCCCGCTACATCTGGGCTGCTTGCCCTGATCAGTATAGTTAATCTAAACCTGTGACTGTCAGCAGATCCGGCTTGTGTTTCCTTTGTGTGTTTTTCATTTGTAGTTTAACTTTTAGAGTTTTACAAGATATCCTTGTATTTTTTCCCACACATTTCTTGTTTGAATTGGCCTGGCTTTTGCCATGCCGGGTTGCCCAAACCCAATGTAGTCTACGGACACTTTGTTGCTCTACTGGTCCCTCTTAGAGTTTTGCAAACTATTCTTGTTTGCCACGAGCTGTTCTGCGTTTACCGGGTCGGCTCGTATGACTTGCTCTTGGAATCTTCGCAGATCATAGTTGCCCTTTTCCAGCTCTTTTTCGTGTTGTACATGTTCTCTCTGCTGGCTTTAGCGGTTTGCTCTTTGGACTGGTGTAGATCATTCTGGTTCTTCTCTGGCTGCTTTTCGTTCAGAGTTGCCTCTTTCATTACTATTCCTATCCTAGCCTTTCATCTTATATCCCATCCGATGAGCTTTAGCAGCAGCTTTCACTTTCTGAGATTAGCGTCCGGGCCCGTGCCCCAGGATTACCCACATTTGATTCTGCCCGCCTGGCAGACCTACTCAAACTAGATTAGTCCGTACATTGTGATAAACCTTGTTTCATCTGGTTCAGGAACCCCCAGTACCTAACACTCGTATTGCCCCAGTGGAGTCGCAGCGTGGCCAAGTCTTCGGGTGGAAATTCCTATATCAGGTATCAAGCTGCAATTTGCAGGCGCAGTGTGTCCTGAGGCCAGCGGACATGAAAGCGAGTGATGAACTGTGAATGTCCTTAGTTCTTAAGGAAGCTGGGCTGACCATTTCGATCTTCCAAGTTTACACCCCATATCATGCCCTTAGCTACCTACCAATAGTGGCTGCCTGACACCACCTGCACCTCGACGTCATACACTGCAATTCTCTTCTATTACTATTCACCTGTATACTGTGGCACAACAACAGTGGCGGCTTATGGCGGACCAAGCGCGTTCATCGAGGCAGGAAAGGGAAAGGCAAAGGCAGGTCCTTCACGGACGTTTCCGGGGATCTGGGTCCAGGGACGGATAAACTATAATAACATCACCTAGCTTTGAGTCTGTTATGGCTGGGTCTACAGTAGGTAGGAGGAGGGCTGCTGTGCAGGAGCCAGCTTCTTCACAACTCCAGGTACCAGAGCCTGTCCTGTACAACCGGCAGCAGGTCTTAGAGTTAGCGGAAGAGAGTCTAGACTCTAAGGATGGGGAATATGAGGGTAATGATGGCCAGAGTGAGGAGAGTGAGGAGAGTGAGGAGAACGAGTTAGGCCAGCATGGGGACGATATGGATCATCCATTGGCCTGGGGAGTACAAAGTCCAATTGGGGGTGAGTTCCTTAGCTCGTAGTGCTCGATAATGACATTCACTCCAGCGAATACCCAGAATTCCAGCAGGAGGATTAGTTACCCCGGACGGAGAACGTCTACTCAAGTACAAGTTTGCCAAAACGGTTTTACATCGGCCATTCCCTCCTGTTCGCCTAGAGACTTGAATCCACTTGCGATACTGGTGATAACCCCAAGTCGCCCAGATCCAACGGTGCGGGAATTGGATAGCGGAGGACAGCAAGCCAGCAGGAGGCGAAATATGGCAACCGGGCTTGAGTGTACCATTCTGGCCAGATCCTGTGACCTGATGTGGGACTGGACGATCTTCATCAATCCGTTTCCGGACGTACTTACCCTGACCGAAGAGGTCTGCACATGTTGAAGCGATGCCTGGACCAAATTAGGCATTCCGGACTTTGCTGATGCTACCCGGCCCTCAAATGACCAGGTAAGTTCCCCTTAATCAATAACCAATATCCTATCCTAGACTAAATCCAGTGGCCGCTGGTCACTGATTTGCAGATCTGGGCAAAGCACAGCGGATGCAGATCTCAGTATCTGCATACACCAAAAAAGGCTATATCAGAACTCTATAAGCTCAATATTCAGGATCCTACAGCCTGCGCACGAAGAGTGGAATACCTACTGGAGGAGGATAGGTTCTTTTGCCCACTGGGCAGCTATGAGGTATCTTTTTGACATTTGTCGGGATTGTTTCTAATCAGAGTAAGAGTAAATCTATCTTCTGTGGCATACAGCCAATTTCTCTTAGATTCCTAGCACCCCAGATTCCGGGTGTGATAGTGCTCAATATTACTCGGGCCCGAAAAGGAAAGGCATGACGGATGAGGGTTTCCTGGATATGATGGATGGCCCGTTTCTCTGTCTGACAGCCGCCATATTATGTCATTCACTGCGGTGTTGGCAGACGGGCATCTGTATCGATAATGTGGCTTTTACAAGGGCCACTTCCGGGGGTAAGAAAAACAATGTGTACTGGCAGGTTTCGCAAGTGTCCGGATCCCCGCCGGCCAGGGCATACGGACACTTTTGAAAACAGCAAGTACTCGAGATGTGTGAAAGGTCAGCTAACAGATAGATAGCCCTGCTGGAACGTCACACATGATCCTGGGGCAAAACGGGAAGAGTTTGGCAACTTTGAATAATCCAGCGGATAAGGACGACATTGGAGGCCAGAATCATGACAGAGCGGGGAAAGCGGCTCAGGAGGACGGCCAGATATAACAATGATCAGGAGTCCTTAAGGCGGGAGCGTGGTAGTGATACGGAGCTGGATGAATTGGAGTCCGCTGGTGGCCTCGGGGATACAGGAGGAGGACATGGTCGGCACGAGCTGCGGTGAGAACATGGGCCCAATTCGGGAGCACTGGTTGGTGCAGCACAGTTCCAAGACTGTGGGGAGACAGAATCGCATGTTGAAGAAACCGATCGAGCGGATAGGGAGATGGTTTTATCACCACTCGCTGATCGTGTATATATATGGAATGAAATTAAAATAAATTACGCGTGCTAAAAGGCTCAGGAATGGTCAAACAATAGTAGTGTGCGAGTCGGTGGGCAGCAAAGGCATGAGAATGAATTGCGTGGATGGTTATAAGCCGCGCAAATATTAGTAAGACATCTAGGGGGCAATTGTAGGTTCGGAAGGCATGGGAATGTGTCGGGCAGATGGTTATAAACTGCCAAGCCTTGGGTAAGTCGTCTAGCGGGCAGCAGTAGGTTAACAGGCACGGGAATGACTCCGGGGGGCAGTGAGAAGCCGGGGAGGACGGTGGGAGCCGGTGAGCGGAGTGCAAGAGGCCGGGGAGGCGGCGAGAGGCATGGAGTAGACCAGATAGGATGTGGAGAGCTGAGGAGAGAGCCGCATGAAAGGGCAAGAGAGGGGGGATGCCCGCCGGATATGGGAGAAGACGGGCTGGGATCAAAGGGTGGAGGAGGAAGGGCTGAACGTGTTGGGAGGGATGAGGGCAGAGGACGTAATGACGGGAAAACGTCCGCCGAATACGCGAGAGGACTGAGGGAATCCAGGAGTGTGGGAGAAGTGGAGGTGATGTTGGTGGGGTTCCGGATGAGAAATAGATTCAGAGAGAGGTTAGTGACGGGGTAAAAGGAGAGAGGGTATCATGGAAAGAGAGCTGGCAGGCGGGGGTATCTGGGGGGGATGCCAGGAGGAATAATGTCTGGGCTGCAAGACCTCCGCAAAAGGGCAGCATGGGAAGGGGTGCATTGGGAGCGAAGGTATGAAGAGGCTGGGCGCTGGGGGTAGAGTATCAAAGGGGTGGCTGCGCCTGGAACATCTAGCGTACAGGGTGAGTGGGGAGAGACAGAACGCAAGCTATTTTTTTGGCTGATGTGGAAGATATAGGGACAATCCTCGGTCTGGCGCATCTGATCCAGAAGGAGGACCTGCGCTGGCCTATAACTAGCCGGATTGATTTGAGAACATTTAATGAGGTTTATTAAAGAATCTGGATGGGAGAATCAGGACTCGGCTAAGCGGGAGAATGATACATGATCCTCATACTGTATTTTGAAGATATAGAAGCGCCTTTCAACCCACATCATGAGTTCGCCAGACCAGTGAGGCGTGATACGTGATACGTGAGATGTGAGATGTGAAAGAAGAGTGCTGCTGCCCCAGACGCCAGCAGACAGATGTCTGAGGAAGCAGCGAATTAATTCAGGTTGAAAGTACTTGCGCGGGGATGAGGGGCGGGATACGTCAGGATGCATAGAAGAAGCGACGCTGAGCGACCACGATCAGGAGGAAGAGGCGACGAGTGGGAGAATCTGGGGTAGTCTGGACGTTGGGAGAACGCGACGCTGAATTGGGACGTAAGGAACGTTTCGACGCAAGTCAGGACGCAAAGGACGCATGGGACAGAGAATATCGGGGGCTTGCGTCTGGACCCAACACTGGCGGATCAGACGCACGATCCATTTTTGCTAATGAAGGTGTTACTTGATAAGTGTTGCCAAGACCGAAACTGTTGCTAGAAGAGGTTCTTATATATGAGTTGCAACACAACAGAGGCCACCTATAAGGTGCATATGTCTGATGATCACAGTGGATCTCTTTCGCGTGGAAGTCTATTCGTGTATTTTTTATAGAGTAGGAAGAGCCGGTGTTCATAGCCTGTTCACAATATGAATGTCAGGAGCATAATCTATGCTATGTGAATAATACTGCAGAAATGCGAGGGGGGTTGCGAGGCATGCTTCGTGAGGAGTGTAGAGCAGATGTGATAAGGGTCGGGTTCTTAATTATTCCAAAACAGGTGGCCGTAGTCATATTGATACAAAAGAATACGCCTATATATATTATAAAAAAATATAGGAAAAACAATATAAGAAACCTAAGTCCAAACATGTTTGACCCTGAAATCCTGCCTAGTAATACCAACAATATGTGAAACTCTAAGCCTGTGGTGTGAATATCATGACCTATAATAGTGCATAAGAGATGCATAAAATCCTGAACACCAGATAGAAATACACATGTTAAATCCACAAATCTTATCCTAAAATAACCAATAAAACATGATAAGATATATCCTAGTTGTAGTAATGTAACCGGTGTACCAGTTGAGCTGAAATATAAACTAAGTAAAAGAATGCACGGTAATGTTAGCAAATGCATATTGGAAATATAATAGAATTCCATCAACACCTAGAAACTGGAGTACAGGCTAAGTTGTTTGACAATGACTTTCCATAGGTGCAAGATATCTTTATGATTGTTTCTTCTATCTTCACAATCATAACCATTATTTCAACTCATCATACTATAATAACGGAATAATGTGCAACCCACTTATAAGAAATACTAGTACTAACAATAATACTATGACTCTAATACTAGTCTAGCAAGATAATGTTTATTGGACAAATTATTTCTTATGAACAAACACCAAGAAAGAGTTATTTGTTATATGGGTTGGGTAACCATATGGTATGACATATAGGCAAAAGATTACATAGAGGTAAGGTAGCCCTGTCAAATCAGAGTGAATCACTGTGACTGAAATCGTAATACCGATGTGTTGTTAACTATATCACATCAATACTATGACTATAGAATGGGGTTTGAAATTTCTCACCTGATCTACAGCAATACTAGTAAGCATTCAACCCAGCCAAGTGTTATTAATTCCCAAAAGCCAACCCTTTATTTTCATCAACTACTTTTTAATCAGTAAACTTTGGCCATATATTGCGATACCCTACTAAGTATGTAAGTTATTATCTATTACACTAAAGCATTAAGCATAGGATTATTACAATTAACCTGATCTGTAATTTCATTACCATACAGCAAAGTACACTCTCCCCTGTTCCAACATCTTCAGGCCTACTATATTGGTAGAATTTTCACTGACACTCTACTAAGCAGACTTTCCACATTGGTCCTTAATAGGTTTCTCAATTTACATCTTTTTCCACTTAATGTTTCCACCTCAGAGATGATTGGTCTTGCAGTTGGCTATAAGAATAGCAATTTGGGGTTTGCAGTTTTGTTGGTCATAAGTGGTTATTAGTCTGGTGGTTCTATGATGATATACAGATGCGTTGTTGTATACATTTCCAATACAGTGACTTATATTCTGCTAGACAGAATCATGTACCTTTATCATATTTTCCAAATGTCATATTGAAGTTTCCAGACCTTGTAATTTGGTAATATTTTGCCTGGTGCCCAGGAAGATTTTCAAATATATTTTCAAAGGCATGTCTCCATACTTGCACTATTCTCTTGTTGGTAGACAAAGCATTATTTCTTACACCTTTAATTGCATTGCCCTAGTTAGCTTTAATCTCATCCATATTAATCTAGAATGTGAGGGTTAGGTAGTGGCACAAACTGACAGGTCCAGTATAAAAAATACTTTTTAGATTTATGATAACAGTGTGCTAGTCTCAGGCTGGAATTTCCAGATTGAAAGCTACTGCATAAGTATTTAAGACTTCCATTTGGGAGTTCAATTCCTGTCCTTTGAAGGAGATATTTATCAAACTTAAAACCACCATATTTCAGTCTGCAACTGCAGCTTTTAAAAGACTCTGTTTGAGGGTTAATAGCGGACATTTCAGAATTCATGAGTCATCTCTCAAAGGAAATATTCATCAAATTCATGGCCAGTCTTGCTTATGTGTTGACAACTAGAATTTTATAGTTGTTCTATCCTATATTCTGGTAAGACTATCTTATAGTCTTGATAGTTGTATATTATCAATAAGTCTCATTGAACTATCTTAATAGTTCTTGCATCTTGCTTTACTGGCAAGTCTACCACAGGTGAAGGGGAACTTGGACTAGCTTGTAAATGTTATGAATAAATTGTGAAAGATTTGTATTGAAGATAGAATATAGAAAAGTATTTAGTTGGTTGTGTGAAGAGCCTATCTTCCTGGGTCTGAGACTCTCTTTATATAAAACTCTTACTACTCAAATCTTGCTGACTCATATACTCATATTACGTGACTCCAATTATACATTGTGAGTAATAGTGTAAAATTCATCACATGACTTCTATGAGTCACTATGCAACCTAGCTTAAACCAATCAAAACTCATTAAACAAGTTATATGTACTAATTGTATCATATGCATGCAATTCATGAGTCATAATATGAGTCATGTGTAAAAGTCATCATATCATATGACTTCAGAGTGTTAATTGTAACATACCTATGACTAATAAGTATTAGTCATGTGAGATCTGCATTGCTTACTCAGCATTTGTGACATTAATACACTTCACCTCTCAATTGCACTTCCGGGTTAATTCCAAGCTGTTGAAGATCCCCAAATCCGTTGAGTATTGCAGAAGCCTTGAAAGAAATTTGAGTTATTAGACTTTGCAAATTGCACACCCGATCTCCAACCCTCTAACCGAATCAACTCTTCATTGCTAGTCTACTCAGTCTCAGTCGCCACCTATGTGGGAATCCCCTCAAAATGTCGCCTTTCGGATTACGTGGTATTGTTTGAGCTATAGTTGTTTGATGGCTGCAACAACCGGATATCTACTAAAACCCTTCCGAAAGCACTTAAACAGTATGTTGGTCCTATTGATTTTGATAAGAATTGATCTGTTCAATCGTATACGCAAGGCGGTTCATTCGGGATTGCTAATGTTGCAGCTAGTTTCAAGGTGGAAGGTTGTCATATCAACCTACTGACAGCAAGAGTGCTATACTGTACCTGCCTAATAGAGGTCAACAGCTGTTGCTGAAATTTTAAAGTCAATACCTCATAACCTATGCCAAACCAACATCACACAACCAGATTGTTGGTGAATTGGCAAAGGGCCTGGATGAGATAAGTCAGACCTTTCAAAACTACAAAAAGGTGATTGGCGGAAGAGGGCTATGAGGGGCCGAAATTGTGAAGATGCAGACTGTTGTATTTCTAAAGACAACATTTATATATGTTGATGCTCTCACGTTAATCACCTGGAAGTGTTACAGCACCAAGATGTAGCACACCTGGTAACTACGACAATCACCTCTAAAGAATACAACAACTGAACCAATTCTTAACCCAATTGGATCAAACAAGGTCATATCAATTGAGAAAAGAGAGGAGAGCTAATTTAGGTCTGAAAAGTAAAAAAAGAAAATTCTCCAGTAAGAGATCCCAGAAAAAGAGAGAAAGATTACTTAAAACTACAAGAAAGAAAATAGGACAAGCTAAGATACAGGAGCATGCAAGACCATTTACCAACAGGATGTAGGTAATTTGCTACTGACAGAGACAATGTAGGAAATTTTAGTTGGCCTTGATTGAAGTCTAAAGTGTGCTGAAACCTCTGGGAAATAGGTCACTTTTATCAAAAAATGATAAAAATATTAGAAGAACTGACAGAAGCTAAGGGAGTCAGGTTAGGGGATAATGAGTGAACTACCGGTATGGCCCAAGGTCAGTGTACTAAGAGTATCATTATTAATAAGGATTTCTTGTTTCTTAGTAGTAGTGAAGCTGTTTTTATTATATGTTTAATAGGTTATAATATAAGAAGTTTTCTTAGAGGTCCTATCTTACGCAATTGCCTTTGTGCTGAAAATTACACAAGAATTGTCAGATAATACTCATCTACAATTCCAGTGCAAGAAATATTCATTTGTACTGATATTATTGGTACAACTTCACTGGAAAAAGGTTTACTAAGAGTGTAATTCAAAATTCATCAAATTACAAAAATGAATCTAGTATTTTAGTACTGAAAGCTTGCTAATCACACTATTCGTTTTCCTTGTTATATTGTAGTAAAAATCTCAACTCTTACAAGTTCAGTTAACCTCAGATATCTATACATTTACATATTTTATACCACTTTGCCTAGTCTTATTAATTTTACTATATATATAATATTATATTGTTCTACTTACTTTAACAATTCTATATTAAATATTATTGAGAAAAATGTAATAACTATAAGCCTGTTCCTGGTAATATAATCTTGGCTATTGTACTAATACTTGTACTATAAAAACAATAGCCACTACTATGTACTTTAGTCGCGGTAGAAATTAGTAAGTAGTTGTAGTAAACTTGAATGGTTTAACTATTAAACTATATTGCGAAAAGGGCAACTATAGAAGTGTTTCTTTTTTCAATATAGTTAAGACATATTCCCAAGTGATGAGGAGGTGATTTTGAGTGTATAAACAACTTGTAGTTGGGAAATCTGTGATAGAACGTCTTATATTGTTATATATTAAAAATATGATAAAAACAGTTCCACTACTACTAAATTATACGAAATCCCGACACAGACCCCTACATCCAGTATGTCCTGACTGCGGCTGGTACACCGCCTTTGCGTTCCGACTTCGCCTGATCTAGGCCTCTTCAGCCCTGACACCTTCTGATCTAGGACTCACCCACCCTGACGCGGGGTCCTTCTCACTAAACCTCAGGGCTTCGTGCATCCTCCCACCTCGCATTCCGATGTTTTCTGCTCCCACCTGCCTCCTCCGGATCCCACGATCCTGATCTCTCCGGTTCTGACATCTCGTCACTTCTTTCTGATCTCACCCCCGATATATGCCGCGTCCTGATCCAATGGTGACTCTATCAGACATCGCCGTGTGTTCTCCGATACATCGTGAACTAAGTCTAATACTTTATCCTACATCTAGAGACTTCTCCTATTCTTAAAGCTCTCCTGATGAATTGTACGGTATCCAGATAGCCAAGACGCCCCTGTCATACGATGATTTCATTAATTCTACTGTGAATTCCATGACTTGGCTTGACTCATCATATCAATACTACTAAGGTCATGCGTGTACCGATTCCAACATGTGAGACCGACCACATCCCAATATCATTTATTACAGCTATGCTACTCATTCCCAATCTCCTAACTACACGCATCACTGCTCACACATTGCTCCAGCTCTATATCCAGCAGCTCGCAATCGGCAGCGGCCTCCTCTGGCGGCTCACGATCATCAAGGCTGAGCGCGAGGTGTCGCAATGTAGTAGGAGTCACGGTATTCTCCAAAGTTAGCCCCACGGCCACCTGCTGTGAGCCGTCCGGCGTCTGCAGATCGGAATCGAGAAAGGTGAGGAGCCGGGTGGCTGATCCCTGCCTGAAATCGCAAGACGCGACAGTTTCCTGGGAATCGTTTCGGTTATCCAGGGCGCCCGGCAGGGTCCCAATACACAGGGTGCTGGAAGTTGGACAGTCAATGCGTAGAGTCCAACGCGGGGGGGCCGAGTCGACAGCTGACTCTGAATCCGTGGAGTCTTACATGGCAGGGGCAGACTCGGCGGCTGACTCTGAACCTCGGCGGCAACCGCAGCCCAGTCCTCAGTAAACCCTTCACACTGATCTTCCAATATCCTATGCTCCTTCTCAATCTTGGCTTTGATAGTCTCGCGAATGTGCTTAAGGATTCTTGTCTGTACCCAGTCTGGGCAAGAGGCCCATGTCTGGCACTGGGATCAAAAATGGTCTTCCGAGCTCAACGTGATATTAGTATCCTGGGCAGAACGAAAAGATGCCGGGTTCGGGGTCAGGGTCACCTCCTGCTGCCTCGGGCCTGAAGGCGCATGTTTCAAGATAGACTCCGGTTTGCCACGCTCGCACAGTATGGCAAAGTATAGCACAGGTTAAGCAAACTATGATGCCATTGATCTGACCAAGAAAATCCCATCTGGAATTCCAAAATATTTTCTTGCCCCTGAAGTACTTTCCACATATTGCCTTGGGGATCTGCGGTGCGAGGAAACGATTCCTTACTTGCTGTGTCAAGTTCATACGCATTAGTTGTGGCCGGGCTCTCACAAAGCGCAGACTTACCTCATACCCTCTTGGGGAGCACATAAATGTATCCCTCTGAAGAAGGTGTTCCACTCTACGCGCAATTGCCTTTGCGTCTCCCAGGGGATTGTACAATCTCCTAATGTGGTCCTTTATATCGAAAACAAACTGAGATCTTACAGCAGAGCATCTCGCGCACATCGGTCACATTTAGTAAGCACCCCCGGCCGTGTCCGTGATGTTTGAATATCGGCGTCCACTTACTATTTTTACGGTTGCCTCCCATGCTTCAATATTTCCTGCATCAGATATATGTCATCGAGAGCCTTCAGCCAAGAACAGTGGACCTCGGACGTCAAAGTAGTGGGTGCTGGTAGTGGATTAACAAACAGGGTGTACGGGAGAATGAGCGTCTTGGCCCGCGTTGTTACGGGAGCCTCGGCTCTTGTGGCCATATTTTGCCGGGAGTTAGTACCCGGCAAGATGTGCTGGTGTTCTGATGTTCTGGGATCGGCGTGAGGACTGGCACTTCTGACTCCAGAGGTAGTAACACTGTGAGCCGCTAGCGGCGACAAATACGGTGGTACACTGCAGATGTGAATGTTAGTGGGGTGTACGCACTACATTGAATGATAGGTCGTGGAGCAGCTGGGGTGCGCCTAACTGGTGCTCCGTGCGATCCACAGGTGGTCGAAACTCGCACTGTTGAAACCTGGGTCTTTGCTTATCATCTGTCCACAGTTTGTGAGCGGCGACGAGTCCCTTGTGCACTGTCGTCATCTGGAATGTCATTGTCTTCTGCCTCTGGTTCTGTGTCCGATTCCGCTTGATCAGATCTGCGCGAGTTCTGGTACTCATCGCTGCTATCATCGCTCAGACGAACTGTCTCGATATGTGGTTGTGCGTCAGGTTCCCCCTCAGGTTCTGTATACACAGTGGGCTGTAATGAACTCTTTCTTGGGTGCTTCGCAGGTTGTGATACAAGGCCTATTGTAATTTGTGGTAGGAAAGAACTCCAACCTGATGACTGTGCACCGTGGGAGGTGGCCGATTCGGCCAGCAATGATCGTGGACTATGGGAGCTGCCTGATTTGGTCCGCCGTGTTTCTGATCTGGATCCCCTATCAGCGGATACGGCATCATGTCTACCCAGGTACAGATTCCCTACTCGAGGAGCAGGCTGGTTGAGTGACTTGCCTCGAGGTTGTTCAGACATTGTGGAATACTTTACGGGATGATTGGCCAAGGTTTCTTCTTAGAGGATAGGAATTAGGACGTAGCAAAGTGTAATGTATCCTGCGTGTTGTGAAGATTAGCAGTTGGTGGTTGTTGTTCAATGGAACCCGTTAGGTCTTATACGCTATGTCTTGTGAGGGGGATTACATACTATCACCCGGTATTGGAAGAATCGTTTCGCCTGCAAAAAGGGGTTTTCTACTGGTTCCACATTATGTTTGTAATCTGGACAAGCTCAGGTATGATGTTCGTCTGCACTCTGGTATGAAAAGGGTTGACCAAATCGCAAGCGTCGCTAATGTAGGAGGCGTCGCTAATGTTGCTGGAGCCTAAGCCAAAACTAGAGTCAAGGAGTATCGGTTAGCAAAACTAATTCAAGCAAGACACGTGCCACACCTAAAGCGGATTAGATATATCAAACCTCATCTCCAGATGTCGAATCAACACCACTAAGTTTCTAGATCTCAGTTTTCACGTCATGCACCTATTAGTTCGGTTGGCTGACGCCAGCCTAGTTATGGACTGAGAATGCGAGGCATGCTCAATCAAGAAAAAGATATCAGACGTCAGCATACGGGGAGGTAAGAATGAGAGATGCTGAAGCAAGGGTGCGCAATGAGTATCATTACTCGAGTCCTAACACATACGAGTACTAGCTACTATTTCCAAACAGAAAATTGAGGTGTCTAAAAAGAAAACTAGATCTAGTATACAGTAAGGTATTTGGGTATTTGGGGTAAAAATGAAAAAAGAATTAAACTCAGAACTAGGAAATCTCCAATTATTGTCCACCTGGGCAATGTCTTCCAGAACGGCATATTCCAGGTGCCAATGTGGTGTTTTCTGTGGTGCGCTCAGAACTCTGATTTGAAGATCAGTGTGCCGGGGGTGTCGCGGACGCTGGTGGCTGTGTCGGGGCCACATTGGTAGTAGATAGTGGCAGTTGAGTTGGGGGAGAGGGATGTTCTATTGTTCTCTCATGTGTCGACAGATCGAGGTTGGCGACCGGAGCAGCCAGAGGTGAGACTGGGTATTTATCGCCAATCATGGGTTGGGCAGGTGGTGTGTCCTCGGCGCCATCATTCCCTTGAAGCCTCAAAGGTACGAGCCCAGGATTCACCAGAAAATGCAATGTCCAGGGGTACTCGTGCGCAAATGTCCGCAGTTTTTGCAGCATCTCTGACTCGGAAGGCCTAGACGTAGCAGAGGGCACCGGGGACCCCAGGGCAAATCGATTAGAGCTTGCCGGCTCCTCCATTTGCAATGGAATATTCCTCGAGCACCATGAGGGGCACGGGACTCCCGGTGACGGGTCCTACATCGACAATTAGCTATCTTATTTTGATCTGAGTGCATGTTGAGTCTAGATACTTACGTCTCCGTCATCTACAACGATAACACCAGCACCAGGAGTGTTAGGCGCACGGACTCCCTGTAAAAGATTTACAGGGCAAAGTTACCCTACATTGACGCACACGAACTAGCGCAGTCGGAATAACACGTGACTTCTTTCAGAAGGTCACGTGTTCGACTAACACCCCAGTCATAGTGATTACAAGTACATAACGGATCGTTATCAGTCGCTACGCAAGCGCCTGAGCAATGCGACCGAGGCGTTTTCGCCGATTACTATAGAAGAAATGTTTCTCAATCAGTACGAAGTTGAACGGCGAAGTGCGAACGGTTGGATAAGAAGTTATGGCGCTTCAAAGTTAAGCCGACCGACATATGTAGTCTGATATATAAGACGTAAGCATATGATTACCCGGCATGAGAAATGTTGATCACTACATGACCGGAAAGAACGACTGGTATGATAGTGAACCAGGCTGCATATACAGACAGAGTTCATATGGCATAAGAATCGAGAACCAGTAATTGGACGCAATTACTTGGGCAATGATTAAAGCCGAAGTGGTGTGCGGGAACTCAGGGTCAAACGGTGTTCGCACATTCACGGAAACTAGGAGAAGTTGGGAAAAGTACTTCGCTAGTATGATAGTTAGATGTACCTTGGGAAAAGGTATAAGAGGGGGGCAAGACCCCGGAGTAGATAGAGATCAGCAAGCACGGAGAAGAGATCTTATCAATATAATAAGTTATCTACACTTTTATATCGTTACCAATACTTTGACTATCTACAGCGAAGTGAATATTATATCTAGCCTACATTACTCGTGTCTTCTTAACGAGTTCTCCGATATAATTACGATCGAGGTCCTACCTGTCCGAATACCTCACGCCGAAGCTACCACCTAACAGTATATTGATACTTCTCATCGTTACCGAGACGAATGTTTGGCAGAGACACTCCTACTCCCAAACGCAAAAAACCCTTTGAACCAAGACAATTGAGGACTATCTCAATAAACGAAGTCCTCACACTTACACGCGAATTAGGGACTCAAGAGCCGTACAACGAATCTTATTTCTGGTGTATAAACCCAGAGAACACCGTTACACTCGAAGATATCACCGCACTATACCAATACCAGTACGGTGAAAACTTTGTCAACCACACACTCTCGGAGAAATCAAACTCCCTTTGGTACACCCCGTACCCAATAGACGATGAACACTCAAGTCAGGGTTTTGAGATACCAGCAGTCTGGGGAGGAAACAAAAGATAGGTTTTCCTTATAGAAACCATAGAAATGGCTTCTGACCCCAAAGCGCCTGAAGTCATGGAATGGCGACAGGAAGAAGGAGGGGGAGGAAGCGAAGGAGGGGATGAGCTCTCCTCTGTTCAAGCTCCCAGCGTGGAAACCACTATCACCCACTTCGTCCGATCGCATTAGGCGGATCGGACACCCCAATCCCCTGTTGGCCTAGGCTTCGTGGCGAAATATTGAGGCAAGGCTCCAAGAGGCAGTCGCCGAACACCCGAGCCTACCGGCGAATCCCTCATGGCCGTTCGGATCAGAAGATTAGACCAAATCCTCGGCCGATTTGACCCAAAACTCACCACAAGCCAAGATACAGAACATCTTGCGTTCATCTCCCTTCCGACCAATATCTTATTAATGGCCCAAGAACTGGTAGCCGTCAAAATTCAGTTAAAATCCGGGGTCCAGATAGTTGGTCGAGAACTCACCCGAATAGATGAACAAGTACAACCTTTCCACTGGGAGTCGCAAAAGGTCCAGGAAAGCTTCGCAACCCAGGTCGCGGAACGACTGGGGAAGACGGACGAGAGAAAAACCAGACATGAGGCAGTCACCTCCCATCTTCACGAAGCTGTGCAGGGGACTGGCGAACAGTCGATGCATAGAGACCTACTCCTGGACCAAGAGATTGTTCGAATAAACGAACAACATAAACGGGAGATGGAAAATCACGAGATGAGTTTTAATCTCGTAAGGGATGAGTTGCAACAACAACAGGAGTCTCGAGAAGCCCAAGATGGCGAGATCGCGGTGCTTAAGGCTCTGGTGGAAGAGTTGTTGGGACAAGTGAAAGGGAAAGGCAGGGTGTCAGATCCGACACCAGAGGCTTCGGGGGCGGGCGGAGGAAGACCACCACCACCACCACGACACGGAGCGACAGGAGCTCCAGGGGGAGGAGGGGGAGGAGACCCCGATGACAAGGGAGAAGGGTCTGGTAGGAAACCAGACAAGAGAAGGAAAGGAAGACGGGACGAGAGAGGCGCACCCCAGCCGGAAGAAAACGACAATGACGCCGAAAATGACGAACAGTTTAACCTGTTCGCACGGGTCATGGCCAAGGCCTTGGGACAACGAACGAGAGTCCCGGCGGAACCCCCTGCCATGTTTAGGAACGAGAAACACCAAGATATCCGCATGTGGCAAAATAACTTGCACGGATTACTTTGGTCGAAAGAGGTGGCAGTTGGAAGACAAGGCACAACGAATCGGGTACGCCATAAGCGGAATGCACGGGAAAGAAGTCGCACCGTTTGTGTTAACCTACCGACGACAAATGACAGGAGAAATAGGTTATACGAGACAAGAAGGGTACGAGTTCTGGCATGTCTTTGGAGAACAAGCCCTGCGACGCGTCGGACGCACCCATGAAGAAGAAAAATCCCTATGAGAAATGGGATCGGTCAAATATCGCAGTGATGTCGCGAAATTCCTGATGGAGATGGAAAATCTCAACATCCATGCAAGAGTCACCGGGATAGCCTGGAGAAAAATGATTGAAGACGAACTTCCCGTAGAAGCATTGCGACGGCTCTCGCATAGAGAATATGTCGAGGATGGGAATGGTTGGAAGAAATCAGGACAGTAACCCGAGCGGAAGAAGATTTCAAAGAACGAAAGGTTCTTCAAGGGGGAGGTCCCTCCGGCACGACACGCGGCGAAAAACGGAAATTCGAGGATGCGAAGCCAACAGTCACCGCAAAGCGTGTAAAAAAACAATACACGGCTAGGGAAAAAGCGGAATACCAAAAGAAAAAGACAGGGAGAGAAAGGTGCAAAAGGAAGGGTCGGTGGCACCGACGGGGGAGGTTAGACACAAGGTGTGGGCAGAAGCTCCCCAGGGCGTCGATCAAAAGGTTGTCAATAAACAGAAATCGGACAACGAATGCACGCGATGCGGAATGAAAAACGACACTTGGAAATACTGTCGAAAGCCGATACAAGTGTCGGCTATATATCGAGGCCAATCGAAGCCCAAACGACAGCCCGCATTCGCGGAGAAACGACGCCCCGAGGTAGCCACTGTGGCCGTTGATGGCCAGGGAGAAAGCTCACGACGAGCGGTTCAAAGGCCCCCAGCTTCGGCTTTTGAAGATGACGAAATTTTATGAAAAGTCATCAAGGTACTGACAAGCACGGTGATCGCGTAGTGAGGTTGCCGCCTCGAATCGAAAGACCTTTGGCGTAGTCGGTAATGATATCCCACCGGAAGGCTAAAAGACCAAAAAATAGCGGTTGCCATTTTACGTCCAAAAATGAGTAGTCCGTGCTCACCAAGGGAGCCATAAAAAATTACAAGAGAAGAAAGCGGTCGACAAGACAAAAAGGGAAAAAGAAGATTACCATTCGTCGGAACAGAACTTGAGTTGCACAACACGCGAAGGAGGGTCGAAATCCAGGGCCACCTGACTTTCTCTGCGGGTAAAACAGCCGGGCAGATAGAAGCTGGAAGCGCCTCTATTGGGCACAAGGTTCATGCCTGACGAATGGTGTCCGAGGGGGTCTGGGAGTGAGACCAAACTCGAAGGCGGAGGTATGGTGGATTCGTCACAGGGGACAGCCTCACATGAGGGCCAAGTCGACGATAAAGGGCCGCGCACCCTAGTCGCGAACTCGAGGGGTACTCTAGTGAACCATCACTCCTGTGATATGGGAACTCCTCGGCAGGAGGTAAACACCGCTAGTAGTGGGTTGCCCGATATTGAAATATATGACACTTATTGTAAAGGTTTGTCTGAGGAGGCTTTAAGAGCCGAAACTGGGCAGGCGCTGTAACAAACCCCCCACGTTACTTGTAACCGCGACGATGAAAAGATTTCATCAAGGACAGAGCGAAAGCTCTAGACCCAGTAAAAAACCCAAGCACTACGCCTGCCCTGAGGGGAAGGCATTTATTGAAATCAAAGGACGAAAAGACGCGATAAAGGTCCTCTTAGATTCTGGTTGAAATATGTTTCTCATGAACCAAGACACCGCACGACTGCACGAAATCCCGACTGAAGCTAGGGATTCACCGTTAAAAATCAGAACCTTCGATGGCGAAACCGCGCCTACTGGAGGAACCTTCTATACCCATCCAATTCTCCTGGAAATCGGTGCCAACGGCCACCGAGGTATGATATCCTGCGCAATTGCGAATGCAGGAAGGCATGACTTAATCATACCCTTTGGGTGGTGGCATGATGAGCACCCCCTTAGAAATATCGCGGACCCACGCCAATGGGCCTTTAAAGAAGCAAAGTGCCACGCTCATATAGAAGATGAGGCGGTGGCGGATATGTTTGAATTGGAAGAAACTATGGCTTACGATGAGGAAGCACAGTATGTGGGACAGATAGAACGAGAGAAAGAAGAGGGAGTACCATTGGAGACGCTGCCAAAACCGTATTGGCAGTATAAGGAGCTTTTTGAAGAGAAAAAAGCGAAAATGCTGGCCCCTGGAAGGACTTTCGACGACGCCATCAACCTTAAAGGAGGGGCCGAACCCCCATGGGGTCCGATTTATCCAATGTCGGCACACCAGTTCAGCGAGCTGGATAAGTACCTCAAGAAAAGGATGGCCGAGGGAAACATTGCCGATAGCGAATCTCCTTACGGCGCTCCGATCCTCTTTGTTCCAAAAGCAGATGGAAGTCTATGATTGTGCGTAGGTTATAGAAACATCAACAAATTAACGATCCTGAATAAATATCCTCTCCCGCTCATGGATGAACTACGAGACCCCGTTGCTGGAGCAAAAGTATTTACGAAGCTCGACCTAAAAGATCGATACCATCTTATTCGGATCACAAAAGGCGATGAACATAAAACAGCTTTTCGTACACGATACGGACAGTATGAATACAAGGTCATGGCTTTCGGGCTCGTCAACGCTCCCGCAACATTTCAGACAATGATGAACAAGATCCTAAGGGAATTCTTGGACCACGGGGTAGTGGTCTACCTAGACGATATCCTAATATACTCCGAAAATATGGACGACCACATCAAACTAGTCCAAAAGGTCCTCGACAGACCAACACGACTTAGCAGTCTTGTTGAAGAAGTCGGTGTTCCACCAAGAGGAAGTCGAATTCCTAGCGTACATTGTCAAGACAAGCGGCCTCACCATGAGTGATAGGAAAGTGAAAAGCTGTCAAGATTGGGCACACCCAAGGTCGGTTAAAGAAGTTCAGATCTTCATTGGATTCGCAAATTTTTATCGTCGATTCATCAAAGACTTTTCAAAAGTTTGCAAGCCAATAACTCAAACGTTAAAAGGAAACCGAAAGGATTTTTACTGGGTAAGGGAGCAGGAAGAGGCGTTTGAGGAGTTGAAGAAGAGGTTTACAACGGCACCAATTTTATCGCATTTTTACACAGGGAAAGGAACGGTGGTCGAGACAGACGCAAGCGCCTTCGCGCGCGGATGCGTACTGTCCCAATACCAGGGAAGACGGCTTCACCCCGTGGCTTTTCATTCTGGAAAATTGAACAGTGCAGAAAGGAATTACGAGATACATGACAAGGAATTACGCGCAATCATGGAAGCATTCAAGGAATGGAAAAGATACCTCCGGGGTGAAGAAGAGCCCGTGACGGTATACAAGGACCACCAAAACCTACAGTCCTTTTTGACCAAAAAAGTCTGGAACCAACGCCAAATTCGATGGGCACAGGAGTTGACAAACTACAACTTCAAAATAGTCTATCGACCAGGAAGCAGAGGGGGGAAACCAGATGCATTAAGTAGACAGCCGGAGTACCGTCCCCAGGAGGGAGCTCTTCACAGTGAACAGTGAATTTTGAAATCGGCACATTTCCAAATTTCCATAATTCATCAAAAGTGAAGTGCGGTGACAGCCCTCATTCAAGAAAAATGCGAACTGACTAGCCTCAGAATAATGAAACTTTGGGATAAGGCTATAATCCCGACGAAAGGATGACAATTCACAGCCGGTCATGACATCTAAGCCTTGACAGACGGGATGGTACTAGTCAAATGATAGACAATCGTGGAAAGGGTTATTGCGATAGGATTGCCGGAAGGAACCTATGAAAGGCTAGCTGCGAGAAGTGGTATGGCTTGCAAGATGGGAATAGCAGTGGGCGGTGGTGTAATAGATGCAGATTACACCGGAGAAGTCAAGATCATACTTCGAAACCATGGCGAAGCGGACTGCGTATTTAAGGCCAGGGATCGGATAGCAGAACTCATAGTAGAGAAAGTTGCCAACGCCGACCCCATGGAAGTAGACGATCCGGGAATAACCGAGCGAGGAAAGATGGGCTTCGGATCAAATGACATGAACCCTAAGCGATCCATCACAGCTAAAGAAGAAGAAGTCAAAATATGTTTCCTTCACACGGACACCAGCGAAAACGAATTCTTTAGCACAGCTGATATCGGCTATCACACTCGGGTAATGAAGGAAAAAGAAATGTCATCAAGGGCTCACGTCAATGCAGCCCTGACGCGAACAATGAACGATTCATTTCTGGACAAAGTTAGAGTGGCTGGTAAGGAGGATGAGAAGTGGCAGGACCGTGGCCGTGAAATGGTTAGGTTAAGAGAAAGCTGGAAAAAGATGCCGGAAGAATGGATAGAAAAGGAAAGGTTACTATATTACAAAAGTTGTTTGTACATCCCCGAGGATGAAGCCCTTCAAATGGAGATAGCCCAAGGCTATCACGACTCATTAGTAGCAGGGCACTTCGGACAGGAGAAAACGTTTGAGATAGTAACCAGGGACTTTTACTGGAAAGGACTCGCAGATTGGATCAGAGACTATGTACGATCCTGCGACGAATGTCAACACAGTAAATCCCCACGGCATGCCAAGTTCAGATTCCTTCGACCATTAGAAGTACCTTATGCCGCCTGGTCCTCCATATCGACGGACTTTATCACCCAACTACCGGAATCGGAGGGTAAGACCCAGATCATGGTAGTAGTAGACCGGTTCAGCAAGATGGCTCATTTTATTGGCCGCCACGAGAAAGCGACTGCAAAGGGTGTTGCGGATACCTTTCTTAGGGAAGTTTGGAAACTTCACGGATTGCCGACGGAAATCATATCGGACATTGACGCGAAGTTTTCGGGCGAATTCTGGGAATCAGTGTGCTAAATGCTAGGAGTTAAAGGAGCATGTCAACGGCGTACCACCCTCAGACTGATGGACAAACGGTAAGGACCAACCAAGTGCTGGAAGGCTACTTACGAACATTTGTCAACTACGATCAGAATGACGGGTACCAACTATTGCCGTTAGCAGAACATGCCTACAACAAGTCGGCTACCAACGCACACAAAATGACCCCTTTCTTCGCCAATTACGGCTTTTATCCACAGACAGAATGGATGAAAGCAAGAGAAGCTCATAACCCCGGGGCGACATTGTATGCTCACTGGATGCAGGACATACATCAACAGGTGAAACAAACCCTAGAGAACACAGGGGAATCGATGAAGAAATATTATTACCGACAAGCGACAGCACAACCCAACATCGAGGTCGGTGGCTTCGTAATGTTGAATGCGAAAAACATACGTACCAAACGACCATTGAAGAAGTTGAGTCCAAAGCTGGATGGCCGGTTCAAAGTCTTAGAAAAGAAGGGAAGTTGGGGATACAGGCTAGAAATATCGCCTAGGTGGAAAATTCATCCCGTGTTCCACGTCTCCATGTTAGAACCCTACCGAGCCTCGCACCGACCAAATCGCGAACAACCCCCACGAGACCCCGGAGAGATGGAGGGAGATTTAGAATGGGAGGTAGAATGGATTGTCAAGAGTGAGATCATTTCCTACACGAGAAAGGTTCAAGGAAGGAATAAACCAATAAAGGAGCTGCGGTATTTTGTAAAATGGAAAGGCTGTGCGGAGGACGAGAATACGTGGGAACCACCAGAAGGTATGAAGAACGCCCACGAAGAGGTGGAAAGCTTTCATAGAGAGAACCCGGAGATGCCGGGCCCGAGAGAGGTCGAGTGACATAAGAAAGGTTTTCCATCAGTGGACAAGTAAACACTGGTGGTTTTCACCCCTACTATGTGGAGCTCGAGAGGGAAGAGAGATTGTATAATAGCAATGGAGTATTCGGGACGAACACTTCGAAGAGAGGAGCTCGTGTTAGGCGCACGGACTCCCCGTAAGGATTTACAGGGCAAGGTTACCCTACCCTGACACACACAAACTTCGAAGGAAAAAGATAACACCCCTCTCCGGCCCCGGCTTTGGGACCGCGCTTCCTCACTAGCCGCCTGGGTAGTTGCGTCCCAACACCAAAGACCACTATCAACTGAACACATCTTATAACACCATATACGTCGCGGCCGTCCATCCTACCGGACCCTGTTCGCGGGATATAAGAGAGGAGAGCTCCGGGCACCTTATGCAAGTGGAAGCAGGTGCATCGGACGACGGCGCATAAGCTTACAGACACTTGAAGACGGACAGTGGGAAGAGTGGGTCAAAGGTAACGGGATGTTTTGCACAAAAGTAACTCCCCTCGTACCTACCAAGTCGTGTAGAGTATAAAGGAGGTACCCATGCCCAGTAAGTGGATCGGGTGCATCCACAAAGGACAAGTTGGTAAAAGATGGAGTCCGAGGGAAGAAGCCCATAGGCACGATCCCGAGGACAAGGCGTGTAATGCCGGAAGACCAAAATACAACATGGGGTCGCTTGTCGAATTCTCGACGGAACCAATCAACGAAGCATCGCCATCTTCGGTCCGGCGAGTTCGACTACCCTAGGTGAGCATGGGGGCAAGATAATTCGTAACCATTGTTGTCAACGGATAAACGGATGAGCGGACACCTGTCGTGGTCTCCACACCATCAGGGATAACCGACGCGCAGACCGATAAGTTGACCCTGGGAGCAAAAAAGTGTGATAGAGTGTTTTCAGGGTCTACGAGTGTTCGCACTCGGATGAAGTTCGCAGAGTTGCGGGCAAGGTACTTTGTTAGTATTGACATAGCATGTATACCGCGATTGCTCAGATGTGGAATAGAAATATCGAAACATCTTCGCTGCTATTAGAAATAACAAGCACAGAGAAGAGATCTTATCCATATAATAAGTTATCTACACTTTTCTATCGTTACGAATACTTCGATTATCTACACAGAAGTGAATATTATATCTAGCCTACATTACTCGTGTCTTCTTAACGAGTTCCCCGATATAATCACGATCCAGGTCCTAGCTCTCGGAATACCTCACGCCGAAGCTACCACCTAACATTACCCTACCTTGACACGCACGAACTAGGGCAGTCGGAATAACAGGGGACTTCTTTCTGAAGGTTACGTGTTCAACCCACACCCCCTTCATAGTTATTACGACTACACAATGGATCGCTATCAGTCTGGACGCAAGCGCATGAGCAATGCGACCAAGGGGTTTTCGCCGCTTACTATAGAAGAAATATTTCTCTATCAGTCAGAAGTTGGACAGCAAGGTTCGAACGGTTGGATAAGAAGTTATGGCGCTTCAAAGTTAAACCAACCGACATATGGAGTCTGATATGTAAGACGTAAGCATATGATTACCCGGCATGAGAAATGTTGATCACAACATGACCGGAAGCAATGACTGGTATGCTAGCGAGCCAGGCTGCATATACAGATCAATTTCATAGGGCATAAGAATCGAGAACCAGTAATTCGATGCAATTAGTTGGGCAATGATTAAAGCCGAAGTGGTCTGAGAGAACCCAAGGTCAAACTGTGTTCGCACATTCACGGAAACTAGGAGAATTTGGAAAAGGTACTTTCCCAGTATGATAGTTAGATATACCCCGGGAAAGGGTATACGAGACGGGCAAGAGCCCGGAGTAGATAGAGATCAACAAGCACGGAGAAGAGATCTTTTCTATATAACAAGTTTTTATCTTATCTTTACCAATACTTTGACTATCTACCCCGAAGTATGTTATTATATCTAGCCTACGTTGATCGCGTCTTCTTAGCGAGTTCTCCTATATAAAGCGATTCACGTCCTAGCTGTCGGAATACCTCACACTGAAGGTACCACCTAACAGTCTATTGATCCTTCTCATCGTTACCGAGACAAATGTTTGGCAGAGACACTCATACTTCCAAACCCAAAAACCTTTCGAACCAAGACCATTGAGGATTGCCTCAATAGACCATGTCGTCGACCCTCCCGATATCCCTGAACTACGGACCCAAGACCCCTACCACTACTCCTATTTCTGGTAGATAAACCCAGAACACACCGTTACACCCGAAGACATCACCATACTATACCGATACCAGTACCCTGAAAACTTTCCCTATCATACCCCCTCTGAGAAAGAAAAGTCCCCTTGGTAGACCCAGTACCCAGATAGTGACCAGCGCTCAAGTCAGCGCTTTCAGATACCAGAAGCTTGGGCAGGAAACAAAAGATAAGTTTCACGTTAAAGAACCATAGCAATGGCGACTGACCCAAAAGCGCCTGAAGTCATGGAGTGGCAACAGGATGAGGGGGAAGAAGGAAATGCAGGAGGTGACGAACTGTCCCGAGCCTCGGCCCCTAGTGTGGAGACACCGATCACCCACCTGGCCTGATCCCACTCAGCTGACCAGGCACCGCGATCCCCTGTCGGGCTAGGCTTTCTAGCAAAATATGGAAAGCAAAGACGAAGGGCTGGTCGCCGAACACCCGAACCCGCTAGCGACCCCATCATGCGCCTTCCGACTGAACGACTACACCGAATTCTAGGACGCTTTGATTCCAGCCTCAAAGAAAGCATAGACGAGCAACATCTTGCTTTCAGCTCCCTACCAACCGACATCCTACTCATGGGCCCAGGAACTTGTAACAGTCAGAAACCAGTTAAAATCAGGGGCCCAGATAGTATGCTGCAAACTCGCTCGAATAGATGATCAAGTCCAACTTCTAGATATCGAGTCTGAGAAAGGTCAAGAAAGCTTGGCAGCCCAAGTGGCTCAAAGACTTGGAGAGACAGATGTTAGGTAGGCAAGACATAAGGCCGTCACATCCCAGCTTCATGGGACAGAACAAGGGACCGAGGCACAGTCAATGTATCGGGACCTTATGTTGGACCAGGAAATCGTCCGATTAAACGAACAGCACAAAAGGGAGCTCAACAACCATCAGATAACTCTTAGTCTCATGAGGGCAGAGTTACGAAGCCAAAAGGAGGCTCAACAGCTTCGGGATAGTGAGATCTTGGAGCTCAAACCATGATGCAAACGTTGATGGGGCAAGTAAAGGGAACAGGGAAGGCATCAGACCCGACGCCAGAAGCCTCAGGGGCAGGTGGCAGAAACCGACCACCACCACCGGGGAGAAAGGCAGCAGGAGGACCTGGAGGAGGAGATCCGGATAACAAGGGAGAAGGATCTGGAAGGAAGCCAGATGAGAGCAGGAAAGGAAGACGGGACGAGAGACCCGCAGCCCAGCCGGAGGAAGAATATGACGCAGAGGACGACGAACAGTTGAATCTGTTTTCTCAGGTCATGGCCAACGCCTTGGGACAACGTACAAGAGTGCCAGCAGAACCTCCTGCCCTGTTGAGAAACGAGAAACACCAAGAAATACACATGTGGTTATTGACATGCACAGATCATTTTGGCCGCAACAGTGGGCAGTGGCAGCACGAGGCACAACGAATCCGATACGCCATAAGTCGAATGGAAGGGACAGATTTGGCACTGTTTGCGTTAACCTACCGCCGGCAAATGACTGGCGAATTAGGTTTCACTAGACAAGTGAGATCCGATTTCTGGCATGTTGTTGCAGAACCAGCCCTGCGACGATTCGGTCCTACCCACCAGGCCCAAAATTGCGTTACCCAAATGGGCTGTGTCAAATGTCACGGTGATATCGGTAAATTCTTGCCAGAAATGAAAAATCACAATATCGACACAAGGGTTACTGGGATAGCATGGAGAAAAATGATTGAGGACCAAATCCCCAAAGAGGCATTAAGACGACTCTCATTACGAGAGTATGGCAACGACGGGGAATGGTTAGAAGCAGTCAGGACCGTCACCAGGGAGGAAGAAGACTTTAGAGAACGGGGAAGTCTTCGAGGTGGCAGTCCCTCCGACACGAGGCGGGCGGAAAACAGGAAATTCGAGGATTCGAGGCCGACGATCGCCACAAAGTCTGTAAAAAAGCACTACACGGCTAAGGAAAAGGCAGACTCACAGAAGAAAAAGGGTGGGGAGAGAAAAGTAAAAAAAGAAGGGTCGCTGGCACCAAAGGGGGAGGTTAGACACACGGAGTGGGCAGAAGCCCACAAGGGCGTCGATCAGAAAGTTGTCGACAAGCGAGAATTGGTCAACAAATGCACCCGGGGCGGCATGAAAAATCAAGCTTTGAAGTACTGTCGAAAGCCGTTACAAGTATAAGTTGTGTATTGCGGGCCAGCAAAACCCAGAAGAGACTTCTCAACCGCGCCGAAATGACGCCCGCAGGTAGCCACTGTGGCGGTTGATGGCTAGAGAGAAAGCTCGAAAGGAGCGGTTGAAAGGCCCCCCGCTTGGGCCTTTGAAGATAACAACATTGTATAAGAAGTCAGCGAGGTACCGACAACAACGGTGTTCGGGTAGTGAGGTTGCGGCCGCGAATCAAAGGACCAGCGGCCTAGTTTGTGATGATATCCGACCGGAAGGCGAAAAGACCAGAGGATAGCGGTTGCGATTTTACGTCCAAAAATGGGTAGTCCGTGCTCACCACGGGAACCATAAAAAGTCACAAGTGAAGAAAGCGGTGGACAAGACTAAGAGGGACAGAGAAGAGAACGCTTCTTGAGAATGGGGCTTGAGTTGCACAACACACGAACGGGGTTCGAAATCCAGGGTAACGTAACTTTCTCTCCGGGTAAAAAAGGGGGGCAAATAGAAGCTGGTGTTAGGCGCACGGACTCCCCGTAAGGATTTACAGGGCAAGGTTACGCTACCTGGACACACACGAACTTCGAAGGAAAAGGTTAGCACCCCCCTCCAGCCCCAGTGTTGGGACGGCGCGTCATCAATGGCCGCCTGCGTTGTTCCGTCCCAACACCAAAGACCACTATCAACGGAACACATCTTATAACACCGTATGCGTCGCGGCCGTCTGTCCGACCGGACCCTGTTAACAGGATAAATGAGGGGAGACCTTCGGACACCTTATGCACGTGGAATCAGCTGAACCAGCCGACGGCGCATAAGGTTACAGAAGCTTGAAGACAGACAGTCGGAAGAGTGGGTGGAAGGTAACGGGACGTTTCGCACGAAGGTTAGTCCCCTCGTACCTAAAAAGACGTGTAGAGTATGAAGGAGGTAACTATGCCCAGTAAGTGGATCGGGTGCATCCACAAAGGACAAGTTGGTACAAGATGGAGCCCGAGGGAAAATCCCTATAGGTACGATCCCGAGGAGAAGTCGTGTAATGCCGGAAGACCAAAATACAACATGCAGCTGCAGGTTGAATTCTCGACAGAAGCAACCAGGGAAGATTGGCCATCTTCTGTTCACCGAGTTAGACTACCCTCGACGAACACGAGGGCAAGTTAATTCGTAACCATCCCTGTCAACGGATAAGCAGATGAGCTGACACCTGACGTGGTCTCCACACCATCAGGAATAACAGAAGCGCAGACCATAAGTTGGCCATTGGAGCAAAAGGTCTGGTAGAGAGTTTTCAGGGTCCACGAGTGTTCTCACTCAGGAGAATTTCGCAGAGTTGCGGGCAAGATACTGAATTAGTATAGAGTTAGCATGTCTACCGCGATTGCTCAGACGCAGACTATAAATATTGAAGCATCCTGGCTGCTACTAGTCACAACAAGCACGCAGAAGAGATCTTATCAATAGAATAAGTTATCTACACTTTTATATCGTTACCTATACTGCGACTATCTATACCGAAGTGAATTATTATATCTAGCCTACATTACTCGTGTCTTCTTAATGAGTTCTCAGATATAATTACGATTAAGGTCCTAGCTGTTGGAATACCTCACGCCGAAGCTACCACCTAACAGCTGGGGCCGCCTCTATTGTGTACAAGGTTCATGCCTGAAGAATGGTGTCCGAGGGGGTCTTGGGAGTGAGACCAAACTCGAAGGCGAAGGTACGGTGGACTCCTCGCAGGAGCCAGCCTCATATAAGGAATAAGTCGACGATAAAGGGGCGTCCATGATAGTCGCGAACTCAAGGGGTACTCTAGTGAACCACCACTCCTCTAATATGCGAACTCCACGGCAGGAGGTAAAGACGGCTAGTAGAGGGCTGCCCGATATTCAAAACATAGACACTTATTGTAACGGTTTGTCTGAGGAGGCTTCAAGAGCCGAAACTGCGCAGGCACGGTACCAACCCCCCACACTACTTGTAACCGCGATCATGAAATGATTTGATCTATACCCGAGCGAAAGCTCAAGACGCATTAAATAGCCCAAATATTATGACTGCCCTCAGGGGAAAGCATTTATTGAAGTAAAAGGACGAAAACACGTGATAAACCTCCTCTTAGATTCTGGTTCAAACATCTTTCTTATGAACCAAGATACCATACAATGGCTTGAAATCCCTTCCAAAACTGTGGATTCACCATGAAAAATCACCAGCTGCCATGGCGAAACCTCACCCACCGGAGGAACATGTTATACCCACCCTTTTCTTTTGGAAATCGGTGCCAACAGTCACCGGAGCATGATATCCCGCAATGTAGCAAACGCAGGAAGATATGATTTAATCATACCCTTTGGGTGGTGGCACAACGAACACCCCCTCAAAAACATCGCAGACCCGAGTAAATGGGTCTTTGCAAAAACCAAATGCTACGATCATATAGTAGATGAGGCGTTGGCGGATTTGTTTGACTGAGATGAAACTAGGGCTTACGACGAAGAAGTACAGTATGTGGGGAGGATTGAATGAGAAGAAGAAGGGGGAGTACAACGGGAGACACTGCCAAAACCATACTGGCAGTATAAGGAGCTTTTCGGGGAGAAAAAAGCTAAGATGTTGCCGCCTCGAAGGACTTTCAACCGCGCTATCAATCTTAAGGAAGGGGCCCAGCCCCCTTGGGGTCCAATTTACCCGATGTTAGCACACCAGTTAAACGAAATGAACAAATACCAAAAAGGAATATTGGCAGAAGGCAAAATAGCTGATAGCGAATCCCCATGTGGTGCTTCAATCCTCCTCGTTCCGAAGCCAGATGGAAGTCTAGGACTATGCGTAGATTATAGGAACCTCAACAAATTGACAATCGTGAATAGATACCGCCTACCGCTCATGGAGGAACTCCGAGACCACGTTGCTGGACCAAAAGGGTTCACGAAACTTGACCTGAAAGATGGATATTAGGTTATTCGAATGAGGAAAGGCGACGAGCACAAAACACCTTTCGTACACGATACGGACAGTATAAATACAAGGTCATGCTGTTCAGGCTTGTAAACGCTCCCGCAATGTTTCAGACAATGATGAACAAGATCCTAAGGGAATTCTTAGACTACGGAGTAGTTGTCTACCTAGACGATATTCTGATATGCTCCGAAAATATGGACGACCATATCAAACTATTCCAAAAGGTCCTTGACCGACTCGAACAACATGACTGACCAGCAGTCTCTTTGAAAAAGCCGGTATTCCACAAGGAAGAAGTCGAATGCCTAGGATACATTGTAAAAACTAGCGGAATCACGATGAGTGATAGAAAAATGAAAAGCGTTCAAAATTGGGAACAGCCGAGATCGGTTAAAGAACTACAAATTTTCATTGGATATGCAAACTTTTATCCACAATGCATCAAAGATTTTTCAAAAGTATGCAAGCCAATCACCGTGACGTTGAAAGGGAGCTCGAAGGATTTTCACTGGGGAAGAGAACAGGAGTACGTGTTTGAGGAGTTGAAAAAGAGATTTACAACAGCATCAATTTTATCGCATTGGTACCCGGGGAGAAGAATGGTGGTCGAGACAGAGGCAAGCAACTTCACCCTCGGATGCAAATGGTCACAGTACCAAGGAAGCGACTTCAGCTGGTGGCTTTTCATTCATGAAAGTTGAACAGCGCGGAACGAAATCACGAGATAACAGACAAGGAATTACGTGCAATAATGGAAGCGTTCAAAGAATGGAAAAGATAAATCTTGGGAGAAGAAGAGCCTGTGACGGTATACACGGACGACCAAAACCTACAGTCCTTTTTAACCAAAAAAGTCTGGAACCAATAGAAAGTTCGATGGGGACAGGAGTTCACAAACAATAACTTCAAAATAGTCAATCGACGGGGAAGCACGGGGCGGAAACCTGACGCGTTGGGTAGACGGCCGGAGTACCGTTCTGAGAAGGGAGCTGATCACACTGAGGAGTCAATTTTGAACACGGATGTTAGGCGCACGGACTGCCTGTAAGGATTTACAGGGCAAAGTTACCCTACCTTGACGCACACCAACTTCGAAGGAAACAGATAACACCCGCCTCCGCCACGGGCGTTAGGACGGCGGGTCATCACTAGCCGCCTGGGTAGTTGCGTCCCAACACCCAAGACCACTATCAACGGAACACATCTGATAATACCGGATACGTCGCGGCCGTCCGTCCAGCCGGATCCTATTGGCAGGATATATGAGGGGAGGCCTCCGGGCACCTTATACAAGTGGAAGCAGGTGAATCGGACGACGGCGCATAAGGTTAGAGACACTTGAAGACAGACAGTCGGAAGAGTGGGTCGAAGGTAACGGGACCTTCTGCCCGAAAGTTAGTCCCCTCGTACCTACTAAGTCATGTAGAGTATGAAGGAGGTAACTATGCCCAGTAAGTGGATCGGGTGCATCCACAAAGGACAAGTTGGTAAAAGATGGAGTCCCAGGGAAGAAGCCCATAGGTACGATCCCGAGGATAAGTCGTGTAATGCCGGAAGACCAGAATCCGACATGCAGTCGCGTGTCGAATTCTCGACCGAACCAACCAACGAAGAATGGCCATCTGCAGTCCAGCGCGTTAGACTACCCACGGTGAGCACGGGGGCAAGATAATTCGTAACCATTGTTGTCAACGGATAAACGGATGAGCTGACACCTGACGTGGTCTCCACACAATCAGGGATAACAGAGGCCAAGACCGATAAGTTGACCATGGGAGCAAAAAAGTGTGATAGAGAGTTTTCAGGGTCTACGAGTGTTCGCACTCGGCTGAAGTCCGCAGAGTTGCGGGCAAGGTACTTGGTTAGTATAGAGTTAGCATGTATACCGCGATTGCTCAGACGCGGAATATAAGTATCGAAGCTTCTTCGCTGCTATTAGAAACAACAAGCGTGGAGAAGAGATCTTATCAATATAATAAGTTATCTACACTTTTATATCGTTACCAATACTTCGACTATCTACACCGAAGTGAATATTATATCTAGCCTACATTACTCGTGTCTTCTTAACGAGTTCTCCGATATAATCAGGATCCAGGTCCTAGCTGTCGGAATACCTCACGCCGAAGCTACCACGTAACAACGGAACACCTTCAGATTTCCATAATTCATCAAAAACGAAGTGCAGAGACAGCCCTTAAACCTGAAAAACGCGAACCCACAAGCCTCAGGATTATGCAACTTGCGGACAAACCTATCGTTCCGACAAAGGGTTCACGATTTGCAGCCGGTCATGACATTTATGCCCTGACAGCCGGACTAGTACCAGCAAAAGGACACACGATGGTGGAAATGGGTATTGCGATAGGATTCCCTGAGGGAACCCATGGAAGGCTAGCTGCAAGAAGTGGAATGGGTAGCAAGATGGGAATAGCCGTGGGCGGTGGTGTAATAGATGCGGATTACACAGGAGAATTCAAGGTCATACTTCGAAATCATGGCGAAGTGGACTGCTTAATCCAAGCAGTGGATCCGATTCCGCAACTCATAATAGAAAGGATTCCCGATGCCGACGCCATAGAAGTAGACAAGTTACAAACAAATGAGGGTTGAAAATTGAGTTTCGGTTCAAGCGATCTAAACCCTAAGGGATCCATTATGGCTAAACAAGAACGGGTCAAAATATGTCTCCTTAAAGCAGATACAAACGATAAAGAATTCTTTAGCGCATCGGATATCGGCTATCACCCTCGGTTGACGAAAGAAAGAGAAATGTTATCAATCGCCCTCGTCAATGCAGCCCTGACGTGGACGATGAACAATTCATGTCTGGACAAGATCAGAGTGGCTAGGAAGGAAGATGAGATGTGGCAGGAACGAGGCCCTGAACTGTTGACATTAGGAGGATGCGGAAAAAACGATGCAGGACGAAACGATAGAATAGGACGGGTTACTATACTACACAAATCGTTTATACATCCCCGAAAAGAGATCCTTTCAAACGGCGATAGCCCAAGGCTGTCACGATTCGATAGTAGCCGGACACTTCGCACAGGAAAAAACGATTGAGATAGTAACAAGGGATTTCTGCTAGAAAGGAGTGGCAGATTGGATCAGAGATTATGTACGATCCTGTGACGAATGTCAACACACTAAATCCCTGCGGCATGCTAAATATGGATTGCTTCAAGCTCTAGAAGTACCTTAAGCGGCGTTGACCTCCATATCGACTGACTACATCACACCATTACCTGAATCTGAGGGTAAGACCCAGATAATAGTAGTAGTAGAGGGGTTCACAAAGATAGCCCATTTCATCGGGCTCCACCAAAATGCGACCTTAAAAGATGTTGCAGACACCATCCTTCGGGAAGTCTGGTGTTAGGTGGTAGCTTTGGCGTGAGATATTGCGACGACTAGGCCCTGAATCAATTTATATCGGAGAACTCACTAAGAAGACGCGGGTAATGTAGGCTAGATATAATGGTATACTTTGTGATAGATCCTCAAAGTATTAGTAATGATAAGGTAAAAACGGATTATATTGATAAGAGCTCTTCTGCGTGCTTGTTGTTTCTAATAGCGGCGAAGATGCTTCCATATTTGTATCCCGTGTCTGAGCAAACGCGGTATACATGCTAACTCTATACTAACTAAGTATCTTGCCCGTAACTCTGCGGACTTCAGCTGAGTGCGAACACTCGTAGACACTGAAAACTCTCTACCACACATTTTGCTCCCATGGCTAACTTATCGGTCGGCGCTTCCGTTATTCCTGATGGCGTGGAGACCAAGTCAGGTGTCAGCCCATCCGGTTATCCGTTGACAACAATTGTTACCAATTATCTTGTCCCTGTGCTCGTTGAGGGTAGTCTACCTCGCCGGACCGAAGATGGCCTTGGCTCTTAGGTTGGTTCCGTCGAGAATGCTACTTGCAACCCTATATCCTATTCTGGTCTTCCGGCATTACACGACTTGTACTCTGGGTCGTACCTATATGCTTTATCCCTCGGGCTCCATCTTTTAGCAACTTGTCCTGCATGGATGAACCCGATACACTTACTGGGCATAGTTACAGCCTTCATACTCTACTCGACATTGTAGGTACAGGGGGACTAACCTTCGTGCAACACGTCCCGTTACCTTCAACCCACTCCTCTGACTGTCTGTCTTCAAGTGTCTGTAACCTTATGCGCCGTGGTCCGGTTCATCTGCTTCCACAGGCATAAGTTGTCCGAAAGTCTCCCCTCATATATATCGTGCAAGGAGGATCCGGTCGGATGGACGGCCGCGACGTATACCGTGTTATGAGATGTGTTCCATTGATAGTAGTCTTTGGTGTTGGCACGCAACAACACAGGCGGCCAGTGATGACGAGCTGTCCCAACGCCAGGGCTGGAGGGGGGTGTTATCTTTTTCCTTCAAATTCCTGCGTATCAAGGTAGGGTAACTTTACCCCGTAAATCCTTTCGGGGAGTTCGTGCTCCTAACACGAGCGCCGCTCTTCGAAGTGTTCGTCTCAAATACTCTATTTCTATTATACAATCCATCTTCCATCTCGGGCTGCACATTGTAGGGGTAAAAACCACCAGCGTTTACTTGTCCACCGATGGAAAACCTTTGTTATGTTACTCGACCTCTCTCAGGCCCGGCATCTCCGGGCTTTCTCTGTGCAACCTTTCCACCTCTTCCTGAGCATTCTTCATACCTTCAGGTGGCTCCCAAGTATTCTCATCCTCCGAGCAGTCATTCCATTTCACAAAATACATAATCTCTTTTATCGCCTTATTCCTTCCTCGAACCTTTCGCCTGTAGGAAATGATCTCGCTCTTGACAATCCTTTCTATTTCCCACTCTAAGTCTCCCTTGATGTATTCGGGATCTCGTGGTGGATGGACGCGATTTGCTCGGGTCGAGGCTCGGTAAGGTTCCAACAGCGAAACGTGAAATACAGGATGAAGCTTCCACCGCCGCGCTATTTCTAACTTGGATGCTGTGCTTTCCTTTTTCTCTAAAACTTTGAAAGGGCCATACAGGTTTGGACATAGCTTCTTTGATGGTCGTTTGGTACGTATGTTCTTCGCATTCAACATTACCAAGTCGCCGACATTGATGCTGGGCTGTTCCGTCCCTTTTCTGTCATAATATTTCTTCATCGATTCCCGTGTATTCTCCAGGGTTTGTTTCGCCTGTCGATGTATGTCCTGCATCCAGTGAGCATACATTGTCGCCCCGGGGTTGTGAGCTTCTCTCTCTTTCATCCACTCCGTCTGTGGGTGAAAGCCGTAGTTGGCGAAGAATGGGGTCATATTCTGTGCGTTAGTGGCTGAGTTATTGTAGGCATCTCCAGCCAACGGCAATAGTCGGTACCATTTGTCCTGATTGTAATTGACAAATGTTGGTAAGTAACCTTCCAGCACTTGGTTGGTTCTCTCCGTTTGTCCGTTTGTCTGAGGTTGGTACTCTGTGGCCAAGCGCCGGCTAACTCCGAGCATCTTGCACCATGATTCCCAAAATTCGCCGCAAGACTTCGCGTCCATGTCCGATATGATTTCGGTGGGTAATCCCTGAAGTTTCCAAACTTCCCAAAGGACAGTGTCAGCAAGGTCTTTTGCGGTCCCATTTTCGTGGAGGCCGATAGAGTGGGCCATTTTTGTGAACCGGTCTACGACTACTATTATCTGGGTCTTCCCTTGGGATTCTGGTAGCTGTGTGATGAAGTCCGTCGATATGAAAGTCCAGGCAGCATAGGGTACTTCTAGAGGCTGAAGTAATCCATACTGAGCATGCCGCGGGGATTTACCGTGTTGACATTCGTCACAGGATCGTACATAGTCTCTGATCCAATCTGCGACTTTTTTCCAGTAGAAATCCCTGGTTACTATCTGAATCGTCTTTTCTTGTCCGAAGTGCATCGCTCCTAACGAGTGCTGATAGCCTTGGGGTATCTCGCTTTGAAGGGCTTCGGTCTTGGGGATGTACGAACGATTTTCGTAATATAGTAACCAGTCCTTTTCTGTCCTTTCGTCCTGCCTCTTTGTCCCACTTTCTCTCAACCTGATCAGTTCACAGCCCCCTTCCTGCCACTTCTCATCTTCTTTGCCAGCCCCTCCAATCTTGTTTAGAAATGAATCATTCATCGTTCGCGTTAGGGCTGCATTGACGTGAGCGCTTGATAGGACTTCTTTTTCTTTTATCAACCAAGGGTGGTAGCCGATATCAGCTGCCATAAAGAATTTGTTCTTGCTTGTGTCCACGTGGAGGAAAGATACTTTGACCTCTTCTTCTTTGGTCGTGATGGATCGCTTGGGGTTTAGGTCGCTTGGCGCGAAACCAATTTCTTCTCGCTCAGTTATTCCTACATTGTCTACTTCCCTCGTGTTGGCGTTCGCAACCCTTTCTAGTATTAGTTGCGCTATCCGATCTCCTGCCTTGAATAGGCAGTCTGCCTCGCCATGATGTCACAGTATGACCTTAACTTCTCCTGTGTAATCCACATCTATTACACCACCGCCCACTGCTATTCCCATCTTGCTAGCCATACCACTTCTTGCGGCTAGCCTTCCGTAGGTTCCCTCCGGCAATCCTATCGCAAAACCCATCTCAACTATTGTCTCTCCTTTTGCCTATACCAGTCCGTCTGTCAGGGCATAGATGTCATGACCAGCCTCAAACCTTGAGCCTGTTGTTGGGATTATTGCCTTGTCCGAAAGCTTCATTATTCTCAGGCTTGTTGGTTCACGTTTTTCTGCGGTGAGGGCTGTCTCCGCGCTCCGCCTTTGATCAATTATCGAAATTTGAAAATGTTTACTTTTCAAAATTGACTGTTCACTATGACGAGCTCCCTCCTCAGGACTGTACTCCGGGGGTCTACCTAAGGCGTCGGGTTTGCCGCCCCTGCTTCCCGGTCAATAGACTATTTTGAAGTTATAGTTCGTCAACTCCTGTGCCCATCGAATCTGTCGCTAGTTCCAGCCTTTTTTGGTCAAAAAGGACTCTAGGTTTTGGTGGTCGGTGTATACCGTCACGGGTTCTTCTTCCCCCCAGAGGTACCTTTTCCATTCCTTGAACGCTTCCATTATTGCGAGTAATTCCTTGTCATGTATCTCGTAATTTCTTTCCGCGCTGTTCAATTTTCGGGAATGGAAGGCCACTGGGTGAAGCCGTCTCCCTTGGTACTGAGACAATATGCATCCAAGCGCAAAGTCGCTTGCGTCCGTTTCAACCACCGTTTTCCTCCCTGGGTAAAAATGCGATAAAATTGGTGCCGTTGTAAACCTCTTCTTCAACTCCTCAAATGCCTCTTCCTGCTCTCTTCCCCAGTGAGAGTCGTTTGGGTTTCCTTTTAACGTTTCGGTTATTGGCTTGCAAACTTTTGAAAAATCTTTAATGAATCGACGATAAAAATTTGCGAATCCAATGAAGATCTGAACTTCTTTAACCAACCTTGGGTGTGCCCAATCTTGAACGCTTTTCACTTTCCTATCACTCATGGTGACTCCGCTCGTCCTGACAATGAATCCTAAGAATTCGCCCTCATCTTGGTGGAACACTGACATTTTCAGTGAGACTGCCAAGTCGTGCTGTTCGAGTCGGTCTAGGACTTTTTGGACTAGCTTAATGTCGTCGTCCATATTTTCGGAGTATATTAGGACATCGTCTAGATGGACGACTACTCCGTGGTCCAAGAATTCCCTTAGGATTTTGTTCATCATTGTCTGAAACGTTGCGGGAGCGTTTACCAGCCCGAAAGGCATGACTTTGTACTCGTACTGACCATATCGTGTACGAAAGGCTGTTTTAGGCTCATCGCCTTTCCTCATTCGAATAAGATGATCTCTGCCTTTTAGGTCAAGTTTGGTGAATACTTTTGCTCCAGCAACGCGGTCTCGGAGTTCGTCCATGAGTGGCAGGGGGTATTTATTCAGGATCGTCAATTTGTTGAGGTTCCTATAGTCTACGCATAGTCGTAGACTTCCATCTAGTTTTGGAAGGAAGAGGATTGGAGCGCCATAAGGGGATTCGCTATCGGCAATTTTTCCCTCAGCCATCATTTTCTTGAGGTACTTATCGAGCTCGTTCAACTGGTATGGCGACATTGGATAAATCGGACCCCATGGGGGTTCGGCCCCTTCTTTAAGGTTGATGGCGTGATCAAAAGTCCTTCGAGGCGCCAGCATTTTGGCTTTTCTCTCTTCAAAAAGCTCCTTATACTGCCAATATGGTTTTGGCAGCGTCTCCAATTGTACTCCCCCTTCTTCTTCTCGTTCTATCCGTCCAACATACTGTGCTTCCTCATCGTAAGCCACAGTTTCATCCCATTCAAACATATCCGCCACCGCTTCATCTTCTATATGAGCGTGGCACTTTGCTTCTTCAAAGGCCCATTTTCCTGGGTCCGCAATATTTTTAAGGGGGTGCTCATCATGCCACCACCCAAAGGGTATGATCAAGTCATACCTTCCTGCATTCGCAATTTCGCAGGATATCATACTTCGGTGGCCGTTGGCGCCGATTTCCAAGAGAATAGGATGGGTATAGAATATTCCTCCAGAAGGCGCGGTTTCGCCATCGAAGGTGGTGATTTTCAACGGTAAGTCCCTAGCTTTGGTCGGGATTTCGAGCCGTCGTGCGGTATCCTGGTTCATGAGAAAGATGTTTGAACCAGAGTCTAGGAGGACGTTTATCACGTGTTTTCTTCCTTTAATTTCGATAAATGCTTTCCCTTCAGGGCAGGCATAATGCTTAGGTTTTTTAATGGGTCTAGAGCTTTCGCTCTGTTCATGATGAAATCTTTTCATCGTCGCGGTTACAAGTAGTGTGGGGGTTTGTTACCGCGCCTGCGCAGTTTCGGCTCTTAAAGCCTCCTCAGACAAACTTTTTACAATAAGTGTCTAATATTTTGATATCGGGCAGCCCACTACTAGCGGTCTTTACCTCCTGCCGAGGAGTTCCCATATCACAGGAGTGGTGGTTCACTAGAGTACCTCTCGAGTTAGCGACTAGGATGCGCGGTCCTTTATCGTCGACTTAGCCCTCATATGAGACTGTCCCCTGCGACGAGTCCACCGTACCTCCGCCTTCGAGTTTGGTCGTACGCCCGCGGCCCCCTCAGACACCATTCGTCGGGCATGAACCTTGTGCCCAATAGAGGCGCCCCCAGCTTCTATTTGCCCGGCTTTTTTCCTCGGAGAGAAAGTCAGGTTGCCCTGGATTTCGACCCTCCTCACGTGTGTCGTGCAACTCAAGTTCCGTTCCGGCGAATGGTAATCTTCTTTTTCCCTTTTAGTCTCGTCGACCGCTTTCTTCTCTTGTAGTTTTTTATGGCTCCCGTGGTGAGCACGGACTACCCAATTTTGGACGTAAATTGGCAACCGCGATCCTTTGGTCTTTTAGCCTTCCGGTTGGATCTTGTCACCGACTACGCCGCACGTCTTTCGATTCGAGGCGGAAACCTCACTACCCGAACACCGTTGTTGTCGGTACCTGGATGACTTTATTATTTCTTTTTTTTTTTTTTATAAAATGTCGTCATCTTCAAAAGTCCAAGCCGGGGGCCTTTGCACCGCTCGTCGTGAGCTTTCTCCCTGGCCCTCAACGGCCACAGTGGCTACCTGGTGGCGTCGTTTTTGGGCGAATGCGGGCTGTCGTTTGGGCTTTGATTGCCCTCGATAAATAGCCGATACTTGTATCGGTTTTCGACAGTATTTCCAAGTATGGTTTTTCATTCCGCATCGCGTGCATTCGTTGTCAGATTTCCGTTTGTCGACAACCTTCTGTTCGACGCCCTGGTGTGCTTCCGACCACACAGTATGTCTAACCTCCCCGTTCGGTGCCACCGACCCTTGTTTGTTTCATCTTTCTTTCCCCAGCCTTTTTCTTCTGATAGGCCGCCTTTTGCGTAGCCGTGTCCTGCTTTTTTACACGCTTGGCAGCAATCGTCGGCTTCGAATCCTCGAATTTCCTTTTCTCGCCTCGTGTCGTGCTGGAGGGACCGCCTCCTCGAAGATATTTTCTTTCCTTGAAATCTTCTTCCGCTTGGGTTACGGTCCTGACTGCTTCTAACCATTCCCCATCATCCACATATTCTGTATGCGACAGTCTTCGCAATGCTTCTATGGGAAGTTCGTCTTCAATCATTTTTCTCCAGGCTATCCCAGTGACTCTTGCATGGATGTTGAGATTTTCCATCTCCATCAGGAATTTCGCGACATCACCGCGATATTTGACCGATCCCATTTCTCGGAGGGATTTTTCTTCTTCATGGGTGCGTCCGACACGTCGCAGGACTTGTTCTGCAAAAACGTGCCAGAACTCGTATCCTTCTTGTCTTGTATAACCTATTTCCCCGGTCATTTGTCGTCGGTAGGTCAACGCGAACTGTGCGACATCTTTCCCGTCCATTCGGCTTATGGCGTATCGGATTCGTTGTCCCTCGTCCTCCCATTGCCAACTGTTTCGACCAAGTAATCCGTGCAGGTCATTAACCACATGCGGATATCTTGGTGTTTCTCGTTCCTAAAGATGGCAGGGGGTTCCCCTGGGACTCTCATTCGTTGTCCCAAGCTGTTAGCCATGACCCGTGAGAACATGTAGAACTGTTCGTCGTTTTCGGCGTCATAGCCATCTTCTTCTGGCTGCGGTGCGGGTCTCTCGTCCCGTCTTGCTTTTCTACCCTCATCTGGTTTCCTACCAGATCCTTCTCCCTCATCATCGGGGTCTCCTCCCCCTCCTCCACCTGGAGCTCCAGCCGCTCCGTGTCGTGGTGGTGGTGGTTTTCCTCCTCCTTCCGGGGTTTCTTCTGAACGCCATTCCATGGCCTCAGGCACCTTGGGGTCAGAAGCCATCTCTATGGTTTCTATAAGGAAAACTTATCTTTTGTTTCCTCCCCAGACTTGGGGTATTTCAAACTCCGGACTTGAGCCTCTCCCGTCGCTGTAGTACCCGACGTACCAGACCTGACCAATTTCCTCCTCTGGTTCGTAGTAACGGAACCCTTCGCCTTCCCAATGTTGGTATAAGGCTTCTAGGTCTTGGGTAGTGATGATGTTTTCTGGATTTGTTCAGAATGCGTAGGTTTCGTGATAGGGTCTTTGTGTCCCTAGTTCTCTTATGAAGCTCGGGGAATACACTTGTGCTATTGAGGTCGTCCTCAATGGTCTTGGTTCAAAAAGGATTTCGGATTTGGGAGTATAAATGCCTCTGCCAAACATTCGTCTCGTTAACGATGAGATGTATCAATATACTGTTATGTGGTAGCTTCGGCGTGAGGTATTCCGACCGCTAGGACCTTAATCGTGATTATATCGGAGAACTCGTTAAGAAGACACGAGTAACGTAGGCTAGATATAATGGTTTGCTTCGATATAGATTGTCGCAGTATTGGTAACGATATAAAAGTGTAGAATAACTTATTATATTGATAAGATCTCTTCTTCATGCTTGTTCTTTCTAATAGCAGCGAAGATGCTTCGATATTTATATTCCGCGTCTGAGCAATCGCGGTCTACATGCTAACTCTATACTAACTAAGTACCTTGCCGGCAATTCTGCGAACAGCACCTGAGTGCGAACACTCGTAGACCCTGAAAGCTCTCTCCCACACCTCTTGCTCCCATAGCCAACTTATTGGTCTGCGCTTCGATTATTCCTGATGGTGTGGAGACCACGTCAGGTGTCAGCTCATCCGTTTATCCGTTGACAACAGTGGTTACAAATTATCTTGCCCTCGTGCTCGTCGAAGGTAGTCTAACTCGCTGGACAGAAGCTGGCCATTCTTTTGTTGGTTCCGTCGAGAATTCGGTATGCAACTGCATCTCGTATTCTTGTCTTCCGGCATTACACGACTTGTCCTCGGGATCGTACCTAGAGGCATTTTTCCTCGGACTCCATCTTTTACCAACTTGTCCTCTGTGGATTCACCCGATCCACTTATTCGGCATAGTTACCGCCTTCATACTCTACACGACTTTGTAGGTCCGCGGGGACTAACTTTCTTGCGAACCGTCCCGTTACCTTCGACCCACTCTTCCGACTGCCTGTCTTGAAGTGTCTGTAACCTTATGCGCCGTCCCCCGATTCACCTGCCTCCCCTTGCATAAGGTGCCCGAAGGTCTCCCCTCATATATCCTGCGAACAGGATCCGATCGGACGGACGGCCGCGACGTATACGGTGTTATAAGATGTGTTCCATCGGTAGTGGTCTTTGGTGTTGGGACGCAACTACCCAGGCGGCCAGTGATGACGCACCGTCCCAACGCCGGGGCTGGAGGGGGATGTTATCTTTTTCCTTCGAAGTTCGTATGCGCCAAGGTAGGGTAACCTTGCCCTGTAAATCCTTACGGGGAGTCCGTGCGCCTAACAGTTCTCAGGATCTGATCATACCGTCACAGGTCGTCCAACCAAGTAAGCTAGCCATTCCTCGAAAGTGCGTACCCCGGCCATCAACTCTTTGTCATAAATATACTAGTTACATTCGGCTGGGGTGTGTTTCTTTGAAAAGAATGCAATACGATGTAAAAGCCCGCCAGGTCCCGGTTGGGATAGTATGCCGGCAGAGCCGATGTCCGAAGCATCAGTTTCCCCTACTATCTCTTTGTCAAAATCAAAATGGATCAGGATGGGGGCCGTAGTGATGGCTTCCTTCAATCTTTCGAATACGGCTTGACAAAGATCGGACCACACAAATCGTGTACCCTTTTTCGTTAATTAGCTTAGTGGCCTAGCCAGATGTGAATAGTCTTGGATAAAGCGCCTATAGAAATTACCAATCCTAAGAAGGAGCGGACATCCCGTAATTTCTTAGGCATGGTCCACTCAATGATCATGGTGATCTTCGCGGGATCCATTCGTAGGCCTTCCGTGGTGATGATGAAACCAAGATACTCAACATTGTTGGTGTGGAATTCGCATTTCTGAGGTTATACCCAGAATCCAGCTTTCGTTAAAGCTTCCAGGATTTGTTTGACGTATTTGATATATTGTTCATGGCTCTTAGAGTATATCAAGATATTGTCAACGTATGCTGTACAAAACCTATCTAGAAATTGGCATAGCGTGTCATTAATGTATGCTTGAAAGGTAGCTGGGGCATTGGTAAGCCCAAAGGGCATGACGAGGGATTCAAAAAGCCCGTATCGTGTACGAAAAGCTGTTTTCCACTCTTCACGTGCTCGCATCGAGATTAAGTTGGAGGCTCTGCGGATATCCAGTTTAGTGAATATCTTTGCAAGTGAAAGTTGCATAAAGGTTTCTTTGACCAGGGGCAAAGGGTAACGGTTTTTGATGGTTTTCTGGTTAAGCTCCCTATAGTCAACACATAAGCGTAGAGAACCTTCTTTTTTCTTAACAAACAAGATCGGAGAAGCAGCAGGGGAGCATGATTCGCGCATGAATTTCTTATCCAGATTTTCGTCTAGCGATTCATATAAGGCGGATAACTCAGGGGGGCTAAGACTGTATATTGGTCCGAAAGGAGGGACAAATCCCTGGCGCAGTGGTATCTCATGATCAAACGTTCCGTGAGGTGTTAGTTGATCAGCTGTTTTCTCGAGGAATAAAGGAAGGAATTCGTGGTATTGTTTGGGAAGTATCTGAAGTACTTCGTCCTTGTCGAGTTTATATCGGAGAGCACATTTTGCAGCATAAGCCTGTAGGAAATGTGGTAACTCTTCCTCGATTCCATAGGCCATTGTGACGTCGTTAACGCAGTTCTTCAAACAATATTCAGATTCAAAAGTAAGGGAGTTAGAAGCGAAGTCAATCTTGACATCGTGGTGTTTTAACCAGGGTATACCGAGTGTTAGAAGGTATCCCCCAAGCGTGGTAACAAAAGCAGCAATCATTTCATGGTGGTTGTTAATCAACAACCCAATCTTGGTGATGTGAGTAATTGCTCCGGAACTCACAGGCCGTCCGTCGATTACGGTCAAAGGTCGTGGTTCTTTAAGTTCAAGCAAAGGAAAGTTATGACGCTCGGCGAAAGCCTTGTCGATGACTGGGTATCCAGTTGCTCCCGAGTCTATTAGAGCATGGGATCTAATCTAGTTATGGTTGTCAACAATCGTACATGCCATTACCTGATGATTAGGTTCAACCCCATTCGCCATGTAGTCAAGAGATAAACCGGATAAAGAAAGTAACGAAGAAGGCGATTCTTGTCCCATAACAGTGCCTTGGACTGTACATGGGACAGTTAGTTTTCCGAGTGTTCGGACTCGGGATGAGAGTCTTCTGGAATCAGTGGCGGAGGTGCACGGATGGCAGCAGCATTGGCTCTGAGATGAATTTGTCTGTTGGGACATTGTCGAGCCATGTGGTTTGCGCCCCCACAGCAGGAGAATTGGCCGCGTTGCATGCGATCTTCACGTTGCGCTTGTAATAGGCGGCGTCGTCCAGCCGAAAGGTCCATGCAAGGTTGTATTCCTCGCAATAAGTTTTGAAGGAGCAAACTGGAGCAGATTCACCATTCGGAGATGTGAGTAGATACTCCTGATCATCCTCTTTTGGTGTAGTGTGTTTCCCGGGCAAACCTTCATCAGCAAAAAAAATCAGTTTGCGTTATTTGCATTTCAGCGCATCCTGCATCTTCTGGCTGCGTTCTGTGGGACAATTTTTTTGAAGTTATGTAATCAAAAAACCCGTTTCATTTTAAGATTAATCTAACAATTACGTAGACAAAGATGAATTTTCAGCCCTAACGGACAACATTTACATGTCCATTTTGGCTTCTGAAGTTTAAAACTAGATTCATGTGATGAACAGGATGCTGACCAGATGCAAACTCCACTACAGGGTGCGTTCAGATGCGTGTGGATGCAAAATCGAGTTTTTTTGCTGATGTTGTCGTCCGCCCATGCTGCATGTAGCTAGCTTTCGCTCAGCGACATTGTCCCCAGCGTGCTTTCGCCTTTTTTTCTGACGCCCAACCGCCGTGTGTGGGGTCCTCTGGAGGTCTTGAATTTCAGCTCCAAAGCCCAACTTGAGGCTTCACGATCGCAAACCCCTATTTTGTAGGGAAATCTCCTGCATCGGACGTCCCATCCAACTCGTGTGACGACCGTATGATCTGCCCTACGAATGTTGCGATTGTCTGCGTCACGGGAACGGCCACGATGGCAATATTTCCAATACCGATCGTGGCCAATTCTTTCACTGTCACACTAAGTGATAGTCTGTGCATAGTTATATCCGGTCTGGCGTCAACCGCCTGCGTCAGACTATTCACATGACAGCAGTGTATTCCTTGCATATAGGTTCGGTTGGTGGTGATGATTCGACGCTAGAAGATGAGAGTAGATGCTCATAATCCTCTTGTGGCGTGAAGAGTGTCTCGCAAACACCCCTCGTCACTAACCGAGACTGCTTGCAGCTAGATTTTGGATGTCCGGCAACTTTAGCAACAGCTTTATTTCGTCTATTATTTCTCATGATAGACCTGTGAGTCCTAATTCCTGAACCGCGGATATGGTATTGAAAGTTTGAACCCCTTTGCGTAGGCACATCCCTCCATTGCATACCGACTGATATTAAGTGAACCTACCACACCCCTAAATCCTAGCGTACAGGTATAAGACCTAACACGTCCTCTTCCACGAAAGGAAAATACTCACTCCTCGCTTCCACCAAACTCGACACATCCAATTGTCAGATTGACTCCAATCTTTACCAACGTTCACGACCCGTCCTATATCCCATATCCATCGGAATTACAGCGGTCAGCCAGTACCCCAGGTAGGCAATGGTAACGGGTGCAGGGGCAACATCAGACCCAACTCCATGGGGCCCAGTCAGCCAACTCAACGAGTGGGCAATCTGAGCCGGCGAAGGCGCGACGTCATACCCGACTCCATGGGATCGCATTAGCCCACTTCACGAGGGGGCAATATGAATCGGCATAGACGCGACGTTGTTCCAGCGGATAGGCTGTCCCGATCGGTAACACAACAGACGGAATCCCGCATCTCCAATAGTGCTGACTCGTCGGGTCGTAATTCTTCCCCACAAGCAATTGCCATACGGCTTCTAGCACGACCGGCCAAGCACCTCCGGAGGAGCAGAATTCAGACCACAGCATATACTGAACCTGAGATGGAGGCTGACGGACAAGGGCATTTGGAACCCGTCCGCCTCAGCGACAATAGCAGGGATTAGTATCAGATGTCACATCCGGGCGACGAAACTGAACCGGACACCAAACCTGAAGGAGCGAACCTCGGTGGTGCGGAGGAGACAACACCTGGACGTCGTCGTGGGCCACGATTGGTGGAGACACTCGCACACAAACGCTCAAGGAGTGTGCGAATTTCGACCAACTCTGGTTCACACGAGGCAGCAATTGTCCCACGGACGCCCGCGACCCGTGTGACCATAACTCCCGGTAGGCCCGTGTCCCCGGCGACATTCCAATCATCACGCGTAGGACGCTATTCGTCCCCAATTGGCGTCCCTAGCACAACAACCTCTGGTAGCAGGAGCTCGAGTCCACCAGGCGAACCGAGTACAAGAGGAACTGTGTCTGTCCAGCATGTAATTAATTCGCGGCGAAACACGGTGACAGGACTGGAGGGGGAAATACTAGGCGTAGCAAAGGATCTGATGCTTCAGTACACCCTTTATGTTAACACACTCCCGAACACCGTTGCTTTGACGTCTGTGGTGCATAGTGGTTGGAGTCGCGCGCAAGAGGAGATTGCGGATGCCGCAAATATTGAACTGTCGTCGAAGAGTATAGAAATTGTAAGTCTGAGGTGACAACCACTAAGGGTGCTACACTAACTACCAAAGATACCTCAAAAACACTCTGGCGTGTGGGCGCAGTTCGTCCATTATATAAAAAATCCGATACGGGAATTATACGCACTACCTGGCGACCCCACTGCCATCGCTCGTAGAGTTGAATACCTTCTCCAGGATGACAGGTTCATGTGCCCCTCAAATGCGTAGGAAGTGTGTATCCGCCCGTCGCCCGTCGCCTAACCAGGACTTCCAATCACGACTGACTATGACCTGGATGCAGCCTATATCAGTCGGGTTCCTCGCACCTCAGATTCCCGACGCCATCTATGGTAAGTATTTTAATCGCAAGAGAAAGCTTGGGATGCTAGCCCCGGAATTCATCAATCGTGTCAATGGTACCAGGGTGTGTCTCACTTGGGCAATCCTGTGCCATCAACTACGCGCATATCGACTTGGGGTGCATCAGCATCCTCTGGACTTCAAGCCTGACGCAGTTGGAGGTAGGAGACCCTCAATGTCCCCCCCGTCCTTGGTTTTTGTTCTGATGACTAACCAATCTTGCAAGACCTTTTCCTACTGCAAAAGAACACCTGGTGGGCAGTACAATGGCCAACGCAGGAACTCATGCACAGGAATCTCAGTGAGACGATCACAGCCAGGATCAAGCAAAATCATCGTCTGATGCAGGAAAGTTGTGAAGCCTTTGCTGACAATCATGACGCAGTTCATGCCGAACTGGAGCGTCAGCTATCCAGGTGTCAGCTATACAGCCGGAATCAAAGACGAGCTGCTGTGCGGGAACAGACACCGGTCAACAATCACGCCGGGGGTTTAGAGCACTACCGGCAGAGTCAAGATGCATCCCAGGGGAGCGAACTGTCGTTTGACTACAACCTGGCGTAGTTCGCCCAGGCGCTTCAGATGCTAGATTCAGGTCCGCTGAGCCTAGGTAACTCACAGGAGCTGACACTGGGAGTAGCGCAAGAGGGGGTAGCAACCCCGGGTTGCGCCAGTCGGCTATCGTTGAGCCTGGACGACTCGCAGGAAAGTGACTCAGGCGTGGGAGAGAATGGTTTTTTGTAGACTTGGCGATGTGTGAACCGTTGAGTTTATGGAATTTGATTTGCAGGAAATGTAAACTATTAGATTTCGGTTGGCCGATCTGTGGAGCCTTGAGGACAATTTGGGGTGTATTTCTGAGCGAGATCTGAACCACAGCTCAGAAACATAGAATCGCCGTGGCCAGGGTGTCCTGGACGCCGTGGTCACCGCAGTAGACTAGTAACAATAGAATATCAAGATGCGTATGAGGGTCAAAGTCACGACACAAGGGGCACCAGCGCATCGAAGCTTTTGTCAATGGCACTTAGTAATACAAATGAATAGTGGAGCGATGGAGACGGCGTCTGGAATATGTATACTATCATGACGCCGTCCAGAGTATGTAGGTGGCCTATCACGACGTCGTCAAGACGGCGTCTGGAGTATGTGTGCTATCCCAAAGCCGTCGAGAGTATGCATGTCAGCTATCACGATGTCATCAAGACGGGGTCTGGAATATGTGTGCTATCACGACTCCGTCGAGAGTATGCAAGTGAGCCATCACGATGCCGGCGCGACGAACATGTGAGCTATTTGGAAGGCATTGGGAGCCTATAGCCAGACATGGCAATTGATGCAGAGGGGGTTCAAATATCGTTGTGTAGCATCCGGAAGACAAAGCATCCGGATAGCTTCCGGATGCTAGAGTGGACTTGGATTCCGCCATGACGAGGGAGGCACAGGAAGGTGATCTTCGGGATGCGGGAGAGCTCAGGGTCTGAGGGCATCTGGACGCATGCACTTGGTGCTGGACGTCGTCGGGTCGTCGAGGACGCAGGGGTAGATAAGGAAAGGCGTCCGGACGTGACCTCTGGCCGACGTCGCGTCCAGAGTAACGGTTAACATTCTGAGCGTCCTGTGCATCAGATGCACGGCACGCTCAGGACGCATATAATAATTTTTGCTGATGTCAGTCCAGCGAGTTAGACTACCCTCGATGAGCACGGGGGCAAGATAACTCGTAACCATTGTTGCCAACGGATAAAACGGATGAGCTGACACCGGACGAGGTCTACACACCATCAGGAATAACAGAAGCGCGGATCGATAAGTTGGCCATGAGAGCAAAAGGTGTGGTCGAGAGTTTTCAGTGTCTACCAGTGTTCGCACTCAGGTGAAGTTCGCAGAGTTGCGGGCAAGGTACTTAGTTAGTATAGAGTTGGCACGTATACCGCGATTGCTCAGACGGGGAATATAAACACTGAAGCATCTTCGCTGCTATTAGACACAAGAAGCACGGAGAAGAGATCATATCAATATAATAAGTTATCTACACTTTTATATCGTTACCAATACTTCTACAATCTATGCCGAAGTCAATCATTATATCTAGCCTACATTACTCGTGTCTTCTTAACGAGTTCTCCGCTATAATCACGATTGAGGTCCTAGCTCTCGGAATACCTCACGCCGAAGCTACCACGCAACAGTATATTGATACTTCTCATTGTTACCGCGACGAATCTTTGGCAGAAACACTGATACTCCCAAACCGAAAAAACCTTTCGAACGAAGACCATTAAGGACCATCTCGATAGACGAGGTCCTCACTCCGATACCCGAATTAGGGACACCAGAGCCCTACAACGAATCCTATTTCTAGTGCATAAACCCAGAAAGTATCGTTATCCTCGAAGACATAGCTGCACTATACCAATACCAGGACTGCAAAGACCTCACTTACAAAACATCCTCGGAGAAATCGAACTCCATTTGGAACACCCCCCCGTTCCCAGAAAGCGATCAACGCTCAAGTCAGCATTTTGAGATACCGATAGTTTGGGGAGGAAACGAAAGATAAGTTTCCATTGACCAAGGCAAAAGAATGTCTTCTGACCCCAAATCTCTGGACGTCATGGAATGGCAAGGATGAGAAGGAGCAAAAGCAGGAGAAGAAAACGAGGGAGGTGATGAACTATCCCGAACCTGGGCCCCCACTGTGGAGACAACAGTCACCCAGCTAGCCCGAACACAGCGGGCCGACCGAACACCTCGCTCCCCTGTCGGATTAGGCTTCCTAGACAAATATGGGAAGGGACGATGAGGAGGCAGTCGCCGAACGCCTGAACCCCCCGAATCCCTCATGGCCGTTCGGATCCGAAGACTAGATCAGATCCTCAGCCGATTTGACCCAAAACTTACCGTCAGTCAAGATAGACACCATCTTGCGTTCAGCCCCCTGCTGACCAACATCTTAATAATGGCCCAAGAACTGGTAAACATCAAAAATCAGTGGAAATCCAGCGTCCAGATAGTCGGTCGAGAACTCACCAGAATAGACGAACAACTACAGCTTTTGGACATGGAGTCTCAAAAGGTCCAGGAAAGCTTAACAACCCAGGTCGCGGAACGACTGGGGGAGACAGACGAGAGACAAACCAGACACAAGGCTTTCACCTCCCATCTCCACGAAGCCGTGCAAGGGCCTGGCGAGCAGTCCATGCGCCGGGACCTACTCCTAGACCAGGAGATCGTTCAGATAAACGAGCAGCACAAACAGGAGCTGGCAAATCACGAGATAAGGATTAATCTTGTGAGAGATGAGGGACGACACCACCAGGAGTCACGAGAAGCCCAGGATGATAAGATCGCGGTGCTTAAGGCTCTAGTGGAACAGTTGTGGGTCAGGTGAAAGGGAAAGCCAAGCTGTCAGATCCGACACCCGAGGCTTCAGGGGCGGGTGGAGGAAGCCCACCACCACCACGACAAGGAGGGACAAGAGCTCCAGGCGGAGAAGGCGGAGGTGACCCTGATGATGAAGGGGAAGGATCTGGAGGGAAGCAAGATGAGAATAGGAAAGGAAGACGGGACGAGAGACCTGCACTCCAGCCAGAAGAAGACGGATACGATGTCGAGAACGATGAACAGTTTAACCTGTTCTCTCGAGTCATGGCCAATGCCTTGGGACAACGAACGAGAGTCCCAGCGGAACCCGCGGCCATGTTTAGGAACGAGAAACACCAAGATATCCGCATGTGGCTAATGACATGCACACATTATTTTGGTCGAAACAAGTGGCAGTGGGAGGACGAGGCACAACCAATCCGATACGCCATAAGCCGAATGTACGGGAAAGAAGTCGCACCGTTTGCGCTAACCTGCCGACGACAAATGACCGGGGAAATAGCTTACACGAGACAAGAACGGTACGAGTTCTGACATGCCTTTGCAGAACAAACCCTGCCAGGCTTCGGTCCCACCTATCATGCGGCAAAATCCCTAAGCGAAATGGGATCGGTCAAATATCGCGGTGATGTCGCCAAATTCTTGATGGCAATGGAAAATCTCAACATCCATGCAAGAGTCACCGGGATAGCCTGGAGAAAAATGATTGAAGACGAACTTGGCGTAGAAGCATTGCAACGGCTCTCACATAGAGACTATAACGACGATGGGGAATGGTTGGAAGCAGGCAGGACCGTAACCCGAGCAGAAGAAGATTTCAAGGAAAGAAAAGATCTTCGACGAGGCCGTCCCTCCGGCGCGACACGAGGCGAGAAAAGAGAGTTCGAGGATTCGAAGCCAACGGTTACCGCAAAGCATGTAAAGAGACAGTACACGGCTAAGGAAAAGGCGGACAACCAGAAGAAAAAGGCTGGGGAGACAAAGGTGAAAAAGGAAGGGTCGGTGGCACCGGCGGGGGAGGTCTAACACAAGGTCTGGGCCGAGGCCCACCAGGGCGTTGATCAAAAAGGTGTCGATAAACGGAAATGTGACAACGAATGCACGCGGTGCGGCATGAGAAACCACACCTGGAAATACTGTCGAAAGCCGATAGAGGTGTCGGCTATAGACCGATGGCAATCGAAGCCCAAACGACAGTCCGCATTCGCACCGAAACAACGTCCCCAGGTAGCCACTGTGGCCGTTGATGGCCAGGGAGAAAGGTCATGAAGAGCGGTGCAAAGGCCCCCAGCTTGGGCTTTTGAACATGACGAAGTTTTATGAAACGTCATCAAGGTACCGACAACCACGGTGATCAGGTAGTGAGGTTGCCGCCTCGAATCGAAAGACCTTTGGCCTAGTCGGTGACGATATCCCACCGGAAGGCTCAAAGACCAAAGGATAGCGGTTGCCATTTTACGTCCAAAAATGGGTGGTCCCTCGTCACCACGCGAGCCATAAAAAATTACAAGTGAAGAAAGCAGCGACAAGACTAAAAGGGAAAGAGAAGACTACCATTCGTCGGAACGGAACAAGAGTTGCACGACATGCGAAGGAGGGTCGAAATGCAGGGCAACCTGACTTTCTCTCCGGGTAAAACAGCCGGGCAAATAGAAGCTGGGGGCCTCTCTTTTAGGCACAAGGTTCATGCCCGACGAATGGTGTCCGAGGGGGTCTCGGGAGGGAGACCAAACTCGAAGGGCGAGGTACGGTGGATTCGTCACAGGGGACAGCCTCACATGAGGGCTAAGTCGATCATAAAGGGCCGCGCACCCTAGTCGCGAACCCGAGGCGTACTCTAGGGAACCACCACTCCTGTAATATGGGAACTCCTCGGCTGTCGGTAAAGACCGCTAGTAGTGGGCTGCCCGATATTCAAAAATTAGACACTTGTTGAAAAAGGTTTGTCTGAGGAGGCTTTAGGAGCTGAAACTGTGCAGGCGCGGTAACAAACCCCCATGCTACTTGTAACCGCGACGATTTAAAGATTTCATCAAGAACCGCGCGAAAGCTCTAGACCCATTAAAAAGCCTAAGCATTACGCCTGCCCAGAGGAGAAGGCATTCATTGAATTAAAGGGAGGAAAACACGCGATAAGCGTACTCTTAAATTCCAATTCAAATATCTTTCTCCTGAACCAAGACACCGCACGACGGCTCGAAATCCTGACCAAAGCTAGGGATTTACCGTTAAAAATCACAAGCTTCGATAGCGAAAGCGCGCCTACTGGAGGAATATTCTATACCCATCCTATTCTCGTAGAAATCGGTGCCAACGGCCACCGAAGTATGATATCCTGTGAAATTGCCAATGCAGGAAGGTATGACTCAAACATACCCTTCGGTTGGTGGCATGATGAGCACCCCCTTAAAAACATCGCGGACCCACGTAAATGGGCCTTTGAAGAAGTCAAATGCCCCACTCATACAGAAGACGAGGCGGTGGCGGATATGTTTGAATCGGATGAAACTGTGGCTTACGATGAAGAAGCACAGTACGTGGGAAGAATAGAACGAGAAGAAGAAGGAGTAGTACAGTTGGAGGCGCTGCCGAAACCATACTGGCAGTATAAGGACCCTTTTGAAGAGAAAAAAGCTAGCATTTTGGCACCTCGAAGAACCTTCGACCACGCCATCAACCTTAACAAAGGGGCCGAGGCCCCGTGGGGTCCGATTTACCCAATGTCAGCACACCTCTGAACGAACTGGATAAATACCACAAGAAAATGATGGCAGAGGCAAGATCGCCGATAGCGAATCCCCTTACCACGCTCCAACCTCTTCGTTCCGAAACCAGATGGAACTCTACGACTATGTGTAGACTACAGGTCTCAACAAGTTGACGATCCTGAATAAGTCCCCCCTACCGCTCATGCATGAACTCGGCGACCGCGTCGCTCGAGCAACGGTGTTTACGAAGCTTGACTTAAAAGATGGATATCATCTTATTGGAATGAGAAAAGGCGACGAATACAAAACAGCCTTTCGTACACGATACGGACAGTACGAATATAAGGTCATGTGATGCGGGCTCGTTAATGCTCCCGCAACGTTCCAGACAATGATGAACAAAATCCAAACGGCATTCTTGGACCACGGAGTAGTCCTCTACCTAGACGATATCCTAATATACTCTGAAAATATGGACGACCACATCAAACTAGTCCAAAAAGTCCTTGACCGACTCGAACAGCAAGACTTGGCAGTCGCGTTGAAGAAGTCTGTGTTCCACCAAGATGAGGTCAAATTCTTACGATACATTGTCAAGACAAGCGGAGTCACCATGAGTGATAGAAAAGTGAATAGCGTCCAAAATTGGGCACACCCGAGATCAGTTAAGGAAGTCCAAATTTTCATTCGATTTGCAAATGTTTATCGACGATTCATCAAGCATTTCTCGAAGGTTTGCAAGCCAATAACCGAGAGGTTGAAAGGGAACCCAAAGGACTTTCGCTGGAGAAGAGAGTAGGAAGAGGCATTTGAGGCGTGGAAAAGGAGGCTTACAACGGCACCAATTTTATCGCATTTCTACTCAGGAAGAAGAACGGTAGGCGAGACGGACGCAAGCGACTTCGCGCTAGGATGTGTACTGTTACAATACCAAGGAAGACGTCTTCACCCAGTGGCTTTTCATTCTCGAAAGTTAAACAGCGCGGAAAGAAATTACCAAATACATGACAAGGAATTACTCGCAATAATGGACGCGTTCAAAGCATGGAAAAGATACCTCTGGCGTGAGGAAGAAACCGTGATGGTATACACCGACCACGAAAACCTGCAGTCCTTCTTAACCAAAAAGGTCTGGAACCAACGGCAAATCCGATGGGCTCAGGAGTTGACCAACTATAACTTCAAAATAGTCTACCGTCCAGGAAGCCGAGGCCGGAAGCCCGACGCGTTATGTAGACGCCGGAGTACCGACCAGAGGAGGGAGCTCGTCACAGTGAACAGTCAATTGTGAAATCTGAACATTTTCAAATCTCCGTAATTCATCAAAAGCGGAGCGCGGAAACAGCTCTCATCCCAGAAACACGGGAATCTGGAAACATCAGAATTATGAAGCTCTCGGACAAGGCTATAATCCCGACGAAAGGATCACGGTTTGCGGCCGGTCATGACATCTACGCCCTGACAGACGGCCTCGTACCAGCAAAAGGACAGACAATTGTGGAGACGGGTATTGCGATAGGATTGCCGGAATGAACCTACGGAAGGCTAGCTGCAAGGAGTGGTATGGCTAGCAAGATGGGAATAGCAGTGAGCGGTGGTGTAATAGATGCAGATTACACCAGAGAAGTCAAGGTCATACTTCGAAATCCTGGCGAAGCGGACGGCCTATTTAAGGCAGGAGATCCGATAGCGCAACTCATAGTTGAGGAAGTTGCCGACGCCGACACCACGGAAGTCGACAATCTGGAAGTAACTGAGCGAGGAAAAATTGGCTTAGGATCAAGTGACATGAACTCTAAGCGATCCATCACGGCTTAAGAAGAAGAAGTCAAAATATGTTTCCTTCACACGGAAACAAGCAAAAACGAATTCTTTAGCGCAGCTGATATCGGATATCACCCTCGGTTGACGAAAGAAAGACAGATGTTATCAAGGGCTCACGTCAATGCAGCCCTAACGCGAACAATGAACGATACATTTCTACACAAGATTAGGGCAGCTGCAAAGGAGGATGAGAGGTGGCAGAACCGAGGCCATGAACTGGTTATGATAAGAGAGGGTGGAAAAAAGACCCCAGAAGAAGGGATAGAAAAGGACGGGTTACTATATTACAAAAATCGTTTGTATATCCCTGAGAACCAAGCCCTTCAAACCGAGATAGCCCAAGGCTGTCACGACTCATTAGTAGCGGGGCACTTCGGACAGGAAAAGACGATTGAGATAGTAACAAGGGACGTTTACTGGACATGACTCGGAGATTGGATCACAGATTATGTACGATGCTGCGACAATGTCAATACAGTAAGTCCCCACGGCATGCTAATTACGGGTTACTTCAACCTTTAGAAGTACCCTATGCCGCCTGGTCCTCCATATCGACGGACTTTATCACACAACTACCGGAATCGCAGCGTAAGACCCAGATCATGGTAGTATTAGACCGGTTCACCAAGATGGATCATTTTATCACCCTCCAAGACAATGCGACCGCAAAGGATGTTGCGGATACCTTCCTTCGGGAAGTCTGGAAACTTCACAGATTGCCGACTGCAATCATATCGGACATGGATGAGAACTTTTCTTGCAAATTCTGGGAATCATTGTGCAAAATGTTATGAGTTAAACGACACATGTCGACGACGTACCACCCTCAAACTGACAGACAAACAGAAAGAACCAACCAAGTACTGGAAGGTTACCTACGGACATTTGTCAATTAGGATCAGAACAATTGGTACCAATTATTGACGTTAGCAGAACACGCCTAAAACAACTCGACAACCAATGCACACAAGATGACCACATTGTTTGCCAACTACGGTTTTCACCCACACACGGAGTGGATGAAAGAGAGAGAAGCTCACAACCCCGGGGCGACAATGTATGCTCACTGGATGCCGGACATACATCGACAGGCGAGACAAACCCTAGAAAATACACGAGAATTGATGAAGAAATATTAAGACCGAAAGGCGACAGCACAACCCAACATCGCGGTCGGCGACTTGGTAATGTTGAATGCGAAAAACATAGGTACCAAACGACCATGGAAGAAGTTGAGTCCAAAGCTGTATGGCCCGTTCAAAGTCTTGCAGAAGAAGGCAAGCCGGGCATACAAGTTAGAAATCTCGCCGGGGTGGAAAATCCATCCTGTATTTCACGTTTCCCTGCTGGAACCTTACCGAGCCTCGAACCGACCAAATCGCGAACAACCCGCACGAGATCCCGAATACATCGTGGGAGATTTAGAATGGGAGGTAGAAAGGATCGTCAAGAGTGAGATCATTTCCTACACGCGAAAGGTTCGAGGAAGGAATAAACCGATGAAAGAGCTTCGGTACTTGGTAAAATGAAAAGGCTGCGTGGAGGACGAGAATAGTTGGGAACCACCCGCAGGGATGAAGAGAGCGCAGAAAGAGGTGGAAAGGTTGCATAGAGAAAACCCGGAGATGCCGGGCTCGCGAGAGGTCGATTAACATAAGAAAGGTTTTCCATCAGTGGACAAGCAAACGCTGGTGGTTTTTAGCCCTACTATGTGGAGCTCGAGATGGAAGATAGATTGTATAATAGACATAGAGTATATGGGACGAACACTGGGAAGAGGGGAGCTCGTGTTAGGTGCACGGACTCCCCATAAGGATTTACAAGGCAAAGTTACACTACCTTGACGCACACGAACCTCAATAGAAAAAGATAACACCCCCCTCCAGGCCCCGCGTTGGGACAGCGCGTCATCACAGGTCGCCTGGGTAGTTGCGTCCTAACACCAAAGACCACGATCAATGGAACACATCCTATAACACAGTATACGTCGGGGCCGTCCATCCGACCAGATCCTGTTGGCAGGTTTTAGGCGCACGGACTCTCCTTAAGGATTTACAGGGTAAAGTTACCCTACCTTGACGGACACAAACTTCAAAGAAACCTGATAACACCCCCCTCCAGCCCCGGTGTTGGGACGGCGCGTCATCACGGGCGGCCTGGGTAGTTGCGTCCCAACACCAAAGACGACTATCAAGGGAACAGATCCTATTACACCGTATACATCGCGGCCGCCCGTCCGACCGGATCCCGTTCGCAGGGTATATGCGGGGCGACCTTCGGACACCTTATGCAAGTGGAAGCAGGTGAATCGGACCACGGCGCATAAGGTTACAGACACTGGAAGACAAACAGTCGGATGAGTGGGTTGAAGGTAACGGGACCTTTTGCACGAATGTTAGTCCCCTCGTACCTACTAAGTCGTGTAGAGTATTAAGGAGGTAACTATGCCCAGTAAGTGGATCGGGTGCATCCACAGAGGACAAGTTGGTAAAAGATGGAGTCCGCGGGGAAAAGCCTATAGTTACGATCCCGAGGACAAGTCGTGTAATGACCGAAGACCAGAATACGACATGCAGTCGCGTGTCGAATTCTCGACCGAAGCAACCAACGAAGAATGGCCATCTGCGGTCCAGCCAGTTAGACTACCCTCGGTGAGCACGGGGGCAAGATAATTCGTAACCATTTGTGTCAACGGATAAACGGATGAGCTGACACCTAACGTGGTCTCCAAACCCTCACGAATAACAGAAGCGCAGACCGATAAGTTGGCCAACGGAGCAAAACGTGTGGTAGAGAGTTTTCAGGGTCTACGAGTGTTCGCACTGAGGTGAAGTTCGCAGAGTTGCGGGCAAGGTACTTAGTTAGTATAGAGTTACCATGTATACCGCGATTGCTAAGACGCGGAATATAAATATCGAAGCATCTTCGCTGCTATTGAGATACAACAAGCACGGCGAAGAGATCTTATCAATATAATAAGTTATCTACACTGTTATATAGTTATCAATACTCCGACTATCTTTACCGAAGCGAGCCATTATATCTAGCCTACATTACTCGTGTCTTCTTAACGAGTTCTCTGATATAATTACGAATAAGGTCCTAGCTGTCGGAATAGCTCACGCCGAAGCTACCACCTAACACCAGGATATATGAGGGGAGACCTTCGGACACCTTATGCAAGTGGAAGCAGCGGAATCGGACGACGGCGCATAATATTACAGACACGTGAAGACAGACAGGCGCAAGGGTGAGTTGGAAGTAACGGGACCTTTCGCACGAAAGTTAGTCGCCTCGTACCTACTAAGTGGTGTAGACTATGAAGGAGGAAACTATGCCCAGTAAGTGGATTGGGTGTATCCACAGAGGACAAGTTGGTAAAAGATGGAGTCCGAGGGCAGAAGCCCCTAGGTACGATCCCGAACACAAGTCATGTAATGCCGGAAGACCAGAATCCGACATGCAGTCGCCTGTCGAATTCTTGACGGAACCAACCAACGAAGAATGGCCATCTTCTGTCCAGCGAGTTAGACTACCCTCGATGAGCACGGGGCAAGATAACTTGTAACCATTGTTGCCAACAGATAAAACGGATGAGCTGACACCTGACGAGGTCTCTACCCCATCAGGAATAACAGAATCGCAGACCGATAAGTTGGCCATGTGAGCAAAAGGTGTGGTAGAGAGTTTTCAGGGTTTACGAGTGTTCGCACTCAGGTGAAGTTCGCCGAGTTGCGGGCAAGGCACTTAGTTAGTACAGAGTTAGCATGTATACCTCGATTGCTCAGACGCGGAATATAAATATCGAAGCATCTTCGCTGCTATTAGACCCAAGTAGCACGGAGAAGAGATTTTATCAATATAATAAGTTATTTACACTTTTATATCGCTACCAATACTTCGACAATCTATGCCGCAGTGAATCATTATATCTAGCCTACATTACTCGTGTCTTGTTAACGAGTTCTCCAATATAATCACGATTGAGGTCCTGGCTGTCGGAATACCTCACGCTGAAGCTACCACCTAACATATAGCATCAAGAAAATGTGTATTGCCGTTGGTCCTTCAACTCAATGGCGTCAACTCTTTATCGAGATACTGAATTACCGGGTTAACATCCCTAGTAACCTACTTTATGATGTCAAAGCAGGGTGGAACTCAACTGTTAGGTGGTAGCTTCGGCGGGAGGTATTCCGACAGCTAGGACCTGAATCGTGATTATATCGGAGAACTCGTTAAGAAGACACGAGTACTGTAGGCTAGATATAATGGTTCGCTTCGGTATAGATC